>JRYJ01001497.1_pt1 | contig 16746 bp, 20 predicted proteins | sample 235371 | NCBI WGS metagenome assembly JRYJ01 (sample SAMN03074219, study PRJNA261477) | activated sludge metagenome | biome: Wastewater Treatment Plant; feature: Wastewater; material: Activated sludge; isolation source: activated biomass of a wastewater treatment plant treating hydrocarbon... ... | reverse complement strand
CGCTGGGCGGCTGAGATGAGCGAGGCATAATCGACCTGTTGTGCGACGAGGGTGGCGAAGCGGGTTTGGGCTTCAGCCTGCGGAACGTGGGCGGGTGGGGTGATCTGCGGAATGAAATGTTCTGCGATCACCTGCGCCTGCGTAAAGAGAAACTCCCGGTCCTGGGGGGACAAGTGCCGGAGGGCGCGCTCGCGGTCCTGATGTGCGCGCTGGAGGATCTGGGTCAGGAACTCAAGCAGATCCTCGCCGCCCAACGTGATCGGGAAAGCAAGCGGTGTGAACGGCTCACCCGTTCGGTCGACGCCGGCTTCGAGGACGTCGATCACTCCGGCCAAGCCGTCCACGCCGGAGTCCGCCGCGTCTGCAGCCAGCAAAGCCTGCCTGCTCGAGCGCCGCCAGTCCCGTCCAGGGATCCGTCAGCGTCTGCCGCGCCACGTTGCGGGTGAACTGGGCCGGTTTGGCGGCATGCTCGGTGAGGGCTTTTCGCACCGCTGCCAACTGTGCGCCGAGGTTGTCGGTCAGATCAGATTCAATTTCAGACTGCAGGCGGGGAAGGACGGCCTGCGCTCGCCGATCCATCGGCCGGTCGGCCAAGGCTGCTCGAGAGAACAGCCGTTTTACCTGGGTGCATCCGGGGACGGTCACCACCGCCAACAGCAGGACTACGACGAGGAAACGGAGGCGAACCGGCAAACTCGGCCAGGGGGTGTTCGGTGGGGGGGTAATAAGCAGCCCTCGCAGGGGATGGTTTGAGGCGACCGGCGGCTACAGAATAGACGGACTGTCGTCGGGCGGCAAGAGGCCGGCGTCCCGCAGGCAGGCGTCGGCCCAGGCCCGGATGTCATGCGCCTCCAGATACGCTCGCATGCGTCGCATTCTCTCCGTGCGCTCCTCCGCCGGCATCTCGAGCGCCTGCCGGATTGTATCGGCGACGCCTTCGGGATCGTAGGGATTGATGACGAGGGCGTCGGTCATTTCCTCCGCGGCCCCCGCCATTTGACTCACCAACAATACGCCTTTTTCCTCGACTTGGCAGGAGACGTACTCTTTGGCGACGAGATTCATGCCGTCGTACACCGAGCTGACCAGCGCCAGATCCGCCATTCGATAGTAGGCGGCCAAGGTGTCGAGACCGATGCGCCCCTCCCGCAGCTCGATCGGGCGCCAGCGCGAGGCCTGACTGCTGCCCGGACTCGTGACATAGCTGTAGCGTTTATTGATGTCGTCGACGGTTTCACGAATGAGTTCCCGGTAATCCCGATAGGCATCCACGTCGCCGCGGGTCGGGACGGCGATCTGAATGAACGTAAATTTGCCTCGGTAATGCGGATACTGCTGGAAGAACGCGTCGATGGCCCAGAATCGTTTGAGCAGCCCCTTCGTATAGTCGAGCCGGTCCACGCCGAGGCCGATTCGGGTCTCGGGTTGGAATACGTGCAGCTTGCGCAGGACGTCCATGGCGCGCTCGACATAGGGAGAACGCGCGCGCTCGGACAGGGCCTGATAGCTGACGCTGATCGGATGGGCGACAAGCCGGGTCCTGCGTCCCTTGTGCTCGATCGTATGCTCGTTGGTGCCGACGTCCGGGTTAAGGAATTCGCGGACGCACTCCAAAAACGCATGCAGAAAGCCGGGGGTTTGAAACATGAGCACGTCGCTCGCGAGGAGCGATTCGATCAGCTCGCGGCGCTCGGGGAGGATGCGAAATACGTCGGGTCCTGGCCAAGGCGTATGCCAGAAGCAGGCGACGGGTTGATTCGGAAGGGACGCCTTGATCAGCCCTGGCAGCAGGGCCAGGTGGAAATCATGGACCCAGACGAAGCCGGGTTTGTCCCGCAGCTCATCGAGCACCGTTTCGGCAAACCGGGCGTTCATGGCCTGGTAGGCATGCCAGTAGACTTTGCGATACGCGACGCGGTCCAGCGTAATGTGGCAGAGCGGCCAGAGTACCTGGTTCGAATAGCCTTGGTAGCCTCCCTTCACATCGTTGGGATCCAGCCAGACGCGGCGCAGCCGATAGGTCGGCGCGTCGGGCGGCACCTCGACGACCATATCCCGGTCGACGACTTCCCGATCGGCCTTGCCGCTTCCCCAAGCGATCCACGTGCCGCCGAGCCGCCGCATGACCGGGTCCAGCGCGGATGTGAGCCCGCCCGAGGTTTTCTCCCAGACGAGGCGGTTCTTCAAGTGGCGGTGTTCGTAGGGTTCCCGATTGGAGACGACGATCAAGCGGGAGAGCGACACGTCGTCACGTGACTGCAGTTGTTCGACCGGATGTTGTGTGGGATGCATGAATTCAAAATAAAAGTCTGAAGCGGCTCTGTCAAGTCCTGCCGGTCGGGATGTGCCATGGGCGGACGAGGCGGAGAGGTAATAGTACGTAGCGCCTGCGAAGCGGCTTCGGCTGCGGAACCCGGCGGAACGATCGGGGTGCAACGGCGCTACGCTGTCGAGGAGGAGGCCGTTCCGGGACGTGGCTTGCGGTGACTTCCGGCGACCATGCGAAATTCGAAGAGCCGGCATTCGATGGCGCCGTTGAAGAGCGGAGTCCGCCGCGCCGGGGCCAGCCGGAGTTTTCCGGGCAACTTGAGATCGGCCGTCAGGATGTACGCCGTCCAGCCGAAGTACCGGTGTTTCAAGCGATCGCCGAACAGCGGATAGAAAGCCTCCAAGGCTTCCCGGTCTCCCATGCGATGCCCGTACGGCGGATTGGTGACGAGAATGCCAGAATCCGCGGGGGCGAGCTGCTGCAGAGCGTCGCCCCGATGCAGCGTCACGGCCTCGGCGCAGCCCGCGGCCTCGAGGTTCGCGCGTACCGCTCTCAGCGCCTGCTCGCTACGATCGGCCGCATGGATCAGGCCTCTGTCCGGCGGCACGATGGCGGCCCGCAATTCGTCCCGCAGACTCTCGAATCGGCCGCGATCGAACAGGTGTAAATGTTCCAGCGCGAAGCGACGGCCGAGGCCCGGGGCGATGCGAGACGCCATCAATGCGGCTTCGATCACGAAGGTGCCGCTTCCGCACAGGGGGTCGAAGAGCACCGTTCCAGGCGTCCAGCCGGTCAGATGCAGAATGCCGGCCGCCAGGTTCTCGCGCAACGGAGCTTCGCCGGAGGATCGCCTCCAGCCGCGTTTGAAGAGCGGTTCGCCGGACGTATCCACGTACAAGGTGCAGGTGTCGCGGTCCAGATACGCGGCGATGAGAATGTCCGGGGCATGGGTGTCGACGCTGGGGCGTGTGCCCCGAGCCCGTTGGAATCGATCGCAGACGGCGTCCTTGATCCGGAGGGTCACGAAATCCAGGCTCCGGAGCGGACACTGTTGCGCGCTGACCTTGACCTTGATGGTCCGGTGCGGGGCAAACCACTCCTGCCAGCGGATGGCCATGGCCGCATCGTAGATGTCCTGTTCGGTGCGATAGGGCGTGCAGGAGATTTGCCACAGGATCCGGCTGGCGATACGGCTTTGCAGATTGGCCCTGCAGCACACGAGGGGCGTCGCCTGGAAGCGAACGCCCCCGGGCGTCGGGTCGAGGGCGGTTGCGCCGAGCTCGCGCAGCTCGGCGGCGAGCGCCGCCTCCAATCCACGCGGGCAGGGTGCAAAAAGGTGCGCGTTTGTGTTATCCATTTTCGTGCGCCGTGCTTACCGGGAGTGCCAATGAAGTTCTGCAGCCAATGTGGGGCCGGACTCTCGACGCGGATTCCACCGGGCGACAATCTGCCGCGTTTCGTGTGCGACACCTGCCAAACCATCCATTACCAAAACCCCAAGATTGTCGCCGGCTGCATCCCCGAGTGGGAAGGCAAGATCCTTCTGTGCCGGCGGGCCATCGAGCCGCGCACCGGGCTCTGGACCATTCCGGCGGGGTTCATGGAGATCGGCGAAAGCACCGAGCAGGCGGCCATTCGCGAAACTCAGGAGGAAGCCCACGCCGAAGTGGAGCGGGTGTCTCTCTACGCCGTGCTCAGCCTGCCCCGTATCAGCCAGGTCTACGTGCTGTTCCGCGGCGCCATGCGGGCGCCCGAGTTCAAGGCCGGGACGGAAAGTCTGGAGGTGCGGCTGTTCACGCCCCACGACATTCCGTGGGACGACTTGGCGTTTCCGGTCGTCCATGAGGCGCTGCAACGGTACGTGCAGGATCTCTCCCGCGGCAGCTTCTCCGTTCATCTGGGCGACGTCTTCCCGCTCATGAAATCGTAGGGGCCCCGTCCGGTGAGGGGTGTTGGCGATTCCACACACGCCTAATTCGTGCTCGGCATGCCCAGCGTCAGGTCGGCGGGCGGGGGATGGAGAAAGGTAAAGCCTTTCGTCGCGTCGTAGTCCAGGGTCATGCCGTCCATGCGGTGCACGCTGGCCCGATCCACCGCGACGGCCAGGCCATCGAGGTGTTGGACCTCGTCTTCCGGCTGCGGGGCGGATTCGAGAACGATGGAGAATGAGAGCCGGCGGTCATCCAGATCCCGGACCATGACGCGGACGACGGGATCTTCCGGATGCTCTTCGACGAGCGTGCGCAGATGGGCGACGGCGTTCCAGGTGACGTGCAGCATCGTGACACTCAGGGCCCGCGTCGGGCCTGTGCGATGTGATGGATGTCGAGGATTTGGTCGATCCGATCTATGGAATAGAAGATGCGCCACTCGCCGACGGCATACTTGCAGATCCCGGGCAGATCGCCCACCACGGCCTCGTGGCGTAGGTTATCGACGTTGGAGGCCAGCCATTTCGTCTTGTCGAACAGCCGTTGGGCGGTCATCCGATCGACCGACGCGAGATCGGCGGCGACGTCGGGGCGAAAGGCGAGGCGAAACCAAGGCATGCTTACCACCGCAGCCCGAGTTTGTCGGCGATCTCCTCGCCGGTGACCCGGGCCGAGCTGGCGAGGGACTGTTTGAGCCGTTCGCGAACCGCCTCGCCCAGCGGAGCCCCCAAATCAGGGTCGCCCAGGAGCATGCGCAGGCGGTCGTCGACAAGCGCCTGCACCAGGGCAGTCAGGTCGGTAAGCGTCAGATCGGCGAGCGTTTTCGAGGAATCGGACACGGTCTGCTCCTTCTCCTGCCAGAATACGGGGCGGGTACCGCGGATTGCAAGACGCGCGAAGGACTCTGATGAGCTCTTGATCCGTCGACCTGAAAAGATCATCAGATCGTCAGATCGACGGATTCCGGGATGTTGACCACACGAACCACGATCCACGAGTGACGAGTTACGAGAGGCGGAGGGAGGATTCCATGGCGCGTTTACAGGGTAAGGTGGCAATCGTGACGGGAGCCAGCAGCGGGATCGGGCGGGCGATCGCCCTGCGGTTCGCGGGCGAGGGCGCGGTGGTTGTCGTGGCGGCCAGACGTTTCTACAAGTGCGAGGAAACGGTCGCCAAGATTCAGGCTGCGGGCGGAACGGCCGTGCCCATCCAGACCGACGTGGCCGACGAGGGGCAGGTCGAGGCGCTCATCGGCGACACGGTCCGGCGGTTCCAACGGGTCGACATTCTCGTTAACAATGCAGGGATATTCGGCGGCCGCCACGTAGGGCACACATCGACCGAGGAATTCGACAAGGTAATGAATACGAATGCGCGCGGCACGTTCTTCTGTTGCCGAGCGGGGTTCAAACAGATGAAGAAACAGGGCGGCGGGTTGATCATCAACATGTCGAGTGTAGCGGGCGTGCAGGCCTGGACAGGAACCGGAACTTACAGTGCGTCCAAGCACGCTGTCATGGCGCTGACGCGGGCTCTGGCGGACGAAGGCCGTGCCTACAATATCAAGGCGACGGCCATCTGTCCCGCCGGAGTGGCGGACGACCTGGTCGATGCCTCGCCGGAGGAGCGGGCGCGCAGCGAGAAAATCGATCCCTTTGACATCGCCGAGACAGCCGTCTATCTGGCCTGCCTGGGGCCGCAGGCGGTCGTCCACCAGATCGTCGTCGATCGGGCCGCCGCAGACTGGTAAGGACTACATCGCCTTGGCGATCTTCGCGACGGAAGTCCGGCGGTGGACCAGGAGCGGTGGTCCGAGCGGCAGCAGGGCCTGCCCGGTAAAGGCCTGCGTCAGGCTTCCCACGGCGTGATAGAACGCCATCAACCCCACCACGATGTGCCCGACCCCAGGCAGCAGCTCACTGATAAAGTCCAGCCGGGCGAAGGTCGTGGCGAGAAAGGTCAGAGTGATGATGACGTGCAAGGCGCTGAGGGTCAGGTTGCGGTAAGCGGTCAGATAGACCATCACCGCAGAGAACACCGCATAGACCAGATTGATCGGTGCGTACAGCACGTTGTCGAACTGAAAGGTGCCGCTGGCATTGACGAGCTTGACGGTGCAGAGGGTGATCCAAAGAAAGCCGTACATCGTGAGCGCGGTCCCGCCGAGCTGTTCGTTGTAACGGATGTCCGTAATCCCCGCCAAGAGCTGAACGGCCCCGCCGAAGATGAGCGCGATGACCAGTGCGCCGACCGTATTCTTATGGGAGATCCAGCCCAGCTGCGCGACACCGAGCGTGAGCGCACCCACGGCCAGCCCGAACAGCCCGATCGCCAGGACGTCGATGCGCCTGGTTTGATTCTCTTCCGTCATAACGCGCTCCTCCGGTGCATACGAATCTCCACTATCGGCAATCATTCTGATAGAGGGAAGGATGCAAGAGCAAAGGGGGAAAAGGCAAGGGCGAAATCGCGTCGTCTAGGCGAGCTGGTTCAGGTAGTCGGCAAGTCGATCACGCTCGGATTCCTTGACGCCCAGGAAATCCACCCCGAACTCCCCGTCGACGGACCAGCGAACGGCGCCGGCGTGAATGATGACGGGCGGCATATCCGGTATATGCAACGTCACTTTCAGAATGTCCCCGGTCTTGGTCTGCACCTCGCTCGCCACCTTACAGCCGCCCAATCCCAGGTTGTAGACGGTCCCGGTTCCTTCATGGTCGCCTTCGAACGAGAGGGGAAACTCGACGTGATAGCGGGTGTGTTGGCGTTGTTCCACAAGGGGCTCGTGCATCGGCAGCATACATCGGTGGTCTACGTAGGTCAACTGCCTGGGCGGTTCAGCGAGGAGGGGCTCGGGAGGTGAGACAGCCTTCCCTCTACAACGGTTCCTGTAGCAGACGTCTGAGCCGTTCGCCGTGCGGAGCGTGAACGGCAAGAAATTGGATGCCGCACTCCTGTCCCTGTACCCACCGCACCGCGGCCAGATCGATCAGGATCGGCAGTTCATCCTCGGTGTCGATGATACGCAGGCCAAGGTACGTGTGGACCGGGAGCGGCATGCTCGTTTCCAACCGACAGCCCTCGAGCGAGAGGTCGAGCAACTCCCCTTCGCCGATTCCCAAGGGAATGGTCGAAAGACACACGTGGTAGCGCACCGTCATTCGCATATGTTTCCGCCCCATTTCGTCCGCCGAACGAGCTCACAATCAGTAATGACATAGGGATATCACAACGGTCGTCCGTCTGCGGGGCGTATTACGTCCATGCCCATTCGGCTTCGGGAGATGTTCTAGGGTCGTTCAGCGGGGTCGGCAGAGGGCCGTTTACCAGGATAAAATGGGCCCGTTTGGCGAAGAGGCCTGATCGCCCCGGGGCCGACAGGCTGCCATTGACCGCAGCGGTGTTTCGGCCTCAGGAGGTTGCGAAGCGGCTCTCGGCAAGGCTTCGCCGGCCCTTGACCTCGAGGGCCGGCACGAGGCAAGGTATAACATCCACTAGAGGTTTCCATGGAACCGGGGTAGTACTGCCCGGCATTTTCCGGCTATCTGCGAGCGACAGACAGAGCCATGTCGTACGTGCGCCCGTTCGGCCTCATGCCGAGACGGGCGCAACTTTTTCATCGTCCAACCAAGGAGGTTGCAAGATGAGGACCTCGCTGATGATAGGTTTCGCAGTGACCTGCACCCTCGTCATTGCCGGCCAGGCCTTCGGCAATCCGGCGATGTTGCCGCAGCATCCTGGATACCCGATGGGGAAAGCCGTCGATCCTGTGAACGGCCAGATGTTGGCCAACGATCCCGGGCGGACCAATCAAACCGGGGATTCCGCGTTGACCAGCGCGGCCTCGTTCGACGATCGTCATGTGTCACAGCAACTGTCGATCAACGACCACGACCAGCGCCTGTTGGAGAAACCTGGGGCCGGAATCCTGCCGAAGGTGCAAGGGCCGAACATCGTCATTGATCCTCCGGTGAAGGAGGCCACAAAGGTTCAGGCGGCTCCCCAATAACTCGAGATCGATCCCTCCGGACGCGCGGGAGGCATTCGCTCGGTGAATGCCCCCGCGCGTTGATTTTCCATCTCCCGCCTTCTACAATGCGCCACGCGGAATGCCCACCTATGCCCACGAAGGCTCGATCCCGTCCAGCGGCCAGGAAACAGAAGAAAGCCTCGAAGCCCTCGATCACCGTCCCGGCGAAGGAAAAACGGCAGTTCCAACAGCGACTGCTCAAATGGTACAAGGCTCACGGCCGTGATCTGCCCTGGCGGAAAACCTCCGACCCGTACCATATTCTTGTGTCGGAAGTGATGCTGCAGCAGACCCAAGTCGATCGGGTCATCCCGAAGTACCACGAGTTTCTGGAGCGGTACCCGTCGTTCGCCGAGCTGGCGGAAGCGCCCGTGGCGGAAGTGAAACAGACCTGGTACCCACTCGGCTACAACATCCGCCCGGAACGGTTGCACAGTATTGCCTGTGAGACCGTCACCCGCTATGGAGGGAAGCTGCCGAGCGAGGCCGACGAGCTGTTGTCGTTCAAGGGCATCGGCCGGTATACCGCAGGCGCCATCCGATCCTTCGCGTTCAATCAGGATGCCCCCATCCTTGATACGAACGTGGTCCGGGTTCTCCATCGCGTGTTCGTCGCCAAAGGGGATCCCAAAGGCCAGAAGGCCGATCTGTGGGAACTGTCGGAGGCTTTGATCCCGCGCGGCAAAGGATATGATTTCAACCAGGCGCTCATGGATTTTGGCGCGACCGTATGCACGGCGCGTGATCCCTACTGCCTGCTCTGTCCGATGAAGAGTTTCTGCAAGACCTATCCGTTTGAGCCGGCGAAATAGCGGCAAAGAGCATATGGCGAATGGCGTATGGCGAATGGCGTATGGTCCGTCCGCAGAGGCCTCAATCTTACCGGCTCGAAGCTATAAGCCATCGGCTATCAGCTAGATGCTCGCAGCGGGATTGGGAATGAAGCTCATCGAGGTCGCTGCCGGACTGATCCAGCACGAGGGGCGCTACCTGATTTCCCGCCGGAAGTCCGGCGTCCATCTTGGAGGCCTGTGGGATTTCCCGGGGGGAAAGCGCGAGGCCGGCGAGTCGCTGGAGGAGTGTCTGCACCGGGAACTGCTGGAAGAACTCAACATCCGTGTCGACGTCCCGATTCCTTTTCAGATCGTGCGGCACGATTATCCGGAAAAAACGGTGGAACTGCACTTTTTTCGCTGCCGGATCGAGGCCGGTGACGCAACTCCGCTGGACTGCGCCGAGGTGCGGTGGGTGTACCCTCACGAGATGGACGCCTACGAATTTCCGCCCGCCGATCGAGCGATCATCCGGGCGCTGCAGCAATGGAGGGAGTGATCGAGGCGTGAAGGTCGTGCTCGACATTGAGACCGTTCAGGCGCCGCGCGAAGAATGGGCCCGTCTGGTCGGCCGGCAGTTGGCCTCGGACGAGGCCGCGTTCATGGAAGGCGGGGGCGATCTGTTTGCGGCCGGAGAGATCCAGGAGCAACAGCGTTTGGAGGACGAGCTGTACGAGAAGTCCTCGTTCGACGGGACGTTCAGCCGCATCGTGTGCATCGGCCTGCTGGAATTCACCGACGGGCTCGAACCGCGCGGCGCAACCTCCTGGTACGGGGCAAACGAGCGGGAATTGCTCCGCGGCTTCTGGAACCATCTGGCGCAGTCCAGGCCGTCACTGTTCATCACTCACAACGGCCTGAACTTCGACCTGCCGTTCATTAGGAAGCGATCGATCATCCACCAGGTGAAACCGACGGTGGAGATCAGCCTGGCAAAGTTCCGGGCGGAGCCGGTGTACGACACGATGGCGATGTGGAGCAACTGGGACAACCGCGGCTGGGTCAAGCTTGACGTGCTGGCCAGGGCCCTCAACGTCGAGTCAAAGTCGGGAAGCGGCGATCAGGTGAAGGACATGTGGGCCCAGGGACGGGGGGAGGACATCGCCCGCTACTGCCTGCAGGATACGTATGTGACGTATGCCTGTTACTGCAGAATGAACTTCCGGCAGCCGCTGTCGAAGGATGTGGTGCTGTTGCAGCCCGCTCTGATCGACGTGGGATGAGGCTGGATTGCCGGTGGATCAGCGGATGGCCAACTCGGCGGTGCCCCGTCGCTCGCGTTTGGTCTGCGCCTGCTTGGTCTTCACCGCGCGCAGTTCCTTGTCGATGCTTTCCAACTGAGACCGCATGGAATCCAGATCCCGCCGTAACGCAGTGATCTTGGCGTCCTTCTTGGCCAGCGCCTGCCGCGCCTCTTCCAATTCCAGTTTCGTCTTCGCCAACTGATCGTCCTGCTGGGCCGGGCTCATCGACGGGCTTGGCGGCGCCTCCGACATCGGCTCTTTGCCCGCGAGGGCCCGCTTGCGATGATAGTCCTCCACGGCGGTGGCGACGACGACCGGCGACGCGGATGCCGCGGTGGAGTGGGGCGCGGCTGCCATCGGTGCTGCCGCCACCGGCTGAGCGGGAGCCGCGGCCACGGCCGGGGCTGCAGGTTGAGCCTTCGCCAGCTGGTTGTAATCGATGGCGAGGGACTTGATTCCCTGTTGGCCTTGCACGATCGAGGGCGGCGCCTGTTCGACACGGCCGATCGATTCCATCGCAAAGGTCACCAGGCGGGCCGGTCGTCCCTTGCCGAACATCGACGACTCACTCCTCGCGAGGGCACCTTCGTGGTGGGTGATCGTCAGGTAGAGCATGTCGTTTTGGGCATAAAGGCTGCCCGTGGTGGGTTCAGAGCCTGACCCTGCCGATGAGGACAGTCGAAAAGCGACCACGTATTCGGGTTTCGCTTGAGACAATGCTTGGGCCAGCAGGGGAGCAAGGTACTGGACGTCCTCATCGCTGAACACTCTCATCGGCTTGCTGCCATCCACGGGCAGATTCGACAAATCGGACTGCAGGTCGGAGATCATCACTCCCCGCAGCAGTTGGGCCATCGTGGGGGAGTCGATCGAAATGGGGTGCGCGGCCTCGAAGGACCAGTCGGCGACTTCTTCCAGCCGGACGGTTGCCTGCGGCTGTCTCGAAGCGGTCTGTTGGACGGAGTAGGAAGATGAGGCACAGCCGCCCAGGAATGTTCCCATTCCCATTACCGCCAGCCCGAAGAGGCCGGAAGCAAGGGCCGTGGCACCGAAGTGAAAAGGCGACTGAGTCCGCATGGTCGAGATCCTCCTCGGCTGGTCGATCTGACTGTCGTCAGGCAGGCGTCGCGGGCACGAAGTGCATGAAAACCAAGGTGGGGTCTGTTACCAGATCCCCAGGCCCATCATTACCATCCCGAGCGCCATCCACCCAAACACGCCGACGGCGATGATCGTTTCCAGGCTCATACCCCGAGGGGCGTCTTGTGTTTGGATCTGGGTGGTGTCTTTCTTCATGGGAATTCCTCTGGGAACTGGTTGGTGGTTAGGGCCCTCGTGACGTGTCGGTGAGCGGAAGGTCAAGCAAGGGGTATGCCCTGTTTCCGGATACTTACCCGTTAGTAACCGACCCATTGAATGCCAGGAGTGGGTGCTCTGGGAGCCGGAATGCCGGTCAAACCTGAAGGGTAGGAAAATGTTACCTAAGCCATTGAGTTTTCGACGGGCGCATGGGGATTGGCTGCGTTTTCAGCCGGAGGGACGTGGGCACGTGCGGGGAGGCAATGCTTGGAATAGGCTCCGTAGGGGGCATGCCAGGCTGACGGGCGGACGTCGAAAAATTGGCGATTCGATGTCCAAGACTGGGCAAGGTTGTGCATCGTTGTACTGCAGATCCTACGGGGCTGGTGGCTTATAACGTACACCTTATGGCAGGTACAGAAGGGAATTTGAGCAGGCGACCCATAAGCTCTAGGCCATACGCTCTTGTCTTCAGCGGGCGGCCAAGCGCTCAAGCCGCCCGAGGAGTACGGCGGCATTGGCATCGTGGATGGTAATGGGCTGGAGACTGCCGATCGCAACCGGTGCGTCGCCCTTGTTCCAGATGACCGTCACGTTCGTATCGGTGCGTCCCATCCATTGGTCCGCGGAGCGTTTGGAATCGCCTTCGACCATCACCGGAAGCGTCCGGCCGATCAGCGTCCGGTTCAGTGCGGCGGTAATCGGTCGTTGCAAGTCCACCACCAACCTGGTCACGCGCTCGCCTTTGATTTCTTCCGGCACATCGTCCGGGTACTTGCGCGCTGCGATCGTGTTCTTCCGCTCGGAGTATTTGAAGATGTACGCCGAGTGGTAGTTCACCTCCTGCATCGTCCGGTACGTATCCATGAACTCGTCTTCCGTCTCGGAGCAGAACCCGCAGATGATGTCGGTGGTCAGGGCGATGCCAGGGTGCCGGCGACGGATCCGCTCCACCAAGTTCAGATATTCCTTCCGGCTGTATGTGCGGTTCATGAGCTCGAGAATGCGGTCGTTGCCTGATTGCAGCGGCAGGTGGATGTGCTTGCAGATGTGGGGGTGCCCCGCCACGGCATCCAGCAACGCTTCGGGAAAATCCTTGGGATGCGGCGAGGTGANNGGCACCACGCAGAAGCTGCAGAAGTTGTCACAGCCGCGCATGATGGCGATCCAGGCGTTGATTCCGCCGTCTCGTTCGGGAAGGATGTCGTCGTAGGTTTCGTACTCGGAGAGATCCACCGCGAGTCCACGCCGCTCCAATCCCTGTTCCTGGGCGGCCAGCGCATTCGTGAGCAGGCCGGGCAGTTGGCGATAGGCATCCGGACCGACCAGCACGTCCACCAGCGGCTGCTTCTCGGTCAGGTCGGTTTTGAGGTTTTGGGCCATGCAGCCGAGGACGCCGACCACGAGCGGCCGCTGCTCCTTGACGGCTTTCAAATCGGCCAGGTGGCTATAGACCTTATTATGGGCGTTCTCGCGGATGGCACAGGTGTTCATGAGAATGACGTCCGCCCGTTCGCGCTCCTCGGTGAACTCGAAGCCCGCCTTGCGCAGGAGCGAGCGCACGAGTTCCGTGTCGTACTCGTTCATCTGGCAGCCGTAGGTCTCGATATGAACCTGCCGGGGTTTCGCCTGCCGGGTCATGACGTGGTCACCAACAAGTCGGTCCGGGGCGAGGATCGGGCCGCTTCGGGAAAGATTCCGTAGGCCAGCCCGTCCATAATACCGGCGACCGTAACGTCCCGCACGATGCCGGCCATCTCCTGCTCGGCAGCCACAGCGACCCGGAGAAAGTTGCCGGCGGTGCCGGTTCTGAATCCATCGCGTGCACCCCGTTCGAACAAGACGGAAAGCGTTCGGCCGATGTGCTGCTCGTAGAAGGCCATGGTTTTCGTATGGGACAGCTCGGTGAGGAGCCGGCGTCGCGCCTGTATCGTGGCAGGGCCGAGCGACTGCTCAAGCCGCGCGGCCGGGGTGCCGGGCCGCGGCGAGTAAGTGAACACATGGAAATAGGAGAAAGGCAGGCGGCTCGCGAATTCCGTGGTGTGTTCAAAGGCTCGTTCATCTTCACCGGGAAAACCGACCATCAGGTCGGTGCCGAACCCCAGATCCGGCATCAGGCTGAAAGCTCGGTCCATCAACGCTTCATACTCACGGGCTGTATACCGGCGGTTCATGGCCTCGAGGATCCGATCGTCACCGCTTTGCAGCGGCACGTGCAGGTACCGGCAGAGCTTCGGCGATGCCGCCATGTACTCGAGCAGCTCCTGCGACACCGTCGTGGGTTCGATCGAGGAGATGCGGATCCGTGTGACGGCGGGAATCGTTTCCAGGGCTTGAATGAGGTCGACCAGATCGGCACCTTGGTGATCGTATCGACCGATGTTCACGCCGGTGAGCACCAGTTCCCGGTAGCCGTGGGCCGCCAACTCGCGGGCCTCCCGCAGCACGTCGTCCAATACGCGGCTGCGCTCGCGCCCACGCGCAAACGGAATCAGGCAAAAGCTGCACATGACATCGCAGCCGTCCTGGATTTTGAGCAGCGCGCGGGTCGAATCGGTGTAGGCGGTTCCGGGCAGGACGAAATCCTCCCGCTCGATCGTGCGGCTGTGGCGCAGTTCGGGAGCCGGCTGTTTCATCAGCCGATCGGGAGCGGGGAGATAGTCCGGGAGCCGCATCTTGTATTGGGTCCCCACGATGAGGTCGATACCGGGTACGGACTGGAGCTGCGCCGCGCCGGTCTGCGCATAGCACCCGGTCACAGCCACGAACGCGTGCGGCGAATGGCGCAGGGTCTTGCGGATTTCGTAGCGACAATCTTTCTCGGCATGTTCGGTGACGGAGCAGGTGTTCAGCACCAGCAGATCGGTCGGCTGACCGTAGTCGACGAGCCGATAGCCCTTGCGACGCAACAGGTCCCCCAGCATGGCGGTTTCCGACTGGGTCAGGCGGCAGCCGAGCGTGTGCAGCGAGGCGCGTGGGGCGGAAGCAGACATGGGACGGGATTATAGGAGGGAGCCGGTGAGCACGGCAAGGCGCGGATCGGGAAGAAAAAGTTTCAGCCGGTTCTTGATCAACGCTTTTCCGAGTGATAGCATGATCGAAATTGCCCGAGATCGGACTCTCAGGAACCTCGGCGCCATGATGAAAGGCCGCTTCACTGCCGCGTTGATCCTCGCAGTGCTCCTGCTGCTCCCAACCGGCGCGGGCTGGACCAAGGAAAGCCTGCCGATCGAGCCCGATCTCAACACCCGCATCGACGAACTCTACGACCACGAAGCGCGCATGTTTATCATGCTCTTTTCCCTCAAGGGGGACGGGCAGGTGGACTACATCACCGCGCGGATGGTCCAGGAGTATTCCCGCAGCAACTACGGCAATCCGGTCTACTACACGGAGCAGTACCCGCTGTTTTACTGGTGGAACCACACGATGTGGAACGATCCCGAACAGGACGGCGTGAACGGCAACGAACGCGTGTACCAGGAAAACGTCGAGTTCGACATCGCCCGCTACAAACCCTGCCGCTTCAACGGGCAGGAGTGCTAGCGCCTGTTCTCCTTCCACAACCGCACTCCACGAAATCACGATTCTCCGCGCACAACCTGTCTGTTGGTGATATGCTGCCGTGTGTCATGACAGGGTGTTGCTGACCAATGAGCGCCGCTACTCTCCGCAGCCTGTGGAGCCCGCGGCTGGGGTTCATGTTGCCGCTGGGCTTCGCCTCCGGCCTGCCGCTGGCTCTGACCGGCGGCACACTCCAGGCCTGGCTGACGGAGGCAGGCCTGGACCTCGCCACGATCGGGCTCTTCGCCTACGTCGGGCTTCCCTACACGGTGAAATTCATATGGGCGCCGGTGATGGACCGGCTCGTGCCGCCTTGGCTGGGCCGCCGGCGCGGCTGGATGATCTTGACGCAATTCGGCTTGGCGCTGGCATTGGCCGCGATGGCGCTGTTGGGACCGTCGGCCGGCGCGCAGGTCTTTGCCGGGTTGGCCCTGGGCGTGGCCTTTCTCTCGGCCTCGCAGGACATCGTCTTCGACGCGTACCGGACGGACCTCTTGAAGCCGGACGAACGCGGGTTGGGCGCCGCCACCTGGGTGATGGGCTATCGGTTGGCGATGATCACCTCCGGTTCCCTTGCGCTGATCCTGGCGGCGCGCATGGGCTGGCCTGCCTCGTACCTCTGTATGGCGGGTCTGATGCTCCTTGGGCTGATGACCATCTTGATAGCGCCGGAACCGGAGCAGGCCCATGAAGGGCCGCGATCGATGCAAGAGGCGGTGTGGGGGCCGCTGCAGGAGTTTCTCAACAGGCCCATGGCGGGGGCGTTGCTTGCGCTGATCGTGCTGTACAAGCTGGGCGATGCCTTCGCCGGCGCGTTGACGACCTCGTTCCTGCTGCGCGGCATGGAATTCTCATCCGAAGACATCGGGGTGATCCGCGCCTTGGGGATCGGGGCCACGATCCTGGGCGCCTTTATCGGCGGCAGTCTGATGCCGCAACTCGGTCTGTTTCGCTCGCTGTTCGTCTTCGGGGTGCTGCAGGCCGTGTCGAATCTCTCATTCATGTGGCTTGCCTGGGTGGGCAAGAGCTATGCGGTCATGGCCTTCGCCGTCGGATTCGAGAACCTCACCGGCGGCATGGGCACGGTCGCATTTGTCGCGCTGGTTATGTCCCTCTGCGATCACCGGTACACGGCCACGCAGTTCGCCTTGCTCTCGTCGGTGGAGGCGCTGGGGCGCGTGTTTCTCGGCTGGCCTGCGGCGAAACTCGTGGGCGCGATGGGGTGGGGTCCGTTCTTCTTCGTGACGTTCCTGGCCGCGGTGCCGGGCCTCTGGTTGCTGTGGCATCTGCGCCGGCCAGTGGAAGCTCGGGCCGTCACGGGCGAGGCGGTCTATGCCGAGCTGGTCTAGCTGGGCAGCAAGCATGTTCGTTATCCGTCAAACGTCATTCGTCAACGGTGAATTCCGAATAAACCTGCATCCCGGCCTTTTGCGCGAACCGATTGGCGTATGACAATTGACGTGGGGCTTGCTTTCATCACCCTGCGTCAGGCTTTCAGCCTTCGCTGCAGGAACAGCACAAACAGCATCAGGGTGGGCAGGGGGGCGAACAAAAAGGGGACGAGCCAGAGCAGCAC
>JRYJ01002509.1_pt1 | contig 16758 bp, 17 predicted proteins | sample 235371 | NCBI WGS metagenome assembly JRYJ01 (sample SAMN03074219, study PRJNA261477) | activated sludge metagenome | biome: Wastewater Treatment Plant; feature: Wastewater; material: Activated sludge; isolation source: activated biomass of a wastewater treatment plant treating hydrocarbon... ... | reverse complement strand
CACGAAGTTCACGCGCGCGGCTTCGTCTCCGGTCTGCTCCCGTTGCACCACGACACTGACGGTCGGAAGGTCGGACACGGCGTCCTCGATCGGGTGTTCGAATGACGGCGGTAGGGGCACGGCCAGGCAGTCAAAGCGCCGGGCGATCAAGGTTTCGCGCACTTCCTGGGCCATGTCGCCGCTGCCATGGAGCACGGGCAAGAGTTCGATGCGAGGCGAGAGATGAAAAACGGCGTCGGCGCTGGAAGACGGGGCTGCCATCAGCGGCCGGGGTGCAGCGGATCGTCGCTTTCGAAAAAGAAATCGCCCATGCCGTTGGGCAAGGCCTGGTCGCCCAGCGCGCGCTTGCGGCGCCGGGATTGGGTCGGCAGGTCCAGCGCCTCTTCGCCCAGCACCTTCGAGAGGGCCTCGCGCCAGGCCGCGTCGGCGGCCAGCGGATGGGCCGGATCCTGCGCGCGGCGCTTGAGCGCGTACTGCAGCAGGTGGATGCCGTCACGCACGGAATAGTCCAGGCTGAGCTGATGGGCTTCCTGCAGGAAATCGACGGTCATGGCCAGCAGCTCCGCCGGGGCGAAGGGCAAGTGGTATTTCAGGATGGCCAATTCGTCCTCGCGCGTCGGAAAGCCCACGCCGAGCGTCGGCTGGAGGCGCGACAGGATGTAATCCGGCACTTCGTAGGTCGAGGCGTCTTCGTTCATCGTCACGCAGCAGCGGAAATCCTCGTGAGCGTTGATCAGGATGCCGGCCACGATCGATTCCACGCAGCGTCGGTGATCGAGCAACGAGGCCAGCGAAGCCCAGCTCTTTTCGTTCATGCGATTGCCTTCGTCCAGCACACAAATGCTGCCGGTAATCACCGCAGTGACGAGCGGCGAGGCGTGATAGGTGATCGTACCGGATTCCGCCAGCACAGGAGTGACGAGAAGATCTTCCGGCCTTGTATCGGCGGTGCACTGGAAGATGTAGAGGTCCTGTTTGCGCTCGCGGGCTCCCGCCATGGCCAGGGTGGTCTTGCCGATTCCCGGTTGGCCCGTGATGCGGGGAGACAACGGCAGATCACGTGGGTCGACCACGAGCCAGCAGGCCAGGAGTTGTTTCAGAATCTCGCGGTTGCCGATCCATTCCTGGGCCGCTCGCATCGGTTGGGCCAAGTGGAGGGTCACTCCATCGATCTGGACCGTTCGGGCCTGAGCGGGCTGCGGGGTGGATGGCATGGTCTTTCAGAGCGACGATTCGATACAATACGCGCAGTTGAAATCTCGTCGAACGGTAGCATAGGGTCGGGGAAGGGGTCAAACGGGCGGAGGGCCGGTTTCACTTTGACTTTCGCTGATTTGGACCGTATCCTAAATCCCTTTCCGAGCGTCGCAGGGCAGCAAGTCTGCCGTCGAGCCTGCCGACTTTTGTGAGGATCAGGCGGGGTGCAAAGGAGGAGTGACGCAATGAGCGACAAGATCGAATGCAAACGTCGGACGACCGTGATGCGGGTCGGCACGATCATGGCAGGGACACTCGTCCTATCGGGATGCGTGATGGCGGAGAAGTACGAAGCGGAAAAGGCGCGCAGCCTGAATTTTCAGCGGCTGCTCGCGCAAGAAGAGAAACGCAGCGCAGAGCTGGACAGCGAAGTGAAGCGGGTGAAGCGGGAACTCGCGGAGTACGAGGCGCGAAATCGCGAACTGGGGGCGCAGGTGGAGGCGGTGCGGCAGCAGGCGGCCCAGATTCAGGAAGAAGCTCAGGCCATGAAAGAAGCCTCGTTGCTCGAGAAGAAGGCACAGGAAGACATGCGGCGGCTCACGACGGTTCCATCGAAAGCGAAAAAATCGGACAAGCCCGCGAAACCGGAAGGGCTGACGCTGACCCCCGACAGTACTGCGGACGTGAAGGCTGAGATGCCGTCCGATGTGTTGGACTTCAAGTCGGACATCGGGGAAGGCTCCAAATCGGCGTTGGAAAGCGCCAAGGCGGCGCTCGGCGATCTGGGTGCGACCCCACCTCCCACGACTGCGGGCATGACGCATACGGTGAAACCGGGCGAGACCCTCTACCGGATCGGCCTCAAGTACAAGGTCAGCCCCGACAAGTTGAAGAAGTGGAACAATTTATCGAGCAACAACATCGAAGTGGGCCAGAAGTTGATCGTGAGCCAGCCCTAGTGGCGTGACGCGACGACTCACATGAGCAAACACAGTTATTCGCTCAGTTTCGATGAATTCCGGTCCCTGGCGGCGGAAGGCAATCTGATTCCGCTGTACCGGGAAATCCTGGCGGACTATGAAACGCCGGTGTCGGCGTTCGCCAAGATCGACCACGGTCCCACGGCGTACCTGCTTGAAAGCGTGGCCGGCGGCGAGAACTGGGCGCGCTATTCGTTCCTGGGCAGCGGGTCCGCCGCGGTGATTCACGAACAGAAAGGCGACCTGATCCTCACCCGCGGGAAAAAGAGCATCCGGATCCAGAGCCGCGGCAATCCACTCGACCGGTTGCACGAGCTGATGGACGAATACCGGCCGGTGACGGTTCCGGGTCTGCCGCGGTTCGTCGGCGGAGCCGTGGGCTACTTCAGCTACGACATGGTTCGGACGTTCGAAGAGTTGCCCGCCCGTCGGAAAGACAGCCTGGGTCTGCCGGAGTTTGCGTTTCTGCTGACCGATACGCTGCTGATTTTCGACAACGTCTCGCAGAAGATCAAAGTGGTGGCGAACGCCTATGTCAAGTCGGACAAGGAGCGCGACGTGCGGGACGCCTACCGGCATGCGACCGCCCGGATCGAGAAGATGATCGCGAGGCTCAAACGGCCGGCGCGACGGACGAGGCCGAAACAGCGGCGCAAGCCCATCACGTTCACCTCGAACATGAGCAGGGCCGATTTCGAGAAGATGGTCGTCCGGACGAAGGAGTACATCCGGGCCGGCGACATCGTGCAGGCGGTGCTCTCCCAGCGGTGGGAAACGCAGATCCATACGACCCCGTTCCAGCTCTATCGGGCGTTGCGGGTCATCAACCCCTCGCCCTACATGTACTACCTGCGAGTCGCGGGCGTGGAACTGGTCGGTTCCTCACCGGAGACGCTCGTGCGGTGCGAAGACGCGAAGGTCTCGCTCCGGCCCATCGCGGGCACGAGGCGGCGCGGGCAAACCCCGGAAGAAGACCAACAGCTCGAGCGCCGGCTCCTGGCCGACGAGAAGGAACGGGCCGAGCATGTCATGCTCGTAGACCTGGGCCGGAACGATGTCGGCCGCGTGGCGAAACGAGGGTCCGTGACGGTCGATTCGCTCATGCAGGTCGAGCGATACTCCCACGTGATGCACATCGTCTCGCAGGTGACGGGGGAGCTCGACGAAGGGAAGACGGCCTACGACGTACTGCGCGCCTGTTTCCCGGCCGGGACGGTCTCGGTGGCGCCGAAGATCCTGGCCATGGAGATCATCGAGGAACTGGAGCCCACGCGGCGCGGGCCCTATGCCGGCGCCGTCGGCTACTTCAGTTTCTCCGGCAACATGGACATGTGCATCAACATCCGCACGGTGGTCATCAAAGGACGCCAGGCTTACATTCAGGCCGGCGCGGGGATCGTGGCCGACTCGAACCCTGAGCACGAATACGAGGAAACTTGTAACAAGGCGCGCGCCATGATGAAGGCCATCGAGCTGGCGGAACAGGGATTGGAATGAGAGGGGAGCGAATAGCTTGGAGCATGTGGCAAGAGGGATTCCGCTCCCGCCATACGCCATCGACTATCTGCCATCAGCTCCCGGTACGGCTATGCTACTGATGATCGACAACTATGATTCCTTTACCTACAACCTCGTCCAGTATTTCGGCGAGCTGGGGGAGGACGTCCGGATATACCGGAACAACAAAATTACTATCCAGGAGATCGCCGACCTCAAGCCAAGCCGGATCGTCATCTCCCCCGGACCTTGCACGCCGAAGGAAGCGGGCGTCTCGGTCGAAACGATCCGGACGTTCGGGGGCAAGGTTCCGCTGCTGGGCGTCTGTTTGGGGCACCAGTCGCTGGCGGTGGCCTTCGGCGGCGAGGTGATCCGCGCCGAACGGTTGATGCACGGGAAGACGTCCATGATCCGCCACGATGGCAAAACCATCTTCCGCGATCTGCCCAACCCCTTCGAAGCCACCCGCTACCATTCGCTGATCGTGAATCGGAAGAACCTGCCGGACTGTTTCGAAATCAGCGCCGAAACCGACGAGGGCGAGATCATGGGCATGCGCCACAAAACCCTGGGGATCGAGGGTGTGCAGTTCCATCCGGAGTCGATCCTGACGACCGCGGGGAAGGATCTGCTCAGGAATTTCTTGAAGCTCTGATTAACAGCCTTCAGCTATTAGCTATCGGCTATCAGCTTTGGGAATGAAAGATCCCGGCTGAAAGGCTCTAGCCGATCGCGGAGAGCTGACTGCTGAGAGCTGAGCGTTAAACCCCCATGATCAAGGACGCCATCAGCAAGCTTGCCGACCGGAGTCGCTCTCTCGGAGAAGGAAGCCGAAGAGGTCATGGGCGAGATCATGGACGGCGCTGCCACGCCGGCCCAGATTGCCGGCTATCTGATGGGGCTGCGCATGAAGGGGGAGACGGTCGAGGAGATCGCCGGCTCCGTTCGGGCGATGCGGGCCCGCGCCATCAGGATCCGGGTCGGCGACCGCAAGGTCGTCGATACCTGCGGCACCGGCGGCGATCGGGCCCATACGTTCAACATTTCGACCACCGCCGCCTTTGTGGTCGCCGGGGCCGGGCTGACGGTCGCGAAGCACGGCAACCGGTCGGTCTCGTCCAAGTCGGGCAGCGCCGACGTGTTGGCGGCCCTGGGGGTGAAGATCGATTTGTCGCCGGACCGTGTCGCGGACTGCGTGAACGAAGTCGGCATCGGGTTCCTGTTCGCGCCGCTCTACCACAGCGCGATGAAACATTGCGCGATCCCGCGACAGGAATTGGGCATCCGCACGCTCCTGAACATCCTCGGCCCGCTCACCAACCCGGCCGGGGCGGGGCTGCAGGTCGTGGGCGTCTTCGATGCGGGACTGACCGAACTGTTGGCCAAGGTGCTCGTGCACCTCGGCTCGCAACATTGCTTCATCGTGCACGGGATGGACGGTCTGGACGAGATCACGCTGACCGACCGTACGAGGATATCCGAGGGCAAGGCCGGCGTGGTCTCCAGTTACTTCATCGACCCGAAGGAGTTCGGATTGACGAGGGTGAAACCCAAGGAATTGCTCGGCGGATCGGCGGAGGACAACGCGGTGATCACCCGCGATGTCCTGCAGGGCCGCAAGGGCCCCAAGCGCGACATCGTCTGTCTCAACGCCGCTCCCGCCCTGGTGGCCGGCAAGAAGGCCAAGACGCTGCAGGAGGGATTTTCGGCCGCCCAGCGGGCCATCGACACCGGCGCGGCCATGGAAAAGCTGGAAAAACTCGTGGCGTTCACGAAGAAAGCCTAGGGGCCATGATCCTGGACCGCATCCTCGAACACAAGAAAGCGGAGATTCGCCACAAGAACAGCCGCGGATACCTCGCGGAGCTCAAGGCCAAGATCCGTGATGGCGCGCCGCCGCTGGGCTTCGCCGTCACTCTCGATGCCATGCGGCGGCCCGATCGCCCGGCGCTGATCGCGGAGGTCAAGAAGGCGTCCCCCAGTTTGGGTCTGCTGCGCCCGGAGTTCGAAGAACGTTTCGAACCGGTCACGATCGCCAAGGCCTATGGCGACCACGGCGCGTCCGCCGTCTCCGTTCTCACCGACAAGGATTTCTTCCAAGGCAGCCTCGAGTATCTCGCGGCGGTCAAGCGGGAAGTCGGATTGCCCGCCCTCAACAAGGAATTCATGGTCGCCGACATTCAGTTTTACGAGGCACGGGCCCACGGGGCGGATGCCGTCCTCTTGATCGTGGCGGCGTTGGAGAAGCGCCAATTGATCGACTTCTGCGCCTTGGCCAAGGAATTGGGGTTGGACGTGCTCGTGGAAACGCACCATGAACGGGAATTGGACATCGTGCTGGAATGGCTGCCCGACGTTCGCCTTATCGGGATCAACAACCGCGACCTGAAAACCTTTTCGACGGACTTGGGGGTCACGCAGCGCCNNACTTGGGGGTCACGCAGCGCCTGGCCAAACGTATTCCCGCCGATAAACTGATCGTCAGCGAGAGCGGCATCCACAAGCGGGACGACGTGCTCCGGCTGATCGAGATCGGGGTGCATGCGATGCTTATCGGAGAATCGTTGATCCGCGCCGACGACATCGGCAAAAAGATCCGTGAACTGTTGGGCGACGACCAGAATCGGAAGGAGAAAGCATGAAGCATCTGACCGGCATCCTTCTGGCGTCCGGCTTGCTCGTGCTGGCCGGCTGCGCCAGTTCCGACGTACACGAGTTCGTGCCCAAGTGGGACAAGTGGATCGGGTCGACCAAAGACGACCGCATCAGGGAGCTGGGCATCCCCAACAAGTGCCACACNNGCCGGCGGTGGTCAAGGGCATCATCCGTGGGCTGCCGCCGTTCGTTTTGCCGATCGGGGTCTTCGTAAACGAAGAGGCGAAGGTCGTCCGCGACCTGATGGACGAGTGCGGCCTGGCGCTTGCGCAATTGCACGGGGACGAATCGGCTTCCTATTGCGAAACGCTCGGGCGGCCCGTCCTGAAAGCAATCCGCCTCAAGGACCGCCGGTCGTTCCTGGCCCTGGCCGAATTCAAGGGGCGGGCCCAGGTGCGCGGCTTTTTGGTCGATGCCTATTCCTCGGAAGCCTATGGAGGGACCGGGCAGGTGACCGACTGGTCGCTGGCGGCGGAAGCGGCGGCCGCNNCCTTCATCCGCGCCGCCCGGCTTGTCTCCTAGACCACCACCCACTATACTCACACGATGCCTACACGAGCAGGGGATGTCATGGCGTTACCAGATCAACACGGACGGTTCGGACCCTACGGGGGACGCTACGTGCCGGAGNNACCGGGGCGCACAAGATCAACAACGCGATCGGGCAGGCCCTGTTGGCCAAGCGGATGAACAAGCCGCGGCTGATCGCAGAGACCGGCGCAGGCCAGCACGGCGTCGCTACGGCGACGGTGGCGGCGATGTTCGGCCTCCGGTGCGAGATTTACATGGGTACGGAGGACATGCAGCGCCAGGCGCTGAACGTCTTCCGCATGCGATTGCTCGGATCGACCGTGACCGGGGTGGACGCGGGAAGCCGAACGCTTAAGGACGCCATCAGCGAAGCGATGCGGGATTGGACCACGAACGTCCGGACCACACATTATGTGCTGGGCTCTGTGCTTGGCGCCCATCCCTACCCGATGATGATCCGGGATTTCCAATCGGTCATCGGCCGGGAAGCGCGCAAACAGATCCTGGCTCTGGAAGGCCGCCTGCCGGACTGCCTCATCGCCTGCGTCGGAGGCGGCAGCAATGCGATGGGTCTGTTCCACGCGTTCGTGCCGGATCAGAAGGTGATGCTGGTCGGGGTCGAGGCGGCGGGGCTCGGAGTCGAGAGTGGAAAACATGCGGCACGCTTTGCCGGCGGCCGTCCGGGGGTCCTGCAGGGCACGATGACTTATCTCCTCCAGGACGAAAACGGGCAGGTGAACCTCACCCACTCCGTCTCGGCAGGGCTGGACTATGCGGCGGTCGGCCCCGAACACAGCTACTACAAGGAAGTGAACCGGGCGCAGTACACGTCGGCGACGGACGAGGAGGCCCTGGCGGCATTCGATCTCCTGGCGCGCGAAGAGGGCATCGTGCCGGCGCTGGAAAGCGCACATGCGATTGCGGAGGTCGTGAAGACCGCGCCCAAGATGAGGAAGAACCAGATCGTCATCGTGAATCTCTCCGGCCGCGGCGACAAGGACGTGCAGCAGGTCGCGAGGATCAAGGGAGTGACGCTGTAATTGAAAGCTGATGGCTGACGGCTGTCAGCTAATTGCTAGAAGCTTGACACGCCGTGCAAGGCGATTCCTCTCCTTTGGAAGGGGAGGCAAGGTGGGGTAGAGACTGATTTCTACCTCCCCATCCCCTCCTTTGTAAGGAGGGGAAACAAACGATGGGAAACCGCAAGATCGACATGAACCGCCTGGACCAAACATTCAATCGGTTGAAGGAGCAGGGCGAGAAGGCACTGATCACGTACATCATGGCGGGTGATCCGTCCCTCCAAGAGACTGAGCAGCTCGTGTTGGAATTGGAGCGCGCGGGAGCCGACGTCATCGAACTGGGCGTCCCCTTCTCGGACCCGATCGCGGACGGCCCCGTGATTCAGAAAGCCGCCGAACGCGCGTTGCGAAGCGGGACTTCGCTGCGGAAGATTCTCGAGTCCGTCCGAAGCCTCCGCGGCAAGACACAAATCCCCATCGTCTTGATGGCCTACTACAACAACATCCACGCCTTTGGTGAGGCTGACTTCTGCCGCAAGGCCGTCGCGGCCGGCGTCGACGGGTTGATCGTACCGGACATGCCTCCTGACGAAGCGGGACCATTACGCAACCCGGCCGATCAGGCAGGGCTGAAGCTGATTTTTCTGCTCGCGCCGACAAGCACCGCCGTGCGGCGCAACTATGTGGCCAGGCAGTCCCGTGGTTTCGTGTATTACGTGTCGATCACGGGAATCACCGGCGCTAAGTTGGACGACGTGGCGGACGTGCAGGCCAACGTGGCCAAGATCAGGAAGGTGACCAAGACCCCGGTCGCGGTGGGCTTCGGCGTGGCCACGCCGGACGATGCCGCACGGGTGGCAAAGGTTGCCGACGGCGTCATCGTCGGGAGTGCGATCGTGAAACGCATGGCCGAACATGGGCAGGATGCCCGGCTGGTCCCGCAGGTCGGCATGTTCGTGCGCTCGCTCAAAGCCGCGATGCAGCCGATTCAGGCCTAGTCGGGCATTCCGCCGCGCTGATTCTTGCGATGGCCGCGCCACGGCCCACTCTCAACAAACCGCTGACCGTTCCGAACAGTCTGTTCCGTCCATCGCTCCTCCTCGTATCGGGCTTCCGATCCGCCCTCGCTTCCCCACGTTGGCCGCTCCTGCTGTTCCTCCTGTACGCGCTCTGTTCCTCCGCATGGGCGGAACCCCTGCCCGGACCGATGGGGTCGTTGCTGTTGCATCAGAGTGCGTCCAATCCACGCTATTTCGAAACTGCGACCGGGCGCATTGTCTTCCTCATTGGCGGCTACCAGGGGTCTGAATTCCAGGACCATGCGTTCGGCGGCGACAGCCGCTCGGATTTCGGCCTCGCGTTGACGATCCTCGCACGGTACGACGGGAATCTCCTGCGTTTCTGGACCAGCGAAACCTCGATCGGAAATCCTGCGAGGCAGACCATGCAGCAAATGCCCTGGGCGCGGTCATCGAGCTGCTGCGCGGCCGACGGCGGCAACCGGTTCGATCTCGCGCGCTTCGACGTCGGCAACCTGACCGAGCCGGACGTGAACTCGCCCCATTACTTCGAACGCATGCGGGCGCGCGTCCTGGCGGCGCGGGTGGCCGGCGTGTACGTGTCGATCATGCTCTGGCACAGTTTCGGGTGGGAGAACGATCGGAGGATTCCCGGCACCCGCTCCTGGGATTGGCATCCGTTCAAGCGGGACAACAACGTCAACGGCATCGACGGCGACGTCGACGGCGACGGGCAGGGGCTCGAGCTCGGCAGCCTCGGCCGGGCCTTCACGCCCTTCCAGGAAGCCTACGTGCGGCAGGTGATCGAAACCGTCGGAGACCTGGATAACGTGCTCTACGAAATCTGCAACGAGTGTGCTGACACCCCGGAGGCCAACGCCTGGCAGCAATATTTCGTCGAGTTCGTCAAACGCTATGAGCGGTCGAAGGGAAGGGCGCATCCCGTGGGGATGACGTCGCTGCAGAACTTCAACAACTGGGTGCTTGAGGAGAGCGGCGCCGACTTCATTTCACCGGGCGGTCCGACTTACGAGGGCGCTCCTCCGGCAAATCGAAGTGGGAAGGTCAGCATTCTGGATATGGATCACGTGGCGCCCTGCACCGGATCGAACGATCGGCACTGGCCGTGGAAGGCGCTCACGCGGGGCCATAACCTCTGGTACATCTACTGCTCCGGCTATGGAGCACCCGATGTGACCGAGGCGGCCGTCCTGACTCACATGGGGCAGGCTCGGGCCTATGCCGGTCGCATGGACTTGCGCGTGGCGATTCCGGAAACCGATCCATCGCGCTGTTCCACGGGCTACTGCCTGAAGGGGCCTGATGAGGTGCTTGCGTTTCTGCCTGCAGGCAGGCGATTGAACATGTTGCTCGAGGGCAGCGGAAGGTGGGCGGTCGAGTGGTACGAGCCGACAAGCGGCAACCAGGTCGTGGGCTCTCCCGTCGAAGCGGGCTCCGTCAGCTTGCATGCCCCGTTCTCGGGAGTCGCGGTGGTCTTTCTCGTACGCAATGCGAACTCGTCGTCACCGTGAGGGATAGTTCCGACGTAGAACCGGCGAAGACGCTTGCATCAATCGTCATTTGCCCCTAAGATCACCGGCGACACGGCGGCTCCACGTATCAGTATGTGGCCATAGAGCCGGGTGGAGACGTAGGATGAGCTCGGTAACGAGGAGGTGACATGGCAGCTGCCCGCCGGAAGACCCGACGATCCACCAACAAGACCACCCGCAAGACCAAGTCCTCCAGCCGTACCGCTTCACGTTCCGGCGGCCGCAAGGGCCGTTCCGGTCGATCTTATGTATCGTCCTCCGAGGAATTGATCGGCACGATTCAGCAAAGTCTGCTCGATACGGTCAGCAGTTCCGAAGAAGAAGGCCGTTCTCCGATCGGTGTGGCCGCGACGTTCGTGCAGCTTTTCTGGCAGCTCACGAACGTGAGTGCAATCGCCGTCTATGTCCGCGACGAGCAGACGAAGGAGATGACTTGTCTGGCCGAAGCGGGCGGGGGCGACGCGCCGGCGGCCTCCGAATGGCAGAGCGTCCTGGCGAAGGCCGAGCGGGAGGGGCAGGGTGCGAGCGGCGCATTACGCGCCTTCAAACTCCATCGGGTTGGCCGGTTGGACGGGCTGATGATGGTCCACACCGGATCGATGTCGAGAGTGGACAGTCGGCGCGCCCTCGCCGTGTTGAAGGCGGTAGAACCGTGGTTGACCGTGGCCTTGGACCACGCCAGGCTGACCAGAAAATATGCGGCCAAGATTCTCCGCATCCAGCATTTGGAACAGGTCAGCGACGTGCTGAACTCGTCCCTCGGGGCGGAGGATAAGCTCCGTCGGGCGGTGGATGCGGCCGTGCGGCTTCTCGAGGCCGAGGTCGGCGCGCTCTTTCTCGCCGGGCAGAACGGGGCATTGGATGTCCGTGCCGTGGCCGGCGATCGGGCCGACACGATCAAGGCCTTGATTTCCCCGATCGCAACCGGCGTGGCGAAAAGCGGACAGGCTGTGCTGGTGAAGGACGGCAAGCAGGATGCGCGGCTGGCTCCGAATCAAGGCTGGCAGAGTACGTTTCCCGTGCGGACGCTGGTGTCGGTGCCCGTTCGATCCGGCCAGAACACCGTCGGGGTCGTCGAGGTGGTCAACAAGCGCAGCGGCAAACCGTTCAGCAACTGGGATCTGCTGGAATTGTCCAGCCTGTCGAATCAGTTCGGGTTGGCGATCGAGAACATGTCGCTGAAGAAGTAGCGGCCGAGCGGCGGGACGCCTAGCGTTTCTGCGGCGGCATGTACTTGATCATGTCGGTCGCCAGCTTGGTCGCCAGGTCCCGCATGTCGGGGCGGATGAAGAGGTAGCTTTCCTGCACCTGGTGCCGGGCCTTCCACACAATCGCGCCGTTGACCGCATCCACCAGTCGCATGCTGAGCCCCACGCGGGCGATGTTATCGCCTTCCTCCCTGGTGTATTCCCAGGCATTGACCTTCACCACTAAAAGGGAGTCCGCGTTCAAGGCTTGGCCGATCTTGACGGCCGACGCCTTGTCGGATTGGCCGGTCGTTTCCATTCGGGAGAAATAGGTGACGAGGGCGTCGAAGGCGTCCTTCGTGGTCTGGAACGTGTCGGTCACCTGGTCGGGCGGCACGACTTTCTCCACCCTCCGGCTCTTGACAAGCACCTTCGCGACGACTTCCTCCACGTCCTCCCGGGCGCTGTCGTAGGCGCCGGAAATCGGAAGGATCGCCATGGTTTTCGGATAAAAGCCGCGGGCGGCCGGGCCTTCCCACATCTCCTGCAGGCCGCCGCAGCCGGTCAGGACTGCCAAGAGCAGGAAGGTGAGGACTGACCTGTGAGCAGAGCGCAGTCGTCGACTCATGGTTCGTGCAGTAAGTGTATCAGAACGCATCAATTTCGCAGGATGGGACGACGGTCGGGGTTCAGCCTGAGCCCGGGCTTTCCGCCATCCGCTAGAAGGTCATGGCGATGGACCCGGATGCCAGTGCCGCCTGATCTCTGAAATCATACCCGCCGCCGATATCGACGCGCAAGGCAAGGATCCGCAATCCGAAGCCAAACGTCGGAATAAACGGCGTTTTCGCATCCTGCATGTTCTTGAACGCCCCCAGCCGGAACGAGAGCAGCTCGGATAGGATCGTCTGCTCGGCACCGAGACTGAGGACCTGGCTATGGACCCCTGGAGTCAGGGTATTGTTCTTCGTCAGGTCGACATCGGTGGTTAACGTCAGCGAATTGTAGGGGTTGACCGCCACACCAGTCCGCACCTGAGGCAGCAACTTGAACTTGTCGCCGTTCGGTGCGTCGAAGGTCGGGGCATTGATGTCCTTGGCCACGATGCCGGCCCGCAGCCAGGAGGCCGGCCGAAACATCGCCCCCACGTCGAGGCCGAGCGCGGTCGAAATCTTGGCCCGTCCGATGTCCTCGAAGACCTTCACATCGTCGCTGGCGCCGCGGATGTTGGTGGCGCCGGTGTACGCCGCCCCCTGAATGACTTTGCCGGTCACGCCGATGGAGAAGATCCGGTCAGCGAAGGCATAGGCATAGGACAGGGCCGCCTGCCGCGCCTCCAACCCGTTCATGGCCAGTTGGCCGTTGACCGACAGGCTGCCGCCGCTGTTTGTGAACCCGACCGGGCTGCGAACGAATCCTCCCGCGGTCGCCACGTCCGACACGTTGAAGCCCAGGGCATGTTCGCCGAAATTCCCCTTCACGTAGAACCCGCCCGAAGCGGTGGCGGTCAGATTGGTACCCGGGCGATTGATTTTGTCCACGAGCTGCTGGAGGCGGGCGATATTGGACGCGGAGGTATCGTTGAGGTTGACCCGATTGATGTCCTTGATGGTATCGAACACGTCCCCGCGATCCACCACTTGGCCGCCGGCCTGCACGCGGATGTCGAACTTCTTGCTGATGGCCATGGCGGCCGGGTTCCAGTATGTCGCCAGGGAGTCGGTCGTGGTGGCCACACCCGCACCGCCCATGCCGATCTGGCGCGCGCCGACGGGGACGAATTCCACCGCCGCCGCCTGAAGCGGGACGAGGAGGAGCAGGAAGCAGGAAACCAGAGCGAAACGAGGTCGGTTCTGCATAAGCCTCTGTAAACCCGTTAATTCACGCCGCCGGGTCAGTCTACGAAAAGAACCGGAAGCCGTCAACATTCCGCGCGGTTCGATGATGAATCAACAACCCCTCAGCTGCCATGGTTATCTCGTGGTCCGTCGGTCATGAACATCCTTAAGTCCCTTCCTTTGTAAGGAGGGGAAGGGGAGTAGAGGCCGAGGTGTTAGACGATCATCCCGTCCTGCATGTAAACGATCCGATCCGCCTGGGCCGACAGTTTGTCGTTGTGGGTCACGATGACGAAAGTCGTGCCGCGGGACCGGTTGAGCTGTCGCAGGAGACCGAAGAGGGCGTCGCCTGTGTGGGTGTCGAGGTTCCCGGTCGGCTCGTCGGCCAGCACCAGGTCGGGCCGCTGCATCAGGGCTCGGGCTACGGAGACGCGTTGCTGTTCGCCGCCGGAGAGCTCGCCAGGTTTGTGATGGAGCCGCTCGCCGAGTCCGACTTCGCGGAGCAGGGTGGTTGCTTCCCCCTCGACTTCCACCGGATCGCGCTTCTGGATCATCGCCGGGAGGCAGGCGTTCTCCAGCGCGGTGAACTCCGGCAATAGATGGTGAAACTGGAACACGAAGCCCACCCGCTTGTTGCGGAACTCCGCCTGTTGCTGCTCGCTCAACTGGAACAGGTCCTGTCCGTCGAACGACACGGTCCCCTTAGTGGGCCGATCGAGCGTGCCCAAGATATGCAGAAAGGTGCTCTTGCCCGCTCCGGAGGCGCCTACGATCGCGATGAACTCGCCGCGCTTGATCTCCAGGTTGATGTGGTTCAACACCACCAGTTCCTGGCCCCCCATCGGGAACGACTTGTAGAGATCAACGACCTTGATCATCACACAACAGCAATTTTTAATTTTAAATGTACAATTAAAAATTGAGGACGTGTTTTATTCATATCTCAGCGCGGCCGCGGGATCGAGCTTGGCGGCTTGGAGCGACGGATACAGCGTGGCGGCGAAACTGATCAGGATGGCCGAGCCGGCCACCAGGAGCACGTCTTCCCCGAGCACATGCACGGGAATGCGCGAGATGTAGTAGACGGTCGGGTCGAACTTCCAGAAGGTCTGGATCAGCCACAGAAAAGCATAGCCGAGCGGGACGCCGATCGCGGCGCCGGAGCAGCCGATGATCAGTCCGTTCAGCATGAAGATGCGCATGATGCCTTTGCGCGTCGCGCCCATCGCCTTGAGAATCGCGATTTCCCGCTGTTTTTCGGTGACGATCATCGTGAGGGTGCTCACGATGTTGAACGAGGCCACGATGGTGATGAGCACCAACAGGAGGAACATCATGGTCTTCTCGAGCTTGAGCGCCGAGAACAGGTTCCGGTTCATCTGCATCCAGTCCCGCGCCCAATAGTTGAAGCCCAGGGTGTGTTCGATGTTCCGGGCAACGTCGGCGGCGCGGAACACGTCGGCCACCTTCACCTCGATCCCGGTGACGGTGGTGCCCATGTTGAAGAACTTCTGCGCCTCGGCCAACTCGATGTAGGCAAGGGAGGAGTCGTATTCGTACATGCCGGATTGGAAGATGCCGACCACGACGAACTGGCGAATCTTCGGCGTCATGCTCGCCCCCGTGACCGGGCCGACCGGCGAGACCACGTTGATCTGATCTCCGGGAAACACGGAGAGCCGCATCGCGAGCTCCTTACCGAGCACGATCCCGGGCCGCATCGCCGAGTCCGGTCCGTTGGGCTCGCGCTCCTTTTCGGGAATCGTCACCTTCACCGGATGGCGCAGGTCGTCCAGGCTGCCGGCCACCAGATTTTTGGCCAGTTCGGTGACCTTCCCTTCGCGCGTCGGGTCGATCCCCCGGAGAATGATGCCCTGCACGCCCGACTGGGAGGTCAGCAGCACCTGGCGGAAAATGAAGGGGGTCGCGGCCATCACCTCGGGGACCGTGGCCACCTTGGTGACCTGTTCCTCGTAGTCGGACATCGATTCGTGCGTGCGGTCGTTGACGAGGATGTGGGCGGTTGTGCCGAGGATCTTCGCCTGAATGTCTTCCTTGAAGCCCGTCATGATGCCGACCGTGCCGATCAACGCCGCGACGCCGAGCGTGATGCCGGTGATCGAGACGATCGTATTGAAGGAGATCGTGCGGTTGCGGCGCTTGGCGCGGAGATACCGTAACCCGATGAAAATTTCGTAGGGGAGCGCCATCCTCGAACCTTGTCTCACTTCTCCGGCCGAAGTTGCGGGAACAGCACCACGTCGCGGATGGAGGCCTGGTTCGTGAAGAGCATCACCAGGCGGTCGATCCCGATGCCTTCGCCCGCGGTGGGCGGCATGCCGTATTCCAACGCGCGGAGGAAGTCTTCGTCGACCAGATGGGCCTCCTCATCGCCTGCCTCCCGTTGCTTCGCCTGGTCCTCGAACCGTTCGCGTTGATCCAGCGGGTCGTTCAACTCGGAGAAGGCATTGGCGATCTCGCGGCCTGCGATGTAGAGCTCGAAGCGATCGGTGAGGGCGGGATTGCTGTCTTTCCGCCGCGCGAGGGGAGAGATCTCGATAGGGTAATCCGTGATGAAGGTCGGCTGCTGTAAACGCGGCTCGACCGTTTCCTCGAAAATCTCGTTGAGGATGTTGACCAGCGACTCCTTCGGGGAGACTTCCACGCCCAGTCGCTTGGCGGCGGCCAAGGCTTCCTCCCGGTTCGTGAGCACGGTGGGCGGCAGCGAGTTCACTTCGAGAATGGCCTGGTGATAGGACCAGCGCTGCCAGGGCGAAGCCAGGTTGATCTCGGTGCCCTGGTACTCGATCGTCGTTTTTCCGAGGATGTCCTTGGCCAGGCGCCCGACCATCTCTTCGGTCAGGATGATCAGGTCGTGGTAGTCGGCGTAGGCGACGTAGAATTCGAGCATCGTGAATTCGGGATTGTGGATGGTCGAGATGCCTTCGTTCCGGAAGTTGCGGTTGATCTCGAACACGCGCTCGAAGCCGCCGACGATCAGCCGCTTCAGGTACAGCTCGGGCGCGATGCGCAGGTAGAGGTCGATGTCCAGCGCGTTGTGGTGCGTGACGNNCATCGGGGTTTCCACCTCGAGGAACCCGCGCTCGATCAGGAAGGCACGAATGCCGGCGATGATCCGGCTGCGCGTCGCGAAGATCTCGTGCACCTGCGGATTGGCGATCAGGTCGACGTACCGCTGCCGGTAGCGCGTTTCTACGTCGGTCAGGCCGTGCCATTTTTCCGGCAGGGGCCGGAGGGCCTTGCTCAGGAACGTGAGGG
>JRYJ01003683.1_pt1 | contig 16894 bp, 14 predicted proteins | sample 235371 | NCBI WGS metagenome assembly JRYJ01 (sample SAMN03074219, study PRJNA261477) | activated sludge metagenome | biome: Wastewater Treatment Plant; feature: Wastewater; material: Activated sludge; isolation source: activated biomass of a wastewater treatment plant treating hydrocarbon... ... | reverse complement strand
CTGCGCGGCATGAACGACCGCGAACTGCTGGCGACGGCGGAACTCGCCCGCCGCAACCAGATCTACGACCGGGCCATCAACACCGCCGACAAGACCCGGAACGAGCACGACTACAGCCTGCGCTACCTGGCCCCCTTCGGCGACCAGGTGCGGCCCGCCGCCCGCAACCAGTCCCTCGACGACGCCTGGGTGTACGGCCTCATGCGGCAGGAAAGCCGCTTCATCACCACCGCCAAGTCCAGCGTCGGCGCCTCCGGCCTGATGCAGCTCATGCCCGCCACCGCCAAGTGGGTGGCCCGGAAGATCGGCCTCAAGGACTACAACCACGGCCGGGTCAACGACACCGAGACCAACCTGCTGCTGGGCACCTCCTACATGCGCATGGTCATGGAGAACCTGGACAACCACCCGGTGCTCGCCTCCGCCGCCTACAACGCCGGCCCCGGCCGGGCCCGCAAGTGGCGGGCCGACGTGCCCCTGGAAGGCGCCATCTACGCCGAAACCATCCCCTTCAGCGAAACCCGCGACTACGTCAAGAAGGTGATGAGCAACGCCGTCTATTACTCGGCCCTGTTCAACGGCAAGCCGGAATCCCTCAAGGCCCGCCTGGGCACCGTCGGCGCCCGGGTCGCCGACGCGCCGAAGGACGCCGACCTGCCCTGACCGCCCCCCGGGCGGGGGCCGGGGCTATAATCCCGCGGCAACCACACCTGCCGCGCAAAGGCCCCTGGCGATGACCGATCCGTCTCCTGCCGCTTCCGCCCCCCCGGGTTCCGCCCCCGACGCCTTCTTCGTCCAGCAGGACTGCAAAACCCTCTTCCAGCGCCGCCTGACGGAGATCGCCAAGGCCGCCGGGGTCATCCTGCCGGCCGCGCTCAGGGGCTTCCACGACGCCCTCGGCGAGGGCTACGACCTCCTTGCCGCCGCCGCCCGCCGAGCGGGTTTCGAGCAGGCCGACGGCCTCACCTCCTCGCGCATCACCCTCATGGGCGACGACGACCTGGAGCTGGAAATCCGCATTGGCGACATCACCCGCCGCCTCGGCGACATCGGCGGCACCGCCCTGTGGAAGGCCCACCTGCGCTACATGACCCTGCTGCGCCGGCCGGAAATGGACAAGGACCAGAACCCGGTGGGGCCCCAGGCCATCGCCGAGGGCCTGTGGGTCCTCGGGCGCGACGGCGGCGGCAGCCTGGAGGAACGCCTGGGCGTCCTGGCCCGCTTCGAGGCCGCCTGCCGGGACCAGTTGCCGGCCTTCTACGACGAACTCAACGATCTCCTCGCCCGCCACGGCGTCGAACCGGCGGTCATCCAGGCGGCGGCCGGCGCGCCCCGGGCCCCGGCCCACGCCGCTGCGGCGGCGGAAGGGCAGGCCGACCCCCTGGCCGCCCTGCAGACGACCCTCGCCCGCCAGGCGGGCGCCGCCGGGGGCGGCGGCGAAGGAGCCGGCAATGTCGCCCTTTCCGCCGCCACCCTGGTCATGCTCAACCAGTTGCTCGCCCGCCTCGACGCGCTGCCCCTGGCCGGCGGCGAGGGCGCCGCGAACCCGCCCCACGGCATCACCGCCCGGGAGCTGGGGCTGGCCCCCGGCGGCAGCGACGCCGTCGCCATCGATACCCTGGGCCATATCTTCGACGCCATCTTCGGCCGGCCCGACCTGCCGGAAGCCGTCAAGGACGCCATCGGCCGCCTGCAGATCCCGCTTCTCAAGGCCGCCATCGCCGACCCGGCCTTCTTCGCCAATGCCGAGCACCCGGCGCGCCGCCTCATCAACGGCATGGGCCGGGCGGCCCTGGGGCTGCCCAGGGCCGCCGGGCGAGACCACCCGGTATGCGCCGGCCTCGCCCGCATCGCCGCCGCGGTCCTCGAGGCGCGGGAGGAGGATGGCGGCGGACTGGCCCCCGCCCTGGCCGCCGTCGAAGCCCTGGTCGGCGAGCGGGATGCCGCCGCCGCCGAAGCCGCCCAGTCCTGCCTGCCCCTGGCCCTGACCCTGGAACGGCGCAGCCAGGCCCTGGCCGCCGCCCGGGCCTGGGCCGCCGGCGTGGAAGCCAGGGGGGTGCCCGCCGTGGTGGCCCGCTTCATCGACGACGAGTGGGTGCCGGTGATGCAGGCCGCCTGGCTGGAGGGCGGGGAAACCGGCCCGCGCTGGCAGGAGGACGCCGCCGCCATCGCCGACCTGCTGTGGAGCATCGAGCCCAAACCCGCCGTGGAAGACCGCAAGCGTCTGGCGGCCCTGGTGCCCAGCCTGCTCAAGCGCCTCAATGCCGGCCTGGACCGCCTGGGCGTTTCCCCGGAGGCCCGGGCGCCTTTCCTGGACGCCTGCTTCGCCCTGCAGACTGCCGCCTTGCGCGGGGTGGCGCCGCCGGCGGCCATGCCCGAGCCGGCTGTGGCCGAGCCGGCAGCCGACGCCACCGTGGAAACCCTGGAACTGGCCGGCCGCCGCCTGCTGAGCCTGGGCACGGCCCGGGACGGCCGCAGTCCCTACCGGGCCGGGGCCGCCCCCGGGACCCTGGGGGACTGGCTGGAATTCCGCCTGCCCGACGGCGACACCCGCTGCGGCCGCATTTCCTGGCTGAGCCCGGCCACCGGTCTGGCGCTCCTCGGCAATCCCGACTGGAGCGAGGGCGTGGCGCTCACCCCCGCCGCCGCCGAAGCCCGGATGCGCGCCGGGGAGGCCCGGGTGGCGTCGGCTGCCCGGCTGTTCGACGAGGCGGCCGACGCCGCCCTGCGCCAGCTCGGCCGCAGCTGAGCAGCGGTTCCGGCCGGCCCGCCCTCCGGCATCAGCGCAGGGAGAATTCGGCCCGGCTGCTGCTGGCCTTGCCGTCGCCCTTGTCGTCGCGGCCCAGCTTGGGGGGCATGAGGAACACCCGTTCCATGGGCACCTTGCCCTGTTCCACCAGCCAGGCCTGCACCGCCTCGGCCCGCCGCTCCGCCAGCAGGCGCAGGTCTTCCTCGCCCACCGGCAGGTTGGCGAGCATGAGCTTTTCCATCTCCTCCACCGGCAGGTCCTTCTGCAGGCCGATGAGGTTGCGCGGCTTGGGGAACTTGGCGGCCTTGTAGGCCCGCTGCAGGTATTCGGGATATTCCTTGGCATCCACCGTCACCGTATCGACGGAACCGCCCTCGATGCCCTTCTTCACCTGCTCCTTCAGCTTCTCGGCGCGCACGGCTCGGTCGATGGCGGCGCGCTTGCTGCCTTCCCGGTCGGTTTCGGGATCGACCCGGCCGGCGACTTCCAGCTTCAGGGCCGGGCGGTCGTTCATGGCCTTGGCCAGGGCTTCCAGCTTCTTGACGGCAGCCGGGGCGAGGGTGGCGTAGCCGGCGTCGAACTCGACGTTGGACAGTTCGGCGCCGCCGCCGAAGAGGGAGCCGAGCAGGGCGAAGGGCGAGGTCACCGCCTTGACGAAGAGATTGACGATGACGCGGACGATGATGCCCCCCACCGAGAAATCCGGATCGTCCAGGGAGCCGGAAATGGGCAGGTTGATGTCGATCTCGCCGCGGCCGTTCTTGAGCAGCGCCACGGCGAGCTTGACGGGCAGGCTGGTGGCGTCGGGGCTGTCCACCTTGTCGCCGAAGGTGAGTTGGTCGAGGAAGACCCGGTTCTCGGCGTTAAGCTGGTTGTCGGCCAGCTTGTAGGTGACGTAGAGGGAGAGCTTGCCCTTGTCGATGGCGTAGCCGGCGTACTTGCCGGAGTAGGTGGAGAGGGTGGTCAGATCGACGCCGCGGATTTCGCCCTTGAGGTCGAGGTGGGCCTTGGCCGCCAGGGGGTTGAGCTTGGCGCTGACTTCCACCGGCGCGGCGTTGCCGTAGCTGCCGCGCAGCTCCATGTCGGCGAGGGTGCCCGCCGCCGAGGACAGGCCCTTCACCGAACCGACGATCTTGGTCACATTGACGGTGTAGTTGGGCTTGACGAAGAAATCGGAGAAATTGACGGTGCCCCCCTGCAGGGTCACCCGGCCGATGGCGACGGGAGGCNNGGTGCCGGTGGCGGCGCCTCCGCCGGTTTGGCCGGCGCTGCCGGCACCGTCGTCGTCGCCTCCTCCTCGCCGGGCTTCCTCACGATCTGGGAGAGATTGAGCTTGCCTTCGGGCGTCACGATCATGCGGGCGTAGAAGTCGCTCAGGGCAATTTCGCCGACGTTGAGGGCAAACGGCTGCAATTTCGCGTCGATACCCCCGATGTAGAGGGATTTCCACTTGAGCAGGTCGGTGCTGTTGAGCTTGTCGATGGTGTGCAGGTCACCCAGGGTGACCTGGCCCTTGTAGCCGCCGTTGTAACCGTCCTTGCCTTCGGCCAGGGCCACCTTGCCCTTGGCCGAGACCTGGCCGCGCACCAGGGTGACGTTGAGGCGGTCGGTGAAGAAGGGCTGCACCGGCAGCAGGGGCAGGCCGGTGATGTCCACCTCCAGGTTGGCGGCCAGGGGCTGCAACTGCAGGTCGCCGGCGGTCTTCAGGGCGCCCTTCTGGTTGATGCGGCCATCCACCGCCAGGGTCGCCTTCTTGCCCGGGGCCGTGGAGAAGTCGTCCACGGTGACGGAGAAATTGTCGATCACCTGCACCGACTTGTCCTTGAGGCTGCGGTCCTCGTAGCGCAGGGCCGCCGCGGCGAGGGCGAGCCGGGCCGCGGAAACCACCCAGGGCGCCTCCTTGCCGGCGGGCGCAGGCGCTTCCGCGGCCTTGAGGAGGGGCCCCTGGGGCAGGTCGAGGACACCCTTGGCGTCGCGGATCGCCTGCACCTCGGCGCCGCTCAGGGTGACCTGGCCGAGATGGGCCTGGCGCTTGCCGACGTCGATGGCCGCCCCCTTGATCTCGCCGCGCTTGAGGCGGAACTGCTGGCCGCCGTCGATGCTCCAGGCGGCGTCCACTTCGACGGGGCCGGCGAAAGCGCTGTCGATGCCACGCGCCGTCACCTCGATGTCGCGCACCGCCGCCTCGAAGGCCTTGCCCCGGGATTCGTCCCGCCAGAACTGGGTGGCGCCGCTCACCGCGACTTCCTTCACCAGCCAGGTCATCGGCTCGGCCGGGGCGGCGGCCGCTGCAGGCTTGGCGGAAGTATTGCCCTGCAGGTGCTGGACGATGTCCAGCCAGTTGAGGGTGCCCTGGGGAGTGGCGCGCAGGTGGTTCTCCAGGCCGGCCAGGCTCACCTTGTCGATGACGAAATGGCGCTTGAGGAGATCCGCCTCGGCCAGGGCGATGTCGAGCTGCTTCCAGCTCACCAGGGGCTGGCCGCCGGCCTCGTCGAGGTCAAGGTTCTTCACATGCACGGCGCCGGTGAGCCGGACCGCGGCGGGGGCTCCGTTGCCCTGGCTGAAGATCAGCTTCAGTTCGGTATCCAGGGTGCCGCTCCGGGCGGCGAAGGGCAGCTTCACCGGCGAGTAGGGCAGGTAGCGCACCAGGTCCGCCCGGTCCAGGTCCAGGGACAGCTCGCTCTCGTGGGATTCCTTGAAAGGCTTGCTGCGGCCCTCCAGGACCAGGGGCGAGCCGTTCACCTGGGCCGAGAAATGGGGCTCGACGTAGATGTCGGTCTGGTAGGGCAGGCTGGACACGAAGGGCAGGCGCAGGGCCAGATCGGTGACCTCGTGGCTGACGCCGGCGGGCTTGTCCACGAAGGTGACCTTGCCGCCGCCGACCTGGATGTTATTCACCGCGAACTTGGGCGTCGGCGAGTCGGAAGGCTTTGACCATTCGTCGATGAGGTCGGAAATGTCGTAACGGTCGTCGCTCACCCGCGTCACGTGGACGCGGGGACCGTCCAGCTTCACCTCCTGAACCACCGGCCCGCCACGCAAGATCGATGAGGCCTGGAGGTTGACGTAGAGGCTGTCGAAGCCGAAGACCTCATGGTCCTCGGCCGTCACCGAAAACCCCTCGATCCTGGCCGACAGCACGTAGGGATTGATGCTGATGCCGCCGATGCTCACCTTGCGGTGCAGCGCCTCGCCCAGCCTGCTTTCGAGCAGCGACTTGGCGATGGGGGGAGCGGCGAGGAAGCCGAAGGCGCCGAAGGCCACGACGATGCCGACGGTCCACAAGGCGGCCTTCCTCACCCTGGGCCGCCGGGCGATCTCCTGGGCGCGGCCGGCGAGATTCCGGGGAGCGGGCGACGGGGCTTGGGATTCGGTCATGGCGGGCTCCTCACTCGGCATTGGTGTTATGCCGAAATTCTAGTCCGGAAACAGGGCTTCCACGACGCAACAGGCGCTCGCGGCACACAAATGTGCGGAATAGCCCCGGTTCCGCCAACGCGAGGCCACCTTCGGTTAAAATTGGCGCTTTTCGAATTCCAATCCGGGGCTTCACCATGGACATCAAGAAGGTTCTGCTGCTGGGGGGTAGCGGCTTCGTCGGTACCTACATCGCCAACCGCCTCTCCGAACGAGGCGTCGAGGTCACCATCCCGACCCGCCGCCGGGAACGCACCAAGGCGCTGATCATGCTGCCCAACGTCGAAATGGTGGAAGCCGACATCAATTGCGAAAAGACCCTGGCCGGCCTGGTCGCCGGGCAGGACGCGGTGATCAACCTGGTGGGCATCCTGCACAGCCGGGACGTCAAGCTGCCCTACAGCGCCGACTTCGCCAACGCCCACGTGGAGCTGCCCCGGAAGATCGTCGCCGCCTGCAAGGCCGCCGGGGTGCGCCGCCTGCTGCACATGAGCGCCCTCAAGGCCGACTCCCAGGGCCCCTCCGAATACCTCTGCTCCAAGGGCGACGGCGAGAAGGCCGTCCTCGCCGCCCAGGGCGACCTGGACGTCACCGTCTTCCGCCCCTCGGTCATCTTCGGCCTGGGCGACTCCTTCCTGTCCATGTTCGCCGCCATGCTGAAGAAGCTGCCCTTCTTCCCGCTCGGCTTCGGCCAGGCCCGCTTCCAGCCCGTATGGGTGGCCGACGTGGCCGATGCCTTCGTGGACGGCCTGGGCAACCCCGCCACCTTCGGCCAGGCCTACGATCTCTGCGGGCCCAAGACCTACACCCTGCGCGAACTGCTGGATTACACCGCCAAGCTGTGCGGCAGCTCCGCCCGCATCGTCGCCCTTTCCGAAGGCTGGGCCTACCTCCAGGCCGGCCTGCTATGGCTGATGCCCAAGCCCATGCTCTCCCCGGACAACTTGCGTTCGATGCAGGTGGACAGCGTCTGCGCCGCCGGCTGCAACACCCCCCCGGGCTGGCAGCCGACGGCGCTGGAAGCCATCGCGCCCAGCTACGTGGCCCGCAACACGCCCAAGGGCAAGCTCGACAGCTTCCGCTTCCGGGCGGGCCGATAAGCCGCGGCCCTTGCCGCCGATGAAAGCCTACATCGTCGGCGGCGCCGTCCGGGACGAACTCCTCGGCCGGCCGGTGGCCGACCGCGACTGGGTGGTGGTGGGCGCCACCCCGGAGGAGATGCTCGCGGCCGGGTTCAAGCCCGTGGGCCGCGACTTTCCCGTCTTCCTCCACCCCCGCACCCAGGAGGAGTACGCCCTGGCCCGCACCGAAAGGAAGTCGGGGCGGGGCTACCACGGCTTCACCTTCCACGCCGCACCCGACGTCACGCTGGAAGAGGATCTTGCCCGCCGCGACCTGACCATCAACGCCATGGCCCGGGGCGAGGACGGTTCCCTGGTGGACCCCTACGGCGGCCAGGCCGATCTGGCGGCGCGGGTGCTGCGCCACGTGGGGCCGGCCTTCGTCGAGGACCCGGTACGCATCCTGCGCCTGGCCCGCTTCGCCGCCCGCTTCTCCGAATTCACCGTGGCGCCGGAAACCCTGGCCCTGCTGCGGGAGATGGTGGCCAACGGCGAGGTGGATCACCTGGTGCCGGAACGGGTCTGGCAGGAGCTGGCCCGGGGCCTCATGGAAAACCGGCCCGCGCGGATGTTCGAGGTGCTGCGGGAATGCGGTGCCCTGGCCCGGCTGCTGCCGGAGGTGGACCGCCTCTTCGGCGTGCCCCAGCGGGCGGATTTCCATCCCGAGGTGGACAGCGGCATCCATACCCTGATGGTGGTGGACGAGGCGGCCCGCCAGGGCTACGGCCTGGCCGTGCGCTTCGCCGCCCTGGCCCACGACCTGGGCAAGGGCACCACCCCCGCCGACCTGCTGCCCCGGCACCACGGCCACGAGGCCCGCAGCGTCGAACTGGCCGGGGAACTGTGCGCCCGCCTCAAGGTGCCCGGCGACTGCCGCGACCTGGCGCTGCTGGCGGCCCGCTGGCACGGGGACATCCATCGCGGCGACGAATTGCGTGCCGCCACGGTGGTTTCCCTGCTCGAACAGACCGACGCCCTGCGCCGCCCGGAACGCTTCGCCGAACTGCTCCAGGTCTGCCAGTGCGATTTCAACGGCCGCCTCGGCCAGGAGAATGCCCCCTACCCGGTGGCCGAGCTGTTCCACCGCGCCCTGGCCGCGGCCAAGGCCGTGGATGCGGGCGCCGTGGCCCGCCAGTGCGCCGACCGGGGGGCCATTCCGCAGCGGGTGCACGCGGCCCGGGTGGCCGCCGTCAAGGGCGCCCTAAAGGAAACGTGACAAGAGGAACAGGAGCGCCGAAAGAAGCAGGGTGCTGGCGAAGGGAAAGCGGTATGTGCGCCCATGCAGGCGGACGGCCACATCTCCCGGCAGCCGGCCGAAGCGAATCCACCGGGCCAGGTGGGGCGCCACCAGGCCAAGCAGGAAGATGGCAATGACGAGAGTGAGTATCCACTTCAACATATCGGCGGGCGCAGGATGTCAGTTCGCCCATTAGAACACGCCAAACCCGACCAGAGACCATGATCAACCACGACCACATCGGCGGCCTCGAACTTTTCTCCTGCGCCCCCGCCGGCGCCACCCGGGAGCTGCCGCCCGTCCTCTTCGTCCACGGCGCCTTCGCCGGTGGCTGGATGTGGACCGAGACCTTCATGCCCTTCCTCGCCGCCGCCGGCTTCGCCAGCCACGCCCTGTCCCTGCGCGGCCATGGCGGCAGCGCCGGCCGCGAGCATATCGACTGGCATTCGATCGCCGACTACGTGGACGACGTCGCCGCCATCGTCGACCACCTCGGTGGCGAGGCCGTCCTGGTGGGCCACTCCATGGGCGGCTTCGTCGTCCAGAAGTACCTGGAGCGACGCCCGGCGGCCGGCGCGGCCCTGGTCTGCTCGGTGCCGCCCCAGGGCCTGGTGGCGGCCCAGTTCCACCTGCTGATGCAAAAGCCGGAGCTGTTCATGGAGCTCAACCGCATCCTGGGCGGCAACTACACCGACATCGAGGTGGTGCACGACGCCCTCTTCGCCCAGGAGGTGTCCGACGAACTGCTGCGCGCCTGGCTGTCCCGCATGCAGGCCGAATCCCACCGGGCCATCTGGGACATGTCCATGTTCAACCTGCCCGATCTGCTGGCCATGCACCGCCCGCCCATGCTCATCCTGGGGGCGGAAAAGGACTTGCTGGTGCCCGCCTTCCTGGTCCAGGCCACGGCCCAGACCTACGGCCTGCATGCCCATATCTTCCACGGCATGGGCCACGCGGTGACCCACGAAAAGGAATGGCCGCTGGTTGCGGCCACGCTCTGCCACTGGCTGGAACGCCTGGAAGGTTCAAGCGCCCGCTGAACCCCGGCGGCGGATTGCCGCGCCTCAGGCCTTGACGTCGATGTTCTGCCCCAGGTGGGGCGGGTTGCCGGTCGGCTGGGGAAGGGACTGGATGAGCTGCAGGGCTCCCTGCTGCTGGATTTCCAGGGCCTTCTTCATGACCAGGATGGCCGCCGCGTCCCCGGTCTGGGCCTGGGAGAGGGCCGTGCTGAGGCTGCCGATGCCGGACAGTTCCATGGTTGACTTGCTCCGCCGCCAAAACGCTAATAGTGTAAATATAGTTCAGTCACCGGCAAACACAATGTCCGATCCCAAGCGCCCCTCCCCCGTGGCCAGCGAGGCCATCGCCGAGGCCATCCGCGCCAAGCGCGACGGCCACCGGCGCGAGGAGCGGGACTGGGCGGCCATCGCCGACGAGCTGATCCACGAGATCGAGGCCTTCGACATCGACCGGGCCGAGCAGGAAGCCGACGCCTCCGCCGCGGCGCCGGCGGCCCCCCTGGTGCCGGAGAAGACGTATCCCCACATCGTCGGCGAGGGCGTCCGCCACCACGTGCCGAAGCGCACCGCCCCGGCGGAGGAGCCGGCGTCTGCCAGCAGCTTCCCCGGCAGCTCCCTGCTCGATGCGCTGCGGGAGCAGGCCCGGGAGCGGCAGCGGCAACTGCACCAGGAGCTGGTGCAGCGCACGGCGCTCAACGAGACCCTCGACCGGGGCTTGCGCCAGGCCTTCGCCTACCTGCACGAACTGGTGCAGCAGCTCAACATCCTCAAGCCGACGGTAGGGCGGGAATACCACCTGCTCGATTCGGCGGTATTTTCCGGCCTGGCCTGGCAGGAGGGCTTCGCCGACTACCGCACCCACTCGGAAAGCGCCGGCGCCCTGGTGGACGCCGTCACCTTTTCCTACCAGCTCGCCTCGCCCCGGGGCCTGGAGGTGGGCCGCGAGGGGGCGGGGGTCGAGCGCTTCCGCCAGGCCCTCTTCGACTACGGCCTGCGCTTCCAGTGCGACGAGGTGCGGGACCAGCGCCGCCAGTTGCAGCGGGCCGATTTCCGCATCAAGGGCGAACTCAGCGTCAATGTGCGCTGGCGGGCCGACTACGGGCGCGGCGTGGCGGTGGTGGAAACGCGCAACCTGGAACGGTTGGGCAGCTACAGCTTCACCGTGCCGCCAGAGCGGCTGGAACCGGAACTCTTCGACGAATTCGGTCGCCTGGTGCTGGGGCAGGGCAACCGCTTCCGCGAACTGTCGCGCCCCCTGAAGGGCTGACCGCTCGCTTAGAGCCGGTAGCTCTGGTCGCCCCGGGCGAAGCCCAGCAGGGGTTCGTCGATGCCCCGCCCGAGGGCGATGACCTTGAACAGCTCCCCCATCTCGTGGGGCAGGAGCAGCTTGTTCACCGCCCCCGCCGCCCGGATGTAGGCCGGGGAATCGGCGGGCAGGGCGGCCAGGCAGTCGAGGATGCCGCAGTTGAGCAGGAACTGCCCCTGGCTGGTGTAGCCGAGCAACTCCAGCCCGGCGCCGTGGGCGGCGGCGACGATGGCGGTGAAATCGACGTGCACGGTGATGTCCTGCAGCCCGGGAAAGAGGAAGGGATCCGGATGGGCCTGGTGGCGATAGTGGCACATCAGGGTGCCGCGGCCCCGTTGCAGGTGGTAGAACTCCCGGCGCGGGAAGCCGTAGTCGATGAGAAAGACGGCGCCCGCTTCCAGGATGCTTCCCCAGGCCGCCGCCCAGGCCTCGGCGGCGAGGCCGATCTCGCTCTCGTAACCCGGGGGCAGGGCGCACTGACCGGCGATGGCCTCGGCCGCCGCCAGGAGCCGCCCGGCCGCCGGCCGCTCCTGCCAGACGAAATCCTCGCCCGCCAGGGCCACGCCCCGTTCCTGTATGCCCGCCTCGCGCCAGGCGACGATGCTGGCCGGCATGGCGTCCAGCACCTCGTTGCCGATGACCGCGCCGGAGAAACGTGGCGGCAGGGTATCCAGCCAGTGCACCCGGGCCAGCAGGTGGGGGACTTCCCGGGCCAGGGTTTCCTGCTGGCGCTGGCGCAGATCCGCCGACAGGTCGAGGATGGCGTAACGCTCCGGCAGGCAGCCCAGGGCTTCCAGGCTGCGCAGCAGGTCCGCCGCCAGGCGGCCGGAGCCGGCGCCCACTTCCAGGATGTGCGGGGCGGACGCCGCCATCACCTGGGCGGCCTGGGCCGCCAGGGCCTGGCCGAAGAGGCCGGTGAGCTCCGGGGCGGTGACGAAGTCGCCGGCGGCGCCGAACTTGCGGGCGCCCGCCGCATAATAGCCGAGGCCCGGCGCGTAGAGGGCCAGCTCCATGAAGCGGGCAAAGGGCAGCCAGCCGCCGCCAGCGGCGATTTCGCCGCGGATGAGGGCGGCCAGGCGCCGGCTGTGGGCGAGGGCGTCGGGAGCGGGAGAGGGGAGGGACATGGCGGCCTGAATTTTAGCGGCAAGCGGCGCTGGCAGGCAGGGCGATATACTTGTTTCCCCCACCCGAGGCAGGAGGCAAGCCATGCGCGTCTTCCAAACCGTTGCCCGCGGGCCCGCCGACCTCGACCAGGCCCTGGCCGCCTTGCCCGAGGACGCCCCTTCCCTGGTGCTGGCCTTCGGCGCCGTCGCCCACTTCACCGAGGGCGGGCTGGGGGAAGCCCTGCGCCGCCGCTTTCCCGCCGCCCATCTGCTGGGCTGCTCGACGGCCGGCGAAATCACCGCCGGCGGCGTCGCCGACGGCACCTGCGCCATCACCACCCTGCGTTTCGGCCAGGGGCGCCTGACCTCCGGCAGCACCCCCCTGGCGGGCATGGAGGATTCTTTCGCTGCCGGCCAGCGGCTCGGCCGCCAGATCGCCGCGCCGGACCTCAAGGCCGTCCTGCTCTTCGCCCCCGGCGTCCAGGTCAATGGCAGCGGCCTGGTGGACGGGCTGTCCAGCGTCGTCGGCGAAAAACTGCCCATCACCGGCGGCCTGGCCGGCGACGGCGGTGCCTTCCGGCGGACCTATACCCTGGGGGACGCCGGCGTCGACGACCGGGCCGTGGTGGCGGCGGGCCTGTGCGGGGAGTCGGTGCATTTCGCCCATGGCTCCTTCGGCGGCTGGGAACCCTTCGGCCCCGCGCGCAAGGTCACCCGCGCTGCCGGCAACGTCCTCCACGAGCTGGACGGCGAGCCGGCCCTGGCCGTCTACCGCCGGCAACTGGGCGTCCACGCCAGCGGGCTGCCTGCCTCCGCGCTGCTCTTCCCCTTCGCCATGGTGGGCCCCGACCGCGAGGGCAACGGCCCCATCCGCACCATCCTCGGCATCGACGAGACGGCGGGCAGCCTCACCCTGGCCGGCGCCATCGACCCGGCCGGCTACCTGCGCCTGATGCATGCCAGCACCGACAAGCTGGTGGGAGGGGCCGAGGCGGCAGCGGAAGCCGCGGCGGACATGCAGGGCAACGGGGGCGAGGGCCTGGCCATCCTGGTCAGTTGCGTCGGCCGCAAGCTGGTCATGGGGGCGCGGGTGGACGAGGAGGTGGAAGCGGTGGGCAAGGTCTTCGGCAGCCGTGCCGTCCTCGCCGGCTTCTATTCCTACGGCGAAATCAGCCCCTTCACGCCGGGGGCCTCCTGCAAGCTGCACAACCAGACCATGACCGTCAGCTACCTGCGAGAGGGGTAACGCCCCATCCCGCGCCGACGAACCCGCCGCTTCGGGGTAAACTGCTGACCCCATGGAAAAACTTTCCGGCCAGGTCGTTCTCGTCACCGGCGCCGCCCGGCGCGTGGGGGCGGCCATCGCCCGCCGGTTGCACGCGGCCGGGGCCACCCTGGCCCTCCACTATCGCCAGTCCGCCGCCGAAGCGCAGGCCCTGGCCGCGGAGCTGGAACGATGCCGGCCCGGGTCGGTCGCCGCCTTCCCGTGCGACCTCCTCGACACCGCCGCCCTGCCGGCCCTGGTGGCCGCCGTGGCGGCGCGCTTCGGGCGCCTCGACGGCCTGGTGAACAACGCCTCCAGCTTCTACCCGACGGCCCTCGGCAGCATCGGCGAGGCGGCCTGGGACGACCTGGTGGGCAGCAACTTCAAGGCGCCCCTGTTCCTTGCCCAGGCGGCAGCTCCCCTCCTCGCCGCCAGCGGCGGCGCCATCGTCAACATCACCGATATCCACGCCGAACGGCCCCTCAAGGGCTATGCCCTCTACTGCGCCGCCAAGGGCGCCCTGCTCACCCTGACCCGGGCGCTGGCCGTCGAACTGGGGCCGGCGGTACGGGTCAATGCCGTCGCCCCCGGCGCCATCCTCTGGCCCGGCGATGGCCAGTTCCCGACGCCGGAGCGGGCCGCCATCGTGGACCATACCCTCCTCAAACGCGAGGGCAGTCCCGAGGACATCGCCGCCACCGTACTTTTCCTCCTCGCCGGGGCGCCCTACGTCACCGGCCAGATCATCAACGTCGACGGCGGACGTACCGCCCACCTGTAACCATGACTGCTTCGAACACCCTGCAAAAACTCGGCAAATTCCTGGAAGGCCGCACCGGCAAGGCCATCGGCGACTACGCCATGATCGCGGACGGCGACACCGTCCTGGTCTGCGTCTCCGGCGGCAAGGATTCCTACACCCTGCTCCACGTCCTCATGGCCCTGCAGAAGCGGGCCCCGGTCAGCTTCCGGCTCATCGCCATGAACCTCGACCAGAAGCAGCCGGGCTTTCCCGCCGAGGTGCTGCCGCGCTACTTTGATTCCCTGGGGATCGAGTACCGCATCGTCGAAGCCGACACCTACTCCATCGTCAAGGACAAGATCCCCGAAGGCAAGACCACCTGCTCCCTCTGCTCCCGCCTGCGCCGGGGCATCATCTACCGCACCGCCAAGGAACTGGGCGCCAACAAGATCGCTCTCGGCCACCACCGGGACGACATGGTGCACACCCTGTTCCTCAACCTGCTCTTCGGCGGCAAGCTGAAGGCCATGCCGCCCAAGCTGGTCACCGACGACCGGGCGCACATCGTCATCCGGCCGCTGGCCTACTGCTCCGAGGCCGACATCGCCAAGTTCGCCCGGGGCATGAACTTCCCCATCATCCCCTGCAATCTGTGCGGCTCCCAGGAAAACCTGCAGCGCCAGAAGATCCGCGAAATGATGCAGGAGTGGGACCGCCGCTACCCCGGCCGCACCGAATCGGTGTTCACCGCCATGCAGAGCATCGTGCCCTCCCACCTCGCCGACAACGGCCTCTTCGATTTCCGGGGTCTCACGCTGGAGAGCGAAGTGGAGGAGGGCGACATCGTCTTCGACGAACCGGAAATCGCCATGACCGGGACCATTCCCCTGGCGCCGGTAATATGACACAGGCCGCAAGGCCCGAATTTGCTATGATAATGACTCAGTAATTACGGGCATTGGCGCAGGGGCGAAGCATGGGGGGCGTAGAGCGCAAACTGGCGGTGTTGTTTGCCGACGTTTCGGGCAGCACCAAGCTATACGAAAGGCTTGGCGACGCCGAGGCGCTGCGGGCCGTGGACCGCTGCATCAAACGCATGGAGCGCGCCATCGACGGTTTCCGCGGCCGCCTGGTGAAGACCATCGGCGACGAGGTGATGGCCACCTTCGGCGATGCCGAAGCCGCCTTCCAGGCCGCCGTCGAGATGCAGCAGCGGGTGCACGACCTGCCGCCGGTTTCCGGCGTCAAGCTGGCCATCCGCGTCGGCTTCCACTATGGCCCGGCCATCGAGGACAACAACGACATCTTCGGCGACACGGTCAATACCGCCGCCCGCATCGTCGGCCTGGCCAAGTCCGAGCAGATCCTCACCAGCAAGCAGACGGTGGATACCCTGCCCAACCTGCTCCAGCAATCCACCCGCGACCTGGAACAACTGTCGGTCAAGGGCAAGGCCGATGGCGTGCATGTCTTCGAAGTGCTGTGGAACGAGACTGAAGAGCTCACCATGAAGGCGAACTCGATCCTTTCCCAGCCGCCCACCGTCAAACTGTGCCTGCGCTACCGCGGCCGGGCCTACCTGCTGGACGACAAGACGCAGACCCTCTCCCTCGGCCGCGACCAGGCCAACGACGTGGTGGTCGAGGACCGCAAGGCCTCCCGCCAGCACGGGCGCATCGAGCGCCGGGGCGACAAGTTCTTCTATGTGGACCAGAGCACCAACGGCAGTTGCGTCGCCGTCGCCGGCGAGCGGGAGACCCTGCTGCGCCGGGAGGAACTGCTCCTGCGCGGCACCGGCAAGATCAGCTTCGGCAGTTCCAGCACCGACCCCCAGGCCGACTGCGCCTTTTTCGAGCACCTCTGACGCCGCGTCGCACGGCGGCAACAAAGAAAAGGCCATCCGCTGGATGGCCTTTTTCCTCTTGGGCGCTCCTTCCGCTCAGATTTCGAGCTTCTTCAGGACTTCCGGGTTCTTGACGATGGCCTGGCGCTTGGCGGCCGGCGCCTCATACAGGGAGGCCGGGGGCGCCGAGTCGAGGCGGGCGAGGACGGCGGCGTCCTTGCAGGCGGCATCGAAGGTCATGGCCACCTCGTTGCCGTTGGTCCCGGCGACGTTGAAGCAGGCCTTGCCGAACTTCTGGTTGAGGGGCACGGCGATGCCGGCGGCGACGAGGTCGGCCAGGTTGCCGCCGCCGCCCGCCATATCCACGTCGAAACGGGCATCGGTGCCGGTCTTCGTGGCGCTCACCGCCAGCACGTTGCGCAGACCGGCCAGCTCGTTGTAGAGACGCTTGGCGGTGGCCTCGTCGGGCAGGCCGGAAAGGGCCAGGCGAACCTTCTGGGCAGCGAAGTGGAAGTGCTGGAGGAAGAAGTTCTTGGAGAATTCCTCGCCGATCAGCTTGCCGATATCGGCCAAGGCCTCGTCCTCGCTGTTCCAGCTCACCTTCTGGGGAATGGTGGTGTTGAAGTAGATTTCCTCGCCCGACTTCTTGTCCACGCACTTGATGGTCCAGGAAGTGATCACCGTGCGTTCGATGTTGAGGCCGGAGGCTTCCAGCTTGACGGAGAGCTTCTTGAACTTGACCTCGCCGACGACGGCGAAATCGGCCTTCTTGTCGCCGCTGGCCTCGTCGTTCCAGGTTCGGAAGCCAAAGGACTGCACCTTTTCCTTGAGCACGTTCTCGGCCACCAGCGAACGCTGGGGCGCGGCGCCCTCGCCGGCGCCGACGGTGGTGATGGCCACCGCCACCTTGGGATCGCCGTTGTTGCGGATGAAATCGACCCGCTCTTCCCGGGACATCTGGTTGAGGGACTTCTGCACCTCCCGCACGCGCACGGTGGCCCGGGCAGTCATCGACACCAGGCCGTCCTTGCCGGTCTGGGGCGGGTCTTCCTGGAGGATGGATTCGATGAAGTCGCCGCTGCGGGCCAGG
>JRYJ01001112.1_pt1 | contig 16905 bp, 19 predicted proteins | sample 235371 | NCBI WGS metagenome assembly JRYJ01 (sample SAMN03074219, study PRJNA261477) | activated sludge metagenome | biome: Wastewater Treatment Plant; feature: Wastewater; material: Activated sludge; isolation source: activated biomass of a wastewater treatment plant treating hydrocarbon... ... | reverse complement strand
CCGCTTCTGCATCGGATAGTAGGCGGCTTCGAGCCTGACAATTTCGCACAACGATCGAGGTCGTGTTTCATCGCAGCCTCACCGCGAAAGTGCCGACCGAAGCAGCGATTCTACACCAGGGACTCAAGCCAGCTAAGGGCGACCTCGCGCCGCAGACAGCCCGAGACCTGCTCAAAATCTCGTTCAATCGATCCAGCAAGGCGCGCATCCGCGTCCTCCTCCAGAAGAATGATCGTGGAGATATCACCAGCGAGGAAAGCGCGACACTTGAGAACTACCTCCGCGTCGGACAACGGATTGATTTGCTGCCAGCGAAAGCGCGTAGCTCGCTAATGTCGAATCGAAAGTAGTCGATTCGCAATGTCCGGTGGGCTCCGAGCGAGAATTCGCAAGCAGGCAGGAGGCCGGTGCGAGTATTGCCGCCTGCCGGAAACCGCAACGATTCTCCTCCACGGCGTCAATCACCTTCGACCCAGGAAACACCGCGGCGCGACAACGTTCTCGAATCTCAGCTACGCCTGTGCCTATTGCAACGCGGCAAAGGGCTCGAATGTCACCGGATTTTGATCCGCTGACCGACACTCTAGTGGCCCTGTACACTCCGCGCGTGCCACGGTGGTCGGAACACTTCCGCTGGAGCGGCGCACTTCTCATTGGCCGAACTGCGACGAGTCGAGCCACAATCGATGTACTCGGAATCAACGACCCAGACCGGGTTGAGCATCGCCGGCTGCTCATCCAGTCTGGATTCACATTCGGAGAATGACGGCCACCACCGTAACCGAAGTGATCTCGCCCATGCCGGGACGTCGTGGATCTGCTCGACGCGAATTCGCTTCGCGCTTGGAGGAATCCATTTTGCAGTGTTGTCTGAGGAAACGGATACTGTGGCAACTTGGCCATTGAGGAATCACCCGCACATCAACTCCACATCTCGCCGCAATCCACGATCAGGTATCCCCGAGCCGTTCGGATGACGGCGCTCGTCGGCGGCGACAGGCCGAGCAGCCGCCGCGGATTTGACGATGCCATCGCAACCGTTTCGGGCAAGCTCGCCAGGCCGCGCCCGAGGACGTGATCGACGCACGCGTCGAGAAAGACGGCCGCGCCTGCCAGCAATCGTGTGCCGGCCATGACCGTCTTGCCCTCCGGGAGCACGTCGAATTCGCCGTTGCCGAGGCGATACCGGCCGGGAGCCAATCCGGCCAAGCCGCTGGCGTCCGAAATCAGCACGGTCCGCGCCGGAGACTTCACCCGCAGGATGCACTTCAGAACGCAATCGGATAAGTGGTGCCCGTCGGCGATGACGCTGGCCCACAGTTCGTCGGCGGCGAGTTGCTCCCAGATGTAGTTGGGATGTCGCGGTAAGACGGCGTGGGCGCCGTTGCCGAGATGCGTGCTGATGCGAGCGCCGGCGGCGATGGCCGCGCGAATTTGCTCAGCCGTGGCCGCGGTGTGCCCGATCGCGGCGACGACGCCCACCTGCGTCAGCCGCTCGATCATGGCCAGTGCTCCCGGCCGCTCCGGAGCCAGCGTCACGAGCCGGATGCGCCCCTCGGCCGCGTCCTGCCAGCGCTGAAACTCGTCCCAGTCGGGATCGCGGATCGGTTCGCGAGGATGAGCGCCGCGCGGGCCGTCGTCCGGCGACAAGTACGGCCCTTCGAGGTGAAACGCCGGCATCGCAATCTCGATGCCGCGGTGGGCCGCGCACGCCGCCGCCAGCGTTCGCAACGCATGGAGAATCGTCTTGAAGTCGGCCGTGATCACCGTCGGGCAGAATCCGCCCACGCCGTGTGAGCGCACCACCTGAGCGACGCGCTGGACCTCGGCAACCGTCAAGTCCGGCGACGTGAACGAGATCCCGTGAGCGCCATTCACCTGGATGTCGAAGAAACTCGGCGCGATCCACTCGGCGATGAGATCCGCGGCGCTGCCCGCCGCCGGGGCGATCGACACAATCCGCTCGCGCTCGATCTCCACGGCGAGCCGTTCTCCGGTGGCGAAATGGCGAGCGTGGATGAACATGGCGGGGGTCGCGATTGGTTACCACGAGTTCAATGACGGAGTCGAATCACGACAACACGACATAGTGAAAGAATGACAAGGTGATTCCGGTGTCGGATTTCGTGCTTTCATTCTGTCGTGTTGTCGTGATGAATCTTCGGTGTTGCCGAATCGAAGGGACACAGAGAACGCCTCGGTGTTTGGATTTGTGAATGCTGTCGTGTCTCCGTGGTTCCTTCTTCATTCGGATTGCGGATTATGGAGCGAGTCGTCGAGACCCGATCGCCGGCGGAGACGCTGGCGCTTGGCCGGGCGCTGGCCGCGGAATTGCGGCCCGGCGACGTCGTCGCGCTCGTCGGGCCGCTCGGCGCCGGCAAGACGCTGCTCGTCGGAGCGATCGTCGGGGGTCTCGGCGGCGATCCGAGCCGCGTCGCCAGTCCGACGTTCGCCCTGATCCACGAATACGCCGCCGAACGCATGCCGGTGTATCACTTCGACGCCTACCGGCTCGAAAGCGAAGCGGAGTTTCACAAGCTCGGCGTGGAGGAGTACTTCGCCGGCGACGGCGTCTGTCTCGTCGAGTGGGCTGATCGCGTGCCGGGCGCGCTGCCGGATCGGCACTGGCGAATTCGGATCGAGCCGGCAGACGACACGACCCGGCGGATCGCCGTCCAGCCGCCTAGCGCTTGACGTACTCCTTGAGGAAGCCCTCGAACTCCTGCCGGTGGCCTTCTTCGTCGCTCAGCAACTTGATGGCGAGGTCCTGCGTGACGTAATCCTCGCCTTCGCACAATTTGATGATCGACTTGTAGTGAGCGATGGCGTCGTTTTCAGCGGCCAGGACGCCCTTGATGACGCCGACGACGTCGGTCGTGTCGCTCGGCGGCTGCAATGCTTTCTGACTGAAATCGACGGTGAGCGATCCCGGCACCGATGCTCCAAGCTGCTTGATCCGGTTGCCGATCTGCGTGGCGTGCGCCAGTTCGCCGGTGATATCGGCCGAAAGAGCCTTTTTGATCGACTCCGCCCGCACGCCGTCCAGATTGATGCTGTTGGCCAGATAGTTCAGGACGGTTTCGATCTCCATGCAATACGCCTTCTGAAGTGCGGCGACGATCTTGTTTTTGCTGACGGACATGCGGGGTCTCCTCGATTGATGTTCAGCGCCCTTCGAGCGCCAGTAGGGTGGCCTTGGCTTCGGTGCGGACCGGGAGGCTGGGGCTGTCAGCCAAGCGAGCGATTGGCTCCGTGAGGTCCGACAAGTTCATGTTCGGTTGGCGGCGGTGCAAGTCCTGGACGGCCCTCAAGGCTGCGATCACGGTGAGTCGGGCGGCGGTTTCGTCGGGAATCAGCCGGCCATCCGGCCGTGCCGTCGCGAAGTTGCGCATCTGCTGCTGCTCGTCGAGCATTTCGCGCAGGGACTCCCAGGGAACCGGTTCGCGGATCTTGTCGCTGCCGCGCCGCGCCAGCGACAGGGCGGCATTATAGCGCACGTCCCAGCCGCGCGGACTGGCCGGACCCTGCGGCGCCGGCGGCGTCCGCGCCTGGCAGCCGGTCAGGACCAGCAGCAGCACAAACCCCACCCGCTTGACCGCCTTTCGCTCCCGACTCGGCGTTCCCGATTTCAGATTTCGGATTCCGGATTCCGGATTTTGAACTTCGGGCATCATCCGCATGGGTCAATCGCCCTCCTGGATCGAGATAGGCGTGCCCCGGCCGTCGTCTTGGGCGAGAGACAACAGGGCCGCCTCGGCGCGCTGGTTCTCCTCCGCGGTGCCGAACCAGAAGGCCAGGGCCAGGGCGGTCTCCTTGCGAATGAACGGGTCGTCGTCACGACTGCAGGCGACCAGGGCGTCGATCACTCCGAGCGGGCCGGACCTGTCAAAGTAGGCCAGCGCCTGCCGCGCCCATTTGGCCGACGGTCCGCCGCCGGCGGCCGCCGAGCGCAGCTGATCCATCGCCGATCGCTGCCGCTCGTCGGACAACGAATCGAATTTGGCGAGATTGTCGCCGAGACTGGCCAGCGCCCAGATCGCCTGCCGGCGCAGAAGTGCGTCGGTCTTGGGATCGCGGCTGGGGCTTTTCCGAGCCAGATCGGCGAGAACCGGGGCGCCGACCGGCGTGAGGAGATTTCCCACGCTGGCCGACAAATACTGGATATCCGCTCGGCGCGCCAGCGCCTCCCGGCGTTCGCGGCGGGCGGTTTCGTCGTCGGGCGTCGCGGCCGCCTGGCTCGCTTCAAATCGGGCCATCTCCTCCAGCGACCGCTGGAGTTTCTTCGTCAATTCCAGGCCGAAATCGGCGTTGGAAGCCAGTTCCGGATCGCGGCGGAGCACCTGGGCGAGGTCGCTGGCGGTCCGCCAGCGGATGTCCGGGTTCGTGCTGTCCAGGTCTCGGAGGAAGGCCTCAGGCGATCGGCGGCCGCCGGCCAGCCAGGAGAATGCCAACAAAACGACCACGGCCGCGGCCACGATTAGCCCCGGCACGAGAAACAATTGTGCGATGAATCGCCCGGACGGAGCGACCACCGGCGGCAGGCCGGGCTGTTCCGCTGACATGCAATTTATGATAAGGACGAAAGATGAAGGATGAAGGATGTCCGTTCCGATTCATCCTTCATCCTTCATCATTCATCCTTTACGATAGTCTCGATGCCGCTGTCGTTGGAACAATATGCCCGTTGGCTGGACACTCGCCGCGAACTGACCTGGCCGGCGCCGCCGGAACCCGAACCGGTCCGCGCCCGGCCGCATCTCAAGCGGCTCCGCGGCGTCCGAGCCGTCCTCTGGAACGTCTACGGGACGCTGCTGGCGATCCCGCTCGGCGAACTGGTGTTTGAACATCCGACGCAATTCGTGATGACGACGGCTCTCGAGAAGACCATCGCCGAATTCAAGATGTGGTTCTCCATGAGCCGCAAGCCCGGCGCTCCGTCGGAGTACATGGGCCAGATTTACCGTTCACTGCTGGACGAGCAGCGGTTGGCGCCCAGTCCTGGCGAGAAGTACCCGGAGATTCTGAGCGAGCGCGTCTGGGAAGGCGTGCTCAAGAAGCTGATGGCGAAGGAATACCAGTTCGACGCCGCATTTTACGGTTCTTTGAACGAGTACAGTCGGAAGATCGCCTACTTCTTTCATGCGAGCCTTCAGGGAACCGCGGCCTATCCGGGCGCCGCGGCGGCGCTCCGTTCCGTCGCCGAGCGTGGATTGCTGCAAGGCTTGTGCGCCGACGGGCAGTGTTTCACTTCGGTGCAGTTGCGGCGGGCTTTGACCGAGCAAGACCCCGATCTCCCCTTCGACGATCTGCTGCCGGCGGATCGGCAGGCGCTGTCGCATGCCGTTCGCGGCCGGAAACCATCGGAGCGCCTGTTCCGAGCCGCGCTCGACGCCCTGGCGACCCAGGGCGTGGAGCCCCACGAGATCCTGCACGTCGGCTCGCGGCTGGAGCGCGATCTGCTCCCGGCGCGAAAACTCGGCTTGCGCACTGCACTCTTCGCCGGCGACCGCGCCTCGCTCGACGCGCCGCAGGAGCGGCTCAACGAGAAGTCCCACAAGCCCGATGTGCTGCTGACCCGACTGGAACAGATCGCCGACGTTGTGAAGGGCTGACGGTTGAAATCGAACCGACTCATCCTTCATCCTTCATCCTTTTTGGCGTAGTCTAAGTGCTATCGCCCGCCTGTGCTGGATTCCCGATGCCGCCGGAAGCCCATTTCGACGTCACGCAACTGGATCAAACGCGGATCGTGGCGGATCGCGCGGCAATTCGGCGCTTCAACCCCCAGCGCTTCGAAATGGAACAGCTCGACGGCATCTTCGAAACCGATCCGGCGCTGAGCTTAGTCATCGGTTACAAGGACGTGCGCCCGGATGAGTTCTGGGTGCGCGGGCACATGCCGGGTAGACCGCTGATGCCCGGCGTCATCATGCTCGAGGCCGCGGCACAGCTATGCTCCTACTTTGCCGCGACGCACAATGTGCTGGCCCCCGGCACGATCATGGGATTCGGCGGGCTCGAGGAAGTGCGATTTCGCGGCCCGGTGCGGCCTGGCGATCGCCTAATCCTCGTCGCGCGCGGCGAGCGGCTCAAGGCCCGGCAATCGATCTTCGACGTGCAGGGATTCGTCGGCAGTGCGATGGTCTTTCACGGCAAGGTGATCGGCGTGCCGCTGCCGGCGATGCCGGAGGCGTGACGTGCGCCGACCGAAGCGCCTGCCGCCGGAGGTACTCGCGCCCTATCGACTCGACTGGCCGGCGACCGGCCAGCAGATGGATTGGCCGGCCGTCTTCGGCAATCATCACCCGGTGGAAATCGAAGTCGGCTGCGGCAAGGGCGGATTCCTCGTCGCCGCCGCGGAATCTCAGCCGGAACACAATTTCCTGGGCCTCGAGATCGACCGGGCGCTGCATTTCCAGATTGCCGGCCGGCTGGCGAAGCGCCGCTTGTCGAACGCTCGGATCGCCTGCGGCGACGCGCGGTTCTTGTTCCGCAATCACGTCGCCGACCAATCGCTCACCGCGATCCATGTCTACTTTCCCGATCCGTGGTGGAAGAAGCGGCATCACAAGCGGCGGCTGTGGACGCCGGACTTCGCCGCTGACTGCGAGCGCACGCTTCGGCCCGGCGGGCAGCTATTCATCGCCACCGACGTCGGAGAGTACTACCAGACGATGCGCAGCTTGCTGGATTCTCGGCCGGGGTTGCGGCTTGTCTCCGCCGAGGAGCGCGCCGGCCCGCCTCCACCGGCCGACGAACCGCTCACCAACTTCGAACGCAAGGCCCTCGTCCGTGGCGGAACCACCTGGCGAGCCGTCTTTGAGAAAGTTGTCGCGTGACGGCGCTGGCATGACCGCAGCGCTCCAGCAGAATCTCGCCACGGAGACACGGAAGACGCGGAGAATCCAAGCCCGGGTTGACTCCGTGAACGCCACGTCTCCGTGGTGAAAATGCCGCTCGACCACAGAGAATCGGCAAATCCATCTTCATCATGCGTCTTTCATCCGTGTCGCATTATCCTTTCCGGTGCAGGGCGGTTCTTGACAGGCCGCCGCAACTCTGCAACAACGAACGTATGCCACGTCGCGGTTTGAGGATTCGCTGATGCCCGACTGGTGGAGTCAGGTCTTCAACGAAGTCGGCAACGGGTCACCGGTCGATGTGCAGACGTTATCGCGCCGCCTGGCGGCTGCGTTGCTGTTTGGCTGGGCGATCGCGCTAACGCACCGGTTCACGCAGGGCCGGCGCGATGATTTCCGGCCGAGCTTCGGCGTCACGCTCGTCATGCTGACGGTGATTCTCGCGCTGATCACGCAGGTGATCGGCGGGAACGCAGCGCGGGCGTTCACGCTGGTCGGCGCCCTGGCGATCGTGCGGTTTCGCACGCGGGTCAATGATACGCGGGACACGGCCTACGTGATCTTGGCCGTCGCGATCGGCATGGCGGTGGGGCTGGGCTACTATGGCATCGCGCTCTTGGGCATCCCGGCCGTGGGGCTCGCCGCCGTGCTGCTGCCGCACCTGGGCTTCCGCCGACCGCGCGTCGAAGGCGCTCAGCGGCTCGTGGTCCGCATCGATCGGGAAGCCAATCCCGACGTCATCCTGCCGCCCATCTTTGAGCGTTACCTACTCAGCCAGCGATGTGACGCGACCGAGTCAGCCGAGAAAGGCGCCGTCCTCGACATCTCTTACGCCGTGCGCCTGCGCGACCCGGCGGCATCGCCGGCTCTGGTCCGCGAGCTCCTCAACACCCCCGGCATCAAGGCCGCCGAACTCAAACGCGCCCGCTGACGTCATCCCTTCGGTTTCATCGGCTGCAATTCGCGGAGCCAGATGTTGCGGAAGCGCACGGGGTTGCCGTGGTTCTGAAGGAGAATCGGCATCCGCACCGGATGGGGTTCGTAGCTCGGCGGCCGATCGTAAGCCGTCGATCCCTGCAATTCAAAATGATTGAGCACGCAGACGCCGTTGTGCAGGACGGTGACGAACCCCGGCCGCTCGAGCAAACCGTCGGCGTGAAACCGAGGCGCGGTAAACAGGATGTCGTACGTCTGCCACTCGCCGGGCTTGCGGCAGGCGTTGACCATCGGCGGCGTCTGTTTGTAGATGGCGGCGCATTGGCCGTCGAAATAGGTCTTGTTGGCGTAGGAATCGAGGATCTGCACCTCGTATCGCCCGGCGAGGTAGACGCCGCTGTTTCCCCGGCCCTGGCCTTCGCCGGTCACTTCGGCCGGCGTGGCGAACTCCAAGTGCAGCTGATAGTCGCCGAACCGGTCCTTCGTGCGGATGTCGGTCTTTTGCGGTTCGCAGTAGCCGTCGCGGACGATCCACTGATCGCCACCGTCCCATTTCGAAAGATCGGTTCCGTCGAACAGGACGATGGCGTCCGACGGCGGGCTGCCGTTGGTCCCCGGCTCGACGACCTTCGGTTCCGGCCATTGCAATCCGCTTTTCCACTCATCACCTGCAACGGCCGCGCCGGCCGCCAATGCCACGACCAAAATCCAGCGTGCTGACATGTTCGCGCCTCGGGTGTGATTCATTCTTCATCCCTGAAGTCATATCCAGAACAGCGTTCACCATGGAGGCGCGGAGATGCGGAGGCTTCAGATTTCGCGCTCCGTTGGCCTCCGCGGTCTCCGGGTCTCCGTGGTGATTCAACTTTTCCCCTTCACTGATTGGTACGCTATGGCGACCATCGGACTCGACATCGGCGGCGCGAACCTGAAAGCGGCCCGGCCGGACGGCACCGCTCGATCGCGCCCATTCGCCCTGTGGAAGGATCCGGAGCGCCTGCCAGCGGAACTCCGAGCCGGCCTCGGCGACTGGCTGCCGTGCGACCAACTGGCCGTCACGATGACCGGCGAACTGTGCGACTGCTTCGCCGATCGTGCCGAGGGCGTGCGCTTCATCCTGCTTGCCATCCAACACTGGGACGACCCCTCGTCGATCCGCGTTTGGCGCGCCGACGGGCGATTCGCGACGCTGGCCGAGACGCTAGCCGATCCTCTGCCCGCGGCGTCGGCCAATTGGTTGGCGCTGGCGTCCTGGGCGGGGAAGCTCGCACCCCGGGGCGTCGCCGTCGTCGTCGACGTGGGCTCCACCACGGCCGATATTGTACCGCTCGTCGACGGGCAGCCGCGACCGGCCGGGCGGACCGATCTTGACCGGTTGCGGACCGGCGAGCTGGTTTATACCGGGGTTCGCCGCACGCCGATCTGCGCCCTGGCCGAGCCCGGCGAAGTCATGGCCGAGCTGTTCGCCACGACACTCGACGTTTACCTGGCGCTCGGGCGGTTGCCGGAGGAACCGCACAACCTCGCGACGGCCGACGGCCGGCCGGCCACGCGCCGATTCGCGCTGGCCCGCCTGGCTCGGATGCTCGGAGCGGATGCGAGCGCCCTGGGCGAGTCGACGATCCGCGAGCTGGCCGAGCGCACCGCGGATCGCCAGCGGCGGCTGATTCTCGCGGCGTGGGATCGCGTCGCCGCTCGACTGCCGGGACCGGTGACGAACGTGTTCGCTGCCGGCTCCGGCGAGTTCCTGGCGGTTGAGATCGCGCGGTCCGCCGCGCCGCAGGCGACCATCCTCCCGCTGAGCGAGGTCGTCAGCCCGCTGGCCTCCGTGGCGGCTTGCGCCTTTGCCGTGGCCGTACTCGCCGAACTTTCATGATTCACCACGGAGTCCCGGAGTTCGCGGAGAAACCCCGTTCCCAACACCTGCCTTCTCCGTGTCCTCCGCGCCTCCGTGGTGAAATGTTCCGCTCTGAGAAATCAAGTCCGCCCGCAGCGCAAGCATACAAAGGCACCATGACGCGGCGAGTAGTCAAAGTCGGCGGCAGCCTGCTGAACTGGCCGGGGCTGTCCGCCGCGCTGAAGCGCTGGCTGGCGGCAAACACCGGCGTCGAGACCTGGATCATCGCGGGCGGAGGGCCGTTCGCGAACGCCGTCCGCGCCGCGGCCGAGATCCATTATCTCGACGAAGAATCGGCTCATTGGCTGGCCCTGCGCGCCATGGGAGTTTCGACGGAACTGCTCGCCGACCTGGTCGGCCCGGGCGAATGGCAGTTCGTCGATCCGCTGGAGTTTTGCCGTGCCGATGACGGCCGACCCGGCGCCGTGCCGCACTCATGGTCGGCGACCAGCGACAGCGTCGCGGCGCGCGTCGCCGAGACGCGCGCAGCCGAGATCGTGCTGCTCAAATCGGCGTCGCCGCCGCCGGGGGATGCCGCCGCCTGGGCGCGGGTCGGCTACGTCGATCCGCACTTCCCGGCGATTGTCTCCCGCGCACACTTGGCGGTGCGAGCGATCAACCTGAGAGAATACTGATGCAATGTTGGTCCGCGCATGCGAAGCCGATCCGCGCGTTGGCGTTTTCGCCGGACGGCGGCTGGCTGGCGACCGCGGCCGATCACGATCCCGCCGCCCGGATCTGGAATCGCGCCGGCGACGAGGTGAGCCGGCTGTCACTGTTCGATGAACCGGCGCTCAGCGTGGCGTTCTCACCAGATGCCCGGCTGGTGGCCATCGGCCGGCTCGACGCCGTCGAACTGTGGGAGCCGACGGGTCAGGAACCCCTCGCTCGGCTTGACTCCTGGCGGCATCGTAGCGCCGGGCTGAGATTCTCAGCGGACGGCACGCTGCTGCTGTCGGCCGGAGTCCGCGCCGGTCCGGGCGCGGTGATCGGTTTTCACGCGGTGATCTGGGATCTGCCGGCCGGTCGGGCCGGCGCCGATTGCACGAAACCCACCGGCGACTATCGCGGCTTCGTCGCCCCCATTTCAGAAACCGTGTTCCTGTGGTGTCACGGCGGCTCGGATGCCACTCGCCCCCGATCGGCGATTCTGACGCACGTCCCCTCGGGGTTGGAATTGAGCCGATTGTATGTGCCGGGAGCGATCCTGACGGCCGACGCGCCGCCCAACCGCCGCATGTTCGCCGCCGCCACCTCGACGCAGGTCTACCTCTGGCCGATCGACCTGAGCGGAACAACCGGCCCGGAGCTGGATCGTTCGTCCGCGGCACGATCCGACGATTCCGCGCCGCGGGAGTCCGTCGTCGGCCCGCTCGCCGCGCTGGCCGGCGCCCGCGAACGCATCGACGCCCTGGCGTTCGCCCCCGATGGCCGTCGGTTGTTCACCGGTACGGCGCTCGGCATCGTCCGCTCGTGGGAGATCCCGATCGATGCCGCGAGCGCGTCCGATGACGCTGAGCGGCCGCTGTGGTTCGAATCTCCGGCTGCGGAATACGATTGGGGCCTCGGCGCAGTCACGGCCCTGGCCGTCGCCCCGGATGGGCTGACTGCCGCCGCCGGCAGCAGCGACGGCCGAGTCATCATCTGGGATCTCGACGTCTGACAAAGAGGAACCTTGGATGAACTCCGATTCAGGGCACACGCGATTTTCGATTCGTGCATGTCAATTGTTTGGATTGCCGATCAGGCGCGCTCCCTGGCATGCGCCAGGATGATTCCGGCGGCGACAGCGACGTTGAGCGATTCGGCCCGTCCGCGGCGCGGGATCGCGACCGACTCATCCGCCAAGCCCGCAACCGCCTCGGAGACGCCATGGGCCTCGCTGCCCAGGACGATGATGCACCGCCTCGGGGGCCGCCAATCGCTCAGCGGCACGGCGCCCCGGGCCTCGGCCACGACGACGGCCAAGCCGTGAGACTTCGCCGTGGTCAACGCATCCGTCAGTTCGATCTCGGGCACAACGGCGACGTGAAACAGCGACCCGACCGACGAGCGGACAACTTTGTCGTTCCAGAGTTCGACGCAGCCGCGGCCGAGCAACACGCCGCCCGCGCCGAACCAGTCGGCCGTGCGGATGATCGTGCCGACGTTGCCCGGATCGCTCACCGAGTCGAGACCAAGCCAGATCTGGTCGCCGGGTCCGAAGGCGTCGTCAAGCCGAGCGGCTGTTGCGCGCATTCGCAGGACGACGCCCTGAGGTTCCTCCGTGCCGCTGAGGCGCTTCAGGTCGCGCGGCGACGTGGTTCGAATCGGCACGCCCAGCGCACGGAGACGATCGAGTTCCGGGCGGTCGGCGTGATCGGAGGCCACGACCGCCTCCAGGATGGGCGCGCCGGCATCCAGAGCCGCGGCCAGCGCCCGCCAGCCCTCGAGCAGGAACTGGCCCGTCTCCTGCCGACCCTCCTTGCGCCGCAGAGCTCGGTAGGCGTCGATCTCGCCGCGCGTCAGGCGCATGGCGGCTATAATACGGGCTTTCCATGTCGCACGACCGGCCAGCGTTGGAGTTCCTCGCGCCCGCGAATTGGACCGACTACGAGCTGCTCGATTCCGGTGGCGGAGCCAAGCTGGAACGATTCGGCGAATCCATCTTTGCCCGGCCGGAACCGCAAGCCTATTGGTCGCGATCCCGTTCCGAGAGCGACTGGGCTCAGGCTCATGGGGTGTTCGTCTCCGGCAGCGACGAAGACACGGGCGGCTGGGAATTCTCCCGGCCGGTTCCACCGCGCTGGGTGATGCGTTACCGGCAGTTGCAGTTCTTTGCCCAGGCGACGGCGTTTCGGCACATGGGCGTGTTTCCCGAGCAGGCGGCTCACTGGGACTGGGCGGCGGAGCGCATTCGCGGGCGCGGCGGCGCCGTCAGTGTGCTCAACCTGTTCGGCTACACGGGCCTGTTCTCCCTGGCCGCGGCCGAAGCCGGCGCGACCGTGACGCACGTGGATGCGTCCAAGAAGATCATCGCCTGGGCGCGGGAGAATCAGGCGCTGTCGGGCTTGTCGGCCCGGCCGATCCGCTGGCTGATCGACGACGCGGTCAAGTTCGTTCGGCGGGAAGTCCGCCGCGGCAGCCGCTACGACGGCATCATCATCGATCCGCCGAAGTTCGGCCGGGGACCGAAAAATGAGGTCTGGAAACTGGATGAGAATCTACCCGGACTGCTCGCCGATTGCCGGCGACTACTGAGCGATCGGCCGCTGTTTATGCTCCTGAGTTGCTACGCGATCCGGGCCTCGGCGATGAGCCTGTACTATGCGCTCGACGAGCAAGTGCGCGATTTTGGCGGGCAATTGACCGCCGGCGAAGTCGGAGTCGCCGAGTCGCCGCCAGGTCGAAGGGCCTTGTCGCTGGCGCTATTCGCGCGGTGGCATCGGGATTGAATCGGGGGTGCTAATCGATCATGCTTCGTCCCGGAGCGATTGCCAAATGACCGCGTCCAGCCGGAAATTGGTCCGTTGGAGCCGGCGGCACATAAACGCTACCAAACAGAGCGGGCAAAACATCAGCGTGGTCAATCAGAATGAGATAGTGTAGCGGAGACGTATTCGTGACAACGATGATTCGGGTGAACCGCCAACTCGCAAGACCCGCGGAAGTGACAGCAGATCGTCGCACCGATCAGTCGGCGAATACCGAGGCGAAATACCGCGACTCTTGAGAATGCCGCCCGCCTCGTTCAAAGACATCCCAAGCCACTCGGCTCATTGGCTCATGCTGAGAATTCCAGCGCGAAAACCCTCGATCGCCAGCGCTTCCTTGGCGGTCCGGCTCAAGTCTTGACCCCAGGCCGCGCACAGCTTTTCCTCGATACTCTCGGGCAATTCCATCACCACGGCTATGCCGTACCCTCACTTCACCCCAAAGCCGCTCTTACAATAGCAACTCGGCCGAGCAAACTGAAGTGACTTTTCCGCGCCGCTATCTGGAACTGATCCGCTTCAGCCACACGGTGTTCGCGCTGCCGTTCGCGCTGACGAGTGCGGCGATGGCGTGGAGCGCCCCTGGCGTCGAATTCCGCTGGGCCGATCTCCTCGGCATCATCCTGTGCATGGTCTTCGCGCGCTCGGCGGCGATGGCGTTCAATCGTCTCGTCGATCGGCGCTACGACGCCGCCAATCCGCGCACGGCCGGACGGCACCTTCCCGCCGGGCTGCTCAGCGTTCCAGCCGTGACCCTGTTTACCATTGCGTGCTCAGCCGGGTTTGTTTTGTCCACGCTCATGTTCTCGAATCCATGGCCGCTGCGGCTGTCGGTCCCCGTGCTGCTGTTCATCGGCGCCTATTCGCTGACAAAGCGGTTCACGGTCCTGGCGCATTTCTGGCTGGGCGCGTCGCTGATGTTGGCGCCACTCGCGGCGTGGATCGCGATTCGCGGGCTGCATGATCTGCTCGTGCCGACGGTTCTCGGATTGGCGGTTCTGGCCTGGGTCGCGGGATTCGACATCTTGTACGCCTGCCAGGACGTGGAGGTGGATCGGCGACTGGGATTGCGGAGCGTGCCGGCGGCGCTGGGCGTTCCCCGGGCGCTCGTCGTCGCCCGAATCTGTCATGCTTTGACCGCGGGCGTGCTTCTCGCGCTGTGGATCCTCGCCTCGCCGCCGCTCGGCGCGGTCACTCTCGCCGGCATCATCGCCGTCGCCGGGCTGCTGATCTACGAACACTGGCTCGTGCGCCCCGACGATCTCGGCCGAGTCAATCAGGCCTTCTTTCAGGTCAACGCTGTCATCAGCCTGGGACTATTTTGCACTGTGCTGGCGGATCTGTGGCTGAACAGATTCAACCACGGTTAGACATCCGTCTGGCGAACGTTCACAAAAAACAAACCACAGATTACGCAGATGACACAGATTCAGTCATGAATCCGTGCCATCCGTGAAATCTGTGGCTGGAGATCCGACTTCTTCACTGGCCGCCGAGGGCGACGCGCACGCGCTGGCCGATGCGCGGCGGAGTGGCAGTCGGCTCCAGCTCAATGATGCACTCGAGCAAGAGAGAATCATTGCCGCTCAGCGACAGCGACTCGGAGCCAGTCGGCCGCCGCGGAAGATACGCGTCGGCCAGCCGCTGGACCTTGCCGTGCCAGACGACGTGCGAGTTGGATTCGTCGTGAATCGTCGCCGGCATCCCTGGCACAACGCGCGTCGCGAACTCGGGCAACATCTCGGCGCGGACGATGCGCGGACCGGTCGGCGAAAACAAGATCGGCGCCTGCCGCATCTGCGGGGTGATGATCGACCCCTTCGCCACGTTGATGCGGAGCACCGTGCCGTCGCACGGCGCCCGGCGAGTGCATTGATCGAGTTTGTACCGTTCGGCCTGGAGCCGCTCGCGCGCCAGGTCGAGGCCGGCCTGCGCTTCGCGAAGCTTGTCCTCCGGTTGCAGCGCTTGAATGCGGCGATACTCGGTCTGCTCGGCGGCGAGAGCCGCGCGGAGCGCGTTCACCGTGTTGCGGGCGGAGCTGAGATCGTTCTCGTTTGTGAGGTTCTCCTTGCGGAGTCCTTCGAGTCGGCGAAGCTGCGCTTCGGCGGCGGCGAGCTTGGCTTGTGCGGCGTCGATGGCGGACTGTTGCTTCTCCAGCCCGAGCCGCAACTGCTCGATACCCTGGCGGGCCTGAGCAACCTGGGCCTCGGCCGCGCGGACGCCGGCTTCCGCCTGGGCGATCGCCAACCGGGCGGGCTCCTCGCTCACCCGCAACAGGACGTCGCCTTCCTTGACCTGCTGGCCTTCGGTGACGGCCACTTCGACGACTTCGCCCAACTGGGCCGGCGTCAGATGGCGAATCTGGCCATCGACGTCAACCGCGCCATGGCAGACGACGACCGGAGCGGCCGCGGTTGGTCCGCCAGGCGGCGCCTTGCCGTCGGCCGCGGGATCACCGCCGGTCGATGGCCTGAGATAAATGGCGGCAAAGATGCTGGCGCCGAGCAGCCCCAGGCCGAGGAGCACGGGCAGGCGCACCCAGGGCGACGGACGCGGCGACGCCGGCGGCGGTTCCGGCAGCAGGTTGAGCCGCGGCGGCGCCGGGCGCGGGCGCGACGCAATCGGTTCACTGGCCGTGCTCATGGTGCGGTCCTCTTTGCGAGTGCTCAAGTGACCACTCTCAGTTGCGTTGGCTCGTCGCGGCGCCTCGATCGGCGGCAGCCAGGCGCGAGTCGCGCTGCCGCCATCGCAAGCGTAGGGATTTCATCGGCTTCCGACCCCTGCCAATTTGTCCCAATCCGCAACCTCCAGTTTCCCCACTCCCTGTTTCCGACTCCCAATTCCCTATTCCCTGCTCCCGATTGTCTTTCCGCTAATGATCGTACCCGACGGCCGCATTTTCCGCCAGCCGTCCGTCCTCCAGGTGGAAGACGGTATCGACGAGCGGGACGATGCGCGCATCGTGTGAAACCACCAGCAGCGTAGCGCCGCGCTCATGGGCGGCGGCTCGCAGTAACTCCACGACTTGTTCGCCATGGGCCCAGTCCAAGGCGCTGGTCGGCTCGTCGGCGAAGCACAGCGTCGGGTTTTTCACAAGCGCCCGGCCGATGGCGACCCGCTGTTTCTCGCCTCCAGAAAGGTGAGCGGGCAAGAGGTGGCCCTTGTTGCCCAACCCGAGGATGCCGAGCATCTCATCGGCTTGCCGGCGAGCCTCGCGGGCCAGCACGCCTTGCCCCCAACGTAAGACGATCTCCAGCTGCTGCCGGGCGTTCAGCGCCGGAAACAGGTTATAGCCTTGGAAGATGTAGCCGCAGGACTGGAGCCGGAACTGCTCGCGTTCCCGGTCGGAGAGCTCCCAGATATTGACAAAGCCATCGCCGTGGCGGGCCAGCACGGTTCCCGACGACGGGCGCAGCAAGCCGGAGAGCACGGCCAGCAGCGTGCTTTTGCCGGAGCCGCTCGGCCCCATCAGAAGCGCAAACTGGCCACGCTCCAAGTCCAGCGACACGTCGTCCAACGCCGTGGTCTGCGTGTCGCCGTCGCCGAACGTTCGGATCAGATGCCGGCCCGTCAGCGTGATGTCGGTCATTCTCAAGCGCCGATCCCCCGTCTCCCTACTCCCTACTTCATTCACCTCAGCAAATTCGCCGGGTCCACGAGCCGCAACGATCGCAGGGCGACGAGCCCGGAGATCAGGGCCATCGCCAGGGTGATGGCCGCGGTGCTGCCGACGAGCCAG
>JRYJ01001460.1_pt1 | contig 16950 bp, 17 predicted proteins | sample 235371 | NCBI WGS metagenome assembly JRYJ01 (sample SAMN03074219, study PRJNA261477) | activated sludge metagenome | biome: Wastewater Treatment Plant; feature: Wastewater; material: Activated sludge; isolation source: activated biomass of a wastewater treatment plant treating hydrocarbon... ... | reverse complement strand
CCTCTGTCGACGAGGCAACTCCCGGTCCGGACCACCAGCCGGCCTCGAGCTTCCGCGCCACCGTGATGAAGCCCGAATGGGCGACCATCCGGTGATCTGGGCGCACGCTTCGTCCCTGAATCGACCAGGTCCGCAGCAGCGTCTCAAAGGTCTGAATCATCCCGAAGACCGCCGCCCGTTCGAGCGCCTCCACCGTTTGCATCACTTGGGGGACCGTCGGCACAAAACTGAGATAGATACCGCCCGACCGCAGGACCTTCGCCGCGTGTGGAACAACCTGCCAGGGTTCCGGGAGATCCAGAACTACCCGATCGAACAGTTTCCCGTCTTCGAGCAGTTCGATCCCTTCATAGGCGTTCTTGCGGCATGGCCTCAGCGTCGAGACCGGGCCGAGGTACCGTTCGATGTTGGTGAGCGCCGTGCGCGAGAAATCTTCGCGGGCCTCGTAGGTCACCACCAGCCCGGTCGGCCCGACGGCCCGCAGCAGGGTCATGGTCAAGGCCCCGGAACCGGTCCCCGCTTCAAACACGCGTGCCCCCGGATACACATCCGCCCACATGGGGATAAGGGCCAGGTCCTTCGGATACAGGACTTGGGCACCTCGCGGCATCTTGAGGACATATTCGCCCAGCGTGGGCCGCAGGGCGAGAAACCGCTTGCCGCGGGAGAGCGTCACCAGCGAGCCGTCCGGCTTGCCGATGAGCTCATCGTGCGGGATGGTTTCCCCGCTGTATTGATAGATATCCCCGGCCTTCAACGTGAGGGCATACTGGCGGCCCTTCTTATCGACCAGGTGAATACGGTCGCCGTTGCGTAGCTCTGACATGGCTCGGCATTCTAGGAGACTGGTAGCGGCTTTTCAACCGACGCAGCACCGCGTTCCTTGACTGCTTTCCGGGCGGGCCGTATGATCCAACTGGCGCCGAACCGCGGTGCATGCGGGCCGCGGTCGAGGCATCGTCCCTCGTTCCCGACACAAGGGGGCAGTGATGCGTGGTCCTCGCCCGGTCCCTCAATTCCTCATATTCCTGTCGCTTGGACTCTTCGCCGCTTCCTTGACGACCTCCGGAATCTCGCCCGCCCTCGCCGCACAGGGCGGTGAGGTCTATGTCGCGACCTACGAAGGCGTCATCAATCCGGTAGCCGCCGAATACCTGCACGACGCGCTCGTCGCGGCCCAGGAGCACGGCGCATCCGCACTGATCCTCCAACTCGACACGCCCGGCGGACTCGATACGTCCATGCGGGTCATGATCAAAGACATCACGAGCGCACAGATTCCGGTCATCGTTTATGTGTCCCCGTCCGGCGGGCGCGCCGCCTCCGCCGGAGTCTTCCTCACGCTCGCCGCGCACGTCGCCGCGATGGCGCCGGGGACGAATATCGGGGCGGCCCATCCGGTCGCGATGGGTGGAGGAGAGATGGACAGGACGATGAAGGAAAAGGTCGAGAACGACGCGATCGCCTACATCAAGTCGATCGCCGAACAACATGGGCGCAACGTCACCTGGGCCGAGGACGCCGTGCGCAAGAGCCTGTCCGCGACCGAGAAGGAAGCGCTGAAGCTGAAGATCATCGACGTGATCGCCGACGACGTGCCGGACCTCCTCCGCCAGGTGGACCAGCGCACGGTGAAGGTGGGGAATGAGGCCCGCGTTCTGGCGACGCGCGGACTGCTGCGGCACGATTTTCCGATGGGGCTGCGCCTGGAGGCGCTCAAGGCGTTGAGCGACCCCAACATCGCCTACGTCCTGATGACCATCGGGACGATCGGCTTGATCGCCGAGTTGTACAGCCCGGGGGCCATTCTCCCAGGCGTGGTCGGAGCGATCAGCCTGATCCTGGCCTTCTATTCGTTCCAATCCCTGCCGATCAACTATGCGGGGCTCCTCCTGCTCGTGCTGGGGATCGTGTTCTTCGTGCTCGAAGCCACCGTCACCAGCTACGGCCTGCTGGCCATCGGCGGCGTGCTGTCGATGTTGCTTGGGTCGCTCATGCTCATCAAGACCGACGCTCAATTCCTGCAACTCTCCTGGGGCGTCATCATCCCCGTGATCGGGGTCGCAGCCCTGTTCTCGCTGGTGACGGTCGGCATGGGACTGAAGGCGCTGCGGCGCAAGCCCGCGACCGGACGGGAAGAATTGGTGGGGTTGATCGGAACCGCCAAGACCACGGTCTCTCCCCATGGACAGCTGGCCATCCACGGCGAATTGTGGGACGCGATCAGCGAGATCCCGTTGCAGCCGGGCGAGCAGGCCCGGGTCACCCGCGTGGACGGTTTGACATTGCACGTGAAACCGGTCGGACGAAAGGATGGCGCCTGATGTTATTCAGCCCCGTGGGCCTGCTGCTGGTCGTCGTATTGCTCTTGATCGTCGGCAAACTGACCTTCAACGTGTTGCCGGAATATGAGCGTGCCGTGATCTTCCGGTTGGGACGGCTCTCGCAGGGCCTGTTCGGAGGCAACGGTCCCGGCCTTGTGATCATTTTTCCCTTCATCGACCGACTCGTTCGCGTCAGCCTCCGGACGGTCGCCATGGACGTCCCGCCGCAGGACGTGATCACCCGCGACAACGTGACGGTGAAGGTCAACGCCGTGATCTATTTCCGCGTCGTGGACGCCCAGCGGGCGGTCATCCAGGTCGAGGACTATCTTTATGCCACCTCGATGATGGCTCAAACGACGCTGCGCAGCGTGCTCGGCCAAATGCAGTTGGACGACCTGTTGTCGAAACGCGAGGAGATCAATGCCGAGCTTCAGCGGATCATCGACCAGCAAACCGAACCATGGGGCGTGAAGGTGTCCGCCGTTGAGGTGAAGAACGTGGATCTCCCGCAGGAGATGCAGCGCGCGATCGCGCGCCAGGCCGAGGCCGAGCGGGAACGGCGCGCCAAGATCATTCACGCCGAGGGCGAATTCCAGGCCGCCCAGCGACTCTCGGACGCCGCGGGCGTGATCAGCCAAAACCCCGCCGCTCTGCAGCTTCGATACCTCCAGACGCTGGTGGAGATTGCGGCCGAAAAAAACTCGACCACGATCTTTCCGATCCCCATCGACACCATTGCCCCCTTCCTGAAGGCCCTGCAGGCCCAAAGACCTACCCAACCCTAGGTCCTTGTCCGACACAACCTCGGGACCTTCCTAGCCTTCGGACGCAATTCGCCGCTGTTTGACCATTGACACCGGTCGGACTATCACTATCTTACCTCCCTGTACATCCGATCAGGGGTTAGGCTCGTATGTAGCTAACAGGGCGCAGGGACGGGGGATTTCACTGGTCGAATCCTTTGTGGGGATCCCGGTCTCTAAGGTAATCAGAGGGTGGCGCCTCGCCAACACCGTGACGCATCGAACATCCCCAGTACGGGGAAGAGGTCTATCAATATGAAAGAGCCCCTTATCAACGACGACGACAAACAGACGGTGGTCGCCGCTCAGGTCGACCCCGATGCCGACGATGCCGAAGCCAGCGATCTGCTGGAAACCATCGCGCAAGACGAACAGACGGAGAGCCCCGGGGAGGAAGCCGCGGCGGAGGAGACGCCCCGCTCGTCCTCAACCCCGTTTCTCCTGGAGTCGCTCTATTTCCGCTCCTTCGGCGAACGGCCGCTTTTGGACCGGGACGAGGAAGTCGCCTTGGCGAAGCAGATCGACGCCGGTACGAGGCAGATCCGGCTGGCACTGCATCGTGCCGCCAAAACCTGCAGCCGCTTGAAGAAATCCGATCGGACGACGGAACTGATCCGGACCGTCAACATGGTCCGCCGGTTGAGCGGGCTGTCGGCCACCGCGCTCGATCAGGCTGTGGCCGCGCTTGATGCCTTGCTGGCGGAGGCGAAGCACGCCGGGCGAATCGGTCCTTCAATCCAAAAGCAGGTCGAGGCAAGCCGGGACCAAGTACTCAAGGGCCGAGTGCTGTTGGAACGCGCGAAGGACGAACTGGTCCGCTGCAACCTCCGTCTCGTGGTGGACGTAGCCAAGCACTATACGGGTCGCGGACTGACCCTGTTGGACCTCGTGCAGGAGGGAAACATCGGCCTCATGAAGGCCGCCGAGCGGTATCAATATCGCAAGGGTTTCAAGTTCAGCACCTACGCTACCTGGTGGATTCGTCAGGGCATCACACGGTCGCTTGCCGATCAGTCCCGGACGATCCGCATTCCCGTGCACCAGACCGAAGCATCCAACCGCATTCTCCGGGTGTCGCGCCGGTTGGTGCAGCAACTGGGCCGCACCCCGAGGCTGGAGGAAATCGCCCACACGATGCGCATGCGCCCCGAGCGGCTGCACGAAACGATTCAGGCATTTCAGGAACCGGTCGCGTTGGAGCATCGCGTCGGCGACGGTGAAACCGAGCTCGGCGAGTTGTTGCCGGATCAACAGGCCGTCCCGCCGGATGCCCACGTGAACCGGACGGAACTGACCCGCGAGCTCGATCGCATCCTCGGAACCTTGACCCCGCGGGAACAAACCGTCATCCGGTTGCGCTTCGGCATCGGCGAGGACCATGCGCGGACGCTGGAGCAGGTCGGTCAGCAACTGTCGGTGACACGGGAGCGCATCCGCCAGATCGAGGCCAAGGCCCTCAAGAAGCTCAAAACCCCGCTGGTGAAGGAAATGTTCGCCGCGATCAAGTAACCACGCGGCCTGAATCACCGGTGGCGTTTGGCACGGGCGAGGTCACACCTCGCCCGTGCCGTTTCTGGCCCCAGCCGTCACGCTTGGGTGCGGCAAAATGGTTGTTCAACCGCCTGCCGGTTATGAGAGAATGAGCGCCGGAAGGACCCACGCGCTCCTATGACGCCTTGCCCGGTCGCCAGCCAGCCGTCGATCCGCCTTCTGCACCGATCGCTGTCGCCAAGACTGAGACTGAACCTCGCAGCGATCCTCTTGCTGCTTGTCGCGTCGCCCGTCGTTACCGCCCAAACCACGCCGGTCGAGGTCCAGCTCAAGGAACTCTCGGTCCCGGCTGTCGTCGCCAAGGTCCGGCCTTCCGTCGTCACGATCCTGCAGCGGGGCGTGCCACCGAGCCCCGCGCAACATGGAGCTCCGTCCGGTTCGGGCTCGGGCGTGATCATCGACGAAGGTGGCTACATCCTCACCAACAACCATCTCGTCCAGGGGGTCAAGAGCGTCGTGGTCGGGCTCTCGACCGGGCGGCTCACTCCCGGACGGGTCGTCGCCCGGGACTTTTTTCTCGATCTCGCCCTGGTGAAAATCGTGGCACAGGATCTGGTCCCGGCCCAACTCAGCCGACGCACCAACGTCGAGATCGGCGAAACGGTGGTCGCCATCGGCAACCCTCTCGCCTTGAAGGGCGGCTCGACCGTCACCGTCGGCGTGATCAGCGCGCTGGACCGTTCGGTCCTGACCCCGGAAGGGGAAACCCTCTATAACCTCTTACAAACCGACGCCGCGATCAATCCCGGGAACAGCGGCGGGCCGCTGGTGGACCGGTTTGGACAGGTCGTCGGCATCAATGTCGCGATCGCGCCCTCGGCCCAGGCCATCAGCTATGCGATTTCCATGGATGCGATCTATCCGCACATCCAGTCTATGATCGTGCGGGGATCCATTCTGCGCCCCGATCTGGGCTTCGTGCCGGTCACCATCACGCCGAGCATCATGGCGAGTTTCGACATCGAAGACGACCGCGGAATCCTCGCCCTGCAGGTCGATCAAGAGAAAACGGCGGGCCGCGCGGGCCTCCGGTCCGGCGACGTCATACGGGAAATCGACAACCGTCCGGTCTACAACGTCGGTGATTTCTGGCATGCGATTTCGCGCGCGGGTGAAGAGATCGTTCTGCAAGTCACCGTGCAAGGGAAAACGACCTCGGCGACCGTCACGATCCCGCGCCCTGGTCCACCGCGCCCCTGAATGATCATGCCTGAACACTTCGTCGAGACGCCTCCCGTGTCCGCGCCAGACCGAATCCACGACGGAACCTTGGGCCTCTGCGGCCAGGTCCCCTATGGGGAGGCCTGGCGGATTCAGAACGCCTGCCGGTCGGAACGGGCCTCGAATCGCCGGCCCGACCTGCTCCTGCTCATGGAGCATCCCCCGGTCTTCACCGCCGGGCGAACGACCAAGGATGAACATTGGCCCGGGGAGGAAGCGCTCGCGCACCTGAGCGGGATTCCCGTCATGCGTACCGAGCGCGGAGGCTCGATCACCTATCACGGCCCCGGACAATTGATCGGCTATCCGATTCTCAAGCTCGCGAACTATTGTGCCGGACCGAAGGCGTACGTGCGCCTCCTCGAGGAGGTGCTCATCCGCACCCTGGCCGAGTGGCACATTCCCGGCTATCGCCGCGATGGACTCCCCGGAGTTTGGGTGAAAGAGACGCATCCCCTGAAAATCGCCTCCCTCGGCGTGCGCATTGCACGAGGCATCACCACTCACGGTTTTGCATTGAACGTATCGGTCGACCTAGCGCCCTTTTCGTACATCGTGCCGTGCGGCATCGCCGATTGCCAAGTCACCTCGATGGCGGCCCTCCTCGACCGGCCCCCTGACGGTTCCCTCGTCGCCGGTCGTGTCGCCGCTCACTTCGCCGAGGTGTTCGGCCTCCGATGGATCGGCACGGTCGGCCTCGACCGACTCCCCTTGACCAAAGAACCGCAACGAGACAACGATCGCACTGCTTTTTCACTCAGCCCGAGGAGTTTCCCCATGCTTGAACTCGACACGCACACCTTCCGCCTGGCTGTGGCTCAATTCAATGAAGCTGCGGAGTCCATGCACCTGGACCCCAACCTGCGCGAGCGATTGAAGCTGCCGCAGCGATCACTGATCGTGAGTGTGCCGGTCAAAATGGACGACGGCCACGTGGAGGTCTTCACAGGCTATCGCGTGCAACACGACTCGGCGCGCGGGCCCTCCAAGGGCGGCATCCGCTACCATCCGGACGTCAACCTTGGTGAAGTGGCGGCGCTGGCAATGTGGATGACGTGGAAATGCGCGCTCGCCGATCTGCCGTACGGCGGAGCGAAGGGCGGGGTGAAGGTCGATCCCAAGAAGCTGTCTCGCGGGGAACTCCAACGCCTGACGCGGCGCTACGCCGCGGAGATCTTTCCGTTGATCGGTCCCGACAAGGATGTGCCGGCGCCCGACGTGGGCACGGATCAGCAAGTGATGGCCTGGATCATGGATACCTACAGCCAGCAGGTCGGCTATGCCGTGCAGGGTGTCGTCACCGGTAAACCGCTCTCGATCGGCGGAAGCCTGGGTCGCGAGGAGGCGACCGGCCGCGGCGTCTCCTACGTCACGCTGGAGGCCTTGCGGCATTTGAAGGTGGACATCGCCAAGACCACGGTCGCGATCCAGGGCTTCGGGAACGTGGGATCTCACACGGCGCTCATTCTGCAGCAGGCCGGTGCGCGGATCGTCGCGGTCAGCGACGTCACCGGCGGGCTCTACAATCCCAAGGGGCTCGACATCCCGGAGGTGCTGCGACGGTACCGGGACAAGAAGGAGCCGCTTCGGGAGATCGCGCTCGGCGAGCCGATCACCAATGCCCAGCTCCTGGAGTTGGAATGCACCGTCCTCGTCCCAGCCGCGTTGTCCGAGCAGATCACCGAGGCCAATGCGAACCGGCTGCGTTGCCGCATCCTCGCCGAAGGGGCAAACGGCCCCACCACGCTGGAGGCCGACCGCATCCTCAACGACAAGGGGGTATTCATCATCCCCGACATCCTGGCCAACAGCGGCGGCGTGATCGTCTCTTATTTCGAGTGGGTGCAGGACGTGCAGCGATTTTTCTGGAAGGCCAAGGACATTCAGGATCGCTTGCAAGACATCATTACGAACGCCTTTCACCGCACACTGCAGTTTTCCATCGACAAACGAACAACCATGCGGATGGCGGCTTTGATGTCTGGGATCGACAAGGTGGCGCAGGCGCATCTCCAGCGCGGCCTCTACCCGTAGCCGTGACGCGCTATCTGCTGGCCGCAATCGCCGGAATCTGGATGGCCGACGGACTCTCTCTGCTGCTCTTCCCCTTGCTGGTGATCCGGAAGATTCAGGAGATGCTCAAACAGGCTCCTCACCTGCTGCGGTGGGAACTGGCCAGCCTATGGCTCGGCTTGATCCTCCTCTTTTTCACGGCTCATCTCCCCTATCAACCGCTCTGGTGGGTGACCGGCCTCGCGATGGTCGTCAAGGGTTGGTTCATCGTCTGGGGCCCTCCGGCTTGGCGCGATCCGGTGCTGACGTGGTGTCTCAATCGTGACGCCGTCGACTATCGATTCGTGGGCCTCTGGCTCTGCACACTTGCCGTACTCCTCCTGCATGCGTTAGGGTTGTTGGGCGGACCCGCATCACCATGAGCAAGCCTGCCATCGCCTTACTTTGGGAAGCCCATTGCCGGGACGGTTGGCCCCGATTTACCAGCCCTTACGAGGGTCAACTGATGACCCTGGATACCGTGATCGGCGGTTGCGCCGTGTTCTACCTGGATGGAGAGGACGCGCTCGATCAGCAGCGCGTGGCCATTTTGGAAGACTGTGTGTCGGATCTTGACGCGTTGTTGGAGGAGTTGGGGGAGGACACGCAGGAGTATTTTCAGCGGCTCCGTGAGCTCGCCCAGGCCCTGATTGAGACCGGCCAGCCCAGATAATGGATCTCGTGAAGCGTACCTCGTCGGAAACGAAAGCTGACGGCTATGAGCCGATGGCTTCGCCTACGAGATACGAACGACTCTTCACGAAAAACTAGGCAGCGGGTGGCGCCCGGGCGGCGCCGCCCGTTGCCCTTCTTCCTGCTACGGAACCTCGACAATATCCTTCTTCATCGGCCCCGGCAGGCCGAGCAACTCGTTCTTCTCGGCCGCCGGGACGTTGAACTGATCCAGCGCCGCGACCAAATCCTGAACCAGTGCATTGAAGTCGGCCGTGCTGATGTTCATGCCGGCATGGGTGGTCTTCATGTCTCGGCCCTTATAGCTGCAGGGACCGCCCGCGGCATTGCACACCTGATCGACGAGATGCCCCTTCAATTTCGGAATGTCGGTCGTGGCAAAACGGCCATTGATCCGCGCATCCGCCGCCACGTTGGCGACAAACTGATCGAGCTGGGCCGTGATCGCCGGAGGGCATTCTGCAAGCGGTGGCCGAAGGAGCCGGAGCGACCATTCTTCCCGAGCTGTTTGTGCGGCCACGTCTCCCAGGCACGAATCTCCAGCTGATTACCCTCTACGACCCGACGCCTCGACACGCCGTCGGGCTGGCGCATCTCTCTAAGCGCTACCAAAACATCGCGGCCCAGGAATTCGGGCAGATCTGCCAAACGACAATGAAAGGGCTACTCGCTTCTCCGGATGGGGTTCTCCCTTGCAAGTCAGACCGGGCCTTGGATAGAATGAACAATCGTCTGAGCTCACCCGCCGATGTTCGACACCCCACTCAGCATGATCAGAGCAGGTCGGCGATTCCAAGGAGGCAGGAATGAGATGGACTAAATGGGCGTTCTTGGCTTGGGCGTTCCTCGCGGTGCCGGCCTTGCAGAGCGGCGTGCTCGGTGCCGAACCCTACGAGCTCAGCAAGAACGACGTCATGGACCCCAAGGCTATCACCAGCCCGGAAGTCTCCCTCTTCGGCGTGAAACTGGGTGATACCGAAGCGAAAGCCGTCGATGTCCTCGTAAACGAGAAACTGCCGGGCATCAAGGCCGAGCAGGAAGCGACCTTCATTTTCCTTCTCGACCAGCGGAAGCCGACCGGCCCCATGGCCGGCGTCCGTGTCCAGGACGGTAAGGTCGATCTGATTTTTATCAATAACCGCTTTGCTTACAAAACACGCGGCATTTTCCGCAATGTGCTGAACAGCGAAAGCCCGGAAGACGTGCGGAAGCTGCTGGGGCAGGAAGACTATGGGGACGAGAACGTCATGGGGGCGGTCCTGGCCTATGACAAGCAGGGATTTCAGGTCAATTACTTGGGCAAGGACGTCAACGTCGAATTCTCCATGCCTCACTGATCAGGCATTGATCCCCGTTCCCAGAGCTCGTCGCATCAGCTCCCACCCATCCGTCCTTCAGAACGGTTCCGCACACCCGGCATAGGGTGCGCACGGTCCACGTCCAACCTGGCCAGATCGCACCGAGCCGATTCCAGACGAGTCGCGTGTTATCGGAGCAGCGAGGCGTGGCCCTGGCTGAGCCGAAGGCCGTAGTTGATGAGGCTGGTGGCGGTGTTCCAGCGGCGCTTGGAGTTCAGAATCACGATCAAGAGGTCGCTCCCGTCCTGCGAAACCTTGGCAATCAGGCATCGGCCGGCCTTCGAGGTAAAGCCCGTCTTCACACCCTCCACCCCGGGAATGCGACCGAGCAGCCGATTCGTATTGCGTAACACGTACGCGCGGTGTTCGTTGATCGGCATGATGATTTCCCGCTCCTCCCGAACCAGATCCCTGAAGACCGGATCATGCAGGGCCGCCTCGCTCAGCTTGGCCAAATCTTCCGCGGTGGAATAGTGCCCCGGCGCGTCGAATCCGCAGCCGTTGGCGAAGTGCGTATTGTTCAGTTCCAGCGCAGCCGCCTTGGCATTCATGAGGTCCACGAACCGCTGTTCGTCTCCACCCACGTGCTCGACGGCGGCCAGGCAGGCATCGTTGGCGGACACGATCAACATCGCCTTCAGCAGGTCTTCCAACCGGAAGATCTGCCCCGTTTTCAGGCGCAGATGCGTCTTCGGCGCGCGCGCCGCTTTCGGGCTGACGGTGACTTCATCGTCGAGATGCCCGTATTCGAGGATGACCAACGCGGACATGATCTTGGTCAGGCTCGCAGGCGACAGCTTCTTCTCACTCTCGAACTGGTACAGCGTTTGGCCCGTGCGAAGTTCCTTCAACAGGATGCTGTGAGCCGGCACGTGGCGCCAACGCAGCGCGTGATGGGCCTGTCGAGCCGACGGGAGGGACGGGGGCTCGTAGGGAACCGTGATCACTTCGTCGTCGACCTCCGCCTCCATGGCGGTGACCGGCTTCGGCGGGAGCAACGAAACGGCAGCGGCAAGGAGGAGGGCGAGAACAGCGAATCGAAAGGACGTCGTGATCGTCACAGCGTATAGGTCTCCCGGACTTTCGTGCCCCGTACACAGCTGTCGAGCACTTTATGGAAGAAGCGAAGGAGATCCGCCAAATCGATCCAGAATCCGCAGTTCAGGCAGCGCGCATACAGCCGTCGGTTCATGAGCGTGTAGTGTCGCTCTACCATCATGAACCCCTTGCATTTGAGACAGTGCATGGCGCAGTCGATCCTTCTGGGAAACTCCGTTGGCGGTCGAGCACGGTTGGCGCACGTCGAGCTGACGACAAGGTCGTCACTCCGATCAGCGAAGACGGTTGAGGATGAGGGCGAGGCACCCGGCCAACAGCCCACCCCCGAAGATCGTGGTGCTGAAGGAGAGATAGGCGCCGGTTCCACCACCCATCGGGCTCGTCCCCGACATGAGGTCGCGCACCCCCCCTTGGACCATCAAGACTGCCAGCGTCATCAGGCAGCCCATCGAAAACCACCACAGAAACGATCGCACGCGCCCCCGCGGAATGGCGGTCCAAAACGGCTTGGCTCTTCGTTCCAGAGCCTGTTCGAACTCTAGCCGAGGCCCATCGAGGTGTCAAGCAAACAGGCACTCTCTCCTACTCGGTCGACGGGTGCAGAATCTCAAGCCATACCTACTCCCGCGCCGCCGCTGCGGCGGGCCTCCCCCTGCGGCCGCGATGGAGGAACACCGAGACGCTGCCAACGCCGTTGTCGGCGATGACCAAGCCGGGCTCCTCATTGTTTTGCGCGGACACGCGGTAGCTGGCCACCGCAAAGGGGCCGGGCAAGGTGCGGTAATTGCGCGGCGGATAGTGGAACGTTCCGTCGCCCCGTCCGAAGAGGATTGACAGATCGTTGGACTGCAGATTCACGATCGCCACGTCGGCCAACTGGTCCCCGTCGAAATCCCGGGCGAGGCCGAAATTGGGACTCGCGTCGGCGCCGAAATCCTTGCCCGTTTGGAACGTCGCATTGCCATTTCCCAGGAAAGTCGTGAACGTATCCCGCTCTCCATTGATGACCAGGAGGTCGAGCACGCGGTCGTTGTTGAAGTCGGCAAAACTGACCCCTAAGGGACGCTTTCCGGTTTTGTAATCCTTGGGTTCCCGGAAGGTTCCGTCACCGTTGCCGATCCAGACCGAAACGGCGCTCGACATCGGCCCCCCGTTCGTCACGATGAGGTCGACCTTCCCGTCGTTGTTCAGGTCCTTCAACGCAATGGACGTCGGGGTGTCTCCATACTCGTACTGGGCTCCCGGGGTGAACTCTCCGGTACCGGCCCCCAGGAAGATTTTCACTTTGTCGTTTCGCAGCGCCACGGCGAGGTCGGGATGTCCATCGCCGTTGAGATCATCGCTCGCGACCGAGATCGGCGTCCGATGGACCGGGTACTGCGGTCCCTCTTCAAATTTTCCGGTCGGCCGCCCGAGCAGGATCGAAACCTGATCGCTGCCCGAGCAGGCTAAAACCAAATCCGGCAGCTCATCTCCGTTGAAGTCGTTGACGGCGAGCGAGCGCGGCTCCTGGCACACCCGCACCTGGACCTGATCTTGGAAGGTGCCGTCTCCGTTGCCGAACAACAGGGACAGCGTATTGCTCGAAATGTTCGTGGTCACGAGATCGGTGATCTGATCGCGATTGAAGTCCGCGGTCGTCACGGTGGTGGGATTTTTCCCGACCGGGTAAGACGCGAAGTAGTAGAAGGGGTCAGGCGGAACGTAGGGGTCCGATTTTGAGCAGCCGGCGTAGATCAACGCACAGCCGGCAAGGAGCGCCGCGCCGGCCCGGCCGGGCAGTCGAGACCTGGTCCTGCCCAGGCTGCGGTTCATACCCATCTCGATCAATGCGATAGGACATCCCGGCCAAGTCCATGCTTCGCCGTTTGCGGTCCTCAAAACCTGAGCGGAGTATACAGAGACATCCTGGGCTTCGCAACGGAACGATGCCCCCAGGGGTTGGGGTGCCCGATCCGGCACCGCCCCCGAACGGGCCGACTTCCTCTAGGCCTTTCGGCCCTTTGAAAAGACCGCAATCCCTGCGCTAGAATGCCGCCACCTGGAGGAGGTCCCCATGAGCAAGAAAGTTCATATCCCGTTGACGATGTACGGGATCGCAGAAGTCCTGAAGTGGTGCGTGGATCGGAACAAGGGACGGGTCCCCGGGGTCGATACCGAGGGATTCAAGAAAATGCAGGCGATGTTGGCCGAACGTCCGCAAACCAACGATTACCTGGCCCTGGACCAGTTCTGGAAGAAACAGGTGATCCTGGAATTGACCGAAGAGGAAGTCGCGACGATCGACCGCTGTCTCTACGACATCCCCAACTTCGACAACGAGCCGCTGCCCCAGATCCGCCACAAGTTTTGGCCGCAAGCGGCCGGCGTCGCCCACTGAACGGCCGCCCACTCCAAACTGCAGTTTTGAGCGCCTGAGGATTCCCACCCGCAAACCTTCTCGGCTTGCGGGTGGGCATGGTAGGGTCTGCTGCGATCGGGTCCGTTTCTACAGCGAGCCTTCGCCCTTGAGGAACTTCCTGAACCGGTCCATCAGTTCGGCGCCGAGCGTGCCCCCTTCGGGCTTCTTGGTCTCCGGGTCGGCAAAGTGGGCACGAATTTCCTGCAACCGCTGCTGCGCCTGATCGTTGCCCTGCAGACGCTTCGTTTTCTGAAGCGCGGTGTCAAAGGCGTCGAACGTGAGCTCGTTGTAGCCGAACGAACGGATGCGCTTCACGGCCTTCATCATCGCCTGATTGCGGAACGTCGTGAGATGGTCGGAATCGATTTCCTTGCGCCCGAGCTTGCGGGCGCGGCGCTCGGCCGCCTTCCGGATGCCGCTCCGGACGAAATCGGGTGAGGTCTGCAAGCGTTTCCAGGCTTCGTCGCTCCAGGCCACCCGTTCCTGCGGTGCATCCCAGATCTGCACGACCGTGGCCTCATCGATCCGGGTCAGGCCCTTCTCTCTGGCCGCTTCTTCGGTATCGTGCCGGATCATATCGGTGACGAAGTCCATCGCAATCGGCGGCGAATCCTTGATCTTCTGCCGGAGCAACGCCAGGGCGCCTTCCGTCCACTCCAGCGGCGGGTGGGCCTGATCCTGGAGATCGCCTAAGGCTTCGACGCGCTCGAAGAGGTCGATGTTGACCTCCATGTGGCCGCCCTTGCGGGCAATCTCTTCGGCGATCTGCTTGATCATGCCGCGCATGAACTCGGGCACGACGTTCAGGCGATCCCGGGCCGCGGCCGTCCACGGCAATTGCCCCTGAGCCATCTGCTCCGCCGCGGCGGCCATGCCGGCGTCGCCGCCCATGTTGCCCATCATCTGGCTCTTGAACCGATCGAGGATCTCTTCGGTGATTTCCTCGTAGCCCAATTCCCGGGCTTTCTTTTCGGCCAGCCGCCGGACCATACCCCGTAAAAAGCCCGGCGCGCGCTCCATGCGCTTGAGCGCCCCGTCACTCCATCGGATTTCCTGCACCGTCGCTTCTGGTTCCGCCACGGTCGTGCTCCTCTTGCGTGTTACTTGTTCAGCAGCTCTTTGAGTTCTTTTCCCGCTTTGAAGAACGGCACCCGCTTCGCCGGCACGGCAACGGTGGCACCAGTCTTCGGATTCCGGCCTTCCTTCATCCGTCGCGCCCGCAAGCGGAAGCTGCCGAATCCCCGGATCTCCGTCTTATCCCCGTTCCGTAACGAATCGCGAATACAATCGAAGATCGTGTTGACGACGATTTCCGCCTGCCGCTTGGTCAAGGTCGTCACCTGCTCGGACACCCGCTCGATAATCTGCGCTTTGGTCATCGTCCCTCTCCTCGTGGGTGAGCTGCGCCTTCCGACGGCTCAAAAGGCCATCAGGTATTTCAAATTCACGCCGGTCGGCAGATCCAGCTTCGGGAACAGCTTCGACCAGCGCGATTCCAGCAAGTCTCGAATGGAAAAGCGCCTGCGGGGCTCCACGACCTTCGGTTCCCCCTCGATGCCGGCAATCTCGGCGGCAATGTGAATCGCATCGTCGAGATCGCCCAACTCGTCCACCAAACGGGCGTCTTTTGCCTGCCGTCCGGTAAAGAGGCGTCCGTCCGCCAGCGGCTCCACCTCGGACGGCTCGAGCGACCGCCCGTCGGCCACGGCCTGGATGAACTGATGATGCACGTCGTCCATCACGGACTGCAGCAGCTTCCGTTCCTCGTCGCTCATCTTCCGCAGCGGCGACCCGACGTCCTTGAACCGTCCGCTCTTGATGACGACGCCTTCGACCCCGACCTTCTTGAGCAGCCCTTCGACATTCGCCGTCTCCATAATGACGCCGATGCTGCCCGTGAGCGTCCCGGGGTTGGCGATGATGCGGTCCGTCGCGGCCGCGATGTAATATCCTCCCGACGCAGCCACGCTGCCCATCGAGGCGATCACCACCTTGTTGCTCTTGTTTTTCACCCGCTTGACCGCATCGTGAATCTCCTGCGACGGAACGACACCTCCGCCGGGGCTGTCGATGCGCAGCACGATCGCCTTGACGAGCGGATTCTCACTGTACTGTTTCAGCTCCCCGACCGTGGTTTGCGCATCGATGATGACACCCTCGACCCGAATCAAGGCCACCTTGTCCTGACCGGATAAATCGAAGTCCGGAAAGAGGGCATTGAAGAGGATCAGAGCGCCCAGGCCCAGACCGATCCACCACAGGACGCGGCGCAGCCGGCTGCGTTTGGGCTTGGGTGCCTGATCCGTGGTCGCGGTCGGATCCATAGAGGCTCCCCGGAGCTATGCTTCGGAATCGCTCTGGTTCCGCTTCCGGCTCTGCTTGGCCGCACGGCCCAAGGTTTGATCCAACCCGCCCTGAGACGCGTGATACTCATCCACCTGCCGACGTTCGGTATCGAGTTGGTGATCGCGCAGGCTCAAGGCAATCTTCCGCTCTTCGCGATCCACCTTGATAATCTTCGCGGTGACCTCGTCACCGACCTTGAACTTCTCTTCCATGCGGACGTTCGGCTCCAGCCCGACTTCGCTGATGTGGATCAAGCCTTCGACGTCGCCATCGAGCTCCACGAACAGACCGAAATCGGCGATCTTGCTGACCTTACCGGTCACCGTGTCGCCCACGCGGTACCGGCTCGGGATCTGATCTTCCCACGGATCGCGCGTGAGCTGTTTATACCCGAGCGACAACCGTTCCTTTTCCTTGTCGATCCGAATCACGACGGCATCCACCTTCTGTCCCTTTTTGAAAAGCTCGGACGGATGCTTGATGTGCTTGGTCCAGGACATGTCGGAGATGTGAATGAGCCCGTCGATGCCCTCCTCCAGCCCGACGAAGGCACCGAAATCGGTGAGGCTCTTCACCTTCCCTTCGATGCGCGTCCCCGGCGGATATTTGGCTTCGATCATGTCCCAGGGATTCGGGGCGGTTTGCTTCATGCCCAGCGAGATCTTCCGATTTGCCGGATCGACGTTGAGCACCGCAGCCTCGACCTGATCGCCCACCGACACCACCCGCGACGGATGGCGGACCTCATGCGTCCAGGACATTTCCGAGACGTGAACCAAGCCTTCCACCCCGGGTTCCAGCTCGACGAAGGCGCCGTAATCCGTCAGGCTCACGACGCGACCGCGGACCCTGGTGCCGACAGGGTATTTCCCCGCCACGCCGGTCCACGGATCCGCCGTCTTCTGCTTGAGCCCCAGGGAGATGCGGCCGGTTTCCCGGTCGTATTTCAACACCGTGACTTCCACTTTGTCGCCGACCTGGAACAGCTCCGACGGATGGCCGACGCGGCCCCACGACATGTCGGTGATGTGGAGCAGGCCGTCGATGCCGCCGAGGTCGATGAAGGCGCCGTACTCGGTGATGTTCTTGACGATGCCCTGGACGATCTGGCCTTCCTTGAGGGTCTCGAGCGTCGACTC
>JRYJ01002911.1_pt1 | contig 16983 bp, 12 predicted proteins | sample 235371 | NCBI WGS metagenome assembly JRYJ01 (sample SAMN03074219, study PRJNA261477) | activated sludge metagenome | biome: Wastewater Treatment Plant; feature: Wastewater; material: Activated sludge; isolation source: activated biomass of a wastewater treatment plant treating hydrocarbon... ... | reverse complement strand
TTGCCGTTGCCGCGGACCGGTCCATCCAGCCGCTGCAAGTTGCAATTGACGACGAAGATCAAATTGTCGAGTCGCTCTCGAGCCGCGAGCGTCAGAGCGCCGAGCGCCTCCGGTTCGTCCGTCTCTCCGTCGCCGATGAAGCACCAGACGTGCTGCTTCGAGGTGTCCTTGATGCCGCGGTGCTGCAGGTAGCGATTGAATCGCGCCTGGTAAATGGCCATGATCGGTCCGAGGCCCATTGAGACGGTGGCGAATTGCCAGAAATTCGGCATGAGCCAGGGGTGCGGGTAGCTGGCCAGCCCGCCGCCGGGCTTCAACTCTTGCCGGTAGTTGATGAGTTGCTGCTCGGTCAGCCGGCCCTCCAAAAACGCCCGGGCGTAGATGCCCGGCGAAGCATGGCCCTGAATGAAGATGCTATCGGCGCCGCCGGGAGCATCCGGCCCGCGGAAGAAGTGATTGAAACCGACTTCATAAAGCGTCGCGGCCGAGGCATAGGTCGAGATGTGTCCGCCGTTGTGGCCTCGTGCCACCATCGCCATGGCGTTCCAGCGGACCAGGCTCTTGATGGCGCGCTCGAGCTTCAAGTCGCCGGGAACTTCCGGCTGATCCTCGGCCGGGATCGTGTTGATGTACGGCGTGTTCAAACCCGTCGGCGTGGCGACGCCATGCCGCATGGCCGCGAGTTGAAGTTGCGTCAACAGGTAGCGAGCGCGCTCGGGCCCGGCTGATTCGAGCACGGCATCGAGAGCGTCGAGCCAGTCGCGGGTTTCTGCGGCGTCGGTTTCAACCGCTGGCTGGAAAACTGTCGGCGTCTCGGAAACGGGAGTGGCGGGCAATTCCGCGGGCACCGCTCCGGGCGGCATAATCATCTCCTCACAGCGTCGTCCCATGGCGCGCACCCTGCGCGCGCCTGCCAATGTCCATCGTAAGGATTGAGGGATTTCACGCCAGACCGATCCGGCGTCAGCGGCATCGCGCCGGGGCAACTACCCGCGGCGTCCTCATTTCTTGGACGCTTCGCGAAGCAGTTTTTCCCACCACAGGCGCAGCTTGCCGGGTTCGTCGGGCTTCGATTTGGCGCGATTTCGGCCGGCAGGCGGCTTCTCAGTCGCTTTTGGAGTCTGCGCGTCCCCGCCGCCCGTCGGGCTGGCGCCGGGCTTCTTGGGCAGGAATTTCCGCTCCGCCAGCCCCCACGCGGTCGAACAGATGAAGTAGAGGCTCAAACCGGCCGGCACTTTATAGAACATGATCCCGAAAAAGATCATCATGTACTTCATCATCTTCTGCTGCGCGCGCGCCTGTTCATCGAGCGCCGGCGGCGCCATCAACTTCTGCTGCACGACCATGAGCGTGACGGCCACGATGGGCAGAAGGTTGAAATAGGGCCCGAGGTAGAGCAATCCCCCCTGAGCTGCGGGATCGCTGATCCACGGAATGCGATCGCTCCACGAGAAAAGCATGTCGGGCGCCGTGAGATTCGGCGCCCAGAGGAACCGCTGTAGTCGAAAGAGAAAGCTCTCCTGAAGCGCGAAATACAGTCCGAGAAACACCGGCATCTGCAAGAACACCATCAGGCAGCCGCCGAGCCCGGCCGCCGGATTGACGCCGTGCTTTTTGTACAGTTCCGACATCGCCTGCTGTTGAGCCATCAAGTCGCCCTTGAAGCGCTCCTTGATCTTCTTCATTTCTGGTTGAATCTTGGCCATCTTCTCCTGCGTTCGGGCCATCGACGCGGCTTGACGCCGGCTCAACGGAAACATCAGCCCGCGGACGATCACCGTAACCAGGATGATGCAGATGCCGTCGCGTCCGTGGATGTTTGGCACGATGTGGCGGAGAAACCCAATCAGCCCGTGAATGAGATTCGTGAAGAAGACGATGAGGTCGGTCCAGAATCCGAACTTGCCGTAATCCGTGAGGGTGTTCAGGTGGAGCGTCGCATCGTAGCGGTGGATCACGGCGGGCTCGACGGTTTCCGCGCCGCGCAATTGGTTCAGGAGGCTGACCTTCACCGGCCCGTGGTAGAGCAGGTACTTGTGCTCCACGGGTTCGCCGGGCTTCGGATCGACCGGCTCGGCGATGGCGCGCACGGTCACGTCGGTGAGGAACAAGCGGTTCGGATCGGGGTCGCTTTCGACCGTGGCGCGGACGAACTCGATGAACTTGCGATTGGGCTGATCCTCCGCGGGCACAATCGCCGACGCAAAGAACTGCACCGTCACGGCGGCGTACTGAATCATCCGATCGGCTCGGGAATAGCGCATGCTGCCGCCGGATCGCGCCAGCGATTGATTGTCGTCGAGCACGCGCTCGACGACGCCCTTGTCGTTGACCCAGCCGACGAGCGTGTTGCGGAAAATCGTCGTGTACCATTCGCCTTCGATGGGGAGCCGCCGACCTCCGGCGAGTTGATAACGAAATGGCGTGGTTTCCCCGCCGCCCAATCGATCCACGCGGACCGTCAGGCCCAGGTGAAGTTCGCGCGGCCGGAGCGTGTACGTCTTTGTGATCCGAACGTTCTGCTCGGGCAATTCCGTAACGAAGGCGATGCTCTGTTCCGGCCCATCCGCTTTTCGCTCGACGAGCGACCAGTTGCGCCGGCCGAGGGTGTCCAACGGACGCTCCTCATCGGCATCGGGCCGGGCATAGTGATACATCGCGTAAGCCGGCGTGTCGCCAGAGGGAATCAGGTGCAGCGGCATCGGCGAGCCATCGGGCCTCTTGACGGCCAGGCCCATTCGGTTGGCTTCTTGAAACTGGGTCAAGACAAGCTGGCTCACCGCCGCGCCTTGCGAGGTGAACTGCACGTCGAGCAGGTACCCCTCGCCGCCGAGTGAATAGAGATCGGGCTTGGCCGGCGGCTCGGCAGGCTTCGGTGGTTCCGCCGGCGGCTTCGGCGCGAGCGCCACGGCGAACTGATCGACGGCGTCCGGGGCAAGCGCACTTTCGCACGCCAGCGTGAGGACGCCATTCAGCGCAGAAGCGCCGCCGGCCGAGCCAATCAGATCCGCGATCAGCAGCCGCTGCGCATTCGGTTTCTTATTGGCGAACGCCCAAATCTGTTCCGGCTTTGGCGGTGGCGGCGGCGGCGGCCACAGCTTGTTTCGCAGCCACGAATGGGCGATCATCAGCACGAAAAACAGGCCGAAGAAGACCAACCAATTGCGGCTTTGCGACTGCATAAAATCATCCTAGCGGCAGTCGCGGATCCAGGCGAGCGCGCACACATGCGGACCGCTGGCTCCCGCCGCGATCTTGATCAGCGCCCCTCGCGCAGCCGGTCGCCGAGAAAATTCTCCAGCTCGTCGATCTCGTAGATTTTGCGGATCGTGGAGTCCACGTCATATTCGACCCGGCGGTACCGGATGAATGTTCCGCTCGGACTTTCATCCAACAAGATGTAGCAGGCGCGCCAGTCACCGTCGCGCGGCTGGCCGACCGACCCGACGTTGCACAGCGTCTTGCGCCCATCGAGTTTGTAAACGTACTCGACTTCATCCGGCCCGAAGAACTGCAGATTCTCGGTGAAGATTCCCGGAACGTGCGTGTGCCCCTGAAAGCAATAGCGATCGACCAGAGCGAAAATGCGCTCCATCTTTCGCTGGTTGTAGATGTCTTCGGGAAAGACGTATTCGTTCAGCGGATTGCGCGCCGAGCCGTGGACGAAAAGACACTCGCCTTCGCGGTGGGAGCGCGGCCGCTCGCCGAGAAAATCCCATCGCCGCGCTCGAGCGTCGCGGTCGCTGCCGGCCGACTCCAGCTGCGCCCGAGTCCAGAAGATCGCTCGCTCGGCCGGAGCATTAAATCCCTCGGGATCGAACAAGGCGCCCTGATCATGATTGCCCAGCAGCACCACCTTGCAGTCCATCACCAGGTCCACACACTCGCACGGATTCGGGCCATAGCCGACAATATCGCCGAGACAGTAGATTTCGGTGACCGAATGCTGAGCAATGTCGGCAAGGACCGCTTGAAGTGCTTCGAGGTTGCTGTGAATATCGCTGATAATCGCTTTCACACTGTCCTCGTGCAAGGGCCGGCTGCGAAACGGCCGGCCATCCTCCGGCGCTGTTCAACGTCACGATCACCGCGCGCCGCGGACTATTTCACAATCTAGCGAGGCTCCGGGCAAGCCGTCAAGCCGGTGATTCGCGAGCAGTCTCAACGGAAACTCCCGAAACAACGGCAGATACGGCAGCGCCACGGCGCTTTCGACTGTCCCCGCGAGCCGCCCGTTGCGGTCCTTGCCTTGACAGTCCCGACTGCCCAATTTATCGTTCGGCGGCCCGAGTATTGAATTAAACGGTTTCAGCCAGGGATGGCGGACATGCAGCTGGTCGCTCCCGATCTCTTTGCGGAAGTCAGCCGTCTCTCCGTCGGCGCGTGCATCATTGGCGTCGTCCTCGGCTCTCTCATCTGGGCCACCGGCTGGTGGCAGCACCGATTCTGGGTGGTGGCATTCATATCGGCGGCCGCGGGCATCCTCGGCCTGCAGCAAGCGCGGTCAGTCGGCGTTCAGCCGCTCGTCGCCGGCTTCCTTGGCGCCGTGGCCGCCGGGCTGATGGCCATGGAACTGGCGAAAGTCCTCGCGTTTCTCGGCGGCGGGGCGGTGCTCAGCTTGCTCTCGCAGACCTTCCTGCCCAACGTGCGCGAACCGCTGATTGCCTTTCTCGCCGGCGGCCTGGCGGGGATTGTTCTCTTTCGAATGTGGATGATCGTTCTGACCGCCGCGCTCGGCGCCTCGATCGCCGTGTACTGTTCTCTGGCGCTGGGGAGGCACTGGCTGAAAGCGGATATCACGGGACTGGTGTCCGGCCGGCCGGGAACGCTCAATCTCGTCGTCGTCGGCATCACTCTGTTGGGCGTTTTGGTGCAAGCGAAGTGGGACAAGTGGGTTGCCGGCATCGGTGAGCGCCGCAAATCCAAGGTGATGAAGTCTCTCAGCGATGCCGAGCGTGATGCGCTGAAATCCGTCAAGTCGCCGGGGCCGCTATCCCGGCTGTTTCGCACGAAGAAGGCGGGCTGATCGCTCGTTTTCATCTGATCGGCACGCTAAGATGGTTGGCACCATGCCAACCGTAGCCGACATCGCGACGACGCTGCGGGCGTGGGCGCCGCTGGCTGCCGCCGCGGATTGGGATAACGTCGGTCTGCTACTCGGCGACCCGACCGCCCCGGCGGACCGCATCCTGACTTGCCTCACGATCACGCCGCCGGTCGTCGCGGAAGCGCTGGCCGACCGGCGCCAAATGATCATCACACATCACCCGATCCTCTTCCGCGGCGTCAAGCGGTTGACCGACGATCAAGCGGAAAGCCGCGTGGTCGCGGACCTGATTCGCGGCCGCGTTGCTGTCTACAGCGCCCACACAGCCTACGACAACGCGCCGGGTGGCATCAATGATCAGATTGGGCAGATTCTCGGCGTCTCCCAGCCGCGGCCGCTGCGCGTCGCCGCATCGTCTGGCGNNGTTTGCCGCCGGCGCGGGGCGAATCGGCCAATATCGCGAGTGCAGCTACCGACTGAGCGGCACCGGCAGCTTCCGGGCCACCGAAGGCGCCAATCCCACCGTTGGATCAATCGGCTCGCGCGAAGAAGTGGCGGAATGGCGACTCGAAGTCGTCTGCTCCGAAGCGTCGCTGGCCGCCGTGCTCCGCGCCATGCGGGACGCACACTCCTACGAAGAGCCGGCATTCGACGTCTATCCCCTCCGAACGACTGCCGGGCACGTCGGCGCTGGGCGTTACGGTGAACTCAACGAGCCGATAACTCTCGGCGCCGTGGCCGAGCGAGTGCGATCCGCGCTGCGCTGCGGTCCCGTGGCTGTCGTCGGCGAATTCGGCCGGCCGGTGCGGCGCCTGGCCTGGGCCTGCGGCGCGGCCGGCGAATTCCTCGACGACGCCATGCGAGTCGGCGCGGANNGGCCGCGCACGCCGAATGCGACGTGACCGCCAGTGCGGCGGAGCGCGAGCCGTTTCAGTGGGTTTGATCGATCAGGCGGCCAACGATTGCGGTCGCTGAGTCTGAACCGCATACCGACCCGCGCGCCGTTTCCACGCCAGCATCATCCAACAGGTTCCCGCGCCGGCAACGAGGATCCAATGGACGCGCGGATCAAGTTCACGCCAGGGTCCGCGAACCGCGGCAGCGCCGGCGTAGATCGCGCCCCAGCCCGTCAGCAGCAGAAAATCGGACCGCCAGTCCGGACGCTCGCGCAGCACGAGCCCCAGAATGAAGTAGCCCGGCGCAATCATCGGCACCAGCCATCGAATTGAGCAGCAGACGCCGGACGAATTCGTGGAGGTCGCGCCATACAGCAGCCAGGCGCCCACTGTCCAGGCGAGCGCGTGCAACAACTCGGGCCGCTCGCGCCGGCATCGCCGCCAGATCGCCGGCACAGCAGCGACTGCCAGGAACAGCGGCAGATTATGTCCGAGGATCCCGCGCTTACCGACCAACATGTCCAAAGCGTACAGGACAAATCGGCTGACGCTCGGATGATGCCAGCCGCCCGTCATCGACTGCGCCGTGAAGTGACTTCCCGGCCTGGCCAGAGAGGTAGTAACCGCATTGGCCGGGCCGAGCGTCCCGCCGATCTGCGCATTGAGCCCGTGATGAATCAACGGGATCGGCGTCGCGGCGAGCGCCGCCAAAACCAGCGACCACGGCCGCCGCCAGAGTCGAACCGTGACAACGGCTGCCGTCGCCAGAAACAACACCGGACCGACGCCGAGGTCGATGGCGTAGCTCAGGCCCATCAACAGCCCGATCCGAATGCATCGAAACGGCGATGTGCTGCCGTTGGCCAGCCAGGCCAGTTCGACGGTGAGCGCGGACGCCGTCGCCAACAGAAAAATGTGATTATTCACGTGCTGAGCGTAGGTCGCGGCGAGGGTCGCCAAGGCGAAGCTGCCAGCCAGCGCGAACCGCCAGGGAAGCGGCAGCCGCAGCGGCTCGCCCAGCCGGAACACGCTCCACACCGCCAGGACGAAGGCGGCGCCTGACGATCCGAGAGTCAGGGCAAGGCAGAATTGTTCCGGCGCGGCGCTGGCCGTCAGCCCGGTCAGCCGTTGGATGGCGGCGTACTCCGCGGCAAGCAGCGCGGCCGGCATCGGCGACTTGTCGGAGTAGTACCGGCCACGAATCCACAAAAGATCGGATGTGCCGTCCCGGTTGAGCGCGGCATCGTCCGCGGCATACGGACGAGTCCGGCCGTCCGGTGGCACGCGCACAAAGATGGACTGATCGATCGCCCAGTCGCCGTGATCGACGAGTGCTTCGACGGTCGCCAGCCGGCTGCCGTCATTCCAGCCGCCGGCATACGGCCGGGCCGCGGCCACGGCAATCAGCGCTGCCGCGCTCACGACGACGACATGACACCAGCGGGGAGCCATCATTGAGATCTGTCCTGGCGAGACTGTCGAACCAGACCAGAATCCATCGAGCGGAAGTCGAAGATCAGAAACGTGCCCGCCTCGGCTACCGGCCGGCAGGCGCGGAGGAATTCGGCGGCACGGCGATGGCTCGGCGTCAGGCCGTGGCCGTAAAGTACCGTCGCGCCGACGGCAAGGCGTCGGCCGGCGACAATGTCGCGCACGTCGCTCGGCGATTGCAGCGACATCGCGTGCAGCGGGCAATCGTGAACGGGCAGATGCCGAAAAGCCGGATCGGTCCCGAAGTACCAGACGTCGATTTGATCGATGTCATTCCGGCGCTGCCACGCGGCCAGCTCCGGCAGCCCCTGGCCCCAGTCATAATTCGAATCGCTGACTAGCCGATAGGCGCCGCGAGTGCCGCCCCAGAACTCGTTGACGAAACGCAGACCGTCCGGCCAGCACGACATGGAATTGACGATCATCCAACCGAAGCCGGCAATGCCGACGACGCGCCACGCCAGAGCGACGCGCGGATTCGAAATGGACCGCACCGCAGTCACGGCCGCGCTGGCCAAGCCGACGGCGAGCAGCGCCACGCACGGCAGCACGAGACGGATGCCGATCTGGACACGGCAATTCAAGCTGAATACCGCCAGAGCCGCGGCCGCGAACAAGGCCCAGTTGATCAGCGCAGCGCGGCGGACCGCGGCAATGAGCGCTACCGCGATCAGCATCGGCGCCGCCAGTTTCATCGTGAACAAAACCGGAAAGTAGAACCAGAATGCGTTGTCGCTCGACTGGCCCAGCAGGTAGGCCCCATGACCGCGGAGATTGTGTTTGATCTGCCGAGCGATGCCCTCGCCAGCGTTGGAGAAGATGCGGAGGTTCTCCGCGACGGGGACCATGATGGACTTCAATGGCCCTTCGTTGAGCCCGTGCGACCAGGCGACGAACGATGGTTCAGATAACCAGTCGCTGCCGCAAAAAAGGAACGCCGTCGCGAGCCCAATCATCCCGATGTGCACGGTTTCGTACACAAACGGTCGCCAGCCGCGCACGATCGATTCACCATTCCAGTCCATCCGAACCCGCCGTTCGAGTTCGACGGCAACCATGCAAATCGGCGCAAAGGCGAGGGCCGACGCCTTGGCAATCAGCGCAGCACCGTACAGCAGCCCGGATACAACCACTCGCCGGATTCTGGATTCGACATCGCGCCCGGACCGGTACTGGACGAGGAATGCGACGAGCGTCGCAGTGAGCGCGATGTCGGTAGTCGCCAGACCGGCGTGGGCGAGGAGATTCGGCTCGCAGGCGACAACGGCCGCGGCCGCGACGCCNNCCCGGCTCGCCAGGCAAAGACGAGCAGCAGCCACCAGAACGGCAGCGTCATGAATCGGGCGATACTCAACGCCGATGCGAAATCGTCGTCGAGGTTCCACTCCGAGCCGCGCCAGCGCTCGAGCAAATACAGCGGCAACGTTTGCACGTCGGCTGGAAGCGGCATCGTGCCCATCCGAAGCAGATCGCGATGGCTCCCTGTTCGCCAGCCGTTCAAGCCGGCGCGCAAATACACCGGCTCATCGAAGGTAGCGCCGATGCGCTCAGACGCGGTGACGATCCAGAGCGACGAAACCGCGGCGATGGCAATGAGACAGGTAAGTTCGCGAAGTCGGCTGCGATCGGGGGGCGGCATCCGCTCCTCCGAATGGGGGAGGGCCTCGAAATCGAGCCGGGCGAATAGCGAGAATTGGAGAGCCAGTCAATGCCGAGCGCGGTCGTTGTAAAAAGGCGCATCGGCGGCTTGTAAGTGCCGCGCCGGAAACTCGACTTTCTAAAGGAATCAAGAGCAGTTCGAGGCCGTCGCTCGCCAATTTCGCATTGGCGCGCGGTTTGCAAACTGTTCGAACCACCATGCCACAAGGACGTGGCGCATGACGGGAGGGAACCCGATGCGGCGAGCGTGTTTTTGGACCATTCTCGGGGTCGTCAGTGTGGCGGCGATTTGGCGCGGCGTGGCCGGCCGGCTTCAAGCCGCCGATCTGGCGCGCGCGAGCCGTTCCGTGACGGCCCATCGCGCAACCATGACGACGGCGGAGTGGCGCTACCTCAGTTCACAGGCGTCGCACTGGCGGCAGATTATGCTCAAGCGTTGAGCGATCACTCACTGCGGCGGCTTGGGCGGCGCCGGCTTCGGCAAGGCCGGCGCCTGCACGGGGCTGAGCGGAGCGGCGGGGTCATTGCCGCCGATGCTCAGGGACTCCTGCTTGCGAATCGGCCCGGCCGTCAGCACGTCGGCCGCGACTTCACTCCGGACCCGAGCATTCAGCGCCGTTTTCACGCCTCGCGCCGTCACGGTGCAGACCAGCCGCCCTGACGGCGGAATCGTGACCGCGTCGAACGCAATCCGACCGCCGTCGCGCGAGCCGGACGGCTGCGACTTCACGACCTCCAGCTCGGCCGGTAATTGAATCACCGCGCGGACGTTGCTCGCCGGTGACGATCCCAGATTGCGGATCGTCAACGTATAGGTCACTTCGCCGTTGAGTTCGATGGCCGAATGGCTGCCGCGAAATTCGGTCTGCACGGCGGCGATGGCTTCAAACTCCGTGGCGGCTTCGGCGCCCTGCGTCAATCCGCGATAGACCGCCGATACCTGGTGCACGACGCGGCCGCCCTGCGGGCACCGGATCACGCCCTCCAGCACCCGCGTTTCGTTCGGCCCCAGGAGTGGGAGAATCCACTGCGCTCGACCGTCAAACTGTTGCCCGCCCAGCGTCAGCGACTCGATCTGCGCGCCCGGTCCGACGCGATCCGTGACGACGATGTTCGACAGCGCCCGCAAGCTCCGGTTAGTCAGCCGGATACGAACGGACGCCGTTTGATTGGCGGGTCGCCGCGGCGTCGCCTCGACGGTTAATTCCAGCTTCGGCTCAGCCAGGGTCACGCGGCTTTCAGCTTGGGCGGGTTGAGCCAGTCCAGCCGCGCTCGCCGCAGCCCGATGCACGATCGGGCCGACCGCGTTACTGGCCGCAACGTAGTATTCCAACCGCCGCGATTGTCCCGGACCGAGTCGGCCGATTTGGAACGTCCGCGTCCGGCGATCGGCCGAGACCTCATTGGGCGGCAGATTCGCCGTCGTCGCCTCCATCGGGCGGTGCTCCAGCCCGTCCGGCAGCAGATCGACCACCTGCACGTCGGCTAGGTCAGCGCCACCAGTGTTCGTCACGTCAACGACGAACACGAGAATGTCGTGCTTGAGCGCCTGGTCCGGACCATACTTTTTGATTGCAAGTTCCGCCTTGGCAAAGCGCGTCGCCGGCGCCGTTTGTTCGTACTCGAAAGTGACGCGAGGCTTATGAACGAGTTCCGGCGCCTCGGCCGGGGACGTCACCGTGAAGCTGATTTCCTTGCGAGTCGCCGCCGGCAGAGTATCGAATTTCCACGCGCAGCCGCCCTGGATGGGGGTGGCTTCCGGCGCCGCCTGGCCGATCGTGGCGCCCGCCGGCAACGGATAGAACACGACGACATTCGACGCCGGCGACCGCGACACATTCTCGACGATGAGTTTGATCGGCGTGGGATTCCCGGCGGCATGCGTTGCCGGCGCTCGGACCGACAATTGCACCACGGGTGCGGCGGAGTCCACGAATCGCGGCGGCACCGAATTCGGCGCCGCCTCGCGAGCCGTTGCCAGGCGGATGCCCTCGGCGGATTCGGCCAGCGGCGGTTCCGCCGTTTCGATGAACCGCTCGCCCGGCCGCAACGGTTGAGCCTCGGCCCCCGTGCCGGCCAACAGCAGCGCGGCCATCGCCAGTGCGAATCGTGGCATCATGGCAACCTCGACGCAGTGCGATCCCGGACTGTCCGGGCAAGCCACGATTGTTAGTGGATTTGGGACGCGGCGCGAAGATCAACTTCGGCGCGCGAAACAGCGGCATCCAGAGAAATTGGGCCGAATCGGACGCCCGGCGTCAACTTCCGGCCGTCACGACTTCGTACTGTTGCCGGAAGTGCGCGACAGCCTCATCGGGATTGAGGTTGAAGATCGCGTGACCGGAAGTCGTCCAATGTCCCCGCTGGTAATGAAAGACCGCCGTGGCGTTGCGTAAATTGCCGACGGCGGCGACGCCTTCCATCGGCCCGCCAGCGACGGCCTCGAAAGCGATCGTCACGGGAACAAGCCCGAGCAACTCGCCGGTGCGGCGGTCGCGGACCAACGTCAGCGCCGGCTCGAAGTCGCAGTCCTTCCAAGTCAAGCCGCGCGGTTTGCCAGTCGCGCGGGCCGCGTCGAGAAACTTCGCTTCGATTCGCTCGCGCTGGAGTCGAAATGACTCGCGGGCGCGCTCGGCCTGGACCTCGCGACCGAGCCGCCGCAATGGTCGGAACAAGAGGACGCCGGCAATGCCGCCCGCCGCCGCCCCGACTGCCCAGATCCAGCCGCTCATGGCTTCGCCCCGTCGAATGTGACTCGGTGTTGTTCCCGTCATTATTACTGTAGGCGCTGGCCGGCGGCGCGATCGAATCCTATCTCGAAGCAGAGGAGAGCGACTGTCATCACCGTCGGAGGAATGAGCCGTTTATGGTCGAACGCCGCACTGAACTGAACCGCCGCTATCACCGCAAGGCGAAACTGCACAAGCTCAAGACCCGTCTCGCTCAAGCGAAGACCGAGGCCGATCGCACGAAGTACCTGACCAAAATCAAGATGCTCAGCCCGTTCTGGACGCCGCCGGCCGAGGACGGCGCGGCTGCTCCGGCCAAACCAGCCAAGCCGGAAAAGCCAAAGCGCGCTCCCAAGAAGTCTTGAGAGCCACGACGGCGGTCGAACCTCTCCCGAGCCGTCGTGTCCTTACGCGGCCGGCCGACCGTGCGTCCGGGCAGGGGATTTCTGCCGCTGGCCGTTGAACCGCCGGAGTTTTCGAATGACCTGGAGTCGTCGCACGCATACCTGTGGCGAACTGCGCCGCGAGCACATCGGCCGCTCCGTTGTCCTCAACGGCTGGGTCAACACCGTCCGAACGTATGCGCAGCAGGTTTTCATCGATCTCCGCGATCGGTACGGCATCACGCAAGTCGTCGTCGAGGGCCACGACAAAGCGCTATTGAGCGCCGCTGCCGAGCTCGGCCGCGAGTTCTGCCTCGCCGTCCGAGGAGAAGTCCGCGCCCGACTGCCCGGCAAGGAGAATCCCTCGCGGCTCACCGGCGACGTGGAGGTGCTGGCCGCCGAAATACAAGTCCTGAATCCCTGTCCGCCGCTGCCCTTCGACGTCATCGAGGGCGAGGAACTGGAACTCGCCAACGAAGACCTGCGCCTGCAACACCGTTACCTGGATCTCCGCCGGCCGTCCCTTCAGCGCACGCTGGCCATGCGCCACAAGGCGGTGCAGGCCATCCGGCAGCACCTCAACGCGCAGGGGTTTTTCGAGATTGAAACGCCATTCCTCGGCCGATCGACTCCCGAGGGTGCCCGCGATTATCTGGTGCCGGCGCGAACGATGCCCGGCAACTGGTACGCGCTGCCGCAGTCGCCGCAGATTTACAAGCAACTGCTGATGGTCGCCGGCTTCGACAAGTACTACCAGATCGCGCGGTGCATGCGCGACGAAGACCTCCGTGCCGATCGCCAGCCGGAATTCACGCAACTCGACTTCGAAATGTCGTTCGTGCAGCAGGACGACGTGCTCGGCGTGATCGAACGCTTGATGGCCGACGTGTTCCGGACCTGCGTCGGCGTCGAATTGCCGACTCCGGCCCTGCGCCTGACGTATTCCGAGGCGATGGCCCGCTACGGCAGCGACAAACCCGACCTGCGATTTGGCCTGGAGATTGTCGAGTGCAGCGACCTGGCGGCCGGGACGCAGTTTCAAGTCTTTCAGAGCGCCCTGGCGTCCGGCGGCTGCGTCCGCGGGATCAACGCCGTCGGCGCCGCCGACAAGTTTTCGCGCAAGGGAATCGACGAACTGACCGAGGCCGTCCGGCAGCATCGCGCCAAGGGCCTCGCCTGGATCAAGGTTGAGAGCGACAAATTCACGTCGCCCATCGAAAAGTTCTTGCCCGGCGAGAGCCAGATCGCCCTGCGCGAGCGTCTCGGGGCGAAGGCCGGCGACCTGCTTTTGTTCGTCGCCGACGCGGACGCCAGCGTGGCGGCGGCCGCCCTGGGCGGGCTGCGCAATGAGCTGGGACGGCGGCTCGGACTCGTGGATCCAACTCGACCTGAGTATCGCATGTGCTGGGTCGTGGACTTTCCGTCATTCATCTGGGATGACGAAGAAAAGAAGTGGTCCGCCAACCATCACCCGTTCACGGCCCCGAAGGACGAGCATCTGCCGTTGCTGGAGACCGACCCCGGCCGGGTGCAGGCCAAGGCCTATGACCTGGTGATCAATGGCTACGAAGTCGGCGGCGGATCGATCCGAATCCACGATCAGGAGACGCAATCGCGCGTTTTTGCCGTGATCGGCCTGACGCCGGAGCAGGCCCGCGCGAAGTTCGGTTTCCTGCTCGACGCGCTGAAGATGGGCGCGCCGCCGCACGGCGGCATCGCCTTGGGCATCGATCGCCTCGCCATGCTCCTGACCGGCACGACCAACATTCGCGACGTGATTGCGTTCCCCAAGAATAAGCAGGCGCGCGATCTGATGACGGGCGCGCCGGCGCCGGTCGACCCGAAACAACTCAAGGAACTGGGCCTGTAAGCCGCGACGCGAATGCTTCGGAGCAGAGCGCGCGAGATCGGCCCGCTCGCCTCCGCGGACTCCGACTCGCGGCTAAGATGAGAGCATGAACCACAAGACCTGGGGAGGTCGCTTCTCGGCCGACACGGATGCCGGCGTCGAAGCCTTCACGGAGTCGATTTCGGTCGATCGGCGGCTCTATCGGCACGATGCCCGCGCCAGCCAGGCTCATGCCCGGATGCTGGCGAAAGTCGGGCTGCTCACCGCCGACGAAGCGAATCGCATCTGCGCCGCTCTCGATCGCATCGTCGAGCGCATCGATCGCGGCGAGTTCGAATTCTCCACGCAACTCGAGGACATCCATACGCACCTGGAGCGGGCGCTGATCGACGAACTCGGCGATCTCGGCCGCAAACTCCACACGGCCCGGAGCCGCAACGACCAGGTCGCGACGGACGTCAAACTCTGGGTCCGCGAGGCGATCGACGTCACGGACGGATTGCTGTCCGATCTGCAGCGCGCCCTCGTGGACGCCGCCGAGCGGCACCGCGATCTGATCCTGCCGGGCTACACGCACTTGCAGCGCGCGCAGCCGATCCTCGCCGCACACTATTTCCTGGCATACGTCGAGAAGTTCCAGCGCGATCGGGAGCGGCTGCGCGACGCCCGCCGCCGGACCAACGTCCTGCCGCTCGGCGCGGCCGCCTTGGCCGGCACCTCGTTGCCGATCGACCGCGACGAGGTTGCGCGACTGCTCGGGTTCGATTCCGTCGCGCGCAACAGCCTCGACGTCTCCAGCGACCGCGATTTCGCGCTGGAGTTCGTCTTCGTGCTGGCGACGATCGCGCTGCACCTCAGCGGCTGGGCCGAGGAGTGGATCATCTGGTCCACGACCGAGTTTGGATTCCTCGATTTGCCCGACGCGTTCTGCACCGGCTCGAGCATCATGCCGCACAAGAAGAATCCGGACGTGCTGGAATTGATCCGTGGGAAGTCGGCCCGCGCGATCGGCGCACTGAATCAACTCATGATGCTGGTCAAGGCGTTACCCCTCGCCTACAACCGCGACCTGCAAGAGGACAAGCCGAATCTGTTCGATGCATATGACACGGTGACGAGTTGCCTGAGCCTGGCGGCGGCATTGATCGCGCAGACTCGATTCCGCGCCGACGTCATCGCGGCGCGCATCGAAGAAGGATTCCTCGACGCGACGACGCTCATGGAGCGGCTCGTGGCTTGCGGCGTTCCGATGCGAACGGCGCACGAAGCCGTCGGTAAGCTGGTCCGGTTGGGCGAGGAGCGCGGGTGCCGGCTCGCCGACCTGCCGCCGGAAGCGTTTGATTCCGTGCAACCGGGGCTGTCGACGGACGTTTATAGTGTACTAGGGGCTTGCCGCGCCCTGGCGGCGTTCCAGGGGGCGGGCTCCACGTCGCCGGCCGAAGTCGAACGCCAACTGGCCGATTGGCGGACTGCCCTGGCCGCCGAGGCGAACCCGCGCCCCGACGCTCGCTAGAACCGGCACAACCGGTGCAGAGTGTCGCTGTTTCAAGACGGCGACGCGCGCCAAAGCGGTCCTCCGCTCGGCGGGAGTGGAGAATACAGGCAACAGGACTCACGCGCCGCCGCTGCGCCGGCGCGCCCGCCTCGCCACCGTGCCGGAGATCCACCGTGCCGCACATCCTGAGTCGCTTCTTGTTTGCTCTGTTGATTCTGGCAGCCGGCCTGGCCCTGGTTCGTGGGCAGGACCCCCGCCTCGACCCGCCCAAGACGCCCGCCGAACTCTGGGCCGCCGTCGAGTTCGAACTCAACACCGGTCAGTTCGCCCTGGCCTCGCACTACCTCCAGGCCTTCCTGGCCGCCGAGCCGTCCGAAAAGGACCTCGTCGCCCTGGAGCACGAGAAGGGCATGGCCGCCTTCCTGCGCCTGCGAACCGTGCAGCAGTGGTCCGAAGATCCGAAGATCGATGCCGAGGCGCGCAAGAACGCGGAGACGGTGATTGAAAAGGTGACCGCGGCGGTTCGGAAGGAGCTCGCCGATCCGCAGCGGATCGCGAAGTTCGTGGCGAACTTGCGCGGCGACGAACAGGAACGAGCGTACGCGCTCCGCGAATTGCAGCGCTCGGGCGGCGCCGCGATGCCGCAACTCATCGCCGCGCTGCGCTCCGCCACCGATCCCACGGAGCGCGCGTTGATCCTCAACGTCCTGCCGAAGCTGTTCGCCGACACCGTGCCGGCGATCCTGGCCGCCCTCGACATGAACGATCCCGTCGTCAAAGTCCTGTTGTTGCAATCGCTGGCCGAACGCAAGGACCTGCCGATCCTGCCGAATCGCGGTGAGACGGATCCGCTGCCGACCGTGGATTTCCTGGCCAGTTCGCCGAACCAGCCGGAGACCGTGCGGCAGAAAGCGGCGGAATTGCGGATGCGGCTTCGGCCGGTGCCGGCGTCGCGACAGCCGCCGGCCAAGGTCGAACTCACCAAGGCCGCCGATCGCATGCTCCGCAACCAGGTGCAGTTCACCAACCCTGACAACATCACGATCTGGCGATGGGAGANNCGCGCGCTCGGCGAGCGGGCGGACGTCAACGCGGCGCGTGGCGAGCGCGGCCGGCCCGGCGTGCTCGTCAAGGCGCTCGATTATCCCGATCGGCGCGTGCAGTTTGCCGCCGCCGAGGCGCTCCTGCGGCTGCCGTCCACTGGCACGCACGCGGCCCACGCGCGCGTGGTTGAAGTTCTCCGCCGCGCCTTGGCCGGCGACGCGGAATCGTCCATCCCGAAAAAGGGACGCATTCTCGTCGGGGCGTTTCAGCCGGAGCGGGCCGCCGCCATGGCCAACGCCGTGCAGGCCGCGGGCTACGACGTCGAAACCGTCGCCACGGGCAAGGAAGTGATGCGCCGGCTGAAAGCCGCGGCCGACGTCGACGCCGTGA
>JRYJ01004251.1_pt1 | contig 17082 bp, 14 predicted proteins | sample 235371 | NCBI WGS metagenome assembly JRYJ01 (sample SAMN03074219, study PRJNA261477) | activated sludge metagenome | biome: Wastewater Treatment Plant; feature: Wastewater; material: Activated sludge; isolation source: activated biomass of a wastewater treatment plant treating hydrocarbon... ... | reverse complement strand
TAAGGGCAAGCGCTGGCCCTACTTCATCTGCCCCGAGGGCGGCGAACGCATGACTTCGATCAGCGTCATCAGCCATGAGTTCGGGCACATGCTCGGCTTGCCGGACCTGTACGCCCGGCCGGAGACACCCGGCTCCGAAGGCGTCGGCATCTGGTGCACGATGTCCACCGGCCACGGCCGCGACGGCAAACCGTTGCACTTCTCCGCCTGGTGCAAGGAACAGCTCGGCTGGATCAAGCCGTGCGTCATCGACCCGACCGTGCCGCAGAAACTGATCCTCGCGCCGATCCACGGAACGAATTCCGAGTGCTACAAGGTGCTGCTGCGACGCGATGGATCCGAATACCTGCTCCTGGAGAATCGGGTGAAGAAGGGCTTCGATCGCGATCTGCCCGGTGAAGGGCTGTTGATCTGGCGCGTGGTCGATGGCCGGCCGGTGCTGGAGGAATCGCACGGGGTGACGACGCCGGACGGCCCGTCGCGGTTTCTCGGCTCGGTGCCGTATCCGAGCAAATCGAACACGGCGTTCACGCCATACACCACGCCGTCGAGCCGGCCGATCAAGCCCGGCGGCCTGCCGGTCAACATCACCAACATCCGCAAACTGCCCGACGGCCGGATCGTGTTCCACATCGGGTACGAATATTTGTAAGTCGTTAGCCGCGAGGCGAGCGTCAGCGAGCGGAGCGCGGTGCCGCGCTCCGCTCCGCAAAGCCTCCGCGTCGCGGCTAACCCGCGTCGCGGCTCATCGCGCGTTGGGGTGAAACTGTTCGATCCGCGCTCGCGCTCTAAAACTCCCCTACTTCCGAATATCCTGGAGTGCCGGCGATGAAAATTGCGGTGGTGGGGACGGGCTACGTGGGTCTGGTGACGGCGACCTGTCTCGCCGAGAGCGGCAACGAGGTCATCGGCATCGACAAGGACGCGAAGAAGATCGCGACGCTGCACGCTGGCAAGTTGCCGATCTACGAGCCGGGACTTCTGGAACTCGTGCAGCGCAATGTTCGCGACGGGCGGCTGCTGTTCACGACCGACTTGGCCGAAGGCATTTTGCCATCGCGGCTGATCTTTCTGGCGGTCGGCACGCCGCAATCGGCGGAAGGCTCGGCCGATCTCAGCGCACTTTGGGCCGTCGCCGACGGCATCGGCGGCATCCTCAAGCAGAACCCGGCCGCCGCGGCGGGCAAGATCGTCATCGTCAAGAGCACCGTGCCGGTCGGCACGAACCAGGCGCTGGTGGAGCGGCTGCGCAAGGCCGGCTGCCCGGACGGCGTCGAAGCTGCCAGCAATCCCGAGTTCCTCAAGGAAGGCGCCGCGATCGACGACTTCATGAAGCCGGATCGCGTGGTCGTCGGCGTCCGCCGCCCCGAAGTCGCCGAGGTCATCCGCAGCATCTACGCCCCGTTCCTGCGCACCGAGCGGCCCTACCTGGTCATGTCGCCGGAATCCGCCGAGATGACCAAGTACGCCGCCAACGCCATGCTCTCGACCAAAATCAGCTTCATCAACGAGATGGCGAACCTTTGCGACCGCGTCGGGGCCGACATCAACGACGTCCGCCGCGGCATCGGCCACGATCAGCGAATCGGCTTTCAGTTTCTGTTTCCGGGTCCCGGTTACGGCGGCTCGTGCTTCCCGAAAGACGTCCGGGCGATCGTCGCGCTGGCCAAGCAGCACGGGCTGCACCTCCGCTTGATGGAATCGGTGGACGTCGTCAACGAGAATCAGAAGCAGGTGCTGGTCAACAAGGTCCGGTCGCATTTCGGGAACAAATTGGCCGATCGCACCCTCGCCGTCTGGGGTCTGGCGTTCAAGCCGCGGACCGACGACATCCGCGAAGCGCCGGCCCTGACGTTCATCGACGCCATGCTTGCCGCCGGCGCCCGCGTCCGCGTCCACGATCCCGAGGCGATGGCCAACGTCCGCGAAATCTACGGCGACAAGCTGACCTACTGCGACCGGCCCTACGGCGCCATCGAAGGCGCCGACGCTCTCGTGATCGTCACCGAATGGCAGGAGTTTCGGAACCCAGACTTCGAAGTGATCAAGCGGCTACTAAAAGAGAAAGTGATCTTCGACGGTCGGAACCTGTACGATCCGAAAATGCTGGCCGACTGCGGGCTGACCTATTACGCCATCGGCCGGGGAAAAAACGATAGCCGCGCGCATCACGAAAGCACGAAATGACGAAATCACGCAACGCTGCCTGTTCGTCGTGTTGTCGCCCTTTCGTGGTTTCGTGAAGGAATCTCTGCTCAGGGCGATCGTGCAGTCATCGAGCCACACCATGACGCAGCGACTTCGGATCGGCATCATCGGCGCGGGGGCCAACACGCGGTCCCGGCACATTCCCGGGTTGCGGGCGATCGAGGGCGTCGAGATCGTCGCCGTGAGCAATCGCCGGCCGGAGTCGACCGCCGCCGCCGCTCGCGAACTGGGCATTCCCAAAGCTGTCGATTCGTGGGAGCAGCTCGTCAGCGATCCGGAGATCGACGCCATCGTGATCGGCACCTGGCCGTACCTGCACGCGCCGATCGCCCTGGCGGCGCTCGACTGCGGCAAGCACGTGCTGACCGAAGCGCGGCTGGCGATGAACGCCGCGGAAGCGCACCGGATGCTCGCGGCCGCACGGGCCCATCCGAACCTCGTCTGCCAGGTCGTGCCCAGTCCGTTCGGGCTCAATGGCGATGCGATTGTGCGCGAACGGATCCAGGGCGGATTCCTCGGCGAACTGCGCGAAGTCGAGATCATCGGGCGCAGCGGCGCCTTGGCCGATCCGTCGTCGCCGCTGGCCTGGCGGGAAGACGCCGCCCTATCCGGATTGAACATGCTCATGCTCGGGATTCTGCACGAGACGGCGGCGCGGTGGGTCCCCCCGCCGATTCGCGTCCGGGCGCAGGTGCACGCCTTCATTCCGACGCGGGTGGATCCCGAAAGTGGCGTGCGCCGGCGGGTCGGCACGCCGGATAGCGTGCAAGTGCTGGCCGAGCTGGAGGGCGGCGGCCGGGCCGTCTACCAGATGAGCGGCGTCTGCCCGGCGGGCGGTTGCATGGTCATCCGCCTGTTTGGTTCCGAAGGCGCGTTGGCTTACGATCTCGAGAATGACAAGCTTCTCGGCCTCCGGGCGACCGACGTCAAGGCCGGGGCGAAAGACTGGCAGCCGATCCCGTTGCCGGCCGACCCGGCCCGCGGCTGGCGCGTCGAAGCCGACTGGATCGAGTCGATCCGCTGCGGGGCGCCCGTGCGATTCACTGACTGGGCCACCGGCGTCGCCTACATGGAGTTCACCGAGGCCGTGGCCCGCAGCGCGGAAAGCGGTGTGGCGGTCGAATTGCCGCTCGCCGAGTTTTCCGATCCCGTGTGACCGCGCTCTGACTAGCGATTTCCGCGCCACCAGCGTGGGCCGGGAAGCCAGACAATCGGAAACACGAACGCTAACAGAATCAGGCACTGGGCGGCCACAGTCGGCGTCACTCCGTAATGCAGTTGCGCGAAAACGGCGTGGGCGAACGTTTCTCCGCCGGCCGTGGCGACGATCTTGCTCGCGCTCAATTCGCCGAGGGCGAGGACGGCGACGGCTAACGCCGCCGCGGCTAATTCGGGCCAGACCGCGGGCAGAATCACAAGCTGGAATTCCTCTCGAGGCCGAGCGCCGTCGACCCGCGACGCATCGACGAGCGACTGCGGCACGGCATGGACTGCCGGCCAGACAATTGCCAGCGCGAATGGCCAGAGTCGCACGAGTTCCGCCCAGAAAACCGGCGCCGGCGATGGCCCCGCGTACAGCGCCCAGTGCAACCAATGCCCGCCAACCGCTTCCTCGGCGTCCAGCAGCGACTGGATAACTTGTGTCAGCCCCAGACCGATGATCGGCCCCGGCGCTGCCCAGCAGATCGCCGCGAGGACAAAGACAAGAGCGCGGAAGCGGCTGCTGTCCCGCGCCAGCCAAGCGGCCAAGATTCCCAGGATGCCGGCGGCGACGCCAATGCCNNGTCCGCCGCCGCCGCCAAGGACCACATCGGCGGCGCTCCGGCCTGGCCGACGCGATCGATCAACGCGCCCATCGGCGTCGCCGTGAGGCCGATCACAACGACGGCAACCGCGGCGGCGACCGGCCAACGCCACCGGCCCAACTCGATGAGAGGCCGTGCTGATGCCGACGTTTGCACGCGGGGAATGCGGCGCTCGATGGCGCGCAGCGCCAGCATCAGCCCGACCGTCAGGCCGAGCATCGGCGGAATCGCCGCCACGGCTGCTCGGGTCACGGCTGATTCCGCCGATAATTGTGCATCAACCGGCTCGGGCAGAACGATCTGCGTGTAGACTTCCTCGGCAAACGTGCGCACCAGCACCATGTCGGTGACGGTGATCTCAGTCAGGGTTTGGACGAGAATCCACACCATGGCAACGCCCAGCGCCAGCCGGCATCGAGGCAATGTAACGCGCCAGAAAACGGTCCAGGGACTCGCCGCCAGCAGGGCATCGTCCTCCAATTCTGGTTCGACCCACCGCAAGCCCTGCCCGACAATCCAGACCACCCATGGGACGGCGGCGACCGAGTGAATGATGATGGCCGCCGGCAGCCCGCTCGGCCACGGCCTCCCCGGACTCGTGGTCATCGCGCCGAGGACGTTGCTGAGGAGTGTTTGCCACGCGGCGGCGAAGATCGGCAGGGGGACGAACAAGCCGAGCAGCAGGATTCGCCGCATTGCCGCTCGCCCCGGCGTATCGGACTTGAACAAGGCGATCGCCAGCAGCAAGCCGATGGGGAGAGAAAGGGCAATGACCCCGCCGGCCAGGGACAGCGACGTGAGCGCGAGATTGGCCCACCGGCTGAGGTCGCTCCCGCTTGGCCNNGCCCCGCCGACGGCCAGGCGATCGGCGGGGCCACGAGCAGGATCAGGAGAGCGGCAAGGGTCCAGCGCCATCGGCCCATGCGCATGTCTTACGCACTGGCCGGGTCATTTCTCCATCGCACCGGCCGGTGGCGCGGCTGGCTGGCCCGGCGGCGGTTTGACCGGCTGCGGCGCCGGCGTCACTGGAGTGGCGGCCGGAATCGCTGCCTTCGCCCCTTCCGTCTGCACCGGCAGCGGATCCGGATAGGCTTTGTCGTGCAGGCAGATGATCGTTCCGTCATGGGCGGCCAGCAGAACACGGTCGGTCGTTTCATTCTGAACGGGAAAATTGAAGCACTGGGTGTCGAGTTGACCGAGAGTGAAGCCGCGGCGTCGATCCAGAATGAGCAACCGGCCATGCCGATCGGCGGCGTAAACGAATTTCGGATTGATGGCGACGTAGCGAAATGCCGTCGGATTCTGCCAGATGCGCGTGCCGTATTCGCGGTCGAGTCGAATCAAACCGCCCAGGTCGGAGACGACGTACAGGTCATCATCGGTCGCCTGCGGCATCGTGGTGACAGCGCCGTTGGCAATGTAGCGCCACAGAAACACGCCGCGATCGAGGTCCACGGCTTGGACGACGCCGTCAGCTTCAGCGAGGTAAGCTCGGTCGCCGTACTGCCCCATCGGAGCCGAGATCGACGCCGGCGTCGGAATCTCGATCGGATTTCCGCCATCGATGCGCCGCACCAGGATAGCGAGATTGTCGGTGGTGGCTACCAGGACTTCGCGGGAGCCGATGACGGGCCGTTCTTGCACGCGGTGGGTGGTCTGATAGTCCCACAGCAACAGGGGTGCGTGCGTGGAGGCCAAGGTTGAAAACGCCTTCTTGATGTCGATGCCGCCGACGGCCGTGCGGCCGCCGACCGTGCGGACGGCGACGGTGGCGGAGCGATCATCGAAGGCGGTGCTGGCGGTGACAGTGCGGCCGGCGCCGCCGGCTGGCGCCCGGGCCGGCGCCGCGTTCACCGATCGCGCCGCCGCCACGCGCGGGTCGGGTTTGGCGACGCCCGGCCGGTCCACCGGTCCGAACATGCCCGCGGCGCTTTTCTCGGCCACGGGAACGAGCTTGATGTACTCCGGCGCGTCGGGCAGCAGGTACGAGGCCAGCCGGCCATTGCTCAGATTGATGTAAAAGGCGATGTTGTCCGCCGCCGGCGCGGACGACGGCGACGCCGGCAGGTCGACTTCCCAGCGGACCGATCCGTCGGCTCGGTCCAGTCCGAAGACCTGCGTGCCGTTCGCAACCAGCACGAGGTGGTCGTTGAAGCCGACTTCTCGCGGAACAATGAGCCACTGACCAACCGAGTTCATCCAGCGCAGCCGCCCGGTCGCGCCGTCGAGGCAGACGATCCGGCCGTGAAGCGTCTGCACGATGACCTGCCCACCAATGTTCTGCACGGATGCCAGGCCGTCACGCATGCCGTCCATCGGAATGGTGACGCGCCAGGCCAGGTTCAAGTTGAGCCGATCGAGCGAATTGCGGTCGGGCAGGCTAGGTCTCGTCCAGACTCGCGGCCCGGCGGCGGCCGTTCCCGCGGCGAGTGCTCCACACAGAATCAGCAGTGCTGGCCAACGAACGCCGCGCATGCTTGTACCCTCGAAAGGTGGCGTGTCGGAGATGACAATCGCTACCAGAGTAGCAGGATTCCAATGGCCGGTGAACCGCAGACCGGGTGAAGCGGGGTCGGAGGCCGCGTCGGCCGTAACGGTTATGCCGCTGGTTCACTTCTTACCGAGCCGCCGCTTGCCAGCAAAGAACTCCGTCAGGATTTGAGAGCACGGTTCGGCCAGAACGCCGCTGACGATCCGCGCCCGGTGATTCAGCCGCTCATCGCTGGCGATCTTGTAGAGCGTCACGCAGGCGCCGGCCTTGGGGTCCGTGCATCCGAAGACGACCATCGGCAGTCGCGCCAGCACGATTGCGCCGGCGCACATCGCGCAGGGTTCCAGCGTCACGTACAAGATGCAGTCATCGAGGCGCCTGGAGCCGACGGCCTGGGCCGCCTGCGTGATGGCGATCATCTCGGCGTGAGCGGTGGGATCGCGCAACTGCTCGCGTTGATTGTGGGCGCTCCCGACGATGCCGCGCGATTGCGAGACGACGATCGCGCCGACCGGCGCCTCGTCCTCGGCGAACGCCGCCTGAGCTTCGTCGAGCGCCATTCTCATGTGCTCGACGTGAAACGGATGCCGCGGATCGTCCCACGGCAGATCGGGCCAGGCGGACACGCGGGCCTCAGCGTTCGGGTCGGGCGACTTGGGCATGATCGGAATTGTACCGGATCGGCGATGTCCGGTTTCCGGTCGGAAACGTACTCTGATCGCAGCAGGTCCATGCCAACGCCTTGGGGAGCGACGCCATGTTTCAGCTAGCCGCGGTGCAAAACGCCTTAACCGAGATGAAGATCGACGGCTGGCTTCTGTACGATTTCCGCGGGCTGAACGTGTTGGCCAAGCGCGTCGTGGATCTGCCGGCCGATCAGATGCTCTCGCGCCGCTGGTACTACTTTGTACCGGCCCGCGGCGAGCCGCGCAAGCTCGTTCATCGGATTGAGCCGCACGCCCTCGATCACCTCCCCGGCCCGGCCGACACCTATCTCCGCTGGCAGACCCTGGAAGAGAAACTCGCCGCGCTCGTCCGCGGATCAAAGTCCGTTGCGATGGAATATGTCCCGCGGAACGCCAACCCGTACGTGTCGCGGGTTGATGCCGGAACCATTGAACTCGTCCGGTCCTTCGGCGTGAACGTCGTTCCGTCCGGTGATCTCATTCAGGCGTTCGAGGCGACCTGGGACGACGACCAATGGGCCATGCACCAGGAAGCGGCCCGGCATACGCAAACGGCGTTTCAGGTCGTCTGGCAATTCATCGCGGAGCGCATTCGCGGCCCAGGCAGTGTGCATGAACTCGAAGTCCAGGAGAGGATTCTCCAGCATTTCCGTGAACACAAGATGGTGTGCGATCACCCGCCGATTTGCGCGGTCGGACCGCACAGCGGCGATCCGCATTACGAGCCGCGACCGGGGCCCGAGGGTACGATTCGCAAAGGCGACTTCGTGCTCGTCGATTTGTGGGCGCGGCTCGATCGGCCCCGGTCCGTGTATAGCGATCTGACTTGGACGGCGTTCGTCGGACCGACGCCCAGCGACAAGCACGTCGCCGTGTTCAACGTCGTCGCGGCGGCTCGGGATGCCGCCGTCGAGCGGGTTCGCAACTCATTTGCCCGCGGCGAACCGCTCCAGGGTTGGCAGGTCGATCGCGCCGCTCGGGACGTGATCGAAAGAGCCGGGCACGGCGAACATTTCATCCACCGCACCGGCCATTCGATCGGCCAGGAAGTTCACGGCAATGGCGCGAATATGGACGATCTCGAGACGCACGAGGAACGGCGCGTCCTGCCGCGAACCTGCTTCAGCGTCGAACCGGGGATTTACCTGCCCGAGTTTGGCGTTCGCAGCGAAACCAACGTATTCGTGGACAAGACCGGCCAAGTCCACGTCACCGGCGGCGACGTGCAGAAACAAATCGTCACGATTCCCGTGTGATCGCGACGCGGAGTCTTTAGCCGCGACGCGGAGTCGTAAGCCGCGACGCGCGGTCGTTAGCCGCGACGCGGAGTCTTCGGAGCGGAGCGCGATTCCCTAACCGAGTCGCTTGCGAAAAACGGTCAGGTCGTCGCCGTCCGAGTAATAGTCGCGCACGCGCGCTTCCTGTTCGTAGCCACGCTTCAGGTAGAATCGCCGCGTCGCTTCGTAGTTCGGCAGCCCCGAAGTTTCAATGAGGAGAATTCGGCCGCGCCGCGAGCGGACGTCGCTCTCCGCGCGTTCGAGCAACTGCGTCCCGATTCCGCCCGTTTGCTTCGACTTGCCGACGACGATCCACCACAATTCCCAAGTGCGATCGGTCATCGGCGTGGGCGCGTAATAGGCGAATCCGATTGGGCTGGCATCGACGTCGAACGCCACGCATATGTGACCGTCGTGGGCCTCGGACTCAAAGTACGCATCGAGCACTTCGCGCAGCGTTTCGATCTCCAGCGGTTTGAAGACGCCGGTCGATTCGGCCAGCGAGAGAAATTCGGGGATGTCGCTCGGCTCGGCCGGTCGAATCATGCCGCAATTGTATGACCAAGCTGAAAACGACGAGCGGCAGCCAGCCGGATGCTCATTCCTCCGACTCGCTGCCGCTACGGTTCGGACCAGAGTCAACGCCGACCGGCAAGCTGGTGCATCTCGGGCGTCTCGTCGGTCATTTCAGTTTACGATCGAAGTCAAGTGATGGATCGGCGATCGCCGAACCGCTCCGTCCAGACCGAATCGGACACGAAGCCGCCGAATTGACCGATTTCACTCGCCTGGTTTTCGAATTGGTTCCACCAGCGCGACCCTTCGCGGAGGAGCGTGAACGCGGCGCCGATGGGCCAGTACAGCACGCCAAGTCGTCGGGCCTGAGCCGTGTGCCCGCATTCATGGGCAAGGATCTCGCCGGCGCTGGGCCGACTCGAGCCGCCGGAGGCGATGCGCCGGCGCTCGTCATTCAACCGCCCGCCGACGACCTCCACGGGGCGGCTGCGCGACGCCGGACTGGCCGACTGCTCTTGGAGAACCAAGGCCGCAAAGTCCCAGCCGACCGCAATGACTTGATCAGTCCAAGTGATGCAGCAGCCTCGCCAGAGGGGCCAGCGACTCAGCGCATCGCGGCGGTGCGTGGCGAACACGTCGATGACGCGCCAATCGGATTCGTAAGTCGCTTTGCCGTAAATGCGGAAACACGGGCGCTGCGAACAGGCGCGCAGCGCTCCGGAGACCACGTCATGAAGCATGGTTGGAATCGGGCAGCCGCGAGCGCCGTCGGAGGTGCGGCTTGGGACGCGACGCCGCGTCCATCCGCACGATGCCGCCAGGCGACTTCGGCATCTCCGGCAGTCCGGCCCTCCGAACGAACGGCAGTATCACGGGCTCGGCCAGCGGCCGCGACGGCAACTGCGACTCAGCCGCTTGGCGATACTCGAAGTCGTTCCAGAGCCGCCGGAAACGCAGGTCGCGCGGATGGCGGAAGCGGGCAGCGCGCAAAACTGACCGCGCTTCGCGTTGCCGGCCGGCAAGACACATCCCCTCGACAAACCGGCTCAGAATCAAGGGGCTATCCGACCCCAGGCTCGCGGCCTTGCGGAGGGCGCTCAGCCCCTTCTTCAGCTGGCCCAGCTGCAAGAGCAGGAACCCGTAGTCCAGCCACCAGCTCGGTTGATCGGGATCGAGCTGCAACGCCTGACGATAATAGCGAGCCGCCCGCACGCCGTCGGCTTCCGCGTCCTGGTGGAGCGCTGTCGCCAGCTGATAGTAGTACGGGGCGTGGCTCGGGCGGTAGAAAATCACGCTGGTCAGATGCCGTCGGGCCTGACTGTAGTTGCCCTGCTCGAGGCAGATGGTGGCTAGCCGTGCGTGCGTCTCTTCCGCGATCGCGGCTGGAAGATCACGGAAACCTGCGAGGCGATTGAGAATTCTCCCGGCGTCCGCGGCGCGGCCGCATGCCTGCAAGTCGCGGCCCATGGCCAAGAGACATTCGTAGAGGTTGAGAGTCCGGCCCATTGCGATGCCTCCGTGCATGCCGGCGAATACGCCTCCATCCTGGAGGCTCGCCCATAAATTACCGACTCGGCAGCTCAGATTGCAAGAGAAAAGCAGCTGAAAGTCGAGAATTTTTTTCCTGCCCGCGAACCTGCGAAAAATGGGCAACACCCCAGATCGCCCGCGTCAGGGCTGGACGCCGCGCTGGTCGAGCACGAACGCCATGATAAACGCCTGTTCCTTCAACGCGTCGTAGCGGCCCGACGAGCCGCCGTGGCCGCCAGCCATATTGCACCGGAACAACAGCGGATTGCGATCGGTCTTGAGCGAACGGAGCTTGGCGACGTACTTCGTCGGCTCCCAGTACATCACCTGGCTGTCGTTGAGCGACGTCGTCACGAGGATCGACGGATAGTTTTTCGCGGCGAGGTTCGTGTAGGGGCAATACGACTTCATGTAGTCGTATTCCGCCTTCACGTTGGGATTGCCCCATTCGAGGTATTCCTGCACCGTGAGCGGCAGCGATGGATCGAGCATCGTGTTGATGACGTCCACGAACGGCACCTGGAGCACCGCCGCCTTGCACAAGTCGGGGCGCATGTTGATTGTCGCGCCGACGAGCAAGCCGCCGGCGCTGCCGCCCTGAATCGCCAGCCGATCCCGCGCGCAATAGCGATTGGCCACCAGAAAATCGCCGCAGGCGATGAAGTCGGTGAAGGTGTTCTTCTTGTTGAGCATCTTGCCCGCGTCGTGCCATTCCTGGCCAAGTTCCTTGCCGCCCCGGATATGCGCCAGCGCGTACACGACGCCGCGGTCGAGGAGCACCAGCCGCGCCGGCGAGAAGCTCACGGGCATCGACGCGCCGTACGAGCCGTAACCATAGAGCAACAGCGGCGCAGNNCTCGGTTTGCTTTAGCAGCTTGCGTTCGCGGGTCCGCGGATCGTACTCGAACACCGAGCTCGGCGTAATCATCGACTGGTAGCTGAAGCGAAACGTCGGCGACTGAAACTCGGGGTTTGCATCGAGAAACGCCGAGTACGTCGGCTCGGGGAATTCAAGGCGATGATCGTCGCCCCCGGCGAAATGGCGAACTCGGATGTGCGGCAGCCCGGCTTCGCTCTCCGCGACGACGAGGAAATCGGCGAACGCCTCGCATCGAGCCAGGTACACGTTCGGCCGGTGCGGGATGACAACGGCCCAGTTCGCCGGCGACGGATTCGCCTCTGGCGCGCTGACGAGCTGGTAATTCTTCGCATCCCTGTTGGTCAAAATCAGGAACTGTCCGTCGCGGTGATCGATGGAGTACATGTGATTGGTTTCGCGCGGCAGGACGACGCGCCAGGTCCCGGTCGGATTCTCGGCCGGCAGCACGCGCGATTCCGACGGTGTGGACGACGCCACGGACGAGACGAGAAACTTCTTGTCGCGCGTGCGGCTCACGCTGAGCCGGTAGAGTTCATCCGGTTCCTCGTAAACGAGCACGTCGGCGTCCTTCGGCGTGCCAAGCCGATGCCGCCACAGTTTGTGAGCGCGCTTGGCGGCATCCTCCGTCACGTAGAAGATCGTGGCGTTGTCGGCCGCCCACGAAATGCTCGACACCTTTCCGAGCCGATCGGGCAGAACCTCGCCGGTGCGCAAGTCCTTGATGAACAACTCGTACTCGCGGAATCCGGTCGTATCGGTCGTGTACGCGAGCAGATTGGCGTCGTCGCTGACTTGCTGCTGCCCCAGCGAGAAGAATTTGTGACCCTTCGCCATCGCATTGCCGTCAAGGAGGATTTCTTCCGGGGCTTGAAGGGAACCTTTCTTGCGACAATGCACACGGTACTGCTTGCCCTGCTCTTCCCGAGAGTAGTACCAATAGTCGCCGCGGCGGACGGGCACTGACAGGTCGGTTTGCTTGATGTGGCTGAGGATCTCGCTGTAGAGTTTTTCCTGGAGCGAATCGAGCGGCCGGGTCACTGCCGCTGTGTAGGCGTTCTCGGCTTCGAGGTACGCCGTGACGTCGGGCGTGCCCTTTTCCCGCAGCCAGAAGTAGGGATCGACGAGCGTCTCGCCGTGAATCGAGCGCGTCACCGGCTTCTGCTTGGCGACTGGCGGCTGAGCGCCAGCCAGATCGAGCCGCGACGGCTCCGCTCCGGCGAGCGCGGCGACGAGGATCAGCGATCCAACACCCGGGATGAGGAGTTTCATGGCCGGTAACCATTGGGAAAAGTTGCCGCGGCCGCGACTTGACTTGACGCGGTGCATGCGTTCATCCTACGGTAGCGCCATTCCGCCACAAGGGGATGTTCCGTGCCGCGGTTGATCGTCATTCGCGGGATCGACGAAGGGCGTCAGTTCGAGCTGAAGGGGCCGAAGCTCGGTATCGGCCGCGATGCCGGCAACGCGCTTCATCTGCACGATACCGAGGTTTCGCGCCGCCATGCCGAACTGCGGCTGACGCTCGACGGGCGGGGCTACCGCATCGTCGACCGCAGCAGCGTCAACGGCGTGTTCGTCAACGGTCAGTCGATTCAGGACGCTGTGCTTCGCTCCGGCGATCAGGTGCAGGTCGGGCAAACGGTCATGATCTACACCGCGGAGGCCGGGCCCGGCGACCTGGCCGAGCGCATCCGCATGATCGCCCGGCAGCCGAGCGAGCCGCCGCTGGCAATTGTCGAACGGGTCGATGACGCGACCGGCAGCCGCATCCTCTCCCACCCGCACGACGTCGCCTCGCCGTGGCTCAAGACGCGCCTGGCCAATCTCGCGGTGCTTTACGAAGCCAGCCAGGCGATCGGCGCGTTCGACGACCTCGACCGATTATTCGATCGATTGCTGGAATTGACGTTTCAATCCATCCCAGCCGATCGCGGCTGCATCTTGCTGCGCAACGCCGACACCGGCGTTCTGCAGCCGCGAGCCGTGCGCTGGCGGCAGCCGAGCTCGGGGCGCGACCTGGCGATCAGTCATACGATCACCGATTATGTGCTGGGGGAGCGCCAGGGGATCCTGGTGGCCGACGCGGCGCACGACAGCCGCTTCCCCGCCGGGCAGAGCATCCTGCGAACGGGCATCCGCGAAGCGATTTGCGTGCCGATGCGCGGCCGGAACGACGCTCTCGGCGTCGTCTATCTCGATACGCTGTCGCCGCCGCCGCGCGGCGGCCGCGCGCCCGTAGCCCCCGTTAAACGAGGGTAACCAGCAACAGGCCANNACTGGCCAGCGCCTTGGCGCACCAGGCGGCGCTGGCCGTGGACAACGCCCTGCACTACCGTGCGCTGCTCCAAGCCGAGCGGCTCGCGGCCGTTGGCCAGGCAATTGCCGCGCTGTCGCACCACATCAAGAACATCCTGCAAGGTCTGCGCAGCGGCGGCGATTTGCTCAACGCCGGGATCCGCGACAAGGATGAGCAACTCCTGCAACACGGCTGGCGGATCGTCGAACGGAACCAGTCTCGCATTTACGATTTGGTTCTCGACATGCTCTCATACTCCAAGGAGCGCGAACCGGTTCACGAGCCGGTCAATCTGCACGCGCTCGTCGCCGAGGTTGTCGAACTAATGAAGCCGCGCGCGGTCGAGCTTGGCGCCGAACTCCGAGTCGAAACGAGCGAACTTCCGATACTGATCGGCGATCCCGAGGCGATTCATCGGGCGATCCTCAACCTCGTGGGCAACGCGCTGGACGCGGTGGCAGGCCGATCGCGGCCGGTCGTGGAGATCACGACGGAGCGCAGCGCAGACGGCGCCTGGGCAGTGGTCGCGGTTGCCGACAACGGCATCGGCATCGCACCGGAGCAGATGCCCGACCTGTTCAAGCCGTTCGTCAGCAGCAAAGGTTCGCGCGGCACCGGGCTGGGCTTGGCCGTCAGCCGCAAGACCGCGCGAGAACACGGCGGCGACATCACGGTGCAGAGCACGCCGGACGTCGGCAGCGTCTTTACGCTCAAACTGCCGCTCGCATCGCCGGCCGGTGAGTGACCGACGTTTCGTCACATCCCGCACTGTTTCCCCGGTCCGCAGGGTCTTCCACGAGACCGTGCCGAAATTGGTTTCAAGCCCTGCCCTGCCATTCCATGTGGTTCCATCGACCGTCACAATGACCTGCGTCCTGGCGATGTCTGAGGCGCTTCGAAGTGTCATGCCGACTTGGGGAAGCGATTGGCGCTGGCGATCGGTGCTGACGGCGGCGATCCTTGCGGCCGTCTGGCCGATGAGCGATGCGCGCCCGGCGGACAACGCTCCTCGCCGCAGCGACGCGGTGCTTCTGCTCCAAGCGAGGGCGGCGCTCGCCGACGATAAGGTGCTCAGCCGGTTCAACATCGGCGTCCGCGTGGCCGACGGAGTGGTCACACTGCACGGTCCCACGTCAACACACGACGCAGCTCGGCAAGCGATGGCGCTGGTCGAACGCATCTCCGGCGTCCGCGGCGTGCGAAACGAACTGTACATTCCCGCACCCGACGATCCGCTGTCGCGCGTCATGCCGCGCCCGGTGACGACGCAGCGGGCGCTGACGCCGCTGGACCCGCAACCGGCGCCGCCCCCTGCCCCGCCGCCACATCCGGCCGCGCCCGCGGCTCAGCCGGTGTCGCGCTCGCTCAGCGAGGAGATCGCGCGGCTGCGCGATCGCGACCGCCGATTCGCCGACATTCGCTTTGAAGTTAACGATGGCCGGGTGATCCTCACCGGAACTGTCGCGAAAGCTCGAGATGCCTGGGAGTTCGCGGAGATAGTGAATCGGTTGCCGGGGGTATTGGGTGTCCTCCATTCAATCAGAGACACGATGACTCATTCGTCGAAGGGATACCCATCACGTCGAGATTAGCCGCGCAATAGTACTGAAATCCCGCTTGACATTCGCTTTCTCGCCTGATTAGACTTTCGGTCGAGCAACTGTTTTTGGCCTACACCTGGAGACTGACATGAATCGCAGTTTCGTTTTCGTCGCATAAATGATTACCTGCGCACTGCCGGTCACACAACAGGTTCATGCGCAAGGTGCGAACAAAGTCGAATGGGATCTCAAATACCCAGTTGGTGGACGCGGGAATTTAAGATCAAGGGCACATCCTCAGCAAAGCCAGGTTCGCAGGCTGTGTCAGTTACGCTGAACTACCGACTGGTCGGCACCCAGAATCGGACTGCTGTCAATCTTGAAACAGGTCCCTACAAGTGGGGTGAGTACGTCCAGAACGCTGACCCTGGCATGTATGAAATCAAGATCGTCGTCCGGTTCCGCGAAATCGCAAGCCCCAGCAACACAGAGGGTCGGTCAGTTGAGGGTCAAGTCACTGTTCGGCCGCGGCCAGATGAGTAATGACATCCAAACGCAGTTAGGCATACTGCCATGACTCGTCGGCCAGGTATGACGCATATTGAATTACTCGTAGTTTTCGGGATTCTCGCCGCGGCCGTGGCCCTCAGCTTACCAGCCGTGCAGAAATCCCGTGAAGCAGCACTTCGAGCGAGGAGTACGAACAATCTGCGACAGATCGCGCTGGCAACGCAGCAGTTTGCATCCACGAATCAGGATCGTTTGCCGCACCTTGTCGGCAACAGTCTGACGCCGAATTACGCCGGCAACAGTGGCACGATCTTCGTCGCGATTCTGCCGTTTCTTGAATCGGCTTTTGGCGCAGGGCCGGACGCCATGATAAGGGTGCGCGTGCCCATACCTGTGCCGGTGTTTCTGAGTCCCGCCGATCGATCCGCCGACCGCATTGACTTCGGCAACACGAATGGGGCCATCGGCGCGGGACTGTGCAGCTATGCGGCCAATGCGCAGGTCTTCCGCGATGGACCGCGCCTGCCGGCCACGATCCCCGATGGCACCTCAAACACCATTGCGTTTGCCGAGCGCTACAGCGTCTGCAGGTCGATCTTCGGGTATTGGGTAACGGACATCTTTCCAGCCAAACCTTTCAGCGTCCACCGACCCACATTTGCAGACCGGTCTGGCTATGCCTTTCCCAACTACATTCCGATTCCAGGATATGACGACGTCTACCCGGTGACCCAGATTTCGAGTGTGCCCCCGGTATCGGTAGGCAGCATTCGGGGCTGGACTTTTCAAGTGGCTCCCAGTTTTGAAGCATGCGAGGACATCGTCGCTCAGACTCACCATGCTTCTGGAATGCTCGTGTCGATGGTTGATGGTTCCGTTCGCACGTTGTCGGGGCTCGTCAGTCCGCAGGTATATTGGGGCTTGGTGACGTCGGCACAAGGGGAAGTGGTTTGCGTGGAGTGATAGACGGGTGCCATCCTCAGGACGTGGACTGAAATTCTCCCGCACCACTACGGATGCTCTCCCACTGATCCGGTTTGACCAGCACTTCGCGGGCCTGGCTGCCGTTGTACTCGCCGACGATGCCGTCCTCGGCCATGTAGTCGATGAGGCGAGCCGCCCGGCCGTAACCGATGCCCAGGGCGCGCTGCAGGAGCGACGTGCTGCCCCGGCCCTCGCGGACGACAATCTCGATCGCCTGTTCGTAGAGTTCGTCGCGGGCGCGCATACGCTCCATCGCGCCGCCGTGGCCGGATTCTTCCGTCGTGGCGATGGACACCAGGTCCGGGGCAAACGTCGGCTCGGCCTCAATGTGCGACACGACGCGGCGAATCTCGTCGTC
>JRYJ01001453.1_pt1 | contig 17388 bp, 16 predicted proteins | sample 235371 | NCBI WGS metagenome assembly JRYJ01 (sample SAMN03074219, study PRJNA261477) | activated sludge metagenome | biome: Wastewater Treatment Plant; feature: Wastewater; material: Activated sludge; isolation source: activated biomass of a wastewater treatment plant treating hydrocarbon... ... | reverse complement strand
TTTTTCAACAGCCTGCTAGGGGACGTTCAGCAGTTGTTCCGTCAAGTGGGCGGCTCGTTCAGGCCTGATCGCAGACAGGATCGCGCCGGCCGACTTGCCTTTCAGGAGCCGCAGGACTTCGATGGCTTTCCGCTCGGGCATCCGCTCGAGCCGGAGCGCCGCTTCCTCGGGCGGCATGGATTCGTAGATCTTGGCCAATTGGGCCTGATAGACGTTCCTCGTGTCGGCTGCGGCCTTCTCTTCCTTGGCCTTCCGGTCGGCTTCCACTTTGGCTGCCGCCTCGCTCCGCTTCTTCTGCGTTTCGGCGACCTTTTCATACCGTGTGACGATCTGCTCGAGCTCCGCCTTGAGCTCCAGAAGATGCGTTTCCGCCCCGTGCAGAGCGACTTCGCGCTTGTCGAGCATGCGTTTCCGCTGCTCGAGCATGTCCAGAATTTCTCTCGGCACACTCGTGGCCGGGCCTTGAACGGGAGCGGCAGCCGCCTCAGTTTGGGCGACGCGCTTGCCCGCCGCATCCGTGTGACCTCCCTCGGGCTCTCCCGGATCCACGGCATGGTCTCCGGCCGTCGTGGGAGACGCTCCGGGACCGGCCGATTTTCTCCCGGGATTGTCGTCCGCGGCGACCGACATGTCCGCGGACAGAATGCCGATCAGCAGACAACTCACGGAGCATGCGCATGCGGCAACCTGCAGAACGCGGATTCGCCCGATGGACCCGATCCGAATCATGACTCCGTTCCTTACTGCTGCGGCGTCCGACGCCACGCCCGTTCGTCGAGCAACCGCTGATCGCTCTGCTCGAAGCGACGCAGCCGCTCACGCATTGCCCGCTCATGCAGGATGTCCAGTTTCTTCCGATATTGAACGGCTTCGAGCAGCTGCTCCCGCTTCGACGTCCACCGCCCCTGCATCGTCGTCCGTGTGAGCTGGGCCGTCGTGCGTGCCGCAATCGCACTATCCATCTTCCCCAGGCTGACGGACAACTCCTCAACCGTCGCGCCGTGTCGAGCCTGCGCCAGGTAGGACTCAGCCCCTTCCTGCGCCTCACGCCCCAGCGCCGCAAGGCGCTCGTCGGCCTCCTGCAACGCCTGCGTCAGCTCGGCGAGCTCGATCTTGACCACCTGCTCGACTTGCATCGCGTATGCGCGCAGCACTCCGACTTTCATTGAATCTTCTGGGCGAGGGCCAAGAGTTCCTCNNGAAACCGAGTGATGTCCTCGTGCGCGCCGACCGCCTTGTCCAGTTCTCTGCTCGTACCCGGCTTGTAGGCGCCCAACGTGATCAAGTCTTCGGACCGCCGATAGAGCGCCGTTCGCTCGACGACCAATCGAGCCGCAGCATAATGTACCGGGGACACGACGTCCCGCATGACGCGGCTGGTGCTCTGCAGGATATCGATGGCCGGAAAGTGATTGCGCGCCGCCAACTCCCGTGACAACACGATGTGCCCGTCCAGAATCGAACGCACCGCATCAGCGACAGGATCGTTGAGGTCGTCGCCGTCCACCAGAACCGTGTACAACCCCGTGATCGTTCCGCCGTTTTGAGCGGTCCCGACCCGTTCCAGCAATTTCGGCAGCACTGCGAATACCGAGGGCGTATAGCCTTTCGTCGTCGGCGGTTCGCCGATCGCCAGTCCGACTTCACGCTGGCTGTATGCCAGGCGAGAAAGTGAATCCATCATCAGCAGGACCTGTTTTCCGCAGTCCCGGAAATATTCGGCGATAGCCGTCGCCACCAACGCTCCGCGGATGCGAACCAAGGGCGGTTGATCGGACGTCGCAACCACGACCACGGAGCGCTCCCTGGACTCCGGGGTCAGATCGCGCTCCAGGAACTCTTTCACTTCACGTCCCCGTTCGCCGACGAGCGCAATCACGCGTACGTCGGCTCGCGTGTACCGGCTGATCATGCCGAGCAGGACGCTCTTACCCACTCCGGAGCCGGCAAAGACCCCGATTTTTTGCCCCTGCCCGCAGGTCAACAGGGCGTTGATCGAGCGAATGCCCAGGTCGATCGGTTGCGTAATGCGGGTCCGATGCAGCGGATTCAACGGGACGGCATGCAAGGGATATCGGAGGTCCGTCCGCAGCGGAGGCAAGCCGTCGAGCGGATTCCCCAGGCCGTCCAGAATCCGACCCAGCACCTGAGGCCCCACAGGGACGGAAGCCGCACGGCCTTTCATGACGACCCGGCTGCCCGGACCGATCCCCTGCATTTCACCCAGCGGCATCAGAAGGACGCGATCTTCCCGGAACCCCACGACCTCCGCCATCACGGTCCCCTGCCCGTCTTCCCGCGTGATTTCGCAGATCTCGCCCACGGAGGTGAACGGGCCCGAGGCCTCAATGACAATTCCCACCGCCTGCGCCACGCGGCCCGTAACCGCGACGGGCTCGACCTGCTCTAATCGTTCACTAAGCTTCACCGGCCTCCCGCTTTCGCAATGCTTCCCCCAGGCGGAGGAGTTGCGTATCCAGAGTCGCATCGATCAGCAGGCTCGCGGTCTGGATCATGCAGCCGCCCGGCGCGATGCCCGAATCGCTTTCCAATTTCACGGTGAGCAGACCATGCGGGGTTTGGCTCAAGGCCGCGCGCGCGACCTCCACATACGGCAGGTCGGACGGATGAACACGCACTCGAACCAACCCGTTCTCGTGAATGTGAGCCAACGCCGCTTTAACCTGGGCGACGACGACGTCCCGCTTCTCGCTGACCGCGTCCCGCAACACCTTCTGGGCGATCATGAACGCCAAGGACGCCACCTCCTCTTCCACCGTGTCGTGCAGACCCCGCCAGCTTTCTTCGAACTTGGCGACGATCGCCGTGACCATGGCCTGCTCGCGTTGCCGCTGGGCCGCGGCCCGCTCCGTCGCACGCTTCTCGCCCTCTGCGACCCCCCGTTCAAAATCCGTCAATCCGTCCTCTCCGACCGCGGCGTTTCCGCGGCCGAAGTCAGCCAACGGAACCGATCGGACCCGGATGTTGCCGGATCGAATGAGTGTGTTCTTGAGCACGGTGTTCTCTTGTCGAAGCCGATAGAGCTCCAGGAGACGAGTCACTGTCAGCTGAACCAGATCGTTCTGAAACGGTTTGGTAAGAAAATCCGCGGCCCCGGCTTTCATGGCCCGGACGGCCACCTCCACATTCCCATAGCCGGTCATGACGATCCCCAGGAGACGCGCATCGAGCTCCAGCGCCCGCTGCAACAGATTGATGCCGTCGGTTCCCGGCAGCTGGACATCCGTGATCACGATGGCGACCGGTTGACTCCGCAATTGGGCCAAGGCTTCGGTGGCATCGCCCGCCGTCAGCACCAGATGCCCCGCGCTCCGGAGCATCTCGGCCAGGAGTTCGCGGATGGCGGCTTCATCGTCGACCACCAAAATCGCCCGTTGCGCCAGTTCACGTTCCGGAAGAGGTGAGACGGAAGGCGGCCGGAGTCGGGCGGGAGCGCTGGCCATTTACATCATCTCCTCTCCGCCCGAGCCCGCAATCACGATCCGGCCTTCTTCTTCGAGTTTGCGGCAGACTTTCAGGATGTTCTGCTGCGCCTTTTCCACGTCCGAGACCTTGACCGGTCCGCGTGTTTCCATGTCTTCCTTGAGCATTTCGGCCGCCCGGCTGGACATATTCTTGAGAAATTTGTCCTTGATCTCCGGCGCCGCACCGCGGAGCGCGACGGGCAGATCTTCCTTGCTGATCTCCTTCATCAACTCCTGCATGGCGCGGTCTTCCAGCTTGACCAAATCATCGAACACGAACATGAGCGCGCGGATGCTGTCGGCCAAGGCCTGATCCCGTTCTGTAATCTTGGCCATAATGGAGCCTTCGGTGTTCTTGTCCAGCCGCGTCAGGATATCGGCCATCAATTCGGGCCCGCCCACCGTCATACTCGACGAACCGGTCGTGGCTGCGAGGACTTCCTGAAGGCTGTCGCTCAATTCCGACAGCACCTCCGGCTGCACTTCCTGCATGGTCGCGAGGCGTATCGCGACATCATTTCTCAACTGATCCGGCAACATTCCAAGCACCGGCCCGGCCTGTTCCGCTTCCATCTGCGCCAGACATACCGCGATGGTCTGCGGATGTTCCGCCCGCAGAAGTTGCGCGACGGTCTTGGCGTCGACCCACTTCAGAGCGTCGATACCCGGATAGGTTTTCGTATTCAGGGAGTCCAACATCCTGGCCGCCTTTTCGGGACCCAACGCCTTGATCAGGATCGACTTCATGAATTCCTTGCCTTCGAAGGCCACCTCCCCGGACGCGCTGGCCTTCTCGAATTCGGCGATCACGCTGTCTTCCTCTTCCTTGGTGATGTTCGCCGTGTCCCGCATATAGGTGCCGAGCTTTCGGATGTCCCGTGGGTCGAGGGACTTCATGACGGCGGCCGCGGCTTCTTCCCCGATTGCACGCAGCAAAATCGCGGCTTTTTGTTCTCCGGTGAGTTGTTTGGGCATGGCAATTGGGTTTAGGCGTTATTTTTGAGCCACTGTTTCACGACGACGGCCGTGTTGGCGGGATTGCTCTTGGCCATCTCGAGGATTTGCGCTGGTTGCTTCCCGACAATCGCGGCCTCGACCTGTCCGACCGAAGCAGGCAGCACAGGCGTTTCTGCCGGCACCGGTGGCGGCGCCGACGCGCCCAACATCGCGATCAACGGGCGAACGACCATGAACAGGATGAGCAGAAACAGGAGGGCTCCGACTCCATACCGCACATAGGGCATCCACATCCTGGTCGAATCCGGCGCCGCTTCCACCGCCGCACCGGCCGGCTCTTCCGCTCCGAATCCGAATTGGACGTTCACGACTTCCACCTGGTCCTGGCGTTCGGCGGAATACCCCATCGCCTTCTTCACGATCTCCTCGAACCGCTTCATTTCTTCTTCCGTCCGAGGGACGTATTTCTTGGGCGCATCGGTCGCCGAATCACCGGCCTTGCCCCCCTCATAGGTGCCGTCCACCAGAACCGCAACCGAGAGTTTCTTGATCGTACCAATCGGCTCCACGATGCGCGACACCGTGCGACTGATTTCGTAATTCACGGTCTCATTCTTGGTCTGGTTGTTCGTGGAACTGGTTTGGCCGCCTTCGGCTTCCGTTCCCCCGGGCACGTTCGATTCGACCCCGGGGACGCCCCCGGAGGTCCCGTTGACGCCGCTGGACTTTTCCTGGCCGCGCTGTTCGCTGCGCACCACCTGCCCGTTCGGGTCGAATCGTTCTTCGGTCGTTTCGATTTTGCGGAAGTCCAATACACTGGACACTCGGACCACCGCCTTGTTCATTCCGACAATCTTCTCGAGCATGGACTGAATCCGGGTTTCGATATCCTTTTCGAGGGTCCGCTGATACTCCAGCTGCGTGCCGGACAGACCAGCCGTTTCATCGGTCGCCACATTGGACAAGAGATTCCCGTGCCCATCGACCACCGTCACGTCCCGCGCCTGCAATCCCTCGACGCTGCTCGAGACCAGATGCACGATCCCCTGAACCTGCGCCCGACTCAATGATTGACTGGCCCGGAGCGACACGACAATCGACGCCCGGGCGCGCTCCTGTTCGGTGGCGAACAGTTTCCGTTCCGGGATGGCCAGATGGACACGGGCCCGCTCGACCTCCGGCATCTGGGCGATGGTCCGGGCCAATTCGCCCTGCAAGGCGCGCCGGTAGTTCAGTTTCTGCACGAAATCCGACATCCCGAGGGTGGACCGATCGAAAATTTCGTATCCGACCCCGCCGCCGTGGGGGAGCCCCTGGCTGGCCAGCTCGAGCCGCAGATCGTGCACCTGCGCATTCGGGACCATGATCGTGGTGCCACCATTCGTCGTTTCGTACGGCACCTTGCCGTCCTTCAACTTGTCGATGATCGCGGCCGCGTCATCGGGGGCCAGGTTGGCGAAGAGCACCTGCATATCCGGCTGCTGCGTCCAGAGCGCCACGGCAATCAACCCGGCGACGGATCCGGCAAGGGCGAGCAGAATGATGAACCGCTGGCTGATCGTGAACTGGCTGAAGTTTAAAAACATAGCGACGGAGGTCCTTTAGCTCGGAAGGCGTTGCGCGAATCGCCGTGCGTCAGATCTGCATGCGCTGAATTTCCTCATAGGCGGCGACCAGTTTGTTCCGCACCTGCATCATCAACTGAAACGACACGTCCGCCTGTTGCAGCGCCACCATGGCCTGGTGGATGTTCTGCGTTTGACCGGTGACCAGTTGCTCGACCGCATTGCTGGCGCCCAGCTGGGCCTCGTTGATCGAGTTGATGGCGTCTTTCAGCGACCCCATGAACTGTGAGGTGGCTCCGGCTTCAGACGCCTGACCGGCCGGCTGAAACTCCGGCATCTCGACCGGCTGGGGCGCATGCAAGCTATTGAGGCGAAGGTCCGACATGCTTACCTCCCGATCTCCAACGCCCGGTTCCACATGGCGCGGGTGGCGTTGATCGCCTGCACGTTCGCCTCATAGGCCCGGGACGCGCCGATCATGTTGACCATCTCTTCCATGACGTTGACGTTGGGCATCTTCACGTAACCGCTCTTGTCCGCGTCCGGATGGCGCGGGTCGTAGATCGTCTGCCCCGGTTTGGGATCTTCGATCACCCGCGCGACCTTCACGCCGTCCAACGCCCTCGCCCCCGGTCCCATCGCAACCTGCTTGAAGGCCTTCTGGAACGGAGAGGCCACGGGCGCCGATTGAAAGACGACATCCCGTCGGCGGTAGGGCCCGCCCGCGCTGGTGCGGGTCGACTGGGCGTTCGCCAGATTGCTGGCGATGACGTTGAGCCGGTGTCGCTGGGCGTCCAGGGCCGACACCGACACGGCCATACTATCGGTCATGTCCATTGGGTCACCTCTTGATTGTCCGTGTGCTCACGACCGGGATACGCGGGGGCGCCTTCCCGACTCCTAGCGTCCGTCACGGATGGCGGACAGGAGTTGCCGGAACCGCATAGCGATAATCGTCGCCGCGGTGTTGTATTGCATGGCATTATCCGACATCTTCGCCATTTCGAGTTCGATATTGACGGTGTTGGCATCGAGCGGAAGATCGCCCGCCGGCACCTCCTCGATATGCCCGACCACCCGCTGCAGAGCGGTTCCCTTGGGGCCGATGTGCTGGGCATGCGTGGAGGCCAAGGTAATGGGCAGCTTCCCCCGTTGTGCAGCGGCCAGAGCGTCAGTGAAATTCAGGTCCGTCGCCCGATAACGAGGGGTCTCTTCGTTGGCGATATTGGAGGCGATGACGCGTTGTCGGGCGCCGCGCAGATCCAGGGACCGTTCGAGCAGCTGCATGGTCTTGTCAAAGATCGTCATCGACGCACCTCCCTAAGGCAGAAACTGCAATCGGTGTACCGGACCCCGGCGGAGGGAACCGGCCACGTCCCGCACATTAAGCCCTGGTACATGATGACCACCGGCAATTTCGGCTCAGACTGGGAAATTCTTGCCCGGTCTCTCCGACCCGTTCAGGCCTTTTCCGCCGCGATTGGATAACCCATATCGCGGTACTCGCGAAGCTTGTTCCGCAATGTGCGGATGCTGATTCCAAGCTCCTTTGCTGCATGGGTCCGGTTGTCCTTCACCCGCGCCAGAGTCTTGAAAATCAAGTCTCGTTCCATTTCCCAGAGCGACCCGTGGGACGACGACGGTAAACTGGGCGCCGCCGGTTCCGGTTCGCGCAGCAGGATCGTGCTGTCTCCGGTCATGAGATGCTCGACATCGACCACGCCTCCCGACGCCACCAGAATCGCGCGCTCCATGACGTTTTCGAGCTCCCGGACGTTGCCTTTCCACGCACGGTTCTGCAGGTCTCTGACTGCACGCTCGGACAAGGTCGGTGCGGTCAGGCCGTTGCGGACGGCGGAGGCCCGCAGAAAGTGTCTGGCCAGCAAGGGAATGTCGCCGGTTCGTTCGCGCAACGGCGGAACCGTCACGGGAAAGACGTTCAGGCGATAGAAGAGGTCTTCGCGAAACCGTCCTTGCGTCACCTCGTGGTACAGCGACCGATTGGTCGTCGCGATCACGCGGATATTGACCGGCACCGGTTCCCGCCCGCCGATCCGATCCACCTCGCGCTCCTGCAGCACGCGCAACAGTTTCGCCTGTAGGCCCAGATTCATCTCGCTGATTTCGTCCAGAAAAAGCGTGCCGGTGTGCGCCATCTCGAACTTGCCCAGCTTGCGCTGGATCGCCCCGGTAAAGGCGCCGCGCTCATGCCCGAAGAGCTCGCTCTCAAGGAGACTGTCCGGGAGAGCCGCACAGTTCAACGCGACGAACGGCCGATGCGCACGCGGGCTTCTGGCATGGATATACCGCGCCATAAGTTCCTTTCCGGTACCGCTTTCGCCGCTGATGAGGACCGTCGCCTGACTGGCCGCCACCCCTTCCAACGTCGTGAGCAACCGGATCATTCCCGGGTCCTGCGTCAAGATCGCCCGGGTTTCCATGGCCGCCGGTCCGGCTTGTTCATCCGGTGCCGCGCAGGCCTGGAGATTCAGAATGACCCGCTCGAGCAAATCCGTGGAGAACGGTTTCAGAATGTAATCGTTCGCCCCGTATTTCATCGCCTCCACTGCGGTTTCCACGGTTCCATAGGCGGTCATCAGAATGATGGCGGTCCGGGGCACCTTCTGCTTGATTTCCTTGACCAGCTCCAGGCCATTGAGGCGCGGCATCTTCAGATCCGTTACGACCAACCACGGTTTGCACCGTTCGAGTATCTCGATCGCGTCGGCTCCGTCGATCGCGCCCCTGACCTGGAATCCCATACGGCGAACCGTTTCGGACAAGGCCGTCCGCATGGAGGGCTCATCATCCACGATCAACACCAACCGTCCCTCTTCCGCAGCCGACGTCGGCCCCTGCATGGATTGATTGACACTCATTCGTCCATCTCCTCTTCTGTCCCCTGCCCAGTCATCGACACGGCGGCCGGGTACCCGGACAATGCGCTCAGCGGCACCGCGCCGAGTTCGGCTTGCACCGGCCCGCGCGGCAGCAGGATGACAAACGTCGTGCCCTGGCCTGGAGTGCTCTCGACGTCAATCCGTCCGTGATGTGCCTCGATCAGGGCATGGACGATGGCCAGTCCCAGTCCTGTTCCCTGATCCTTGGTCGTAAAAAACGGATCGAAGACGCGCGACAGATGTTCAGGTGCGATGCCCGTACCGGTGTCGGTGACGGTCACCTGCACCTCCGACCGGTTGGTCGATGCCATCGGGGGCAACGTCACCCCCAGGGTCAGTGTTCCGCCATCAGGCATCGCCTGCACCGCATTCAACACCAGATTGAGCAGGACCTGTTTCATCTTGGCCGCATCGCACCAGATCTGCGGCACCAGCGGATCCAGATGGAAGCTCACTTCGATGGGCACGGTAGAAATCGAATGAGCGGCGAGCGTCAAGACGTCGACGATGAGCGGTTCCGTGTCGTGCCAGGTTGCTTTCGAGCAATCCGGCTTCGTATACACCAATAAGTTCGAGAGCAGGCGATCCATCGACTGGACCGCGACGGAGATGTGCTCGGCATAGGTCCGCAGGTGGGGAAATTCGCGGAGATCTTTCCGCAACATGGAGGCGAACAACTCGACGCTCCCCAACGGATTCCGGATTTCGTGCGCAATGCACCCCACCATCTGTCCCATCGCCTCCAATCGATTTCGCCGCTGCAACCGGTCCTCCAGCTGCCGGATGCGTGTGACGTCATGAATCAGCACGAGTTTTCCGATCAACGCACCTGAGGCCTCGGTGAGGTCGGTCTGAGACAGTGCGATCGCTGCGCCGCTGGGCAGGATCAAGGGATACTCACCGTGATCTTGGGTGATCTCGCGAAGAATCTCGCTCGCCGTGCGGCCGATGAGCTGGTGCGGTGGCACGCCAAGGAGACGTTCGGCCGAGTGGTTACACCGGATTACGAGATCCCGACGGTCGGCCACGATGACGCCCGTATCCAGCGATTCGAGCACCGCAGTGACATGGGCCCGCATTTCCTCGGTTTCCCGCAGGTGCTCGCGCAGGCTCGCGTTGGTCTGCGCGAGTTCCAAATCCATCTGGTGCAGCCGACTGGTAAGCGCAGCGTACGACTGCTGGAGCACCGTGGCGGCCTGATCGAAATCGTGGAAGGCCCGGGTCAAGAGCTCGTTCTGTCCCTGTTCGGGCACCGGCGCAAATGCGGTCATGGGCGTCCCCCTTCTCGCTTGAGCGAGGTCGGCACATCGGATTCAAGTACCGCCGCCATGCGTCGTACCAACACGTCGTCACTGTTGCCGAGAACTTGTAGTCCCTCCCGGGCCAATTCCGGCTGCTTCGCCTCCTTCGCTAAGCGGACGATCTGGAAATGGATCCATGTGGTCTGATCCGTAGTCGGACCGGCCGACAGAGCCTTCTGGTAGATCGTCACGGCTCGGCTGTGCTGATTGAGTCGGTACAACGCGTCGCCATACATGACGAGGTCGCCGGCCGTGAGTGAGGCGCCGTGCCTCACCGCCTCGTCGTAGACGGCAACGGCTTCCTCCAACCGTTTGCTAAGAGCCAGTGCATTGCCGACCTTGACCAGAACTGCCGTCCGTTGCCCCTCACGAGGATGGTGCTGAAGCCATTGTCGGCCAAGCTTGATGAGGCCGCTGAAGTTCCCTTCCTGGTAGAAGGCCGTCAGCATGCCCACCACGGCTTCTGCGCCCAAGCGACCCAGAGGATATTGCAACCGATACCGCTCGAACACGGCACGAGCCGCCTGCGGGTCCCGCTGCTCCAGGTAGCTGTGCCCCAATCCCACCAGTGCCGGTTCGACCAGCTTGTCGGCCTGGGGATCGCGAATGACCGACTGATAGATCCGTGCGGCCTCGACCGGAAACCCCAGCCTGTTATGGGCTTCGGCGATGCGCAGCAGCAGATCGGAGCCGGCGTACAACCGATCCGCAAACGGTCCGTGCTGATGAAACATCGTGAGCAACTCAAAGTCATCCTGTTCCTGAATCGCCCTCTCGAGTCGAGGTCGCAAATACGCCACCAGGCGCGCCCCTGCCTTTTCCGGCCAAAGATCGTTGTCGATTCGTCCCGCCCGTTCGACAACTCTCTGATAGACAGCGATCGCGTCATCGCGCTTCTCCGTCCGCTCCAACGCCTCACCAAGGTGGAATAATGCCTCGCTCCCCACCGTGGTGTCGTCGTATTGTTTGGCAATGGTCTCGAAGACCTGCTGCTGATTCAGGATTTCCCCGGGACGCATCGGAATGTCCGACACCAGAGCCGTCACCGTCTGCCTCAGATTCACGGCTCCGTCGTCCGGCTCCGTGCGGGCATCGACATCCGCATACCGGATGCGGGCCATGCCAGCCACAGGTGTGTCTCGAAACTGCCTCGCGACCACGGAATAAAAAAAACGGGCTTCCGCCCACTGGCCGGCATCCCGGAACGTATCACCGATGTGAACGAGGACGAATGGCGTTTCCGGTTTTTGCGGGAACAGGTTGTAAAACAAGAGGAGTTGTTGGCGAGCGACGGCCAACCGTCGGAATTCCAAGGCCGTATCGGCGTACCGCAGAAGCGCGTAGGGATCTTTTTGAAACAGCCCGGGCCAGCGTCTCGACGTGCTTTCAAAGAGATCGTCCGCATCCTTCAGACGCCCTTGGCGATACACGGCATGACTCTGCGCCAGCGTTGCCGCCACGAGCAGGTTGGGATCGGTTGTGTGCCGACGGACGCCATCGAAACTTTGCTCGGCTTCCTTCCATTTGGTTAGGCCGAGATACGCATAGCCCAGCCCCAGCAACGCCCGATTCGCATCGTACGAATCCACATCGGAGTACCCCAGGGCGCGCTGATACGCGACCTGCGCCTCCTGATACCAGCCCTGGACACGGTACAAGTCCCCAATTCTCCAGGCGGCGCGCTTCGCGTTTGTGGATTTGGGGTCGTCGCGCACCACCGCACGATATCGCTCGATCACCTCGGAACGGCTTCCCTCCGACCCAGGGGCCAGGAGCAAGCATTCGGCCAGGAAAGCCTGTGCGGCGAAAGCCAAGGGATGCTCCCCATTCTCGCGCAAGAAGTTCGTGAAGGTCAGGCGCGCTTCGACATAGTCTCCCTTGGAGAAGGCGGCCACGCCCATATCGAATTGCCCCCAATCCTTGCTGAGAGTCAGCCGTTCATATCGCGGCCCCGGATCCGGGAGCGTCACATGGAGCAGATCATCTGGTTCAGGAAGGTTGGTCGGAAGCGCGCGATTCGCAGGTCCGGACGCTGCAAAGACCGGCGGGCATGACAGGAGCAGGCCGCAGNNAATAGTCCCAAGAACGATGGCTTTATCCTTGATTGTTCCTGCACGGGATAGCAGGATCAGCAAGACTTATGCCCTCGGAGGGTCGTCGAGGCAGCGTGAACTTGCCGGAAAATGACGCGATGACCTCGGTGGGCAACTCCTTCCGTCAGAAATCCAGACAGAGGAAAGTTGGCAGCGGTCAAGAAATTGACGAGCAGTCGTGTGACAGGAAGTGCCTAGTTTTGGATCGTATAGCCGTGGCTTTTGGGGTCAAAACCCTTACGTTTGAGCTTTTCCACCAGGGTGGTCCGGTTGAGCTGAAGCAATTGAGCTGCCCGGCTGGTAATCCCGTTGGCCTTCCTCAGGGCCTCACCAATGAGCCGATTTTCGTAGTGCTCCAGTTCTTTGGTCAAATTAATCCCGTCTTCGGAAAACCGGACGAAATGTTCGGGGGGCTCGCTCGCTTTGCTTGCGGCAACCTTCAAGGTTCGCTCGGGCAAGTCGCTCATGGTGATCCAGCCCTTCTTCTTGAGGACCACCAATCGCTCGATCATATTTTCCAACTCCCGGATATTACCAGGCCAATCATACTCCGCCATACGCGCCAGGGCATCCGGCTCAACCCCGATGATTTCTGTGCGCCGGAGCTCATTGAACTGCGCGATAAAGTGATTCACCAATAGGGGAATATCGCTGCGTCGCTCTCGCAAGGGCGGAATTTGGATTGGGATAACATGCAGCCGATAATACAGATCCTGCCTGAAACGCCGCTCCTGGACGGCCTGTTCCAAATCCTGGTTGGTGGCGGCGATGATGCGGACGTCGACATTGATGGTGCGCGTGCCCCCGACCCGTTCGAAGCAGCGCTCCTGCAGCACGCGCAACAATTTCACCTGCAACGGCAGGCTCATTTCTCCGACCTCGTCCAGGAAGATCGTCCCGCCGTGGGCCAGTTCGAATCGCCCCAGACGGGTGTGCGCCGCGCCGGTGAAGGCGCCCTTTTCATGGCCAAACAGTTCCGATTCAAGCAGATTCTCGGGAATCGCCCCGCAATTGACTGGCACCAACGGTCGGTCCCTCCGCATGCTGTTGAAATGCAGCATGCGGGCGATCAATTCCTTTCCCGTGCCGCTTTCCCCCTCGATCAGGACGGTACTGTCGCTGTCCGCGACCTTCTCCACAAAATCCAAGACACGCCGCATCGGTGCACTTGTCCCAACAAGATGTTCGAGCCGGTACTGATCCCGAACGGCCTTCCGGAGCAAGTGGTTTTCCTGTTTGAGTTTGTGGACCTCGAGCGCTTTCTTCACCACCACCGCTACGGTCTCCGGTTCGAACGGTTTGGTAATGAAATCGAAGGCACCGGCCTTCATGGCACGCACGGCGTAGTCGATTGTCCCGTACCCCGTCATGACGATGGCGATGACCTTCGAGTCGATTTTCGAAATGCGATCGATGACTTCCAAGCCATCAATACCCGGCATTTGAAGGTCCGTCAGTACGACGTGGACAGGCTGGTCCTTGACCGCTTCCAGACCGGCCAAACCGTCCGACACGACGGTAACTTGGTACCCTTCGCTGTTCAGAGTTTCCGATAACACTTCACGAACGGCAGGATCATCGTCGATCACGAGGATATGCGACTGACTCATGACAAATACCTCCCCCCTGGGCGAAGGACCGTTCGCTTCCACCTCTGCCATCAAGCCGGCGCGACGGCAAGGAACCTACACGCGCTGCCCGTGCTAACGATATTCGTACTGCACATTTTATTCAAGGACAAGCGACAAATCCACGGTTCTCCTAGCCAAGACCAGGCCTCTCGATGCTTCCGAAACAGAGGCGGTGATATCAAGCTGCTTGTGTAAAGTGGCGAAGGGGGCGCTGGGTCCATTCGAGGTTAAACCGGTTCAAGATGGAGAAGATGATCCGCTCCACACTCTGCACGTTGACGAAACAGACCATCGGGCGGGTGCGCCGGCGGACTTCGACGAAGCACCGTTCAATCACGTTGGTCGTCCGCAGCTTCCGCCACAGCGGCCGTGGCGTCTGGAAGAAGGCGAGCAACTCGGGCAGATCGCCGAGAAGCCGCGTCACAAGCGTCGGGTACGTCGCCCGCCACCGCTGCGCGAACGCCCGCGCGTGCGCCACGGCCTCCGTCCGACTCGCCGCCTGATAGATCGCTTGGGCATCCGCCTTCATCAGGGCCTGGTCTCGCCGCCGCGCCGTCCCGAGCAGATTGCGGAGCTTGTGCACCCAACAGCGCTGATGCGCGACGCGAGGATAGACCGTCTGGAGCGCGGCCGCCAGCCCCGGACAGCCATCCGTCACGATCAACTGGAGATGGCGGCCCTCGAGCCCGCGGCGATAGAGTTCCTGGAGCAGGCCCTCCCAGGCGGCCTGACTTTCGCCGGCGCTCCGCACGAACGCAAGTAACTGCCGCGTCCCATCGGCGCGGACGCCATACGCCACCAAGAGTTGCACGCGCTTGCGGCCGCCGGGGCGGCGCACCCGCAGACTCACGCCATCGAGAAAGAGATACTGCCAGTCGTCGGTGAGGCGGGCCTGATGAAACTGGGCCACGGCGTGGTCTAACTGCCGAGTCAGGCGGGAGCCGGTCTGCGCACTGACCGGCTCCTCCGTGAGCAGGGCCACGACGCGTCCGACCGCCCGGGTGCTGAGCCCCCGCAGGAACGCTTCCCGGATTAACATCAGGACCTCGGGGGCCCGCCGCGCCAATCGCGCCACGCCGTCCGGCAAGAAGGCCCGCCGTCGGGTGCGGGCCACGCGGATGCGCACGGTGCCCAGGCGGGTGACAAAGGCCCGTTCATAATAGCCGTTGCGAGCATCCGTCCGTTCGGGACTGCGGCCATACTCACGCACCCCCAAATAGCGATCCCGTGCTTCCACCGACAGCCGGCCCAGGAAGTCTTCCCAACTCTGTCGAGTGTGCGGTATCAGGTCTCCCCCAAACTGGTCTCGGAGCTCGGCGGTGAAGTGTTGCCACTGCTCGGTCCACGGTGCTAGCGTCGTCATGGGTGTAAGCCTCCTTCAGTGGAGAATGGGTTCGCCTCATCAGCGCCCAGCTTACACCCTTCGTCTTTTACACAAACAACGTTACATCACCACAGAGGCAACATTCTTGACAGGCCGATCAAAGAGTTGTAACGTTTTTTCCCTACGGTATCCCGGCGATCCGTAGGAAACCACCATCGAGTTTTCCCGGGCTGGCGTAGCTCAATCGGCAGAGCAGCGGTTTTGTAAACCGCCGGTTGGAGGTTCGATTCCTCTCGCCAGCTCCATTACCCATCTCGCATCCCATGGTCCACCCCTTTGGCAGGTTGTCGGCCTCACCTCGCTAGGTTGACCGGACTCGACTTTCCAGTTGTGTCATCCTGACATACCCCTCCTTGGAGGTACCCGATTTAGGGACTTGGCCAGAGCTGTTGGCCGGGGTACGCTTGCATCACGTACAGCCCACCTAGGAGCAAGACGAAGGACCGGCTTACTCTGGGAAAGAGACCACACCAGGAGGCGCCATGCAATCTCGGTACAGCCAACGGGTTTCGGTCGAATGTTCGGTGATGTTTGCTGGAGACACCGCTGTGGGAGAAGGCCGAATCCTGGACCTCTCCTTACCGGGCTGCCTTCTTGAAAGTGCGGAGAAACTGGCCCCAGGTGAGTACGTCCAGCTCCGGCTCTTTCTTCCTGATCTTCAGACCCCGCTTCATGTCCCCCTTGCAGCCGTCCGTTGGGTGGACGGCTGCAAGGTAGGATTGGAATTCATCCGCACATCACGAGAAGAGCAGCGTCGACTGGAGCAATTCGTTCGACGGCGCCTTGGACCAGGGGGCATGTCGACCTGGAGTGAAGGAATCGTCGTGATCGGCGCCATGGGCGCCTGATCAGAGCAATAGAAGTGTCCGCCGAGCTGGAAAGTAGCTGCAAGGAAACGCACGTGAGTCAACATTTCAAACTGCGCACCTATCAACGCATCCCACTCTGTGCATGCGGCTACTATCTCTCCGAAAATTTTCTTGGAAAGGGAACGATTCGGGACATCTCGCCTGGCGGATGGCAGCTCCAGGGGGATCACCAAGTCGAAATAGGCATGATTCTTAGCTTGAGAGTCGAATTCCCAGGCAACATTCCGGCGTTAGAAGTGGCGCGAGCGTCGGTTCAGTGGGTCCGGGGGCAACACTTCGGGGTTCAAATCGATAGGATCAGCAAGCAGGCAGCCAAGCGGCTCGAACTCTTGATCAGCGCCCACCGTCAGGACACGCATCCGGTCAGGCGCTAAGCTTCCTTCAGATCTTCTTCCTCCGCTAAATCACTCATCTCGGACTCGTGCCGCCCCTTCATCATGGACGGATGCAGACCGTATTTCTTGAGCATCTTATAGAAATCCGCGCGATACCGGCCAGCAAACTGCGCAGCGCGTGAAATATTTCCCCCGGTCAGTTGCAGCACATTCCGAAGGTAAGATCGCTCGAACTCTTCCTTGGCCTCCGTCAGTGGCTTCAGTGCGACATCCGGCGAAGTGCCAACCGCCGGCAGTAGCTCCGGCGACACCATGTCCTGTCGGGACATCACCACTGCCTTTTCAATGGCATTCTCAAGCTCCCTTACGTTTCCCGGCCAGGGATATACCATTAACCTGTGCATCGCCGCCGGCGTAAATCCCTTTACATCCTTGTTCGATAACTTGGCGCTCTGTTTGAGAAAATGTTGGGCCAGCAAAGGAATATCTTCCTTACGCTCGCGCAGCGGCGGGATGGCCAACGGCACGACGGAGATCCGGTAGTACAGATCATGGCGGAAGGTTCCAGCCTTGACCGCTTCACCCAGGTCTTTGTTGGTCGCGGCGATGATGCGCACATCCACCTTCGTGCTGTAGTCGGCACCGACTTCGCGAACCTCTCGTTCCTGGACCGCCCGGAGCAGTTTCACCTGCATCGCCAACGGCATTTCCGCGATTTCATCCAGGAACAGTGTCCCGCCATTCGCGCTCTGAAAGAAACCGCGTTTCGCCGCCATGGCGCTCGTAAACGCTCCGCGCACGTGGCCGAACAATTCGCTTTCGAATAAGGTCTCCGGAATCGCCGCACAGTTCAACGCGACGAACGGCC
>JRYJ01001916.1_pt1 | contig 17419 bp, 21 predicted proteins | sample 235371 | NCBI WGS metagenome assembly JRYJ01 (sample SAMN03074219, study PRJNA261477) | activated sludge metagenome | biome: Wastewater Treatment Plant; feature: Wastewater; material: Activated sludge; isolation source: activated biomass of a wastewater treatment plant treating hydrocarbon... ... | reverse complement strand
GTATGCGAAGCGGGAGATCGGCCGCAGGGTCTATGGAGGGCAGAGAACACATATCACGTTGAAGATCAAAACGGCCGGTGTAATCCCGCCGATTTTCGCTTCATCGCTCATCGCGTATCCCGCGTTTCCCGCGACGATTGCCGGGTTTTTCGAGACACCATGGGTCAAGGCCATCGGCTCACAGCTTGCGCCGGGGTCCCTGTTGTACACGCTCATGTACGTCGGGTTGATCATCTTCTTCTGTTTTTTCTATACCGCGGTGGTGATGAACCCGGTCGATATGGCGGACAATTTGAAGAAGTACGGCGGGTTTGTTCCCGGCATTCGGCCCGGGCAACGGACCTCCGATTACATTTATTCGGTGCTCACGAAAATCACCTTCGCCGGGGCGATTTATCTGGCGATCGTGTGCGTGATCCCGGAGTTCCTGATCTACAAATTGAACGTGCCGTTCTATTTCGGCGGGACGTCGCTGTTGATCGTCATCGGTGTCGGTCTGGATACGGCGCAGCAGATCGAATCGCATTTGCTGAACCGGAACTATGACGGGTTTTTACAGAAGGGTCGGCTCCGGGGCAGGACGTCGTAAGGATCTCGCATGCGGCTGGTTTTTCTAGGGGCACCAGGGGTGGGAAAGGGCACGCAGGCGGACCGCGTGACGGCCCAATTCGGCCCTCCCAAGATTTCAACCGGCGATCTGCTCAGGGAAGCCGTGCGGAACAAGACGCCGTTGGGATTGGAAGCCAAGAGCTGCATGGATCAAGGGAAATTGGTGCCAGATTCCGTGGTGATCGGCATGGTGCGGGCCAAGCTTGCCGAGCCCATGTGTGCGAAGGGGTTCATTTTGGACGGGTTCCCCCGCACCGTTCCGCAGGCCGAAGAATTGACGAAGATGTTGGCCGAAGGGCACATGAAGCTCGATCGGGTGATTAATTTCCGGGTGTCCCGGCAAGACGTGGTAACGCGACTCAGCGGTCGCCGGAGCTGCCCGAAGTGCCAAGCCGTTTACCACGTGGATTTCGCCGCTCCCAAGAAGCCCGGAATCTGCGATCGGTGCGGCGGCGAGCTGATTCAGCGAAGCGACGACAAGCCGGAGACCATCGAGGCACGTTTGAAAGTGTATGATGAGCAGACCGCCCCGTTGATCGCCTATTACCAGCAGAAGCAGATGCTGACGGAGCTGGACGGGTCTGGCGGCATGGATGACGTCTACGGGCGCTTGACCAGGACCCTGGCAGGACTCGGAATGACATGATCGTGTTCAAGACGCCGGACGAGGTGGAACTCATCGCCAAGGCGTCGAAGGTGGTCGCGGAGGTTCTGGAACTGCTCAAGGAAACAGTCGCTCCCGGCATCACTACCGATGACCTCGATCGTTTGGCGGAAGAGGCCATTCGCGGGCGGGGAGCCATCCCGGCCTTCAAAGGGTACCGGAACTATCCGAAGACCCTTTGCGCATCGGTAAATGAGCAGGTGGTGCACGGGATTCCTTCGAAGCGCCGCCTGAAGGAAGGCGACATCATCGGTTTGGACTTGGGCGCGATCGTATCCGGGTTTTACGGCGATTCGGCGGTGACGGTCCCTGTCGGGGCCGCGGGTCAGGAGGCGCTCCGCTTGATTCGAGTGACCGAGGAGGCGCTGTATAAGGGCATCGCCAAGGCGGTCGTGGGCAATCGCTTGTCGGACATCTCCCATGCAATTCAGGCGCATGTGGAAGAGGCCGGCTTTTCGGTCGTGACGGAGTTCGTGGGACATGGGATCGGCCGCCAGTTGCACGAGGAACCGCAGGTGCCGAATTATGGACGGCCCGGGCAGGGACCGCGGTTACAGGTCGGAATGGTACTGGCGATCGAGCCCATGGTGAATATGGGAACCAGCGGAATTCGGATTCTGGAGGATCGGTGGACGGCCGTGACACAGGACGGGCAGTGGTCGGCTCACTTTGAGCACACCATTGCGATTCAACCGTCGGGCCCGGCGCGGATCCTTTCGACCCTGTCCCACTGACAGAGGAGGTCAACGGATAGGTGCCCAAGGAAGATGTCATAGAGGTCACAGGTACAGTGTCCGAGACGCTCCCGAATGCCATGTTTCGCGTGGAACTTGAAAACGGGCACAAGATTTTGGCCCATATTTCCGGGAAGATGCGCATGCACTTCATTCGCATTCTACCCGGCGACAAAGTGACGGTGGAACTGTCCCCGTACGATTTGACCCGGGGGCGTATTACGTATCGATTCAAGTAGCGGAGAAACGAGTTCGTTATGAAGGTAAAGTCATCGGTCAAGCCAATTTGCGCCAAGTGCAAGGTCGTGCGTCGCCGTGGTGTGGTGCGAGTGTTGTGCGCCAATCCTCGGCACAAGCAACGGCAGGGATAAACCCAAGCGCCGAGCCGTGCGCTCTGAGCGAAGACGAGTCGGCTCAGGCCTCGGCGAATCGTCAGCGCATAGTACTAAGTCGTGGGGGACATATGGCACGTATCGCGGGAGTGGATTTGCCCAGGGAGAAACGCATCGATATCGGTCTGACCTACGTCTATGGGATTGGTCGAGCGTCCGCCCTGGCCATCCTGAAGAAAGCCGGCGTTGATGGGTCGATCCGTGTGAAAGATCTGAGCGAAGACAAGATCGTCAAGCTCCGCGAAGTCATCGAGCAGGACTACCAGGTGGAAGGCGATCTCCGAAAAGAAGTCTCGATGAACATCAAGCGTCTGGTCGACACCGGCACGTTCCGCGGGCTCCGGCATCGAAAGGGATTGCCGGTACGGGGACAGCGCACCCGGACCAACGCACGGACCCGCAAGGGACGCCGGGCAGGGGTCGGCAGCAAGCCGAAGAAGCCGGCCGGGGCGGGCGCATAAGAACCGGGCGGACCACACGCCTGGCATTGAGGAGAGGCTATGAGCGTAAAGAAGGGCAAGAAGAAAGAGCGGAAGATCGTCCAGAGCGGCGTGGCGCATGTGCAGGCGTCGTTCAACAACACCATTGTGACGATCACCGACATGAGCGGCAACACCGTGGTCTGGGCCAGCGCCGGAAACCAAGGCTTCAAGGGGTCCCGGAAGAGCACCCCTTTCGCGGCCCAGCGGGCCGGTGAGGCGGCCGCGCGCAAGGCGATGGAAAACGGGATGCGCCAAGTGGATGTCTATGTCAACGGTCCTGGCGCGGGGCGCGAGTCGGCCATCCGCTCGCTGCAAAGCGCGGGGTTGCGTATCAATCTCATCCGCGACGTGACGCCGATCCCGCACAACGGATGTCGTCCCCCGAAGCGGAGACGCGTATAAGTTCGGTATGACCTGGTTGATGACGCCGACCCCAGGTGGCTCTGTGGGTCGGTCGTAGGAGTAATGGAGGAGTAGCGTGGCTAAATATCGCGGGCCTGTATGCCGGTTGTGTCGACGAGAAGGCGAGAAGCTGTTTTTGAAGGGCTCCCGCTGCATGACCGAGAAGTGCGCCATCGAGCGTCGAAGCTATCCTCCGGGGCAGCATGGCCAAGCTCGGCCGCGCATCTCGGACTACAGTCTCCAGTTGCGAGAGAAACAGAAGCTGAAGAGGATTTACGGATTGCAGGAACGCCAGTTCCGCGGCATCTTCGAACGAGCGGAACGTCAGACGGGGGTCACCGGCGACGCACTGTTGCGCCTGCTGGAATGTCGCCTCGACAACGTGGTCTACCGCCTGGGGTTCGGCGCCTCACGAAAGGAAGCCCGCCAGCTTGTGAATCACGGCCACATGATGGTGAATGGCCGGAAGGTCACGGCACCGGGCGCGCTGGTCAAGGTCGGCGACTCGATCGAGGTGAAGCCGGGCAGCCGCGATCTGGTCCCGATTCAGGGAGCGCTCGCGGCGGTCGACGGCCGGGGCATTCCCGAGTGGCTGGAACTCGACAAGACGGCCTTCAAGGGAACGATCCGGTCACTGCCTGCCAAGGAACACATCACGCTGCCGGTGAACGAACAGATGGTCGTGGAATTGTATTCCCGGTAAGCGGACGTCGTCGACACCCCGGGCGGGAGTGGTCGGCGATCGAGCGGACGATGGGCTCACACGAGTTAATGAAGGGGGAGTCATGATTAAAGCGATGAAAGACTTTCAGATCCCCATGCGGGTGGAAGTCGACAAGGACACTCTTTCCCCGACATTCGGTCGTTTCACAGCGGAAGCGTTCGAGCGGGGGTTCGGCACGACGGTCGGGAACTCGCTCCGCCGCGTGTTGTTGTCGTCCTTGACGGGAGCGGCGGTCACCACCGTCAAGATCGAAGGAGTGTTGCATGAGTTCTCCACGATTCCAGGGGTGACGGAAGACGTCACCTCCATCATCCTGAACATTAAGAGCTTGCGGTTGGCGCTGCAGGGGGACAAGCCGAAGACCATCCGCCTTAAGAAGAAGGGACCCGGCGAGGCGAAAGGGTCGGACATCGTGCATGACGGGGACATTTCCATTCTGACTCCGGACTTGCACATTGCGACGCTGGACAAGGATGCCACCCTCGACATGGAAATGACGGTGAAGCACGGGCGCGGCTACGTCCCGGCCGAACGCAATAAAGAGGAAGGTCTACCCATCGGGGTGATTGCCGTGGACTCGATCTTCTCCCCGATCAAGCGTGTCAATTTCCACGTCGAGAATGCGCGTGTGGGTCGGATGACGGACTATGACAAGCTCACGCTGGAAATTTGGACGGATGGGACCATTTCTCCGCGCGACGCGTTGTCCAATGCGGCCGGGATCCTGCGCGATCATCTGGATATCTTCATCAATCCTGAAGAGCGCGCGGAGGCCAAGCCGGCGGGCGGGATCGAAGAAGGCGCGCTCGAAGTCAACAAGAACCTCTACCGGAGCGTCAACGAGCTGGAGTTGTCGGTGCGGGCCGCCAACTGTCTGAAGAACGCGAACATCAAGACCATTGCCGATCTGGTGCAGAAGACCGAAGCCGAGATGCTGAAAACCAAGAACTTCGGCAAGAAGTCGCTGAACGAGATCAAGGAAATCTTGACCGAAATGGGCTTGAGCCTCGGGATGAGGGTCGACGCACTGCCGTCAGGAGACGGGGGCGTCCGTTCGGAGTAAGAAAGGAACAGGTCTACCGTGCGCCACAAGAAGAAGGGCCGACAACTCGGACGTCAAACCAAACACCGATGGGCGCTGTTTCGGAATCTCGTCACCTCGCTGCTCGAACAGGAGCGGATCGAGACGACGGAAGCCAAGGCCAAGGAGATCCGCGGGTTCACGGATCGGATGATTTCCCTGGGCAAAGAAGGAAGTCTGCCGGCGCGTCGCCGCGCGTTGAGCTTCCTGCGGAGCAAGGCTGTGGTCTCCAAGCTGTTCAGCGACGTTGCGCCAAGGTTCCGTGATCGTCCGGGCGGCTACACGCGCATCATCAAGACACGGCGCCGAATCGGAGATGCGGCAGAAATGGTTGCCATCGAACTGGTGGCGCGGGCCGAGCAGACGACTCCGAAGAAAGCCGCCGGATCCGCCCCGGCCGGCAAGTCAGAGCTTCCGAAAGCGGACGCACCTCCTGCCGAAAGCTAGCCGCAGTTCGGCCACGGCGGCATCGCGCCGTCGTGGCCGCTATACTTCGCGCGCCGTTCCCACCACGTCGAGATCTCGCCCGCATTTCTTCGCGCCTAGGTTTACTTGCACCCACCGGCATGCTACGATCATGCCAGAAACGACGGATCAGGGAAGCACCGGGAATCAGACGCTTTTCTCCCTTCCGGTTCAGGCGGAGTTAGGGAAAGTTTTTGCGGGTACTGCGTAGAAGGCACTGTCGGCATCATCGCTGAGTTGGGGGCCGGACACGAGAGGCTTGGACCATGTGGGAACGCTGGATCCGGGGAGGTTTGTTGGCCTTGAGCGTCGTGCTGGCTGCCTCCTTAGGGTATCTCCTCGTGACCCGCTCCGACCCAGGGGCGTCGTCCCGTTCGGTGGCAGCGGTCGGTAATGAGCCCGCCGACGCACGCATCCAAAATTTTACGTTCACCCAGACGAAGGGCGACATCGTTCAGTGGAAGGTTCAGGCGGAACAGGCGCACTTGTTCGAACGTGATAACCGCGCCGTCCTCAGCAACGTCCAGATCACACTCTACGGAGCCCAAGGCAAAGAGTTGACCCTCTCCGGCGACGAAGGCACCCTGGACACCCATACGAAGAACTTTCAGTTGGCCAATCGCGACAAACCGATCGTCGTGGAAACACAGAGTGGATACATCATCCGTACCAATCACCTGGCCTGGACCGATGCTCGGCACGAAATTCAGACGACGGACGATGTCCTCATCGACGGGCATGGATTGCAGGTCACAGGCCGCGGCCTGCGCGGGAAATTGGATACGGAAGAATTTCAGGTGTTGGACGATGTCCGTGTGGATGTGGCTCCTGCTTCTTAACGCCGGGGTGTGGCTCGGGGCACCCCTGACCTATTCGGCGGAGGCGAGCCTTCCGAAGGAGCGTGCCAACGAGGCGGTCTCGACCCGAATCACGTCGAAGACGATGACGGTGAACAACCATGAGAACAAAGCGGTCTTCGAAGGATCGGTGGTATTGACGCGCGGTCCGTTGATCGTCCATTCGGACCATATGGTGATTCACTTTCATCCCTCGGGCGATCCCGGCGATGGAAAATCACTCGCCGCCACCGAGAAGGTGAAGAGCGGCCTGCAGCAGGCCAAACGAGAACCCACGGGAAAAGACGCCATGCCCGCAGTGTCCGGGCGAACGATTCGGATGATCGAGGCCACCGGACATGTGCAAATCGAGAAGGATGAAGGGCGCGCCAACTGCCAGAAGGCAGTGTACTACGACACGGAAAAGAAGTTGGTGTGCACCGGTGATCCGGTCGCCTGGCAAAAAGGGACTCGGGTGTCGGGCAAACGCATCACGATGTTCCTGGACGAGGATCGGAGTCTGGTCGAGGGCGATTCGCAGGTCACCATCGAGGGTGAAGGAGGCGGAAAGCCGTGATCGGGACGTCGTCCGAGCCCCGTACCGGCCGGGAGACCGCGCTCGCGAAGCCGTCCGAGCAGGAGCGTCTGGCGGCCACCGGGTTGGAAAAGAGTTTCCGTGGCCGGAAGGTCGTGAAGGGGGTGTCGATCGATGTCCGTGCCGGCGAGGTCGTAGGTTTGCTGGGGCCGAACGGTGCAGGAAAGACCACCATCTTCGACATGATGGTGGGGCTTTGTCAGCCCGATGCGGGTCGCATCGCATTGAACGCAGACGATATCACGGACCTGCCGATGTACAAGCGGGCGCGGCGGGGTATCGGGTATCTCCCGCAGGAGTCGTCCGTGTTTCGACGCTTGTCCGTGGAACACAATATTCTTGCGATTCTCGAAATGCTGGGCTATTCCGGAACCGAGCGGGCGGAGCGGGTGGAGAGTCTCTTGAAAGAGCTCGACCTCGTGCACATTCGGAAAAGCAAAGCCTATGCGCTCTCCGGCGGGGAGCGGCGCCGGCTGGAAATCACCCGCGCTCTGGCGACCAGTCCGTCGTTCATGCTGTTGGACGAGCCGTTCGCCGGCATCGATCCGATTGCGGTGGCCGACATTCAGCAAATTATCATCCGGTTGAAGCAGCGCCAGATCGGCGTGCTGATCACCGACCACAACGTGCGGGAAACGCTTTCCATCACGGATCGAGCCTATATCATCAACGAAGGATCGATCCTGGAGGCCGGTCCACCCGAGGTGATTGAGAAGAGCGAAACGGCCCGTGCCGTCTATCTGGGAGAGGGGTTCCGGCTGTAATCGGCCGGATGGAGCACACGTCCAATGAAGTTGCGACTGGACCTCAAGCTCAGTCAGAAGCTTATCATGACGCCGCAGTTGCAGCAGGCGATCAAGCTGCTGCAGCTCTCTCGCTTGGAGCTCCAACAGAGTCTGCAGCAACACCTGATGGAGAACCCCTTGCTGGAGGAGCTGATCACCGAAACCGAGGAAACCGAAGAGACGACCGTCACCGAGCGCGAGCAGCCCGAACTGACCGCCTCGGCCGCGAGTGGCGAAGGCGGAGATCGCGACGACAAGCCGGCCGAAGGGGGCGAGAACGCCGAGGAGTTTTCGGCCTCCAGCTGGGAAGACTATTTCGACACGGATCTGCGGCGCGGCGAGGCCGAGTACGGCGCCTCCTCCCAGGATGAGTTTCCCTCTTATGAGCAGACCGTCGCGAAATCGGCGTCGCTTGAAGACCATCTGCTCTGGCAATTGTCCCTCTCCGGGTTGTCTCCGCGTGAGAAGGAGATCGGGCGGCTGATCATCGGCAACCTCGATGACGACGGGTATCTCCGCATGACATTGGACGATCTCGTCGCCGGAACGCCTTTCGGCGTCAGCGAAGCGGAAGCGGTGCTGAAGGACGTGCAGGGTTTTGATCCCACCGGCGTCGCGGCGCGCGATCTCTCGGAGTGTCTGCTGCTCCAATTGGGTTTTCTGGGAAGGAAGCCTATGGGTTTCTTGGGCTCCCGGCCGGGGGAGCTGAAAGGCTCCATCTTGGAAGCGATCATCCTCCATCATCTGAAGGATTTGGAAAAGAAGCAGTATAACCGCATCTCCAAAGCCCTGAACATTCCCATGGAGGACGTGTTCCGGGCGACCAAGGTGATCGAGGCGCTGGAGCCGAAACCGGGCCGGCCCTTTTCCAACACACAAAACTATGTCATCGTACCCGACGTATTTGTGGTCAAGAACGAAGGCGAGTGGGAGGTGGTGCTGAACGACGACGGCTTGCCGCGCATGCGGATCAGCCCGTACTACAAGCAGTTGATGGCGTCTGGCCGATCGGGGTCGGCCGAGACGAAAGCCTACCTCGACGAGAAGCTCCGCGCCGCCCAATGGGTCATCCGGAGCATCGAGCAGCGCAACAAGACGATCGTTAAGGTCGTGTCGAGCATCGTGAAATTCCAGGAAGCGTTCTTCGAAAAGGGCATTCAGTACCTCAAGCCGCTCGTCCTCAAGCAGGTGGCCGAGGATATCGGGATGCACGAATCCACCATCAGCCGGGTGACGGCCAACAAGTATATGTACTGCCCACAGGGGATGCTGGAGCTGAAATTCTTCTTCAACGCGGGGCTGCAGCGGGCCGATCAACCGTCCGACATGTTGTCGTCCCTGACGGTGCGGGAGATGATCCGCAAGATGGTGGCCGAGGAGGATACGCGGAAACCTCTCAAAGACGAGGAAATCGCGGCGCGCCTCCGCACGCAGCAGGTGATGATCGCCCGGAGGACGGTCGCGAAGTACCGGGCGGAGGACAACATTCCTTCCGCAAATCAACGAAAACGGTTCTTTTGACACACATCGAGCGGGCGGGATCGTCGCGGCGGTCGGCCCGACGGATCACGTTCCCTGAACGGCGTTCCGCGGATGGCCGGGACGTCCGGCACACGAGGATGGCATGCGATTGATGATTACGGGTCGGCATGTGGCGGTGACGCCCGCCTTGCGGCGGTACATTGAAACTCGGATGGAGCGCTTGGATCGGTTTGGCGTGCGCCTGAACACCCTGCAGTTTCTCTTGAGCGTGGAACGCTTTCACCACACCGCGGAAATCACCGGCGTGGTGCAGAGTCGAAGGATTCAGGCCAAAGCGTCGACGGGGGAAATGTATGCCTCGATCGATCAGGTGGTCGACAAGTTGGGGGCCCAACTGCGCAAGATCAAGGAGCGGCGGTCGAACCACAAGTTCGGAGACCAGGGTACGATCCGACTTGCGACACCGGAGGCAACGGCGGAGCCGACAGGCCAAGTGGAAGTCGTTCGCCCGGCACTTGAAGTGATGACCGTCGAAGAAGCCACCAACGCCTTGCGCGATGCTTCGACCGGGATCGTGATGTTCATCAACGCCTTAACCGGCAACGTGCAGGTCGTCCAGCGGCTTCCGAACGGCAAAGTGTCCCTGATCGATCCCGAGCAGAAGCGCGCTCGCGCGTCTCATGGCGTCTCTTAATCTCGTCGTCGTCAGCGGTCTCTCCGGGTCCGGCAAAAGCCATGCGTTGAAGGCCTTCGAGGACGCGGGCTATTTCTGCGTCGACAATCTGCCTCCCGCCCTCCTTCCTACCTTCGTCGAGCTGTGTCACCAGCAAGGCGGTGAAATCAGGAACGTCGCGTTGGGAATCGACATCCGCGAGCGGGTCTTCTTCGGGGATCTCGCGAAGGTGCTCGAGCAAGTGAAAGCTCTGGGCCACGCCGTACACTTGGTGTTCCTCGAGGCTCGGGAGGAGGTCCTCGTGCGCCGGTTTTCAGAGAGCCGGCGGCCGCATCCGCTTCTGCCGCATATGCCGGTGCTCGAGGGGGTTCGGTTCGAGCGGGAACGGCTCAGCGAGCTCCGCAAGCACGCCGACCGCGTCATCGACACGTCCGACATTACGGTGCATGAACTACGGGAGCGTCTGACCAGGGAATTCCGTCAGGACGCGACGGCCCGCCGGATGACCATCTCGCTCGTCACCTTCGGATACAAGTTCGGGGTGCCCTACGACATCGATCTGTTGTTCGACGTCCGGTTCTTACGGAATCCATTTTTTGTTCCGGAATTGAAGCCTCTCACGGGGGAGGACGAGCGGGTCCAGGAGTACGTGTTTGACGATCCGAGTGCCGCCCAATTTCTCGAGCAACTCCGGGGATTCTTTGCGTTTCTCATGCCGTTGTTCGAGCGGGACCAGCGCAGCTATCTCAGCATCGGGATCGGCTGCACCGGCGGCCGCCATCGCTCCGTGGCCATCGCCACCAAGCTCAAGGAGCGTTTCGCCACCCTGGGCTACGAAGTTTCCGTCACCCACCGCGACCTGCAAAAATCCTAGTCCCAGCGCGACTTTCCGGCGTTCTCAGTCCATCTGCGTAGATTTTCGGTTTCCTTGACAGGTGGACTATATCAACTATACTTACCCTTGTGTGCTCGAAAAGCCCGATGAATAGCGACGATTGAGGCTGTGCGTGAAGAAAGTTCACGATGCTCAAAGAAAGAAATTGTACAAGACCAACGAGGTCTGCGAGATGTTCGACATCTCGCGGGCGACGCTGTTTCGGTGGGAACGGGAAGGCCTGATCACGGGGCCCCCGCGGGACTGGCGGAACTGGAGGCTGTACACGGCGGAAAACGTGGAGCAAATCAGGCAGGTGATGCACGGTCGCAAAGAGGTCGCCTAGAGAGGACATGAGCATGCTGGCTTCGCTGAAAAAGCTGACGGATCTCGACGTGATGTCGATGTTTTCTCCCAAGCGGCAACTGCTCGGATTGGACATCGGATCCAGCGGCATCAAGCTGGTGCAGCTGAAGGAAAACCGTGGACGGTACATCCTCCAGAAATTCGGCGTGAAGGAGCTGGAGCCGGAAGTCATCGTCGACGGGACCGTCATGGACGAAGGGCGCGTCGTCTCCGCCATCAAGGAATTGATGGAGGAGAATCACGTCAAGCTCAAACAGGTGGCGATTTCCATCTCCGGTCATGCGGTCATCATCAAGAAAATCAGCCTCCCTCCGATGCCGGACGAGGAGCTGGAAGGGCAGGTGAAGCTGGCCGCGGAACAATATATCCCCTTCGACATCAACGAAGTGAATCTGGACTTTCATGTGCTGCCCCCTTCGGAGAATCCGGAGGAGCAGGGCGAAATGTCGATCATTCTCGTGGCGGCGAAGAAAGACAAGATCAACGAGTTGACCGAGCTGGTCAAGGCCGCCGGTCTGACCCCGGTCGTCATGGACGTCGATGCATTCGCCATCGAAAACATGTACGGCGTGACGTACGGCGGAGCCGAGGAGGAAACGGCCACCCTCGTCAATATCGGCGCCAGTGTGATGAATGTGAACATCGTCCGCGGCGGCGTCTCGTTGTTTACGCGCGACATTCCGCTCGGCGGAAACCGCTACTCGGAAGCCGTGCAGCGGGAGATGGGCGTGTCGTTCGAAGAGGCGGAGCAGCTTAAGAAGGGCGATCGGGTCAAGGACGATCAGACCTTGTCGTCGGTGATGGACAGCGTCAATGCCGAAGTCGCCTCGGAAATCGCCCGAACCATCGACTACTTCAAGACGACCTCGGCGGACGGCGAGATCACCCGCGTCCTGTTGTGCGGCGGCGGGGCCAAAGTCAAGGGGCTGGCGCAGCAGCTTCGCGATCGGATGCATATCGACGTGGACATCGCGAATCCGTTCAACGAAATCGATACATCGATGTGCGATGCGGATCCGGAAGTGCTGGCCGAGATGGGACCGCTTGCAGCCGTGGGCGTGGGACTCGCACTTCGGACGGTGGGGGACCGATGATTAGGATCAACTTACTCGCAACAGGGCCGAAGACCAGAAAAACCAAGCCGCAGTGGGACGTCCGCGCGGAAGCCCTGATCGGCGCGGCCGTGCTCGCGCTCACTTTGGCCGGCTGCTGGTGGTACGCCTCGTTCCTCGACGAGGAAATCGAAGCGAAGCAGACCGAGAAACAGGACAAGGAGAAACAGGTCGCGCAGCTGAAGGAACAGGTCAAGCAGGTCCAGGATTTCGAACAGAAGAAGAAACAGCTTGAGGACAAGAACCGGATCATCGAGCAGCTCGAGAAGGCCCGGACCGGCCCCGTCGCCATGATGGACAACATCAGCCAGAGCCTCGATCCCCTCAAGGTGTGGTTGACCAAGATGAACGTCAAGGGCAGGAACGTCGAACTCGAAGGCCGGGCGATGACCAACGACGACATTGTGGAATTCGTCAACAATCTGCGGCGCACGGATCAGTTCGCCACCATCAAGCTGAACGAGAGTCGGGCCGGTCAGGACAACAAAATGAACACGTATCAGTTCAAGATCGACCTGGCGATGAAAGGCTAACATGAGTCTGAACGCGATCAGCTTAGACAGTCTCCGGAGCATCCCCACGATCCAGAAGGTCGCGCTGCTCGGGTTGGTCATCGCGGCGATTCTGGTGGGGTTCTACTACTACGTGGTCGATCCCAAGACGGCGGAGCTGGAGGCGGTTCAGGGGCAGGTGGCGCAGTTGGACACCGAGATTCAAAACCTCTCGATCAAGGTCAAGCATCTGGACGAACTGATCGCGGCCAACAAGCAGCTCGAGATCGAATTGGCGAAGAAGAGAGAACGCCTCCCGCCGGAGGAAGAAGCCGTCATGCTGCTGAAGCAAGTCTCCGATCTGGGAATTCGTTTGGGGTTGGATGTGCGGCTCTGGAAGCCGGGGCCCCAGGCGGAAGACCCCTCCAAGTTGTTCGTCCGGATGCCGGTGAACGTGGAGGTCGCCGGGGGCTATCATACCGCGGCGATTTTCTTCGACCGGATCAGCAAGCTGTCGCGGATCGTCACGGTGCAGGACGTCCGGATCGGAACGCCGCGTGTCGAGCAGGGGCGGGTGGTGACGCAGACAGTGTTCGATCTCGTGGCCTATGCCGCGCCTCAGGAGAAGAAGGCCGCTCCGGCGGTCGCCGCGGCACCTGCGCCGGCGCCTGCGGCGCAGCCGAAGTGAGTCGTCGGCCAGCTTCCTGGCCATTGTGAGGGGAATGAACGTGATGACACGAGACGGGTGGAAACGGACGGTGATCGTGGCGACGGTGGTCGCGGTCTGCGGAGGAACGGCCTTCTCCGTGGACGCCAAAAGTCTCCTGCATCTGCGCCAGGTGAACCCCATGCGCCCTGCCGACGCCTTGAAGGTGCCCGCACTGCCGGAAACCGTTCCTGCGGCTCCCGCGCTGGAGGCACCGAAGCCGGTCGGTGAACAGGCCATGCTCCAGCCCGGCCCATCGCAACCGGCGGAGTTCTCCGGTACCTCGTACGATCCGTCGGGACGTCGTGACCCCTTCCTGCCCATCAGCCAGCTCAACCAACAGACCGAGTCGGACACGAGCTTGCCGCCGTTGCAGCGCGTAGGGCTGACGGAGCTGAATCTGATCGGCATTGTGTGGGGGACCTACGGGTTCACCGCGATGGTGCAAACACCGGACGGTAAAGGGTATAGCATCCGCCGCGGGACGCGGATCGGGCCGAACAACGGAGTGGTCAGTTCAATTACCGAACGTGGGTTCATCGTTCAGGAGCGGTTCACAGACGTGTACGGGAATAAGCAGGAGCGCGAATACGTCAAGCTGCTGCATCCAAAAGAGGGCATAGAATGAAACAGACACATGGTTGCACTCATCCGTTTTTCACTGTCGCAGTGATGGCCGGGTTGCTCGGGGCCACCGGGTTGGTGGCCGCCGGAACAGCCGAGTCGCCGACCGGACTGCAGGGCTTCGAGCAGGCGGCCGCTCAAGACGCGACGGAGCCGCCATCGATGCGCCCCGCGCCCGCCGAGAACGCACGCGCCGACCGGTCCCTTGCGACGCTGCTCACCAAAGTCGAAGCGAGACCGGATGGCAACCGTGTCGCGGTCGTCGTGACCGGCAACGGGACCATGACCTACGACGCTCAAATGGCTGGGGACCGGCGATTGGTGATCGACGTCCCGCGGGTTCAGCCGGCGATGCACCAGTCGCAGCTGGCGGTACGCCACGCGCTGTTATCGCGGGTCCGGTTCGGCTATCACCCGGACAAGGTCCGCCTCGTGCTCGATTTGACGCAATCGGTGGAGCACCGGATCGATGCCTCGGTCCCGGGGCGCCTGGTGATCACCGTGGAGCCCAAGGCCGTGGCTGCAGCCGAGTGGTCGGCTCCGGTCGAGGCCGAGACGGCACTTCCGGCGGGTGAGACTGATCAGGCGGCGATCAAGCCGGTGGTTCGGGCCGCCCGTCCCATGCTCGTGTCTCGGAAGGCCCCCAAATCCCTTTTACACGTGCAGCCGGTCCAGCTGACGTCGGATGCCGACCAGAAGGAAGAGAAAAAGCAGGAGACCAACGAGGTGGTGAGCGGCCCGTCCCGCTTCGTCGGCCGACGGATCTCGCTCGATTTCCAGCAAGCGGATATCAGCAACGTGTTGCGGCTGATCGCGGAAGTCAGCGGGTTCAACATCGTGGTGGGCGAAGGCGTGAAGAACAAAGTCACGATGAAGCTGGCCAACGTGCCCTGGGACCAGGCGCTGGACATGCTCCTGAAGATGAACGCGCTCGGGATGATCCGGCAGGGCAACATCGTGTGGGTCGACACGCTGCAGAACATCGCGAAGCAGCAGGATGAGGAAGCCAGAGCCAAGGATTCCAAGGCGAAGGCGGAACCGGTGGTCACGCGAGTGTTCTACATCCGGAACCTGAATGTCTCGGAAGTCAGCCAGTCGCTTCGGCAGTATCTCAGCCCGCGGGGAGTGATGAACTTCAGCCAGGCCAGCAACGCGTTGATCGTGAGCGATACCGAATCGAAGCTCGATGTCATGCGACAGTTGGTCGAAGGGCTGGACTTGGAGGTTCCTCAGGTTCAGATCGAAGCGAGAATCGTCCAGGCCGACACCACCTATACGCGTTCCCTCGGTGTGCAGTGGGGCATTCAGAACGTGAATCAGCTCGGCTCGAGTTTCGGAACGGCCGCGTTCCGCACCGGCACGACCGGCGCGTTCGGCGCGCAGACCTCCGATTTCTTGGTGAACTTGCCGGCCAACCCAGGCTTCCCCTCCGTCCCGGGCGCGGGCTTCTCGATCGGGAAAACCGACGGGGCGCTCCTCGATGTCCGGTTGTCGGCCGGTGAGTTGCTCGGTCTGACCAAGGTCATCGCGGCGCCGAAAATTACGACGCTGGACAAGCGGGATGCGAAGATCGCGCAGGGCGAATCGATTCCCTTCCAGACCACCTCTTTGCAGGGTACGCAGACCACGTTCGTGGATGCGAACCTGGAGCTGAACGTCACCCCGCAGATCACCTCGCGTGACCCGAAAGAAATCGGCAAACAGATCCTGATGAAGGTGCGAGCGACCCGGAACGCGGTGGGTGCACGCAGCAACCCCGCCGGTCCGAGCATCGATCGTCGTGAGGCGACCACTCAGGTGCTGGTCCGGGACGGCGAAACGATGGTCATCGGCGGTGTGTTCGTCGACACCCAGTCCAACAACGTGTCGGGGATTCCCTATCTGTCCCGCGTCCCGGTGTTGGGCTGGTTGTTCAAGAGCAAGACCGAGAACGTCTCCAAACAGGAATTGCTGATCTTCCTGACGCCGACGATCGTCCGATCGGCGGCTTGACACTTCCCCGCTCCAGGAGCTAATAATCGCCCCCATTGGCGATGTTGCGATATCTCAATGGGGGCGAATCCCACGGAAAGTTTCTCCTCGCCGTCCTCGAAGGCGTTCCCTCTGGGCTTCCTCTAACCGCAGACATGGTGAATCACGATCTGGCCCGCCGCCAGAAAGGGTATGGGCGGGGCGGTCGGATGCGCGTCGAAGAAGACCGCGTCGAATTCGCCTGCGGAGTCCGCAAGGGGGCCACGATCGGCAACCCGATCGGTCTCCTGATCGCCAATAAGGACTGGGAAAATTGGAAGGACGTCATGGCCGCGGAGCCCGGGCCCACGCCCGAGGCGAAGGTGGTCACGCGTCCGCGTCCAGGCCACGCCGATCTGGTGGGGGCCATCAAGTACGGACACCGGGACGTCCGGAACGTGCTGGAAAAAGCCAGCGCTCGGGAGACGGCGATCCGCGTCGCCATCGGCGGGGTGGCCAAGGCCCTGCTGCGCCGCTACGGCATGGAGGTGCGCAGCCACGTGGTGACCATCGGGCCGGAGTCGGCGCCCGGGCGCCCCGACCTGGCCCTGGCCGACTTCGCGGGCGTCGACGAGAGCCCGGTGCGCTGCCTCGACCCCGCCGCGTCGGCGCGCATGCGGGAGGCCATCAAGCGCGCGGGTCAGGACCACGACACCCTGGGCGGCGTCTTCGAGGTCTGGGCGTTCGACGTCATCCCCGGCCTGGGCAGCCACGTGAGCGGCGAGAGCCGCCTCGACGCCCGCATCGGGGGCGCGTTCATGGGCATCCAGGCCATCAAGGGCGTGGAGATCGGCGCCGGCTTCGAGCTCGGGCGCATCCCGGGCAGCGTGGCCCACGACGAGATCTACTGGACCGAGGACCGCGGCTACCACCGGCGCACGAACCGGTCCGGCGGCATCGAGGGCGGCATGACCCACGGCGCCCCGGTGGTCGTGCGCGCGGTGATGAAGCCCATCTCGACGCTCAGCCGCCCGCTCGCCTCGGTGGACGTGGCCACGCACGAGGCGCGGTCGGCCTTCAAGGAGCGCAGCGACATCTGCGCGGTGCCCGCCGCCGCGGTGGTGGGCGAGGCCGCGCTGGCGTTCGTGCTCGCCCAGGCCCTGGTGGAGAAGTTCGGGGGCGACTCGGTCGCCCACCTCGACGCGGCCGTCGAGCGCTACCGCGCGGTCCTCGCCCGGTCGTGAGCACGGCCTGGATCGCGCTGGCCGGCTACATGGGCGCCGGCAAGACCACGGTGGGCCGCACCCTGCTGCGCCTGCTGCCGGCCACCAGCGGGCAGGTGACCTTCGACGGCCAGGATGTCTTCCGGGCC
>JRYJ01012208.1_pt1 | contig 17464 bp, 18 predicted proteins | sample 235371 | NCBI WGS metagenome assembly JRYJ01 (sample SAMN03074219, study PRJNA261477) | activated sludge metagenome | biome: Wastewater Treatment Plant; feature: Wastewater; material: Activated sludge; isolation source: activated biomass of a wastewater treatment plant treating hydrocarbon... ... | reverse complement strand
ATGCGCCGCGTGCTGAAGGCCAAGGAGCTGGGCCAGGACGTGGGAGACATCTCGACCCTCGACGACTAGCGAGGCATGAGGAATAGCACTCACCTTTCACTGTGCGCATGGAGGCCGGCTATGCGAACGCCGTTGAGCGCTTTCGGAGGTGCGGTGTTGACGGGACTCGTGCTGTTGAGTGGAATCCCCGGCTCTCGGGCCGCCGAGGACCAAAAGAAGCCGGTCGAGAAACCGAAGGCGGAAGCTGGAAAATCTCCAGCGAAGAAATCGCCCGAGAAGAAGGCCGCCGCCAAGAGCGGAAGCGAGAAGTCAAAGCCCGCCGCCACCGCGCCCAAAGGCCCTGCACCGAAATATTCCTTTGCTGAGACCGCCGCCAAGGCCCACGCCTGCTTCGGCGAGGCGCCGAAAATTGAATCCGTCGACCCGGACGAGGGCAAGCCCGGAGACGAGGTCATTATCACTGGTCGGAACTTCGGCTCGGCGGATTGCCTCCGGTCCCTGTCTTTCGGTCCCGGTCATCCCGCAACCTACCGACTCGAAAGCGATAGCAAGATTACCGCGACGGTGCCGAGCGGGGGCCGCAAAGGATTGGCGATCGTCACCGTGACGACCGCTTCAGGAGAAGATTCGAAGCCGTTTCTGGTGAAGTAGAACAGATGAGGTGGCGCGGCCGATCCCCTTGCGCGCTGCCCGCGCACCAAGAACAATTGAATGTTTCAGTAACGGGCGGTGCTCGGTCGATGCGCGCAGTGGGGTCGACCACGCCACCCTTCTTCTCTAAGAGTGACTGGCCCATCCTGCACAGAAGGTTGGCTACAGTAGCCCCCGTTTTCTGAGATATTCCTTGTCGATGACCGGGGCCGGTTTGGAAGGCAGGATGCCGCGTTCCTGGAGGAGCCGCTCCACGTACTTGCCGATCAGATCCGATTCCAGATTTACCTGATCCCCGACCTGTTTCAGGCCAAGCGTCGTCACTTTCGCCGTGTGCGGGATGATGCAGACCGTGAAGGTCCGTTCCCCCACCTCATTGATCGTGAGGCTGATGCCGTCCACCGTGATCGATCCCTTCGGCACGCAATAGCGGAGGATCTCGCTGGGCGCCTCGAACTCAAGGATCACCGCATTGCCGTCCTGATGGCGGCTGCGGATGGCCCCGATCCCGTCCACGTGACCGGAGACCAGATGCCCGCCGATCCGCTCGTTCAACTTCATGGCCCGTTCGAGGTTGACGGGAGAGCCGGATGCGAGCGATCCGAGCGTGGTGACGTTGAGGGTTTCCGGAGAGATGTCGACGGCGAAGTCCTTATCGGATCTGGTGACGACCGTGAGGCAGGTCCCGTTGACGCTGATGCTGGCGCCGACAGGCAGATCGCTCAGCACCGTCGAGGCCATGATATTCAAGCGCGTGCCTCCGAGCCCTTTGGTCAGACCGGTGACCGCGCCCATTTCTTCGACGATGCCGCTGAACATCCGTCAGACTCGGTTGCGCATCCTCACGAGGTAGACGCAGAATGCGAGCAAGCCGAGCGCGCCGATTGCGGCAATCACGCGTTGCAACATCTCGAGCACGTCGGTATCCATCATCCTACTCTTCCTTCTGAAAGACCTGGCGCACGACCCACACGAACACATAGATCAACACGACGACACCGATGCTTGCCAGCATGCCGACGACGATATCGGAAGTTTCGAACTTACCGTCCATGAATCTGCCGCGACACCACCGCCGGTGGCATTATAGCACTATCGGGGTGCCGTCCTCATCGTGGTCCAGAAGCCGATCGCGGCCAGCAATTGGAGCCCGGCGATGACGGCAAAGGCTTCTTGATAACTCAGATGGGCGATCAAGAGGCCGGCCAAGAGAGGGCCGCTCGCGTGGCCGATGTCCATGATGGTCCCCTGCATCCCCATTCCCGCCCCCAACCGTTTGAATTCGGAGCTGTCGGCGACCAGGGCTGCCGAGGAGGATGAGACGACCGCTTCGCCGAACCCAAACCCTGCGGATAGACACAACAACACGGCGAACTCACCGATGTGGGGCATACTGACGAACGTGGCGGCGCAGATCAGAAGCCCGAGCAGGATCAGCGGCTGCCGCCCGACTCGATCCGAGATTCGCCCCATGATGGGTTTGGAGAAGAAGGAGGTGATGGCTTGTACGCTGAACAGGAGTCCGACCTCGCCCGCGTTCAGCCCCACGGAAATCCCATAGAGGGGAAGAAAGGCCATGAGTGCCCCGTTGGCGATCATCTTGGCGGCATCGGTGGAACTCGTGACCAGCACGCGACGGTTTCTGGCGACGGCGGAGAAGCCTTTTCCCATCTCGGCGAGGACCAGCGCAAGCCCCTTCTCGCGCACGCGCGGGGGCGGTTCCTCCAGATGCAGGCTGAAGAAGATCAGGATCCCTATGCATCCGAACACGCCGGCTGTGACGAATGCCGTCGGGAACCCGACGCTGTGGGCCAGCCATCCACCCAGGAACGGGCCGAGCAACGCCCCCGACTGGGTACAGGCGGTATAGGTCCCCATGGCCGCGCCGCGCCGTTGCTTGAAGAGATCGGCGACGGTGGCGAGGGCACTTGGGGCGAACATGGCGGTGGCCAAGCCGTGCACGAAGCGGAGGCCCGTCAGGACGTTGAGATCCGAGACGAAAGGATAGACGAACGGCGGCAGTCCGAAGGCCAGGACGCCGATCCGCAGCAGGAACTTGCGTCCGTAAATGTCGGACAGCGCACCGGAGGGCAGCTTCAGCAACACGCCGGTGATCGTCGAGACCGAGACGATGAGTCCGATGCGTTCGGGCCCGGCGCCCAGCGATTCGGCGAACAGGGACAACACCGGCATCCGGACCAGGTTGTAGCTGATGAAACAGAACACTCCGATGGTGCAGAGAAAGAAAAAGCTCCGGGAGACTGTCATCGGATGGGCGTCATGGGGTGGCTGGGTGATCCGGATTGTGCAGGGTCGCCAGGGCGGTTTTCAACATGGCCACATCCTCCGGCGGGAGGGCTGGCGGGTCCGTGGCTTCGAACAAGACTCGCTGGGGGTCTTGCCGCATGATCAGTGCGAGCTTGTGTGCGGCATCGAAGCCCTTCAGCAATTGGCGCGTGACCACCTTCCCGACCAGAGGCCGGAGCAGGGAGAGTACGCCGGAGAGGAAGCGATTGTCCACCCTGGTGTAGGCAATGAGGATGGTTTCCATCGCCACGCGTCCATCGGGCTCCGTGACGGGACGGATCTTCATCAACACCACCGCCTTGCCGGTCACCTGGGGAAGAAATCGGCCGTCGTGGCGACCGTCGACGACGTAGATTCGGGTCGTCGGGTCGTGATGGATCAGTTCCACGATCCCTTCCGTGCCTTCCCCATCGCTGCCCCAATATCGGTCGGGCCCCAACACCGAGGCCTTGTGGAGGCCCAGCTCCAATCGATTCACCAGGGCGGCCGCCACGACCGGATGGTCCAGCAAATAATCGTAGAGCGGCTTCGGCAGCGGCGTGCGCATGGGGCCGACCTTGTTGGCGGTCGTGTAATCGCCGAGGATGGGCTGTAGCCGACAGGTCCACCTTGGGTCGAGGTGGGAGAGATCGAAGGCGACCCCCGCATGCTGTGACGGCAACTGGCATCGGTCGGCGTCGGCGGGCGCGGGCGGGACGGCGGTGAGTGAGATGAGGAGTGCGACACAGGTGGCCTCGCCGACCGTGCGAACTGTGGCGCGCCCTGCGCTCATGACGATGGACGGGGCACCGGGAGCGATAGTTGTGCAGGGAACAGTTGCCGCGAATCCTGTCTCAGGCGGGCCTGGCGCAGCAACAGATCGACGGTGGGGGTCACGAGGCCTTCATAAGAGGCTTGGCCGTTGACGATCACGGTGACGGGTTTGTCCAGGTCGGTCAGATCCTTATTGAGAAACAGGGTGAACTGCCGGACATGCTCGCTGCGCACCTCGATGCGATTGGGACCGGTCACCTGTGCGGTGAGGCGGGCATAGCTGCGGCGCCTGATGCTGTCATCCCGTTTATCGATCAAGTCTTCCGAGAAGGACGCGATTTCGTCGGTGGCGTCGATCCGCACCCAACCGAACGTGAGCAGATGGCTCGCTTCGCGAACGACCGTCAGCGTTTTGGGGACGGCGACGCGGTGTTGTGTATCGAACCAGGCCACCAGGTCGGGCAGCTCTTCCCGGGGAAAGAAATGCCCGCCGGCCATCGGATGGACCCGGTCGTGTTCCCGATAGACGAACGGATACCCGAGGTTCTTCAGTTCCCCGGCCAGCTTTCGGCTCAATTCCACCGGCATGACCTGATCCTGCTTCCCGTGAATGATATAGGTCGGGGTGGAGCGCAGGTTCTCCAGAAACGGAAACAGCACGTCGTCGATGCCGCTGGCCATCGGAGCGAGGCCGGCGAAGAGCGGCGCGTGGTGCATGCCGATCAGCCAGGTGCCGATGCCGCCGTTCGACATGCCGGTGAGGAACACGCGATCGGGATCCACTCGATAACGGGATCGAACCGACTGGAGGACCGCAAGGACCAACTCTTCGGCGCGCCGTGTGAACCAGGCACCGGCCGGATAGGTGGGACAGGCCAGGATGTAGCGTTCCCCCAGACGTTGCTGCCAGCGATCCAGGTAGGCCTCGCCGGTGAAGCCCGCACCGTGAAGACAGATGACCAGGGCGTACTCGTTGGTCGGGCGATAGCCCTGCGGGACGTAGAGGCTGTAGTGGTACGTTTGGTCGCGGACGGTCACGCGCTGATCCGGGAATGTGCCTACCGGCTGCAGGCTGTAGGGACGTCCTTCCTGCAAAATGTGTTCGACGCTCAGGACGGTCGCGTCGGGTCGTTGAAGGAGCGAGGCCAGCACCGTATGAGCCTGGTCGCCGTCTTCCGTCGTGACGTACTGCCAGATTTGGGCGGTAAGGTCGGGGGCTCGTGATTCGTCGGCGGCCTGGGCGGCAACGATCGAAATCAGGAAGGCGAACAGTCTGATGCACCGGACAAGCCTGGGGGCACGGCACAAGCGGGAAACGAAATGGAAGCGTCTGAACAACGGAGCTCCTACTGCGGGATGAGATCTGCCGTGATCAGAATATCACGTCCCAGTGGCTCCGTGCGGAGGTTCTGAAGTGAGCGCGCGCGGCGAAGTTGTCGTGGTGAAGTCCCGCCGAACACGCCTTTCGCATTTCGGCCTCCGAGCAGCATCGGCGCCGTATACAGCATGATCCGCTGCGCAAGGCCCGCACGGAGGACTGCGGCATTCAGTTCGCTGCCTCCTTCGACCAGTAGGCTCGTGACACCGACTTGTCCCAGCCTGAGCCACAGTTTGGCCAGATCGACTTTCCCTGCGCGTGCGGGAAGGGTCAGCACATCGATGCCTCGCCGTTTCAGCCGCTCGATCTTCCGGCGTGAAGCTGCGACGGTCGTGGCAACCAGGGTGTGGGCGCTCGATTGCTGTTCGAGCACGCGCGCCTTGGAGGGAACACGGAGGCGGCTGTCCACGACGATGCGCAGCGGTTGCCGGACCACCGGGAGCGCGCTCGGCCGTGCGGTCAACGACGGGTTGTCGTGCAGCACCGTGCCGATGCCGACGAGAATCGCGTCGATGCCCGCACGAAGTCGGTGGGCATGGGCTCTGGCAGCCTCGCCGGTAATCCATTGTGATTCGCCGGTGGACGTCGCGATCTTGCCGTCGAGCGTCATGGCGGCCTTGAGGATCGTGAAGGGGCGGCCGGTGCGTACCCAATGGCGGTAGCCTTCATTGAGGTGCGATGCCTCGGCCTCGCCGCAGCCGACGTCCACGGCCACGCCGGCCCGTCTCAATTGAGCGATCCCCCTCCCCTTCACCATCGGGTTGGGATCGACCATGGCGACCACGACGCGGCGGATACCGGATTTCAAGACCAAGGGCACACATGGCGGGGTACGCTTCTGGAGATGGCTGCAGGGTTCGAGGGTGACGTAGAGGGTGCCGCCCTTCGCCCGCTTGCCGGCTTGGCTCAATGCGATGACTTCGGCGTGGGGGCCTCCGGCCTTGCGGTGCGACCCCTGTCCGATGATCCGGCCGTTCCGGACGACCACCGCGCCGACCATCGGATTGGGGCTGGTGAATCCTCGGCCCTTCTCGGCGAGGCGAAGGGCCAGGGTCATATACCGCCGGTCGGTTTGCGTCTGGCTCACCGCTTCGTACGTTTTGGACGGGATTTGGCGCGCGCGCCGCTGCGGGACGATGTGGCCGACGTATGGGTGGCGGACTTTTTCGCGGGCGTCGTCTTCTTGGCGTCCTGTTCGGCGATGGCGGCCTGCGCCGCCGCCAGGCGAGCGATCGCCACCCGGTAGGGCGAGCAGCTCACGTAATCGAGTCCGAGTTGATGGCAGAATTCGACCGAGCTCGGATCCCCGCCGTGTTCCCCGCAAATGCCGAGCTTGATGTCCGGGCGGGTTTTCCGACCCGCCGCGATCGCGGTCCGCATGAGCGAGCCAACCCCTTCCCGATCGAGGACCGCGAACGGATCGGTCTCGAGGATATTCGCCGTCTTGTAGTAATCGACGAACTTGGCCGCGTCGTCGCGGCTGAAACCGAAGGTGGTCTGCGTGAGGTCGTTCGTGCCGAAGGAGAAGAACTCCGCCTCCTCGGCGATGCGGTCGGCCGTCACGGCGGCGCGCGGCAGTTCGATCATGGTGCCGACGAGATAGGAGAGCTTCATATTGTAGCGCTTCATCGTTTCGGCCGCCACTTCGCGCACGAGGTCCTTCTGCGCCTTCATCTCCGAGACCATCCCGACCAACGGGATCATGATTTCCGGGACGATCTTCTTCCCCTCTTTGGCCAGCTCGCAGGCTGCTTCGATGATCGCCCGGGCCTGCATGCGTGTGATCTCCGGCATGGTGATGCCGAGCCGGCAGCCGCGCAGGCCGAGCATGGGGTTGAATTCGTGCAGCTCCTCGACGCGGGCGAGCAGCCGCTTCTTTTCCTCGATCACGGATTGGTTGCCGCCGGTGAGCTCGAGCTGGGCGATCTCGACCATGAGCTCCTCCCGTTTCGGGAGGAACTCATGCAGCGGCGGATCCAGCAAGCGAATGGTGACCGGATAGCCTTTCATCTCGCGATACAACCCGATGAAGTCCTGCTTTTGGAGCGGCAGCAACTGGTCGAGATATTTCTCCCGCTCCTCGCGCTGCTTTGCCAGGATCATCTTCTGCATGATCGGAATCCGGTCCTCGGCGAAGAACATGTGCTCGGTACGGCAGAGGCCGATCCCCTCCGCGCCGAACCCGCGTGCGATCCGCGCCTGCTCCGGCACGTCGGCATTGGCACGCACTTTCAACCGCCGCACTTCGTCGGCCCATTTCAATACGGTGTCGAAGAGTCGATATTTGTCGGACTTCGACGGCTCCAGCTTCCCTTGAAGGACCTGGATGACCTCGGATTCGACGACCGGAATGTCGCCACCGTAGACGTTGCCCGTGGACCCGTTGATCGACAGGTACTCGCCTTCGCGGAACGTTTGGGTGCCGATACGCACGGTCTGCGTGTCCAACACTTCGACGGCATCGCAACCGGCGACGCAGACTTTGCCCATTTGGCGGGCGACCACTGCGGCATGCGACGTCATCCCGCCGCGAGCCGTGAGAAAGCCGAGAGCGGCGTTCATGCCGTGAATGTCGTCGGGACTGGTTTCCTGGCGGACGAGGACGACCCGGACACCGCCCGCCTTCATCTCGACAGCGCGGTCCGGCGTCAGAGCGATCTTCCCTGCCGCTGCTCCGGGGCCGGCCGGGAGGCCCTTGCCGAGCGCTGTGTAGTGCGATTCCTCCTTGGCGTCAAAGATCGGATACAGGTACTGCGCGAGCTGATCGGGGCCGATGCGTTGAAGTGCCTCCCGCTGCGAGATGACCCCTTCCTTCACCATGTCGACCGCGATGCGGACCGCAGCGATGCCCGTGCGTTTGCCGACGCGCGTCTGCAGCATGTAGAGCTTGCCTTCCTGGATCGTAAACTCCAGGTCGAGCATGTCTCGGTAGTGGCGCTCGAGCTTTTTATAGGTCGCCTCAAGGTCTTTGTAAGCCTGCGGCACGTACTTCGCGAGCTGGCTCACGGGCAGCGGGGTGCGGATCCCCGCCACGACGTCCTCGCCCTGCGCATTCATGAGGCACTCGCCGAAGAACTTGTTTGCACCCGTGGCCGGGTCGCGGGTGAAGGCGACGCCGGTCCCGCTTGTTTCGCCCATGTTGCCGAAGACCATCGCAACGACGTTGACCGCGGTGCCCCAGGAGTCCGGGATTCCATAGAGGCGCCGGTAGGTGACGGCTCGCGCGCCGTACCAGGAGGAGAACACCGCGTTGATCGCCATTCGCAACTGATCGAAGGGGTCGTCCGGGAAATCGCGTTTGGTCTCCTCTTTGACCAGTTCTTTGTAGCTGGCGACCAGTTCCTTGAGCGCTTTGGCGTCGAGGTGGGTGTCCTGCGTGACCCCGAGGTCCTGCTTTTTGTGTTTCAGGATGTCTTCGAAGTGCTCGCGGCTGACTCCCATCACGATGCTGCCGAACATGCTGATGAAACGGCGGTAACTGTCCTGGGCGAACCGTTCGTTCCGGGTTTTCGCCGCGAGTCCCTCGACCGTTTTGGTGGTCAGGCCGACGTTCAACACGGTGTCCATCATCCCCGGCATGGAGGCACGGGCGCCCGACCGAACCGAGACCAGCAAGGGGTTGGCGGGGTCGCCGAAGCCGGCATTCATGGAACGCTCAATGCGCTTCAGCGCCTGCAGGGCCTGGTCCATCATGCCGGGGGGATACGCCTTGCCCCGCTTGTAGTATTCCACGCAGGCTTCCGTGGAGATCGTAAACCCGGGAGGGACGGACACCTTGAGGTTCGTCATTTCGGCCAGTCCGGCTCCTTTGCCTCCCAGCAGTTCCTTCATGTTGCCGGTGCCCTCGGCCTTGCCATCTCCAAAATAGTAGACGTATTTCTTGGCCACGCGACGCTCTCCTTCTGCTATGAGGTCAATGGATCGGGACCGAGTGGTGGGCGGCGGCTTCGAGGCGCATGCGATACCGGTTTACGATGTGGCGCTTGAAGCGAATGCCGCTGACGATGATGGCCGCGACGAATGCGACGACCGCGAACAACCGATAATCCACGAACGGTCCGTAATCAAAATAAAACTTGCCGTCTGCTCCCTGTTTGATTTGCGTGTCTTTTTGAAATGTATGGGTCTTGCCGGTGGAGTCCGCCAGATTGATCCATTCCGAACAAAACTGCACGGGATTTTCGGCGCCGGGGACCTGTTGATAGGCCAGGCGGAGACAGATGTCTTGGGCCGGGTCATAAATGTCCGGGGTGTGCACGAGCCGCTCAAAGCTGACGCCGGTGACCCAGATGCCGAAGAGAAACACCGCATTGCACACCACCATCATGACGACGCTCATGGCGGAGGCAAAGCGTCGGACTTTCCGGTCCCTCACCTCGGCGGCGGCGTCCGCCTCGGCCGGTCCTGACACGGTCGCGGGAGTGGGGTCCAAAGGCCCTCCATTCGCTAGATCCCTTGTACCATAATCTCGGAGAAATCGGCGAATGTCATGAACAAATCGTCCACTCCCTTCAGCAACGACAAGCGGTTGCTCCGCACCGCCGGGTCGTCGGCATTGACCATCACGGCATTGAAAAAGTCGTCGATCGGCCCCTTCAGGTGAACCAGCACGTCAAGGGCGTTGCCGTAGTCGCCTGTCGCCATGCTGGAGGCGAACTGTTGCCGTCCCTGCTCCACCGCTTGGGCCAGGGCGGATTCCGCCGGCTGTTCAAACCGTGCGGCATCGACCGGTTTCCGGTCCCATTGTTCCTTCTCCGTCAGGCGATGCGCTCGCTTAAATCCGACGATCAGGGGATCGAACTCCGGGCGCGTGGTGATCTTTTGCAGGGCCGTCATTTTCTCGAACAAATCCACCAGGTCGATCCGGGCACGATCGGTCGATCGCAGCACGGCATCCATGACGTCTTCGCGCAGCTGATGGCCGCTCTTCCCGTAATAGCGTACACGCTCGAAGATGAACCCGATCGTATCCGATGTGCCGCCCTTGCCCGACGGGGTAGCCGCTTTCACCTGTTGCTGGGCAAGTTGCTCCTGGGCGAAACGCACCGACTCCGCCAGATCAAGGCGCAGCTTGCTTTCGATCAGGATGCGGACGATGGCGGTTGCATGCCGACGGAGGGCGAACGGATCCTCCGACCCGCTGGGGACCAGCCCCACATGGAAGAATGCCGTGACCGTGTCCAGACGATCGGCCAGGGACAGGACCTTGCCCGCCAGCGACTCCGGAAGCTCCCCCTCCATCGCCCGAGGCATGTACTGTTCGCGGATGGCTTGGCAGACGGCCGGCTGCTCCCCGTCATGCTTGGCATATTCACCGCCCATGATGCCTTGCAAGCTCGGAAACTCGCCGACGATGCCCGTCAACAGATCCGCCTTGCTGAGTTCCGCGGCCCGCCGCGCATCCTGCACCAGCGTGTGATCGCCGAGACGACGGGCGATCTGCTCGGCGAGCGCCACGACACGCCTGGTCTTCTGCCGCAAGCTGCCCAATTTCTGCTGATACGTCACGGTGTCCTGCTTCTCGACGCGCGCCGATAGAGGGATCTTGCGATCTTCGTCGAAGAAAAAACGGGCGTCGGCCAAGCGTGCGGCGAGCACCCGCTCGTTGCCCTCGCGGATCAGCTGCATGTTCGAGAGTTTCATGTTGGTGACCGCCAGGAAGTTCGGCAGCAGTCCCCCCTTCTGGTCGACCAGCGCGAAATAGCCTTGATGCTCTTTCATCGAGGTCATCAGGATTTCTTTGGGCAGCGACAGGTAGTGCGGCTTGAACGAGCCGAGAATCGTATGGGGGGATTCCACCATGTAAACGGCCTGTTCGAGAAGGTCCTCGTCGTGATGCAGCCGCCCACGGGCGGACTTGGCCAAGGCGGCCAGTTGATCCAGAATCATTTCTCGGCGGCGCGTCTGGTCGACGATCACGCCGTGCCGTTCAGCCTCCTTGAGATACTGCCCGATGTTCTTCACCACGAAGCCGCGGCCCTTCGTTGCATCGGGGCTCAGGACGCGGTGGCCCTGGCTGAGGTTGCCGGCCTTGATCGTGGCGAATTGGATCGGCAGCACCTTGCCGCCGCAGAGAACCACGAGCCAGCGGATCGGCCGGGCGAACCGGACGCCGGTTTCGTTCCAATGCATGGCCTTCGGGAAGGAGAGCTTGGCGATCAGCTGCGGCAGGACCTGTGTGAGGACCGTCGTTGCTGCCTGCCCTTTTTCCTGCTTGACCGCAAACACGTATTCGCCTTTCGGGGTGGTGCGCACTTGTAGGTCCTGCACCGCAACGCCCTGCCCGGCGGCAAACCCGATCGCAGCTTTGGTCGGCTGACCGGACTGGTCGAAGGCGACGGCTTTCGACGGGCCCATCGTTTCTTTGACCGCGGATGCCTGCTGGGCGGCCAAGCCTTCGACAAGCAGAACGAGGCGCCGGGGGGTTCCTACCGTCCGCAGTTCCCCATGGGACAGGCGTTGCTCCGCCAGCATGGTTTCGGCCGTCTGTTGCAACGCCCGCAGTGCGGGAGCCACGAACTGACACGGCAGCTCTTCGGTGCCGATTTCCAGGAGCAGTTCCGTCGTGCCGGTGGATTTGGGCCGTGGGAGAGGCCTGCGTGCTGGCGGTTTGGATGGCATGGCTGGTGTGATGGTCTCCGGTTAGCGACGGGATGCGCCGACAGAGGCCGCTGAGGCCTTCGAAGGTTTTCCGGCCTGCTTGATCAGTGGGTGGCCCATGGCTTCACGGTCGGCCAAGTAACATTCGGCGCAACGCCGCGCGAGGGCACGGACCCGGGCGATATAGGCTGTCCGCTCCGTCACGCTGATGGCGCCCCGAGCATCCAGCAGGTTGAACATGTGCGAGGTCTTGATGCAGTAATCGTAGGCCGGCAAGGTCAGGTTCTTGTCCAACAGACGCGTGCATTCCGCCTCGAAAGACTGGAAGGTCGCCATCAGCATAGCGACGTCGCCTTCTTCGAAGTTGTAGCGCGAGAATTCGACTTCGCTGCGGTGATGGACATCACCGTAGGTGATGCCGTCGGTCCAGACCAGATCGAAGACGTTGTCGACCTGCTGCAGGTACATCGCGATGCGTTCGGTGCCATAGGTGATGGTGATCTCGCCGGTGATCGGATTGAGCGGAATGCCGCCGATCTCCTGAAAATACGTGAATTGGGTGATCTCCATGCCGTCGAGTCGAACTTCCCAGCCCAAGCCCCAAGCGCCGAGTGTGGGGGACTCCCAGTCGTCCTGTACGAAGCGGATGTCGTGTTTTCTTGGGTCAATGCCCAGCTCTTTCAGGCTCTCCAGGTACTGGTTCTGAATGTCGGCCGGAGCCGGTTTCAGCACGACTTGATACTGATAGTAATGCTGCATCCGGTTCGGATTCTCCCCGTACCGACCGTCGGTGGGACGCCGACAGGCTTGCGGGTAGGCAGATCGCCAGGGTTCCGGACCGAGGGAACGCAGAAAGGTCGCAGGATGGAACGTGCCGGCCCCCATTTCCAGATCATAAGGCTGATGGATGACACAGCCACGGTCCGCCCAGAATCGATTTAGGGAAAGGATGAGGTCTTGGAAGGTCACCGCATACCCATATGCTGGAATACGCACGCGTGAGTCGATCGAAAAACGAAAGCTGAAGCTAGCAAGAATGGTTGCAGGGTGTCAAGAAACCAAGCGTCCGATTTCAACAGGTTGCGTCGCGCCAACACCTCAGGCATCGCTGTTCGTTTGCGCGCGTGACGGTGATGATGGCTTGAAGGAGGAAGCGAGACTGGTTTAATGTTCGAAATCTTGATTAACTCAGTATAGAAAAGGCATGGTCTTCCACCTCGGACATGAAATTTTCAAAGAAAAGTGAATATGGCCTCCGGGCCTTGCTCGAGCTGCATGACACCTACGGCGGCCGGGTGCTGCAACGACACGAGATTGCCGAACGACAGCACATTCCGGTGGAGTTCCTTGAACAGATCCTCCTCGCGCTCAAGCGGGCCGGCCTCCTGGCGAGTCGGCGCGGTTTGCGCGGCGGGTACACCCTGATCAAGCCTCCGGATGAGATCACGCTCGGCCAGGTCATCCGCATTCTGGACGGACCGCTGGCCCCGATCGCCTGTGTCAGCAAGACCGCCTACCAGAAGTGCGCCGATTGTCCGTACGCCCAGAAGGAATTCTGCCCCCTGCAGAACGCCATGGGGGAAGTGCGGAACGCCATTGCCGATATTCTCGACAACTACACCTTGAAGGATTTTGCACGAGGTTCGACGAAGCGACCACGTGGAAAGGATGCTCCATGAACGACGACGGTATGAAACCCTCGATCCCCGATGACGCGCCCGCACGACCGCTGCCGCTCCCGCACGTGACGGTGGGCGACAAGCACGTCCGCAGCGTCGTGAAGGGCATCAGTTGGCGTGCCGTAGGCACCCTCGATACGATGATCATCAGCTACCTCATCACAGGGAACGTCAAATATGCCGCGTTCATCGGGTCGACCGAGGCCATGACGAAGGTAGTCCTGTTCTGGGCCCATGAGCGGGTCTGGCAAAAGATCAAGTGGGGGCGCATCCTGCCGACGACGAGCTCGCCGTAGCAAAAAAGACTGCAGGGGACGGGGGACTGCGCGGAGCAAGGCGGACTGAGTGCCGAGGACGGAGGAGGCAGAACGGAGATGCCCGCCGGCAGGACGAGCCGGCGGGCAGGATGACCGGTTACTTGACCTCGATGTTGACGGACGCTTCGGCGGCAAGGCCCTTGTGATCGTCGGTGGCCGCGACGACTTTGATTTCGTGTTTCCCGGGCGGCAGGTTCGTGAACGTACCCTTGAAGCCCTTCTGATACTGGCCGTCCAAATACACATGGGCGTGGTGGGCCTTTCCGCCCTTCGTCAGTTCGTACTTGAGGTCGAGACTTTCGCCCGAGACGACCGCCCCCTCTGCGGGACTGGTGATCACGATTTTGGACCCGTCGTCCGCGCGCGCGCGGTCGTTGTCAGCAGCCGTTGCGATCGCCGGCGCGATGATCATGATGCCGAATAAAAGAAGTGCCTGTCCGAACCGGGCCGCTGTCATGAATCCCTCCTCTTGCTCAGGTGAGTATGACTTCCTACGTGGTCGTTTGTTCATTCTGTAACAGATGAAGCTACGTAGTTGCAAGCGCGCCCATTTGGACTCAGTATCACCACCGGCTTACGCAGTTGTCTTCATTGACTCCCTGCATGTCATTTGCTAGCCTCGTCGCCTCGACGGTATATTCATCCGCCGTAGTCGACTTCCAGGCACGATCGTGAAAGGATCGCTCATGACTTCTTCGACCGCCGTACCGACCGAACTGGTCACCCTCTTGCACAATAAAGCGACCCAGCTCCGCATCGACAGCGTGAAGGCCACGAGCGAAGCGGGCAGCGGGCATCCATCGAGTTGTTGCTCGGCTGCCGATATCGTCGCGGTCCTCTTCTTTTCCGTAATGCGGTACGATCCGAAGAATCCCAAGCTTCCCAACAGCGATCGCTTCGTCCTGTCGAAGGGGCACGCGGCTCCCCTTCTCTACGCCGCCTGGGCGGAGGCGGGGTTATTCCCGGCTTCGGATCTTTTGAAGCTCCGGACGTTGACCTCCGATCTGGAGGGGCATCCGACGCCGCGCCTGCCCTTCGTGGATATGGCGACGGGGTCGCTGGGTCAGGGACTGGCCGCCGGGGTTGGGTTGGCGTTCAACGCGAAGGCGATCGACAAGACCGACTACCGTACCTACGTTCTCATGGGCGACGGCGAATCCGTCGAGGGATCGGTCTGGGAGGCGGCCGAGGTCGCCCGCAACGCCGGGCTCGACAATCTCTGTGCCATCGTCGATATCAATCGGCTGGGACAGAGCGATCCGACGATGCTGCAGCACGACATGGAGGCCTATCGGTTGCGTTGGACGGGATTCGGTTGGCATGCCATCGTCGTCGACGGACACGACATCGGCGCGCTCGTGGCGGCCTTTGAGGAGGCCGCGCGCACCAAGGGCCGGCCCACCGTGTTGTTGGCGAAGACGTTCAAGGGGCGGGGCATTTCGTTCGTGGAAAATTCCCCGGACTGGCACGGGAAACCGCTCAAGAAGGGGGAGGAGACGCAGAAGGCTTTGGATGAGCTCACGCGCCAGATGCGGCCGAACTCGGCCCATGTACAGGTCAGGAAGCCCGCGCCTGGGGGGGCGACCGCTACGCCGGCGGGAACCATGGCGCCGTCGCCTTACAAGGTGGGCGACTCAGCCGCGACCCGCGAAGCCTTCGGAGCCGCCTTGCTCGCGCTGGGCGAAGCCAATCCGACGGTCGTCGGGCTCGATGCGGACGTGAAGAACTCCACCTATACCGATAAATTCGGCAAACGATTCCCCCAACGGTTCTTGGAAAACTTCATCGCCGAGCAGAACATGGTCGGCGCGGCGGCCGGACTGGCCGCCTGCGGGAAGATTCCTTTTGCCGCCACGTTCGCCTGTTTCCTCACGCGCGCCTACGATTTCATCCGCATGGCCGCCATCAGCCAGTCGAACATCAAACTGGTCGGAACCCACGTGGGCGTCAGTATCGGCGAAGACGGCCCGTCCCAGATGGGGCTCGAGGATCTCGCGATGATGGCGGTGCAGCCGGGCGTCACGGTGCTCTACCCGTCCGACGCCACCGCCATGTACAAACTCGTGGAAGCGGCCGCCGCCCACAAAGGCATGGTGTATCTGCGGGCGGGGCGTCCGAAGACCCCGGTCATCTACGGGCCGGAAGAAAACTTCCGCATCGGTGGGGCTAAAGTCGTTCGCCAGAGCGCCGCGGACCAGCTGACCATCGTGGCCGCCGGGGTAACGCTTTTCGAAGCCTTGAAGGCGCACGACCGGTTGAAAGCCGCCGGACTCGCGGTACGGGTAGTCGATCTCTACAGCATCGTGCCCGTCGACCGCGCGACGCTTCTCGATTGTGCGCGCGTGACGGGCGGGCGGTTCCTGACCGTGGAAGACCACTACGCGCACGGCGGCATCGGCGACACGGTCCTGAGCGCCCTGGCATCCGAAGGAGTGCGGGTGCACAAGCTCGCGGTTCGAGACATTCCTCACAGCGGCAAACCCGAAGAACTCGTGGATCATTTCGGAATCGGAGTCCGTTCCATTGTCGAAGCGGCCAAAGACATCCTCAAGTGACCGGTCCGACCCAAGCCCTGCCAGCCCGCTCAATCAGATTCCGCTCCTGAACATTCTGAGCGCGCAGGACCGGCAGCAGGTCCTGCGCGAGCTGACCGAGACCCATTACGGAAAAGGCCAGTACATTTTCCGCGAGGGGGATCCGGCCGAATATTTCCATATCGTGAAGGAAGGTTCGGTCAAATGTGTCAAGTTGTCCTTGGACGGTAAGGAATGTACGCTCAAGGTCCTGATGCCGGGCGATCTATTTTGTTGTGNNTTGTTGTGACGCCGCTGCGTTCGATGGCGCGTGCCATCCCGGCACCGCCCAACCGATGGGTGACGTGAGCGTGCTGCGCATGAGCAAGAAGGCCTATTTCGACATGCTGCGGCGCAACCCGGATGCCGCGATCGAGGTCATCAAATATCTCGGCAACCGGCTCAACGAAGCCCAGGAAAAGGCCAAGATCCTGGCCTTGGACCGTGCAGATCAGCGACTGGCGTCCCTGCTGGTTAACCTCGCCGAGCGCAGCGGTATTCGGGAGTCCAACGGGATCCGGTTGTCCGTGCGCCTCACCCGTCAAGACATGGCCAACATGGTCGGGGTCACGACCGAAACCGCCATCCGGATCATGGCCCGATTCAAGAAGGATGGCCTGGTTTCCGGCACGGCCGCCCGCTTGATCATCCGCGATCTGCCAGGTCTCAAACTGTTGGCCGCGGCGTAGCGCCGTGTTCCCTCCGCAAACCCAACCCCTAAGGTATTCGCGAAAATATGACAATTGTCATATTTTCTTGAAGTGCGTCTGTCGTATGGTCTAGCAACGTCGAGTCCCCCGAAATCAGATGCAAGGGGCATCGCACGGCGAAGAAGAGACGGGTTCTGCATTTTACAGAGGAGGCTTGTATGAATGGGATAGCAGTGAAACAGGGTGCATCGCAACAAGGGGCCAGGATTGGCGCCTTCTTGGGGCTCGCGCTGGGGATGGTCGCGGGCGCGGTCGAGGCGAAAACACATGACATCAGCATGACCGCGGTGGAAACGGAGATCGTCATCGACGGCGGCGGAGAGAAGTACGCGGCATGGACGTTCAACGGGCAGTTTCCGGGGCCGGTCGTGCGGGTGACGGAAGGCGATACCATCAACTTCACGCTGACCAACCCGGCTACGAACAAGCACCCTCACGCCATGGATTTTCACGCCGCCGAGATCGACTTCCTGAAAAACTACAAGGCGATCAATGC
>JRYJ01002307.1_pt1 | contig 17482 bp, 15 predicted proteins | sample 235371 | NCBI WGS metagenome assembly JRYJ01 (sample SAMN03074219, study PRJNA261477) | activated sludge metagenome | biome: Wastewater Treatment Plant; feature: Wastewater; material: Activated sludge; isolation source: activated biomass of a wastewater treatment plant treating hydrocarbon... ... | reverse complement strand
ACGCCTTGCTGTCCGACAATCTGCTGCCGAATCCCGCCGCCTGTGGGCGCTTGCGCACGGATCCGGTTGGGATCGGCGGCTCCGTCTACAACCCCCTCGAGATCGCGGCGCTAATCGAGGAGTGCTTTGACCAAGTGCTCGCCACGGCGAGAGCGATCTCGGACCCGTTCGAGCAGGCCTTCTTCCTGATGGTGCAGTTGCCCTATCTGCAGCCCTTCGACGACGTAAACAAGCGCGTTTCGCGTCTGTCGGCAAACATCCCGCTGATCTGACACAACGTGTCGCCCTTGTCGTTCGTGGATGTCCCCGAGAAGGCGTACATCGACGGTTTGCTGGGCGTCTATGAATTCAACCGCGTCGCATTGCTTCGCGGCGTGTTCGTGTGGGCCTATGAGCGATCATGCCAACGGTATGTCGCCGTCCGGCAGTCACTCGGCGAGCCGGATTCGTTTCGCCTGCGCTACCGGGAGGCTCTGATGCAGGTTATCCGGACAATTGTCCAGAACCGCTTGGATGCGACGGTCGAGGCGATCAAGAATGTGGCTGTCGGGGCAGGGATCCCGGACGAGCACCTTGACCACTTCGTCCGGCTCGCGGAGATCGAACTCCGGTCACTGCACGAGGGCAACTTTGCTCGCTACCGCCTGCGGCCATCTGAATTTGAGGCTTGGACGGGTGCCCGAAAAGCGAGGTGAGGAATCCGCACCGAGCCCCGTGACGCGGCAATCACGCCGCCTTTACCGGCACCAGATCGCTCAGTACCGTCTAGCGGGGGAAAAGGGGCCGCGTTCGAATTCTTACTGGCCAGGGGCTGGCCAGCGATTCGGATGCCTCTTTGACCGCGCGCCGAGAATCCGTCCCGAGCTCGCCGATTCACCGCATCCTGAAAGTAGATCTTCGGTTGAGAAGAGAGTCACGGCAACCGCCGCCCACGTGCCGACCCGATAGACATCCAGGCCATATATTGCGACGATGCAATATACGCAGGCAACCTTGCTCGCTCGCGCCAAGGAAGTTCGTGACGACGGTTCGATCATCGATGTCGTCGTCTGGGATCTGCCGGAACCCCAGCCGCCCGCACGCACCGGTACAAGTACCGCCTGTAATACGGCGTCGATGGCGTGTCACGCGTACGCTACGACAACGAGCGGGGCAAGGGCGATCACCGGCATATCGGAGACCGAGAAGAGGTGTATGTCTTCACCACGCTCGAGCAGTTGATCGAGGATTTCAGAAGCGATGTCGAGAGCTGGGGGTAATCCATGAGAGCGATCATCGAGGTGGCTCGCAAGGGTTCGATCTTCACCACCGTTGCCCGGCAGGTCGCCAGTGCACGCCAGGGTCGGTCACCGGACTACCACGTGAGTTTCGAGTCGGCGCGCGCGCTGTTCGCCGANNCCTGTTCCGCGTCATCGAGACGCTGTTCGCCGTGCTCCTCAAGCCGGACACGGCGCCGACCTGGCACGAGGACGTGCGCTTCTTCCGCATTGAGGACGCGGCGGGGGCGCTGGTCGGCCAGTTCTACCTCGACCTCTATGCGCGCGAGACCAAGCGCGGCGGCGCCTGGATGGACGACGCCGTCACGCGCCGCACGATGCGGGCGTACGCGCTGTACGTGCGGATGCTGCTCGGCGACCGCCAGCCGGGCGAGGCGCGCGCGCTGTTCGCCGAGCTTACGCCCGCGCGCCTGGATCTGCTCGATACGTTGCGCCGCGTGGGCCCCTGCAGCATTTATGCGTTGGCCAAGGCGGCCGAGCGCGACTACTCCAACGTGCATACGGACGTTTTGCGGCTGGAAGAACTGGGCCTGATCGACCGTGCGGAAGATAGGGCGGTGTCGGTACCCTTCGAGGCCGTCGAGATTCTCGTCCCGCTCACACAGGTCGCGTAACGCGTGTGTACGCCGGCTGGACTGTGGCCAAACCGTTTCCGCCATTGGGACGCACGACTCCCTCACCGAGAATGCCGCGCGGCTGACCGCGGCGCCAGGTCTGTCAGCGCGCGAAAACGCCTGTGCAGCTGACGGGTCGAACCGGTCAGTCAGCCGCGCTTTACTCCGTCACGCCGCCTTCGCCGGCCACAGGTCGCCCAGGATCGTCTCGCTTGCCAGTGTGCGCGCGTCGTTGATCTTCGCGATCATTTCCAGATGAGGAAGGAAATCCCACTTCTCGCGTCGCCGCTGCTCGTCGACGACGCTGGAGATGGCGGCGACTCGGTAATAGATGAAGTGATCGAGTTCGCCGTTGCGTTCGAGTTCGGCGTAGAGATCCGGGCTGCGGGATTTGACGAGTTCGCGCACCGTGCGCTCCAAAGGACTTTCCATTTCCCACCTCATGAGTTTGATTGAGAGACGGTTCGCCGACGCGCGCTCCGGTCGCGCGAGCGCCGGCCATTCGTAGAGTTTCACGCAAGACACATGCCACGGCTCGCGCAGTGCCAAGTCATTGATTTGCCGTGGGTCGCAGCGGATTGGCTCGGAGGACGGCGCATCGCGATGGTGCAAACGATGTTGCGCCGCACAATTTCCGGGCGCGGGGATGCTGCGGATGTGGCCGTTGGCATGGTACGCAAAGCCGGAGAAAGGGTCGGCAATCCGCCTTTATCGACCGATCATGCCGGCACGTCATCGCGGACAATGACGTCCGGCTGAGCGCATGCCGCGTTCGCACCACAAGGGAGCAAAACAATGGAAGGGTCCGTGCGCATCGTCTTCTTCGGCGAGATTCTCCCCGGACACGATCCCGATCGCGTCAAGGCCGACATGGCGGCGCTGTTGAAGGTGGCGCACGAGGAAATCGAATCCGTCTTCTCCGGCAAGCGCATCGTGCTGCGCAAGGATTTGCCGGCGGACCAGGCGCCGCGTTACACGGCATACCTGGAGAAGCTCGGCGTGCGGGTGATGGTCGAACCTGCCGACACACCCGCCGCACCGGCACCTTCGCCCGCACCCGTGCCATTGGCGCTGGTGGAGGATACGCCGCCGCCGAGCGTGCCGGCCGCGGAAGAAATGGAATGCCCGAAGTGCCACGAGCGGCAGCCGAAGCGCACGCTCTGTCGCGCCTGCGCGGTGGACATGCCGCGCTATCTTGCCGCGCAGCAGGCGGCGGCGGACGAGGAGCGCGCGGCGCGCAAGGCAGCCGTCGAATCGATCACGGCGCATCGCCGATCGGGCGCTCGTGCGGCAACCGACGTGGAGCACGCAGGGGAGGAACCGTCGTTGGTCGGCCTGAGCTGCACCGGGCGCTTCGGCCGCTTGTCCTACTTGGTTGCCAGCTTCCTCGGCTCGGCGATCATGATCGGACTCGTCGTGATCGCGATCAAGACGCAGAGTATTGCATTGCCCGCGGTGGTGTTTCTGGTCGTGTCCTATGCCCTCGGGCTGCGCCCCATGGTGCTGCGCCTGCATGACATCGGCTATAGCGGATGGTTGTGGCTGATCAGCTTCGTTCCCGTGGCCAACATCGCCCTGACAGTGGTGCTGTACCTCGCGCCCGGCAGCCGGGACGATCGCGGCTACGGCCTGCCGGGCCGCGGCTCCGGGGTTGTCGGCGCGGTTGTCTCCGTGATCCTATTCGGCTTTGCCGCCGCCGTGTTGATGGATCAACTGCGCACCGCCCCGCCGGCACTGCTCGCTGCTCTGGGCGGCGCCTACGACGTATACGATGATGCGCAGGGCGACGGTGCAGCGCTCGGCAAACCGGCCGGCTACCAGCCGGGCGCCAACACCGTTGTCATGTATTCGCTGACCACCTGCCCCTATTGTGCCCAGAAGCGCCGCGATCTCAATGCCGCCGGCATTCGATACACGGAGATCTTCATCGACGAAAACCCGGGCGCGGCGGCGACGCTGGGGGAGAAGCTGCAGCGCGCCGGGGTACCGCCCAGCAGCGTGGGCGTGCCCATCCTCGAGGTCAACGGCGCGATGCTGCCGAACAATCCGTCCATGCAGGAGATTGTGCGCCACCTGCGCCGCGGCAGCACTTAGGCCCGGCTACCGTTCCAAGACCGGCCGGAGGCTGCTATCGTTAGCGCTCGGTAACGTCTGGCGGGGGCAGGGCTCGTGAACATCAGCGTACGCAAACTGCTGCAGGACCCGATGCTAGGGCTGCGGCTCGTGGCCGGCGAGCGCGGGCTGGACCGCCCCATCACGACGGCCGAACTGAACCGTCCGGCGCTGGAGCTTACGGGCTACTTTGCCAAATTTCGCCCCGAGCGCATCCAGATCTTCGGCATCGGCGAGATTTCCTATCTTGCGGTCCACGCCCACGAACCGTCCCTGTGCGCGAATCTGAACCGGATACTGGTTGATGGCGTGCCCTGCGCCATCGTTACCAATGACGCCGAGCCTCCGGTGGAGATGTCCGACCGTGCCAGCACGCTAGGCATCCCGTTGTTGAGCTGTCCGCACGGCTCGACCAAACTGTACAAGCGGCTGTGGGAGCATCTCGAGCCGNNGTGCTGATCCAGGGCCAGAGCAGTGTCGGCAAGAGCGAGGTGGCGCTGGAGCTGATCCGGCGCGGCTTTCATCTCGTCGCCGACGATGTGGTCACCATCAAGTGCCTGAACGATTCCATGCTGATCGGCCGCGGCATGGACGTGCTGCCTTTTCACATGGAGGCACGGGGGCTCGGCATTATCGATGTCAGCCAGCTATTCGGCGCTGCCGCCATCCGCCCGGAAAAGCGCATCACCATGGTCATCACGCTGGTGCCGTGGCAGAGCGACGCCCAGTACGACCGTATCGGCCTCACCGATGAAATGACCAGCATTCTGGAAGTGCAGGTTCCGCACTTGACCATTCCGGTGACACCCGGGCGCAGCGTCGGCACGCTGGTCGAGATTGCCGCACTCAACCAGAAGCTCAAGAACATGGGCGTGCACACCGCGCGCATGCTCGGCGAGCGCCTGACCGCGGCGATGGAGGCCGAGGAGAGGGAGAACAAGGGGGCCGGTGCAGCATAGCGCGCGCCGGCCGCGATCCGGCGTCTCGTGCGCGGTTGACGGGTACCGAAACCGATTGCAGATGCCGCGGGCCGACCGGGCGAATGGCGTGGCAGCGCGCTCTTCGCGGTCGCGTTTACGAGTCCGCGGTCCGTGCGCAGTACGGTTCCTCGATCGGCGCCGGCGCGCGCGCGCAAAAGGGCTCCTGAATGGCGTCGGAACCTGGGGCGGCTGCTCGCCCGGCAAGAGCATCGAGACCCATCAGCACTTTTTCGGGCGTAATCGGCAGATCAGACACGCGCACCCCGGTGGCATGCCACAGGGCATCGGCGATGGCCGGCGCCGTGGGCGAGACCGGTCCTTCGCCCGATTCCTTGGCACCGAAGGGGCCGCGCGGATCCTCGACCTCGATCGTGCTGTGCAGTGCCTCGGGCATGTCCATCGCACCGGGCATTTTGTAATCCAGGAAATTGGCATTCAAAGTCTTGCCGTCGCGGGTGACGAGATCCTCCATGAGCGCGTAGCCCAGTCCCATCTGGATGCAGCCCTCCACCTGACCTTCGACCGACATGGGGTTGAGCATGCGGCCGCAGTCGTGTGCAGTGTGTACCTTTTCGACCTTTATCTGCCCGGTGTCCTCGTCCACGCGCAGTTCCACAACTTGGGCGCCGAAGCTGAAGGCCGGGCTGACCAGACCCATGTCGCGCGGGGTGTAGCTGCCGCGCCCGATTAGCGGCTCGCCCCGGTGAGCCTTCTGCCACATGGCAACCGCCTCGCCGAATTGAATCGCGCGCTTCGGCTGCCCCTTGACGCGAACCATGCCGTCGCGGCATTCCATCTCGTGGATGACGTTCGAATCGAAGCGCAGCGACACCATCTGAAACAGCTCCTGCTTGATTTGCCGCGCCGCCTCCAGTACGGCATTGCCGGCCATCAGCGTGACGCGGCTGCCCCAGGTGCCGAGGTCGGCCTTGGGTGTCATGGCCGTGTCCGCGCTCGTGATCTGAACGTCCTGCATGCGCAGGCCCAGTTCCTCGGCCAGGATCTGAAGCAGCACGCTGTCGGAACCCTGGCCGATGTCCGAGGCCATAGTGAGCAGATGTGCCGTGCCATCGGCATAGGCACGGACCTCCGCGGCGCTGAAGGCGTACTGGGTGTTGAACCAGTTGAACACGCCGCCGCTGATGAAGCTGTAACAACCGACGCCGACACCATAGCCCTTGCGCTTCTCGCTGCGCTTGGCTTTCCAGTCGCTCATACGGGCGACTTCCTCCAGGCATTCGCGAAAAGCGCAGGTGCCCATCGTCGCCACCTCGGGGATCGTGTCGCCCGGTTGCATCGCATTGCGGATGCGCAGTTCGATCGGATCGATACCCAGCTCGTCGGCGGCGAGATTCATCTGTGTCTCGGTGGCGAACAGCGCCTGGGGTGCGCCCAGACCGCGCATGGCGCCCGCCGGCGCGTTGTTCGTGTAGACGTGGTAGCCCTTGTAGCGGTAGGCGGGGTAGCGATAGAGCATGGCGCCGAAATTGCCGATCAGGAACGTGGCTGTCGGGCCCATGCTGTTGTAGCCGCCGCCGTTCAGGTGCGCCGTCACCTCCTTGCCCAGCAGTATGCCGTCCTTGGTGAAAGCCACGCGCGAGTGCAGACGCACTGCATGGCGCCGGCGGCCGACCGACAGTTCCTCCTCGCGACTGAGGGTAAACTTGACCGGGCGGCCCGTAAGTTGGGCGATGCGCGCGGCGCACACGTCCCACGCCCGCAGCTCCATCTTGCCGCCGAAACCGCCGCCGAGCGCGGGCTTGATGACACGCACTTCGTTCTCACGCAGCCCCAGGGCCTTGGCCAGCAGGCATTGCACGATGTAAGGCGTCTGCGTCGTGGCGATCAGCGTGATCCTGCCTTGCGCGTCGGCCTGGGCCAGTGAGGAACACGGCTCCAGATAGGCCGGGCTCACGGCCTGGAGGCGGAAGACGTCCTCGCGCACGTAGTCGGCCCGGGCGAACGCCTCGTCCAGTTCACCGAAAGAAATCGTGCGCTCGACGCTGACGTTGCCGGGTGTCTCTTCGTGCAGAGTCGGGGCGCCGGGCGCCAGCGCCGCCTCGTAATCGAAGACGGCGGGCAGGATCTCGTATTCCACCTTGATGAGCGCGAGAGCCTCTTCGGCCGTGTCGGCATCCACCGCGGCCACGGCCGCGACCTCGTCGCCGACGTAGCGCACCTTGCCCCGCGCCAGCGCCATCTCGTCCTGGGTCGCGGGGAAAAGTCGCCAGTTGCCGTAACGCACGGCCGGCAGATCGTCGCCCGTGATAACGGCGGCAACGCCGGGCAGGGCGCGCGCTCGGCTCGTGTCGATGCCGACGATGCGCGCGTGCGGATGGGGGCTGCGCAGCATGCGCCCGTGCAGCATCCCGGGGAACGACATGTCGTCGGTGTATTGCGCCGAGCCGGTCGCCTTGGACAGGGCGTCGACACGCGGCAAGCGCTTGCCTATCAAGGAGTATTCGCTCATGGCTGTGCCTCCGTCGGCAACTGAAGCCCGGCGCGCACGGCGGCTGCCGCCACCGCACGGCGTGTGAGTACCGCGATGACGCGGCGCCGATAAGAGGCCGAGGCGCGCACGTCGGTGATCGGGCGGCATTCGCTTGCCGCGATCTCACCGGCTTCGCGAAGAATGCCGGGGTCCAGCGTGGAGCCCTGTAGGTGCGCCTCTGCCTTCACGGCGCGCAGCGGCGTAGGTCCGACCGCACCGAGGAAGATGCGCACCTCGGCGCAGCGGCCCCCGTCCGCGCTGACACCGGCGCCGACACTCGCCGCACTGACGTCCACGTGTGCGCGCGCCTGGATGTTGCGGTAGGCGTATCCAAACTGTCGTTGAGGCGGGGGCACGGCGACGCATACGAGGACCTCCTCGGGGGTGACGACCGTCTGTGCCGGACCGAGGAAGAAATCTTCGAGCGCTACCCAGCGGCTACTGCCGGCGCGCGCCAGCCGCACACGTGCGCCGTACGCGAGCAGGGTCGGCGCGCTGTCAGCGCAGGGCGAGCCGTTGCAGATGTTGCCGGCAAGCGTGCCCATGTTGCGTATCTGAATGTTGGCGGTCTGCGCCGCCGCCTCTGCGATGGCCGGATAGTGCGCGCGAATGTGCGGGTTCTCCATGACCTCGGCAAGCCGCGCCATGGCGCCGATGATCAGCCCTGTCTTGGGGTCGTAGGTGATCGGGCGCAGTTCGCCGACGTGCCGCAGCGACACCACGAGCTCGGGACGCAAGGCACCCTTGGCCATCTTCGGCATTAGGTCCGTGCCGCCGGCTAGCAGCCGCGCCCGGCTTCCATGCTCGGCAAGTATGTCCAAGGCTTCGTCGAGGGAGCGCGGGCCCGCGTAGGACAGGCGCGGCAACATCACGTACCCCCCTTTTCGCTCGCGGGTCGGCCGGAGTTCGCGTCGCCGGAACTGCGTTCGCGCATCCCCTGCGCAGCAGCTTGGATCGCCTCTACGATTTTGGCATATCCGGTGCAGCGGCAGAGGTTGCCGGAGATGCCGGCGCGGATCTCGTCGGGCGTAGGATCGGGATTGCGACTCAGCAGGTTAAGCGCCGAGAGTTCCATGCCGGGGGTGCAGAAACCGCACTGGATGGCGCCATGCTCGATGAAGCTCTTTTGGATCGGGTGCAATCGCTCAGCAGAATCGGCCAATCCTTCGACGGTGAGCACCTCCGCACCGTCGACCTCCAGCGCGAGCGTCAGGCAGGAGACAACGGAAAGGCCGTCGACGATGACCGTGCAGGCGCCGCAATCGCCGTCGCCGCAGCCCTTCTTGGTGCCGGTCAGGCGCAGGTCTTCGCGCAGAAGCTCGTTCAGGGTGCGCCAGGGTGCCACCGCCAGTTCGTACGGACTGCCGTTGACGCGCAGTCGTATGACCTGTTTCATGCTTCTCTCCCTTGACCCTTGCCGAGTTGCGCCGTCCGGGGGCGCCCGGCGATGGCGGTTCCATCGACGTCCGCCGCAGCATCGGCAGGATCATTGTAGTTACCAACATGGCAGGCGATAACGACGCTGCCGAACGATACGGTTGAAGTATGGCATTCCCATGATGGAATGTCAACAATTTGACATCAAGCAGTATGGCGTCAAGCGAAATGACCCGGTCGGACGGCGCGGCATGCCAGCGCAGTGCCAGGGCATCCGTGCCGGGTGCGTACCGGTTTGCCGAAGACGCGGTGCAACGTGACCACGAGCGCGTCGCACGGTGTGAAACGGTACGGGGGTGCGCGAAGACCCTTGCGCGGAAGAGCCCGCCAATGCAGACTGCCGGGCGTGGCTGCGCGCCGCAGATCCGTTGGGCGCACAAGGAAGAACGATGGCCGAAGTCTTCATCAGCTATGCGAGCGAAGACCGCGATCGCGCCGGGATGCTTGCCGGAGCGCTTGCCGCGTGCGGCTGGACGATCTGGTGGGACCGCAAGATCGTCATCGGCAAGCCCTTCGACGAGGCGATCGAGCGCGAACTCGAGGGTGCGAAGTGCGTCGTCGTGCTCTGGTCCAACCACTCGATCGCGTCCGAGTGGGTCAGGACCGAGGCCGCAGTCGCGGCAGAGCGAGGCGTGCTGATTCCCGCCGCACTCGATCCGGTCAAGCTGCCCCTGGAGTTCCGGCGCCGGCAGACGGCCGATCTGGCGGGCTGGAAGGGAGAGTCCTCGCACGGCGGGTTTCAGGCGCTGTGCGATGCGATCGGGGCAACGGTCGGCGGCAAGCGCGGGCGGCAGGAAGCGCCCGCCGCGATTCCGGCTGCGCGCACCTCCTACCGCTGGCTGCCTGCGGCGCTCGTGGCCGTCGTCGTCGCGGTCGGAGTCGCGATCTACGCCACCGGCATGGGGCGGCCGGACGGCACGAAACCCGCCGCGCCGGTACCGACGGCACCGGCAGGCAACGCCGAGGCCGAGCGACCTGCCGGCGGTGCCAAGTCCGAAATGCGGGTCGAGGCAAAGGTGCCCGCGCGCACTGCCGTGGATCTCGCCGAACTGGTGGCCGGCCGGTACTTCGGCGACGTGATCGCCGACGCCAAGGGTTCCTCGCGCACCGCCGTTGTCGTCACCATTGCCCGGCTGGACCGGGCGGCGGTGCGCGTGAGCTCCGACTACGCGCGGCTTGGCACGGTGGACATCGCGCTGTCCCGCAACGGCAATCAGATATTCAACAATGGGGGCGACACGCCCTTCATTGTCGACCTGGACCGGAATCCGCCTACGCTGATTTTCGATCCGCGCAGCGAGGTGGCCTATCGGGGGACCATGCAGCGATGAGCGGCAGCAACCCAGGCGTCGATGGTCATGAGGTTGCACTCCTATGCCACCCGAGCGCTCCGAACCGCCGGGTCCGAGGACTCGCCGCCCGCGTCGAGGCGGCAAGAAACGGTGCGCTGGCATTCGCTTTTCGCCTCGACGCAGAGCTGGCACGGCTGCGTGTGCCGGCGGCAGTGTCGCCGCGGCGGGCGGACCGGCTGTGGGAACATACGTGCTTCGAGGCGTTCGTGGCCGTGCGCGGGCAGGCGGCCTACCACGAGTTCAATTTCTCGCCATCCGGCGAGTGGGCGGTCTTTGCCTTCCGCGGCTATCGGGACGGCGCAGTGCTCGACCGGGATCTCGTGCCGGCGATCACGGTGCGCCGTGCGGCCAATGCGCTGGAACTGGATGCGCTCGTGGTTGCCGGATGTCTGCCTCCCGCGACCGAGGGGGCGCGAATCCAGATCGCGCTGACGGCGGTGATCGAGGATGAGGCCGGCACGCTCTCCTACTGGGCGATCAGGCATCCGAGCGGGCGGCCAGACTTCCACCATCGCGCCGGCTTCGTGCTGGAGATCGATGCGCTGCATAATCCGGGCATCGATCTCCCGCGACAAACAACCGGCGAATGAAATTCGGCATCGACCGCCTGCTGCAAGACCCGGCGTTGCGCAAACCCCTGCGCGGGCGGCGCGTGGCGCTGCTCGCTCATCCGGCGTCGGTGACAGGCGATTTGGTGCACTCGCTCGACGCGCTGGCTGCACTCGATGACATTCAGCTTACCGCCGCCTTCGGTCCCCAGCACGGTCTGCGCGGCGACAAGCAGGACAACATGATCGAGTCGGCGGACTTCCGCGATCCTGTGCACGACATTCCCGCGTTCAGCCTTTACGGCACCGTGCGCCGGCCGACCGAGAACATGCTGGACAGCTTCGACGTGCTGCTGGTGGACCTGCAGGATTTGGGCTGCCGCATCTACACCTTCATCACGACGCTGCGCTACGTGCTTGAGGCGGCCGCGCAGCATGGCAAGGCGGTCTGGGTGCTGGACCGGCCCAACCCCGTCGGCCGTCCTGTTGAGGGATTGCGCCTGCGCGAAGGCTGGGAGAGTTTCGTCGGCGCCGGCCCGTTGCCGATGCGCCACGGGCTGACGATGGCAGAACTCGCGCTCTGGTTCGTGCGCACGCTGCGGCTGGACGTGGAGTGCGAGGTCATCGCCATGGCGGGTTGGCAGCCGGAGCAGCGGCCGGGCTTCGGCTGGCCACTGGGCGACCGCACGTGGATCAACCCCAGCCCCAATGCCCCCAACCTGTGGATGGCGCGCTGCTATGCCGGCACCGTCATGCTCGAAGGCACGACGCTGTCCGAAGGGCGCGGCACCACGCGGCCGCTGGAGCTGTTCGGTGCGCCGGACCTGGAGCCGCACGCGCTGTTGTTGCGCATGGACGAAATCGCTCCGCACTGGCTGCGCGGTTGCCGGCTGCGCGAGTGCTGGTTCGAGCCCACATTCCAAAAGCATGCCGGCGAACTGTGCGCCGGCATGCAGATTCACGTCGAGGATGGCGCCTACGACCACCAAGGCTTCCGCCCCTGGCGCCTGATGGCACTGGCCTTCAAGGCGCTGCGCATCCTGCGGCCGGACTATGCGCTGTGGCGCGACTTTTCCTACGAGTACGAGCACGACCGCCCGGCGATCGACCTCATCAACGGCAGTGAATTGCTGCGGCAGTGGGTGGACGATCCCGCCGCGACGCCCGCCGATCTCGACGCGCTGGCAACCGCCGACGAGCAGTCCTGGCGTGCCGAGCGGGAGGCGGTGCTGTTGTATCGCTGAAGCGCAGTGGCCGCCTACGGCCGCTGCAAGGCCTTTTTCGAGACGCGATTGAGCGCGGCCAGCAGTTCCGGCAGCTCGACCGGCTTGACCAGATAATCGTCGGCGCCGGCGGACAGGCAGGCCTCGCGGGTTTCCGGGCGCATGCTGGCGGTGAGGATGATGATGGGCGTGCGCGGTTTGCCGCGCAGCGCTTCGCGCTGCCGCAGCCGGCAGGTGGCTTCCAGACCGTCCATCACCGGCATGTGCATGTCAAGAATGACAACGTCAAAGGCGTGACGCTCTGCCGCCGTGACCGCCTGCATGCCGTCGGCCACCGTCGTCACGACATAGCCGCTGCGCGAAAGCAGCGCGGCGAAGACGAACTGGTTGTTTTCGGTATCGTCGGCGAACAGAATGCGGCGCCACCGCGCGGCGCCGGCGGCATCGCCTGCTCCGCCCGCGTCGTCCTGCGCCGGCGCGGCGGCTCCGGGATGATCGACGTGTTCGCGCGCCGGCAAGTTCGCGCCGGGTTGGACGCCGGGCTCGACGACGCGCTTGAAGGGCAGGGCGAAGGAGAAGCGGCTGCCGCGGCCGCGCGTACTCTCCAGGTCGATGCCGGCGCCGCCCATCAGTTCCACCAAGCGCTGCGAGATGGCCAGGCCGAGACCGGTTCCGCCATAGCGGCGCGTGGTCGAAGCGTCGGCCTGGGCGAAGCTCTCGAACACGAGTTCGCGCTTGTCCTCGGCGATGCCGATGCCGGTATCGCGGACCGTGAAGCGGATACGTGCGCGGTCGGAGCGCACATCCTCTGCCTTGACGATCAGCTCGATCCAGCCGTGCTCGGTAAACTTAACGGCATTGCCAAGCAGATTGGACAGCACCTGGTGCACACGCAAGGAATCACCGATCAGCCGGTCGGGCAAGTCGGGGGAGCGCTCCAGCACCAGAAACAAGCCCTTGGCGCGCGCTAGCCCATTGTAGATACCGAGCAGGTCTTCCAGAGTGTCGGTGAGGCAGAAGTCGGTCGATTCCAGGGCGAGCTTGCCGGCCTCGATCTTTTCCAGATCGAGGACGTCGTTGACGATATTCAACAGCGATTTCGCCGAACGACGCAGCGTCGCCAGGTGCGCGGGGACTTCCCGCGCCGCCGGGTCGCCCATGATGATTTCCGCGTAGCCGATAATGGCGTTGATCGGCGTACGGATCTCGTGGCTNNTCGTGGCTCATGTTGGCGAGAAACTGGCTCTTCGCCTTGCTTGCCTGCTCGGCCTGGGCATGGGCCGCTCGGACCGAGGCCAGCAGATCGAGCCGCTCGAGCCCAAGGCGGATCGACTTGACCAGCACCTCGTTGAACCGGCGCGCGGTGACGAGTATGGCAAGGACGTACAACACGATACCGGCCGCAAGCAAGTGATCGATGCTACCCCGGCCGAAGACGAGCAATACCGCGATCAGCGATAGCGCCAGCATGCCGGTGAACAACTCGACGAACGGCGTCGTGCCGGCCAGCACGGGCACTGCGCCTGCCATCGTCACCGCCAATACCACGGCGATGAAGTAGCGCACCTCATCGCTCGCCGCCGGCATGAAGAGAAACGCGCCGGCAGTCCACCCTGCGGCCATCGCGACGGTGCCGATGCCATAGCGCCGCATCCAGCGGGCGTTGTCTTCGTTGGCGCGCGGCTGCCGCTGAAAATGTAGCGTGTGCAGAATGCAAAGCGTTTCTGTCACAACCAGGGCACCGAACCAGGTCGCGGGCTCCACCCACGCGACGCGGCCATCGGACACGACTGCCATGACGACCAGCGCGCCGACAAGCATACTGATTGTGTGCGCGAGCAGGGAATTGCGATAAATCAGCTCGATGAGCTGACGCCTTGCTTCGGCGTCAATGGAGTCGGTACGGGGTGTGGGCATGTCGGCGGCGGGCTTTCAGACGCAATCTACCACAGCAGTGCTACGCTGCGCCACGACCCGCAAAGTGCGCGACCGATGGTTGCCAGCTCGAATGCCGGCAGCGGGTCCGCGCGGTAACATTGGGTGCCAGAACGCAACGACACGGCAATTCATGGCTATTCCGTTCGCATACAGCCTGCGCAATATCTGGACGCGCAAACTGACCACGGCGCTCACTGCCGGCGGCATGGCGCTGGTGGTGTTCGTCTTCGCCGCGGTACTGATGCTGGACGAGGGATTGCGCCGCACGCTCGTGGAAACCGGCGCGCCCGACAACGTCGTCGTCATCCGCCGCGGCTCCGGCAGCGAGGTGATGAGCGGCATCGAGCGGCTGCAGGCAGCGATCGTCGAGAGCCAGCCCCAGGTAGCCTTCGGCGGGCGCGGGGAACGGCTGGCGTCGAAGGAAACCGTGGTGCTCATCACCCTTGGCAAGCGCGACGGTGGCGGCGACAAACCGGCCAACGTCGTCATCCGCGGCATGTCGGCGACGGGCCTGGCGCTGCGGCCGCAGGTGAAGGTGGTGGCCGGGCGCATGTTTCGGCTCGGCAGCAGCGAAGTCATCGCCGGCCGCGCTGTGGCTGATCGTTTCGTCGGCGCGGGGCTGGGGGAAACGGTGCGCTTCGGCGGCCGGGAGTGGACCGTGGTCGGCTTGTTCGATGCCGGCGGCAGCGGCTTCGACTCCGAGATCTGGGGCGATGCCGATCAGCTCATGCCGGCCTTTCGCCGGCCCGTGTATTCATCGGTGCTGATCAAACTGGCATCGGCCGATCAGTTTGAGGCGTTGCGCACGGCGGTCGAGGACGACCCGCGGGTAAAGCTGGAGGTGAAGCGCGAAACCCAGTACTACGCCGACCAGTCGGAAGCCCTGTCGCGTTTCATCCGCATCCTCGGGCTTACATTGTCGGTGATCTTTTCCATCGGCGCCATCATCGGCGCCATGATCACGATGTACGCAGCCGTGGCCAACCGCACCGGCGAGATTGGCACCCTGCGTGCCCTGGGCTTTCGCCGGCGGGCCATTCTGCTAGCATTTCTGGTGGAATCGCTGTTCGTGTCGCTGCTGGGCGGAGCCGTCGGGCTGTTCATGGCCTCGTTCATGCAGCTGGTGACGGTGTCCACCATGAACTGGCAGTCCTTTGGCGAACTGGCGTTTACTTTTACGCTCAGCGCGCCGATTGTCGCGCAGAGTCTGGTTTTTGCCGTCGCCATGGGGCTGATCGGCGGCCTGCTGCCCGCCGCCCGGGCGGCGCGGCTCGGCATCGTCGATGCGTTGCGCGCCGCCTGACGTCGGCGGTCAGCGTTCTTCTGCGGGCACCTGCAAGGCGAGCGAGCGCGCCGAGATGTGGAAGGCGTCGGAGAAGCACATTCCTTCCTCGGCGCCCTGGTTCTTGAGTTTCGGGAAGATCGCCTCGACCATTCGTACCGAGCCGCAGGCATAGATCTCGTTGCCGCCAAGGCTCGGGAAGTCGTGCAGGATGGCTTCATGAACGAGCCCGGTCCGCCCCGCCCACTCGTCCTCCGGTCCGGGTTCGGAGAGCACCGGGATGAAGTGAAAGTTCGCGTGATCGCAGGCCCACTGCTCGGGCAACTCGGGCAGGTAGAGATCGCGCCGCTTGCGTACCCCCCAGTACAGATAAATAGGCCGCTTGATGCCGCGCTCAAAGGCGTCCTCGACCATGCTCTTGACCGGCGCAAAGCCCGTGGCGCCGGCGACGAAAATGATCGGCCGCTGCGACTCGCGCAGGACGAAATCGCCCAGCGGTGCCTCGAAGCGGATCTCGTCGCCGTCCTTCATTTTTTCGAACACGTGGGTGGTGAAGCGCCCGCCGGGCATGAGGCGGATCTGCAACTCGATTAGTTCAGACTGGTGCGGCGGGTTGGCGAAGGAGAAGGCGCGGCGCTGACCGTCCTCCAGGATGATGTTGATGTACTGACCTGCCTTGAAGGGGATCTTTACCCCGTCCGGCAGCTTGATCATGACGCGCATGACGTCGTGGGTCAGCTTCTCCATCATGACCACACGCCCGGTATATTCGCGCAACGGCACGCGGGTGAGCACGGACGAGGGCAGGTACTCGATTTCGACGTCATCCAGAGGGCTGGCGCAGCACATGAGCACCTTGCCCAGCGCGAGCTCCTGCTTGCTTAGGGCGTTCGGCTGATAGACCCCGGGGTCGACCTTGCCGTTGAGCACCGTGCATTTGCACACGCCGCAGCCGCCGTTGCGGCATTCGAAGGGCAGGTCGAGTCCCTGGCGCAGGCCGGCATCGAGCAGCGTCTCGCTGAAGCGCGCCTTGACCGAGCGGTTGTCCGGATGAACGGTGACCGTCAGTTCCGACTTGGTGCCGCGGCGCAGCTTCGGTGGCAGCCACGGCGTGATGAAGAGCAGGAAGGTGACACCCCAGCACAGGTACCAGACCTTCCACGGATCCCATTCGTAGATCAGGGCGTAGACAGGCAGCACGAACCAGTCGAAATTGATGTCCCGCGGCACGATGTTGAGGTTGGCCTCGCCGCCGACGCTCACGACCGGTTTGACCAGGGCGAGCACGAGGAACATCAGGGTCACGGCGATGGCGATGGGGCGTGGCGGGTTAGTGTGGCTGCGCGGTACCCGTTGCACATGCACCCACATGATCGTGACCATGATGAACGGCGCGCCCAAGTGAATGAAGGCGAGCAGGGTGAACAGCCGGCTATTGACCGCGTCCTGATAAATGAAATTGCGGATCAGGCTGCCGCGGAAAAGCGGCAGGACGTCGAACCATTCGGCGGTGGCCACGGTGACCCACTGCGCCAGCTGGTCCCATACCAGCATGAAGCCATTGATGCCGGTGATGTAGGCGATCCAGATCAGCGCCACGCCGGTCTCGGCCGCGACCTGCTGCATCTCGTGCAGGATCTGGCCCTGGATCGACACGTCGAGCGCCGNNGAAGCCGCGGTAGCGATCGTAGGCGAAGTGGCGCAGCATGTGCAGCAGCATGGTGAGAATCATACCGTCGGTGGCGTAACGATGGACGCTGCGCATGATGCCGCCGGCCCACCATTGGTCGTGAGTGATCGCTTCGACGGATTCGAAGGCGTCATGCACGCCGGTATCGGCGAAAATGTACAGATACACGCCGCTCACCGTGACCAGCCAGAATTGCCAGAACGTGATCGTGCCCAGGTGATAAAGCGGATTGAGCTTGTCGCCGAAGGCGGCATTGAACACCGCCTCCAGCGGCATGAACAGGTGTTGCAGCAGTTTTTGCAGGAGCTTGGTCACGTTCTATCCTTCCGGTTCCGTGGAAAGGTGGATTCCGCGCGTGTCAAGTTGGGGTGCGGCAATCCTTGTGCATGAATCAGTTGAAGAAGAGCCCGCCCTTGTCTCGATTGAAGTCGACGACGACGATCTGTGCCGGTTTCAGTTGCAGGGTGGCCTCCTTGGAATAGGGGAAGCCCTGGATGCGGGTGTTGTCGTTCAGGCGCACGGCCAGCTTGTGCGCACC
>JRYJ01003732.1_pt1 | contig 17487 bp, 14 predicted proteins | sample 235371 | NCBI WGS metagenome assembly JRYJ01 (sample SAMN03074219, study PRJNA261477) | activated sludge metagenome | biome: Wastewater Treatment Plant; feature: Wastewater; material: Activated sludge; isolation source: activated biomass of a wastewater treatment plant treating hydrocarbon... ... | reverse complement strand
GGCCCATTCCATGTCCATCGGACAGGACTGCCCCTTCTTGGCAGAATAATGGTCTTCGATCACGCAGGCCCAGCGGGCCAGGGTCAGAATCTCGTCGTCGCTGATGGCGAACCGGCCCCGCTCGTCGGGGGGAACCGGGACGTTCTTCACCATCTTCCCGCCCCCGACGTCATAGACCAGCTTAAACTCCTTGGTGCCGAGCACCTTCTGCAGGATCGGGCGGAATCCCTGCTTCAAGGTCGGCTTGAACACGTAGTACTCGTCGGGATTGACCGTACCCTGGACGACGTTTTCTCCCAGCCCGTACGAAGCATTGATCAGCACCGCGTTGCGGAAGCCGGTTTCGGTATCGANNGACCATGCGTTGAACCCCGATCGACAGCGCGATGCGGAAATGATCGAAGTGTTTGTCCACCCGGTAGGAGATCGCGCGGTCGGTAAACAGCGAGGCAAAACAGCGCCGGCAGGCATCGAGGAGCGCCGCATGCCCCTGCACGTTCAAGTAGGTTTCTTGCTGCCCCGCGAAGCTGGCGTCGGGCAGATCTTCCGCCGTCGCGCTGCTGCGAACGGCCACATCGACCGGCTCGCCGAGCCCCCGCCCCAGCCGGTCGTAGGCGTCCGTAATCGCCTGTTCCAAGTCATCGGGCAACGTCGCCTCCAGGATCGCCTGTCGCACGAGTCGCCCCCGCTGCCGGAGATTGGCCAGGTCATGTGTGTCCAAGTCGTGCAGAACGTCCCGGATCTTCCGGTCTACCCCCCCGTCGCGGAGAAACAGGCGGTAGGCCTCGGCGGTAATTGCGAAGCCGTTGGGCACCTTGACGCCTTTCCCGGCCAACTCCCGGTACATTTCCCCCAGCGATGCGTTCTTTCCACCGACGAACGGGACATCCTCGATCCCGATTTCCTCGAACCATTTGATGGTGGCATGTTCCTGCGCAACCGGCCCCATGAGCCCTCCGTATGGATATCAATCGACGACCTGCCTGCCGCAACAAACTGGCTGTAAGCAGTCTCGGTGCCAACCACAGAGCACCAAAGCATCTGAATTGAGGACCATTTTTCGGGTGACCGAGAACCGGTGGGGTATTTCGCACCACTGGCGATGCTTGATCCTGTGGCAAACAGTCGCAGTGCGCTTTATGTGGCGCCCTGTTGGTCATAGAAGCGGCGCTTGGCCACCTCGGCCGCCTCGACATACAACGCCACAATGAGACCGAGTGCGCCAAGAAACGCCCCAGGGAGAGTGGTCAGGCCAAGGCCCTCTCGAACCCCGGGAGCGTATGGAAGACACAGCGTGACCGCAACGACCATCAGGGTGGACAGCAAGAGCGGATGGCCGGGCCTACTGTTGAACACGGGCCTGCGGCTGCGAATGACCAGAACAATCACCGACGCCGAGACGACCGATTCGACGAACCAGCCGGTGCGAAATTGCTCGACCCCCGCTTCGAGCACCCACATCAGCACACCGAACGTCAGGAAATCGAAGACGGAACTGATCAATCCGAAGGTCATCATGAACTTCCGGATGAACGTGATGTCCCAGCGTCGAGGACGATCGATCAACTCGGGATCCACCGCGTCGGTCGCGATGGTCATTTCCGGGATATCCGTCAACAGGTTGGTCAGCAGAATTTGCTTGGGCAGCAGCGGAAGGAACGGGAGAAAGAGCGATGCGCCGGCCATACTGAACATATTCCCGAAATTGGCGCTCGTAGCCATGAACACATACTTGAGGGTATTTGCAAAGGTGGTCCGTCCTTCCCTGATGCCGTCCGCCAGAATACCCAGGTTCTTTTTGAGCAGCACGATGTCGGCCGCTTCCTTGGCCACGTCGACCGCCCCGTCGACCGACACTCCGACGTCCGCCGCATGGAGCGCCGAGGCGTCGTTGATGCCGTCTCCGCCATATCCCACCACATGGCCGGCCTTCTTGAGTGCCAGAATAATGCGTTCTTTCTGATTCGGCTCCACCTCCGCGAACACGTCGACGCTGTCCACCCGGGCGACCAGCGCCTCATCGCTCAGTCGACTCAGCTCTGCTCCGGTGAGCAGGTGCGCGTGGCTCAATCCGACCTGTTCTGCGACATTAGCTGCCACGAGCGCATTGTCCCCCGTGAGCATTTTCAGTCTCACGCCGAGGTCACGGAGCCGGCCGATCGCCTCCACCACGCCGGCCTTGGGTGGATCGACGAACAGCAGCAGCCCCAGGAAGATCATCTCGGCTTCATCCTGCGGAGTCAGGCGCCCCCGTGAATCCAGGCGGCGATAGGCGAGGCCCAGAACGCGCAGCCCCTCCTCGCCGTGCATTTTCATCCGCTGGAGCAGAGACTCCCGCACTCCTTCGATCTCCATGAGCGTCCCGTCGGCTCGTTGCGCCGTCGTACACACATCGAGCACGTTGCGCAGGGCCCCCTTGGTCACCATCAGAGAGCCGGTCGGCGTCGAGACCAGGATCGATAGGCGTTTTCGGGTGAAGTCATAGGGCTCCTCGTCGAGCTTTCGATACGGGGCGAGATCGAACGAGCCGGCGGAGCGAATGGCCTCGTCAATGGGGTTCAGGAAGCCGCCCTCGAAACTCGCGTTGAGGTGAGCGTACAACAGCACCTGCGTGCTGGAGCGCCCCTCGATATCGACGGCATCCTGCAGCCGAACCCGGCCTTCCGTGAGCGTCCCGGTCTTGTCCGAACAGAAGACGGTCATGCTGCCGAAGTTCTCGATCGCCGCCAGCCGTTTGACGATGACCTCACGCTGCGCCATCCTCCGCGCCCCCTGGGCCAGGTTGATGCTGATGATCGCGGGCAACAGCTGTGGCGTCAGGCCGACCGCCAGTGCCAATGAAAAGAGAACGGACTCCAACACCGGCCGCGCAAAGAACACGTTGATCGCGAAGATGGCGGCAACCAACCCCAGCGTCACTTCCATCAGGAAATAGCCGAAGCGTCGTATGCCCCGCTCGAACTCGGTCTCCGGCGGCCGCAGCCGAAGCCGCTGGGACACGCGGCCGAATTCCGTCTCCGCCCCGACGGCGATGACGACGGCCGTCCCCGTCCCGCTGACCACATGGGTGCCGAGAAAGAGACTGTTGGCTCGTTGCGCCAGCGGCGTTTCCCCCGGCAGCGGCGCGCTGGATTTTTCCACCGGATAGGTTTCGCCCGTCAGGGTCGCTTCATCGACAAAGAGTTCCCTGGTCTCCAGCAGGAGGCAATCGCCGGGGATCATGTCGCCCGCACGCAGCAACACCACATCTCCCGGCACGATCGCCTCGATCGGCACCGCGGTGGAACGGCCATCGCGGAGGACATCGGCCTTCACCTGAACCATGGCAAGCAGTCGCTCGACCGCTCGGGTGGCGCTGCGCTCCTGCCAGAATCCCAGCAGACCGCTCAGGAGCACGATGACCAGGATGATCAGGGTGTCGGTTCGATCCTGCAGAAAGAACGCGACCGACGCGGCCCCGAGCAGGATGAGAATGATCGGACTGCTGAATTGAGCCAGAAGGAGACCGAGATTGGAGGCGCGCGGTCTGGGCTTCAAAGGGACGGCAGCTGCGCCTTGCTGGCGTTCAATCGCCTCGGCTTGAGTCAGTCCGTTCGCGCTCGTGCGCAACGCGCGGAAAATCTCATCGGTCGGCACGCTCCAGAAGGCGGAGCGCTGAACATTGGTCCGGGATTGAACCGGCGAGGCTGTGGTGCCGGGCGCCGAATCGTTGAGTGGTGAGTCGGCAACGTTCACGTGATCTTGCCCTAGCCGGCAAACGATCGGCCAGGGCTTCCCCCACACCCGCGCTGACGCCTGGTGCACTTTCTATGATCCTGCGCGGGCCGCGTCTATCTTGAGGAGAGAGCCGGAAGCTACTTCGATGTGGCCTTTCCGGCATTCACCAGGTTGTGACCATCCTGCTGGAGCAAGTCGCCGATGCGCTCCACGCTCATGTCCGCCGAGGGAAAGGTCGTGAGCACCTGGGGATCGTGGGCGTAGTGCCCTTGTCGCGGGAACACGGTCGTCACCCTCGCCCCCCAGACCTGCTTCACGGCGGTCAATATCCTGAGTTTGTCATCGATCAACACATAGTGGTCCGCCGGATAGAGCCGTTCGACGTCGGCGAGTTCCTGTTCTTTGTGGATATACACGAGCACACGGCCTTCCACGGCTTCGAACAGGCCGGAGCGGTCAATTTTGCGGGGCTGGAAGACGACGTCCCCGTCGGACAGAATCACCGTCGGCCCCCACGGCCTCACGTGCTCCAACACATCCAAGGCATTCGGAAACAAACGATTCGCGAAGGGATAATTCACGAGGAAGCGGGACACGGTCAAGACTTGATGGTCGCGGGGATGCTCGAGCCGGTACCGCTGCAGCGCACCCAAATAATCGGCATACCCGAGCTCGGATCTCAACGCTTCAAAGATGGACCAGTAGTGCTCCTGCCGTTCGCGCCCGACCTGCTGTTCGAAGTGGCGTTTGAGATCGGCCGTCACCCGGTCGTTGTCGAGGAGGGTGTTGTCGACGTCGAACAGCCAGACCACCGAGGGATTCATGACTTGCCGCGCCAGGTCCAGTCCCGAATTTCCGGCATGTCCTGACCGTAGCGCGTGATGTATTCGCGGTGCTCGATCAGCTTGTCGCGTACGAACTGTTTCAAATGCGCGGCGCGGTAGCCCAAGGTGGGCACGCGATCGATCACGTCGCTGACCAAATGAAAGCGGTCGAGGTCGTTCCGGACCACCATATCGAACGGCGTCGTGGTGGTGCCCTCTTCCTTGTAGCCGCGCACGTGCAGATTCTTGTGGCTCGGACGCCGGTAGGTCAGCCGGTGGATCAGCCAGGGATAGCCGTGGTAGGCGAAGATGATGGGCTTGTCCGGCGTGAACAGGGATTCGAACTCCATATTCGACAACCCGTGCGGATGCTCCTCCTTCGGCTGCAGGGTCATCAGATCGACGACGTTGATCGTCCGCACCTTGAGGTCCGGCACATGCTGCCAGAGCAGTTCCACAGCCGCGAGGGTCTCGATGGTCGGCACATCCCCCGCGCAGGCCAGCACGACGTCCGGCGCCCCGTCCTGGTCGTTGCTGGCCCATTCAAAGATGCCGATCCCCGCACTGCAATGTTTGATGGCCGCCTCCATGCTCAGAAACTGAGCCTGCGGCTGCTTGCCGGCGACGATGACGTTGATGAAGTTGCGAGAGCGCAGGCACCAATCGGTCACATACAGCAGCGAATTCGCATCGGGCGCGAGGAAGACGCGGATGATGTCCGCCTTCTTGTTGACCACATGGTCGATGAACCCCGGATCCTGATGGGAGAAGCCGTTATGATCCTGCCGCCACACGTGCGAGGTCAGGAGATAGTTGAGCGACGCGATCGGCCGGCGCCAGGGAATTTCCTTCGACGTGACCTTGAGCCACTTGGCATGCTGGTTGAACATGGAATCCACGATGTGGATGAACGCCTCGTAGCAGGAGAAGAGGCCGTGCCGTCCCGTCAGAAGATAGCCTTCCAACCATCCCTGGCAGGTGTGTTCGGATAGCATTTCCATGACGCGGCCGGTTCCCGAGAGTTGGCTGTCGCCCGGCCGCCGCTCGGCCACCCAGGTCCGGTCGGTCGCTTCGAACAGCGCATCCAGCCGATTGGAGGCGGTCTCGTCCGGGCCGAACACACGAAAACTCCGCGTGTCGGCATTGTGTTTCATCACGTCCCGCAAATAGATGCCCAGCACCCGCGTGGCCTCGCCGATGACGGCACCGGGTTTCGGCACCTTCACTGCGTACTCGCGAAAATCCGGCAGCCGCAGATCCTTCAACAACATGCCTCCGTTGGCGTGGGGATTCCGTCCCATCCGGCGCTGGCGTCTGGGCGCCAACGCCCGCAACTCCTCGCGCAACCTGCCGGTACCGTCGAACAGCTCTTCGGGCCGATAGCTGCGCAACCAGGCTTCGAGCATCATCAGATGTTCGGGCTTGCTGGCCAGTTCAGCCAGCGGCACCTGGTGCGAACGCCAGTGGTCCTCGGTTTTCTTCCCGTCCACTTCCTTCGGACCCGTCCACCCTTTCGGCGTGCGCAGGACGATCATGGGCCAGCGCGGCCGCGACGACGTCCCCTGCATTCTCGCGTCCTGTTGGATCGCCTGGATCTGCTCGATCGCGCGATCCAGCGTGGCGGCCATCTGAGGATGCACCATCGCCGGGTCGCTGCCCTCGACAACGTACGGGTGATAGCCATAGCCGACCAACAGGCTTTCCAGTTCGTCGGGGGGAATGCGGGCCAGGATGGTGGGGTTTGCGATCTTGTAGCCGTTGAGGTGCAGGATCGGCAGCACCGCGCCGTCGGTCGCCGGATTGAGGAACTTGTTCGAATGCCAGGCGGTCGCGAGGGGCCCGGTCTCCGCTTCACCGTCCCCGATGACACAGGCCGCGATCAAGTCGGGATTGTCGAACACGGCCCCGAAGGCATGGGCCAGGGAATAGCCCAGTTCGCCCCCTTCGTTGATGGAGCCGGGAATCTCGGGGGCGGCGTGGCTGGGTATGCCTCCGGGAAAGGAGAATTGCCTGAAGAGGCGCGCGAGCCCTTCCTCATCCTCCGATACGTTCGGATAACGCTCACTGTAGGTTCCCTCCAAGTAAGTGTTGGCCACCATCGCCGGCCCTCCGTGTCCGGGGCCGCAGATGTAGATCATGTTCAAATCGTATTTCTTGATGACGCGGTTCAGATGAACATAGATGAAGTTCAAGCCTGGCGTGGTGCCCCAATGCCCGAGCAGGCGCGGTTTGACGTGCGCCAGTTGGAGCGGTTCCTTGAGCAACGGATTGTCCAACAGATAAATCTGACCGACGGACAGGTAATTCGCTGCACGCCAGTAAGCATCCATCAGCGCCAACTCCTCGTCGGTCACGGTCGAGGTGATCGTCTCCTGGATCATATGGTCCCCCTCTTGCTTTCGGACATCGTCTGCAGGCATGTCACGGTTTCGCGAGCGATTTCCACCTCTTCATCGACCCCCGACACGTAGGCCGCGAGCGATCCCCCCTCGACGCTGATTCGCACCGCTTCGCCTGGGATGAGTCCGGTGATCGCGTCGTTGCGCACCGGATCGAGCCGCAACCCGCACCAGTCCATCCCCGCACAAACGCGCGCGCGGATGGCCGGGGCCCGTTCCCCGATTCCGCCGCCGAAAACGACCGCCTCCGCGCCGCCCAAAGCGGCGAGGTAAGCGCCGAGGTACTTCTTCGCCCGATAGCAGAACACCTCGACGGCCAAGGCTGCCCGCGACTCGGGATTGCGCTCCGCCGCGGCCAGCACCGTGCGCATGTCGTGAGACAGCCCCGACAGGCCGAGCAAGCCGGAACGGGCGTTGAGCAATCGCTCCACCTCATCGAACGACAGCCCCTCGGCACGCGCGAGATACCCGACAAGCGCCGGATCGAGGTCGCCCGACCGCGTCCCCATCACCAGGCCTTCCAATGGCGTGAATCCCATCGACGTATCGACCGAGCGGCCGCGATCGATGGCGGCCGCCGAGCAACCGTTTCCGAGCTGGAGCGTAACGATCCTCACCTGATCGCGAGGCCGGTTTACAGCGGCGGCGTAGGCCCCGGCCATCGACGCATGCGCAATTCCATGAAAGCCGTACCGCCGGATTCCGTGCTTCTTTGCGACGTCCAGATCGATCGCATAGGTCGACGCTGTCGCCGGCAGATGACGATGGAAGGCCGTATCAAACACCGCGACCATCGGCACGTCGCGCCCGACGACCGATCGTGCCCCGCGAATGCCGGCCAGACAGCCTGGGTTGTGCAGCGGCGCCAACTCGGCGAGCCGGTCGATTTCCATGGCGACCGAGTCGTCGATTCTCACAGGACGCTGAAATCGCTCTCCCCCATGCACGACGCGGTGACCGATCGCCTCGATTTTCGAGGAGGATTCCTTCGCTCCTCCGGACTGCTTCAATGCATCGAGCATCCATCGGACAGCCTCGGTGTGGGTGGGAATGTTCTGTGTCGCGGACGCCAGCGTCACTCCGTCCCGGCGCAAGGTCGCCGTGGCGGCCTCACCGAGCCGCTCGATCGCCCCGTCATAGTGGATCCGCGCCCGATCGCGAGCCGCGCCCTTCCCCTCGCCGTTCACTTCCACGACCTTGAACTTCAGGGAGGAGCTTCCGCTATTGACAGCCAACACGACCATGCGCGCCCCCGCGCTGTGTGCTTCCTGATGAATTGGGATGCTGAGCCGGCCCTTGTGAGAAGGTCCCGGACGAGACGATCGTCCCGTCACCCGCGACGCAGATATCGCCCGACCAACCGATAGGCGTTGTGCAGATATTGGGCCATCATGCGTTGAGTATTAAAAAATGCGCCGTTTAATGCAATAGCGTGCCGCATGATTTCCATGAATCGTTCCGGCGTCTTGTAAAAATAGGGAAGGACTTTGTGTTCCAACTTGTCACAGAGCGAGGCGGCATGACAGGCATCCATGCCCGATTTCGGTTCCAGGCAGGATTCGACACGGTCGCCGATGGACCAACCGGTCACGTCCTCCAAATGCCCTTCGATCCACCATCCGTCCAACACGCTCAAGCTGGGCACACCGTTGATCGCCGCCTTCATCCCGCTCGTGCCGGAGGCCTCCATCGGAGGAAGCGGGGTATTGAGCCACACATCGACCCCGGCGCACAACATGCGCGCCGTCGCCATGTCGTAGTTGCTCAAATAGGCCACGGGGATCTGTCCCTTCAACGCGTCGCGGACGGTATGGATATGATGGATCAACTCCTTGCCCGGCTGATCGCGGGGGTGCGCCTTTCCCCCGAACACGATTTGAATCGCCCCGACCTGCTCGGCAATCTTCTTCAAGCGGTCGATGTCGTGAAAGATCAAGGTGCTCCGCTTGTACGGCGCGGCCCGTCTTGCGAATCCGATCGTCAAGACCTCGCGATCGAACCCGGCGTTGGTCTCGCGGTTGACGAAGTCGATCAGCACCCGCTTGGCCTCCAGATGCGCGGCCCAAATGTCGGCCGGGGGAATGCTGATGGCATAGCGCAACGACAGCTGGTCTCGACGCCAATCCGGCAAATAGCGATCGAACAGAGCCTGGAAAGAGGGTGCCGCCCAGGCTACCGCGTGCACGCCGTTGGTGATCGAGTGAATCGGATAGCCGGGAAACAGGCTGTGCGATACTTCCCCGTGCTTCATCGCCACCCCGTTGATGAAGCGCGAGCCGCGCAGCGCCAGCTCCGTCATGTTCAGCGCATGATCCGGCAGACAGACCTTCAGCCACTCGCACCGTTTCGTCCCGAGAACACGCGTTGCGAGGTCGGGGGAAAACTGATCGTGGCCCGCGGGGATCGGAGTATGCGTGGTGAACACGCATTGGTCTCTGACCGCCTCGATGACGTCGGCCGGGACCGTTTCGCCGTCGGCCCGCGCCGGAAGCTTCTCCTCCAACAACGCGAGCACGAGCAACGCCGCATGGCCCTCGTTCAGATGAAACCGCGGGATATCACGGTAACCCAACGCCCGGAGCAACCGCAGACCGCCGAACCCCAACACGACTTCCTGGCACAGACGATAATGGTCGTCGCCACCATAGAGGAGGTCTGTGAGGGTCCGATCCCAGGGTTGGTTTTCCATAACGTCCGTATCGAGCAGATAGACGGGCACGGCAAAGCCCGAGACGCCCCGCGCGAGATACCGCCAGGCACGGACATGCACGGCGCGCCCCTCGAGGTCCACCGTCACCCGTTGATCGACCGGCTCCAGGAAATCGTTGATCGGCCAGGCGACAGGCTCCTCGTGCTGCCATCCCTGCTCGTCGATACGCTGGTAGAAGTAACCGCGCCGGTGCAGCAAGGTCACGGCGACCATCGGGATTTCCAAGTCCGCCCCCGAGCGGATGGTATCGCCGGCCAGGACTCCGAGGCCGCCCGCATAGGTCGGCATCGCGGGATCGAGCCCGATTTCCATCGAAAAGTAGGCGACCAGCGCGTTGTCGACCTCGGGCCTCATGTATTCTGCACCACTTGCTTGATGAGTGTGAGTTCATCGCGCACGAGACGCGGCAGCAGATAGTGTTGCCGGACGTGCTCGCGGCCGGCCCGGCCGAAGGCGCCACGCTCACCGGGCCTCCCCAGAAGATGGATCACACGCTCTGCGCAGGCCTCGACCGAGCCGATCAGATTCTTCCGGTATTCCTCCGGGAACTGCATCGGGATACCGCCGGCGTTCCCCGCCACGACCGGCTTCTCTTTCCAGAACGCTTCCGACACCACCAACCCGAACCCCTCGCGCAACGACTTCTGGATGACGACGTCGCAACCGCGCTGGAATACGTTGACCTCCATGCTCCCCACCCCGGCGAGGTTCGTGAAGACGAAGAGGTCTGGATCGTTCGCCGCTTGTTCCTCCACGCGATCCAGAATCTCCCAGCCCTCGGGATCGTCACCCGCCATCGCCCCGATCAAAGCCAACTGCACGCCGGGTATCTCCTGCTTGACCAGCCGATAGGCGCGTACCACGCCCAGCGGATCTTTCCAGGGATCGAATCGCGACACTTGGACGAGCAACGGACGGGTCGGGTCGACCCCGGAGTCCTGAATCGCGCGCCGGCACAGGTCTTCCGGCAGATCCATATTTTTCGTGGCCAGCGGATCGATGGCCGGCGCAATGATGGCCACCCGCTTCGCGGCCAGCTCAGGCAGGAGAAACTGATCCATCGTAAAGACGACCGCGTCGTACTCTTCCAAAAACGGCCTGAGAAACAGACTGACGTCCTTGTCGGGCGCGGAACTGTCGATGTGACAACGCCAAATCCATTTCGCCCCGCGCGCGCCCGTAAAATGGCGAATCGCCGCAGGCTGCGGGTCGTGCACGATATAGAGATCGTAATCATCGCCCAGGGCATTGGCGCTGCGCTCGTTGACCTTGAGGTACAGATCCTGCTCCGGTTTCCCCAGATCGTAGTGCGCCCCCTGCAGCGCGTTGTGGAACGCCTTGGTGATGGCGAAAAACTCCGGCTCGCCGTGGATCAGGCGCCAATCCGCCGCCACGCCCAGGGCCTGGAGCATCGGCACGTACCGGGCCAACAGCTCGGCGACGCCGCCCCCGACCGCCGTCGAGTTCACGTGGCAAATCTTCACGCCTCGTAATTCCGCGGCGAGCGAGCGGATTTCTTCATAGAGCTCGTCACTGATCAGCGCACGGTATCGATCCACATTGGCCTGGATCGCTCCGCACCGCCGGCCGATTCCCACTTTCGGTAGCATCGAGTTCACCCCCACACCGTCCTGATCCAATCGCCGAGGGCGTGGGTCAGTGCGACAACCAGCACGCCAATCACCAGATGTTCACCGATCACTTTCCAGGGCGCAATAGTTTGTGCCCGTGCCACGAAGAAACTCAGCACCGCCAGCAGCAGCAGGCCCCACCCGATCGAGATCGCGATCGCGGTATCGAGCGGCCAGAGGAGCACCGGCCCGACAAAGCTCAGGGCGATGACGAACTTGGCCATGAACGTCGCGACCGTGGCCTCCCAGATCTCGACGGTGGGCCCGGCGTTCTTGGATTCTTCCGCGATGTGGATCCCCAGAGCGTCCGACATGGCATCGGCCACCGCGATCGTAAGGATCCCGCCGATCACCACGGCCTGCGAGTGAGTCCCCGCGTGCAACCCGACCATCAGCCCCAGCGTGGTGATGACGCCGGAGGTCAAGCCGAAACTCAGGCCGGTTCTAAAGGACGGCTTCATACAGGATGCACGGATGCGGACCGGCTCTCCAATACAAAGCCCACAGCCATCACCGGGGCCACGATCGCGATGTACCGAAACCCGATCTCAATGAAGTACCGCGGAATGGTATGCCCGGAGAACGGCAGCAGCGCCACGAAGTCGAGCAGCCAGTTGAGCACGATCCAGGTCCCCGCCACGACCATCCCTTCGCGCAGGAAATTTCGCTGCACGTCCTTGAAATAGAGGGCCGTCAGCACCCCGCCCACGAGCGCACCCTCGACGATCATGATCGTTTTGAAGAAGATCGGATCACTTTTCATCAACGGCATCAGCGGAATGGCCGTGGCATACGGGATGACCCAGAGTATCAGCCCATAGCCGAGCCGTTTCATCACGACAATCTCGCTTCGGTCCCGCACGTTAGGGGCAATGACTCCGGCCGCTTTCGCCGACACACCCATTCCCCCACCCTGCCACATCCTGCAGCAGCTTCGTCAACGCCTTATTGGCCGCCAGCACGCCGCCATAGGCATCGTCACTCGCAGCCGGTTCGATCACTTCGAACAGTCGCGCTCCCAGCGCGCGGTAATCCCGCAGATCGACCAACTGCGCCCGGACCGCCACTCGCACGCGGCTGGGCTGCTGGAGAAATTCCTGCTGCAGCACCAGCCCGGTCGTCTCCAATCGATAATCCCCGCGCACCGGTGTGGGCATCGGAATCACGGCGCGCCACCGTCCCGTTTTCTCGAAGGTCCGGACCAGCAGCGGGATCAGCATGCGAGAAGGCGTATCGGCCCATTGATTGGTGGCGTAGTAACTCACCTCGAGCGGCCGTCGCAGGTAGGCGATTTTCGGCGTATCGAATCCGGCCTCGGCCTGGGGCAAGTTGATCAGCAGAACCTGATCCCCGGCCTTTTCGCCCATTCGTGCATCGGTGCCCCAGGTCTGGTCGTCCAAACTCAGGAAGTAGGTATGCGGCGGTCCCTCGCTCGCGCGGGGCGCGAGACAACCGGCCTGGCCCATCAGGACCGCGATCCCCATCAAGATCCAACCCAAGCGCTCCACCATCGCCTCCCTGGATCCACCCGGCCCTCTTCCGTCCATCTCACCCGTCACTCGTCACGCGTCACAGGCCGCTTGCTACGCGTCACGGACCCTGCCCTATTCACCCGGACCTTTCGGTCGCGGCCCCCGTCCCAGCACCAAAGCGTTGGGCTCCCGCTCAATCTCCTGAGCGACCCGATTGAGGGTGGCCGTCAGCTGTCGCAACTCCGTCACGAGCTGGCCGGTCTGTGCGAGCGTCTCCCGGGAGAATTGCTCGATATTCGGCCTGGCCTCGGTGACTNNGAGAATCTGCTTCATCGCGGCGCGGTTCTCATCCCCCACCATCGTGCGTGCATCTCTGGTCAACGTCGTCAGATTATCGAGCAGCTCGGTGAACGGCTGGTCGGTCAACAGCTTGGACAACGCCTGGTCGAGGCGGAAGAAAAGAGACGGTCCCGTCTTGATGACCGGGTACTCCTGCCCCGGCTGTGCTTCCAGCGGCGGCGCCTCCCGACTGCCTCCGGTGAGGTTGAGCGTCGCCAGCCCGGTGAGGCCCTGGGTTTCCAGTACGGCGATCGTATCGGTCTTGATCGGCGTCCCATGCAGGATATCCAGGGTCAGCACCACTTCCTCGGGCGTCTCCGGATTCAGCTTGATATCTTTCACGCGGCCGACATCGACGCCGCGGTACTTCACGGTGGAATCCACACTCAGCCCCGCCACGGACTCGCTCATGTACGCAAGGTAGCGATCGTATGATCCCCGGTAGTCGGTCTTGCCCAACCAGAGAATCACACCGATGACCATGGCGCCGAACAGCGCCACGAATCCGCCGACGAGCACATAATTCACTTTTGGTTCCATGGTGAACTCTCAGAGCTTATGGCGAATAGCCTATGGCACGAGCGAAGAGAAGATGCTCCGGGCACCCTCCGCTGGTGATCTGTTAGAGGTATGCTCCGTCATTCGCTATCTACTCTTGCCATTCCCATACGCCATCGGCCCTACGCTCCCATGCTCACACGTCACGTTTCACGCTTCACGAGGGACCCCCCGAAGGTATTCCCGCTGTTCCTTCGCGGCACGTCCGCGGGGGCCGTGCAGGTACTCGCGCACGAGGCTGTTGTCGGACTTCACCAGTTCCTCCATGGTGCCGAGCCCCAGCACTTTTCCGTTTCCCAAGACCGCCACCCGCGTTGCAATGCGCCAGAGGGAATCCAGATCGTGCGTGACCATCACGACGGTCAATCCCAACAGCCGTTTGAGGCTCAGCACGAGATCGTCGAAACCGGCCGCGATCACGGGATCCAACCCGGCCGTGGGTTCGTCGAGGAACAGAAGCTCCGGATCCATCACGATCGCACGGGCCAGCGCCGCACGGCGCCGCATTCCCCCGCTGAGCTCGCTCGGAAACTTGCCCGCGCTGTCCGGCGGAAGCCCGACCAGCCCAAGCTTGATCGCCACGATGTCCCGCACCACCTCCGGACTCAGGTCCGTGTGCTCGCGCAACGGGACGGCCACGTTCTCCGCCAACGTCAGGGAGCTGAAGAGCGCGCCGTGCTGGAACATGACGCCGAAGCGGCGATGCAACGCGATGCCGTCGGCCTCCTCCAGCCGCCGGCTGTCGACGCCGAAGAGCCGCACGGTTCCGGCGGTCGGGGCCAGAAGCCCGATGATTTCCCGCAACAAGGTCGACTTCCCGCAGCCGTTTCCTCCGGCGATGGCGAACACCTCTCCGTGATGCACGGTGAGGCTCACGTCATCATGCACCACCGATCGCCCGAATGTCGTCGTCACATGGTCGACTTCGATGATCGGGATACCTTGTTCCTGCATTGCTGGCCCCAGATAACGCGGCCCCCACAACCCTACCACAACCCCCGGGGAGAGGCGACGGTGAGGGACGCTACAGGCTCCACCAGTTCAGAAGGATGCTGCAAATCGCATCGAAAATAATGACCAGAAAGATGCTTTGCACCACGCTGATGGTCGTATGCCGGCCGACGTCGTCGACACCGCCGCGAATCTGAAAGCCTTGGTAACAGCCGACCAGCGCAATAATCACGGCAAAGAACGGGGCCTTCCCGATTCCGATCAGAAAATGGCGCAACGCCACCGCTTCCTCGAACCGGCGGACGAACTCGGCGAAACTGACTTTCAGCTGTGTCAATGCGATCAACATCCCTCCGAAGGTCCCCAGGATATCGGCATAGACCGTCAGCAGCGGCAGCGCCACCACCAATGCGATGGTCCTGGGCAACACCAGCAGATTGACCGGCGAGAGGCCGAGCGTGCGAACCGCATCCAGCTCCTCGGTGACCTTCATGGTCCCGATCTGCGCCGCATAGGCCGAACCGGATCGACCGGCAATCAAAATGGCGACGATCAACGGGGCGATCTCACGCAGCAGCGAAATCCCGACCAGATCCACGATGAAGATATTCGTCCCGAACTTGCGAAGTTGCTCGGCCCCTTGATAGGCGATGACCACCCCGACCAAGAAGGTCAGCAGTCCGGTAATCGGCAGGGCATTTACTCCATCCGTCTCCAGACTGTTGAGCACGGCCCGCCAGCGAAAACGGCCGGGTGCCATGACCGCCCGCGCAAGCGTGACCACGCTCTCCCCGATAAAGGACAGCGCTCGAAAGGCCTGTTGCCATCTGGCTCGGATTGCGCGATCCAATCGCATGAGCCATGACGGTCTCCCCGACACGGCAGGTCTCACGAGGAACCAATTGGACAGGACGATGTCGAAGAGTTGCGCGTGTTCCGGCCTCATCCCTTCAACCGACACGGGGCAACCCCGTTTGCGACATTCCATCAACGTCCGCTGCAGCACCACCGCGCCTCCCGTATCGAACGCCGCGATTCGGCTGGCATCGCAGCGCAGTGAACGTCCCGACGGCCAGACGATGCTCCGCAGGGCGTGCTCGAGCCCTGCCAGGTACGGCAACGTCCACGCGCCCTCGCAGACCAGCGCCCCGTCCTTCGTGAGCGTCGCGCATGGCAAGTGATGTTTGTCCAAGACAACAGCGTACCGCCCCATCCCCTGTGCCTCCGCTTCAGAATGCCAAATAGAGTCCGATCCCGAAGCTTTGAATCTTCTGATTGAAGAACTGCCCGTAGGGGTTGAACCCGTGATAGTAGTTCGCCAGCACCCTGAATCGCCTCCGGGCTTTCGGACTGCACCACTCCAACCCTCCCATGACGCTGGTGTTCACGTTCCACCCCATTTGCTCGAACGATTTGAAGTCTGCGCCCAACACCGGTACGTACCGGACATCTCCCAACCGTTCGCCGAGAAACGGCATCGGCCGGCTCGGCCCTCTGAATTCGGTGCCCCACTGCAGTTTCCCTCGGGCCAGCGCGGGCTGCCGTTCGACCAGATATCCTCCTCCACCGTAGATCCTGGCCCAGCGATATTCATAGGACAGGATGGCCTCCAGTTCCTCAAAGCTCAGGTTCAGCCGATTGAATCCCGGGTTCCGCAACAGAAACTCATCGCCCACGTGGCCGCTCTGATGATACAACCGCATGCGCGCGGAGAATGCTCCGTTCCGCAAGGTGACGGGGATGCCCACGACAAAATCCGAATTGAGCAAGTCACTCGACGGGGCATCGAGGTTGAACTGCGAAAAGACTCCCGCCAGGAGGCCGACCTGGAGGCCTTCGCAGCCATTCTCCTGCCGTCGGCCCCACAACCCGAACGTTTCGCCGAACCCGACGGAGCCGGCATTGATCGTCTGGCCGGCCTGTCGAAACCGAACGTTCTGATAGCTCGCGAAGAACTGGGGCTGTTTCGGATCGGCCAGGATCGGCCGAAAGATGTCGTCACGCGGCAGCCATTCGGTTTTGAGCGGTTCTGCACTGCGGGCCGACTCCGGGTTCTCCGTGGTGAGAAACCGGCAATCCATTTGTGAGGACGCCGGCTCCCCTTGCGCCCAAGCCGCACCGACGGCGAGAGCCAGGCAGACCGCCGTCAGCCCTTGTACCAGCCATCGATACGGAATTGCGCGCAGCAGCATCCCGATGAATCGCTTCCACGACACCATCTAGATCTGATTCTGTTCCCGCAATGTCGTCACCAGTTCCTTCTTTGCCAACAACAATGCACCGAGTCCCAACAGTACCGTAAGCAGCGTCACCAACCCACCGACGACCGGGATCAGCGCGACGAGCGAGTACAAGACGAGTCCCGTCAAGAACGCGCCCGTGACCGACGGCGCGTCGGCTCTCTGTCGCAGAATGAGCTGCCCGAGCCACGTCACCGCATAGATGCGCGCCAAGTACAGGGTCGCCCCATACAGAAGAAGCAAGACCAGTCCGGCAGGGATTGCGATCACCGTCGCCAAACAGAGGACCGCCACCAGTGGAATCCCGAGCAATGCGGCGACACCCCAACCCAGCGCCGATCCCGGCCGCTCGCGGATCGTTGCGGCGGCGCGGCGGCTGAATACGGGATAGACCCGCAACAGCACCACGCCCAGAATCAAGGTGGAGACAAAGCTCACGGCGGCGAGCATCAGCCGGGCTCCGACGAGCCCCTGCCCTACCCGGTCGCCTCTCCAGCCCTCCGGAAGGGGACGCCGTACGACGCCGCCCCGCACCGTCGCGCCCTCGTCGATGGAGGGCGCCGACTCGCTCCAGTACCGTAATTTTCCGCCTACCGTCGCCTTCGACGTCAGCCGCACTGAGGCCGCAGCCACGGCCAGATCGCGG
>JRYJ01002133.1_pt1 | contig 17494 bp, 17 predicted proteins | sample 235371 | NCBI WGS metagenome assembly JRYJ01 (sample SAMN03074219, study PRJNA261477) | activated sludge metagenome | biome: Wastewater Treatment Plant; feature: Wastewater; material: Activated sludge; isolation source: activated biomass of a wastewater treatment plant treating hydrocarbon... ... | reverse complement strand
TTCGGCCTCCATTGGTCCACTAGTTTGTTATTCGTGAGGTCGCTGATATCATATGCTGCCACATAAGCATTTTCGCGTTCATCGGTGGTAAAAACATATTTCCGATCATCAGAAGGCCAACTGTTGTGCGTAAACGCAAATGGTGTGGTAATGGTAGTGAGTTCTTTTGGATTTAATGGGTCTTTTACATTCCAAATGGACAACAATCCATCCAAAATATCTGATGAAAACATGGTATCGTTTCGAACAAAATTGTCATGGCAATATCGTTTGGTTTCTGCACCCAGGAACACTGGATTTTCTGGATCCTGGTTCAAATCAAAAAACAAAACACCTTGCCATGGACGGCAACCATTCAAACTGAGAATCCCTTTTTCGTCCACAAATACGGTGTGACAAGTCGTGATGTTGGCCGTTTGGTTATTTGCCGTGATGGATGTTGTCCAAAATTTATGGGATATCTTATTTGGAGCTTCTTTCATATTGATGATGATTACACCATCTGACGCATTATCGTTAACCCCATAAATATAGTCCTTATAAAAAAAGACCTCTCTCCAGATGGTTCTGACTCCACTGGCCCTATAGCGTTCTATGGGTNNAAGACTATAAACTACCAGAGCAGTTTGGGTTCCAATCGCGGCATATTCGACCCCATTGCGATCAACATAATGCCAAATTCCACTGCCACCCTCGGGAGCTGGAACATGGGCAACAATTTTCATATTCAGGTCCCCATCTTGAGAAAAAACAGACAAGATGGATAAGAAAATAAAGTAAACTAGAAGGCTAATTCGCATACTTATAAAATTTAATTTGGCAAAAATAGTGGTTTACCGTGCGAATCGGGAGACTTTAACCTTTATAAACACACAATTATATATTTAAACGGTTAATATTCGCCTGATATTTAAGATTTAATTCATTGATTGTTAATATACTATGGTTGAATTTTTGCGGCATATAAAACGAAGAGAGATTTCCTGGCTGGAATCTTAAACTAAGCTTTGAAGCCAAGAGAATTTGCCACTATTATTTATTAGAGCAGCAGCCATTTACAATTGGGGGTTACAGTAAGTTGCAGTTGGAATATATTTGCGGCTTATTTAAAAATCTATGAAAGAAGTCTTAAGCCAGCTGGAAGATGGGATTTGTATATTGACCATTAACCGCGAACAAGTAATGAATGCACTGAACCATGAAGTCATCAGTGACTTATATGAAGCTGTTGATGAAATTGAGAAAAATATCGATCAGATCAAGGGACTGATCATTACCGGTGCAGGACAAAAGTCTTTTGTTGCAGGAGCTGATATCTCTGAGTTTGTAGGTCTAAGCCGAAAAGAGGCGATTTCTCTTGCAAGAAAAGGTCAAGCCCTTTTTTCTGAAATTGAGAAATTAAATATTCCAGTGATTGCTGCAGTCAATGGTTTTGCATTGGGGGGAGGTTGTNNGCACCAACGCACGTTTTGGACAACCCGAAGTCAATCTTGGGCTGATACCTGGATATGGAGGAACACAACGTCTAATTCATTATATTGGCAAAGGGAAAGCCATAGAAATGCTTATGACAGGAGATATGATCAAAGCAGAGGAAGCCCTGCGACTAGGACTTGTGAATCATGTAGTGGAACCCGATCAGGTGATTCTAAAATCCAAGGAAATCATTCAAAAAATTGCTGAAAAAGCACCGTTCGCCATACAAAAGGTCATCAAAATTGTAAATTCATATTTTGATTATGAGTTACCGGGATTTGAATTTGAGCTGGATTCCTTTGGCAACTTAATGACCACACATGATGCTCAAGAAGGCGTCGATGCTTTTTTAGGTAAACGCAAACCTAACTTTACAGGAAATTAACGCATGTTTGATTACCATAAAAACAAAGAGCGGTATTTCAATATGCAGTATTTAACCGCTCGTGATTATATTTTACCCTTTATACAGAAAAGTTTAAGCATTAATCCCGGAATGCACGTGCTTGAAATAGGATGTGCGGAAGCAGGGGTTTTGAAAGCATTTATAGAAAAAGATTGCATTTGTACTGGCTTGGACTTAAACGAAAGCAGGATTCAATTGGCAAAGGAATTTCATCGTGAAGCTTTACAGTTAAATAAAATCCGGTTTTCCACTACCAACTTGTATGATTTATCTTACGGAGTTGATTTTCCAGTGAAGTTTGATGTGGTAGTGCTTAAAGATGTCATAGAACACATTCCAGATCAATTACGATTCATTAAAAGAATTAGAGAATTAATAAATCCCGGAGGCTGGATATTTTTTGCTTTTCCACCTTGGCAAATGCCATTTGGTGGTCATCAACAAATGTGTAGATCTTCTTGGATGGCTCGTTTGCCATGGTTACATCTTCTCCCTTCCGCAGTATATCGAAAAATACTAGAAATGTGTGGAGAATCTCCAGCAGTGGTTGATGAATTAATGGAAATTAAAGAAACAGGACTCAGTATTGCTCAGTTTGAACAGATTGCAGAAGCATCAGGTCTGGAAATAGTGGACAAATTGTTTTACCTGACGAATCCTATCTATAAATTTAAATTTGGACTAAAAGTAAGACGAGTCAGTCCCATATTCAATTATCTTCCATATTTCAGAAACTTCTACACGACCGCTGCATATTACCTGATGAAGAATTGAGCTATCTCATAAGTTGCTTAAAATAAATCCCTTCTTTTGCGAAGGATAGGATTGAAATCAACCCCCACAGAAGGTTTTAAACTTTTTAATGTAAACATCCCAGAGTTCCCGTTGCTCTTTGACTTCATCGTCATCACAGTAGTCGGTCACTTCTAGAATGGTTTCATTTGTGATGTCAGTCTTATAAATGCGAAATTGTAGGTATTCGTCATCCCGGTCATCCCATACGTATTTGACCAATTCTTCTTCAATGTCAATTGCAAGGGTAGCTTCTTCGTGATCTCCTTCCCAGTCAAATTGGTATTTATCCCCGATATTATCTACACGATCACAAAACCAACGAACCATGCAGGTAGGTTGAGTTACGAACAGGTAGACTGTGGACGGTGACGACCTGAACATATATTCAATTTGTATTTGGACTCTTCCCATCTTATGGCTTTTAATGCAAGCGTTTTGTTCACTTACGGCGGCAATATTAAAATTGTTATTATATTTTTTGTCAAATTCATGAACTTTTTTTATTTACAAAACATTAAGTCTATTTAGGGCTGGATTTGTCGGGGATGGCATTATTTTCGCCCTTTATTTGTCCCGGGCCGGTTGTAAAGACGTAAATTATTGTGTCGTAAAGCATTATAGATTAATATTCCTTCCATGAGGCAACTTAAGATTACAAAATCCATCACCAATCGCGAAAGCCAGTCGCTTGAAAAATATTTGCAGGAGATTGGAAAAGTCGATTTGCTGACTCCAGAGGAGGAAGTAGACCTGGCTAAAAAGATCAAGCAGGGAGACCAGCTTTCTTTGGAGCGATTGACAAAGGCAAATCTGCGTTTCGTAGTTTCGGTTGCCAAACAATATCAAAACCAGGGCCTTTCGCTATCGGATTTGATTAATGAAGGTAACTTAGGTTTGATTAAAGCTGCCCAACGCTTTGACGAAACCCGAGGATTTAAATTTATTTCCTATGCGGTTTGGTGGATCCGACAGTCCATTCTGCAGGCTCTTGCCGAACAATCTCGTATCGTGCGACTTCCACTGAATAAAGTTGGTTCTTTAAACAAGATCAATCGTGCATTCTCCGAATTGGAACAGGAGTATGAGCGCGAACCATCAGCAGAAGAACTGGCAACTTTGTTGGAAATTCCCACCGAGGAAGTTGAAACGACGATGGGAGTTGCTGCACGCCACGTCTCAATGGATGCCCCTTTCGTGGAGGGTGAAGACAATTCATTACTGGATGTTCTGGAAAACGACAGCACTCCGGCAACTGACGCTAAACTTGAATTCAAAGAAGCGCTCCGGATTGAAATTGAAAGGGCACTTGGTACATTAACGGACCGTCAGGCCGATGTCATTAAATTATACTTTGGAATTGGAGTCGAACATCCCGAATCACTGGAAGACATTGGAGATAAATTTGGTTTGACCCGTGAAAGGGTTCGCCAAATCAAGGACAAGGCCATCAATAAACTGCGTTCTGCTTCACGGAGTAAACTTCTTAAACAGTATCTCGGCTAATTTTGGGTCTCATATTATGAACGCAAGGGTCTTTTTAAGACATTTGCAAAAAATATGATATGAATCAATCTGAAATGAATAAAACCTCCGATTTACAATTGAAGGATTGGAGGGAAAAAGAAAAATCCGCCTTAGAACTCTCAAAATTAGTGGGTATTTTGCGGTTTGACCGGTCCATCGAATTGGTTTTATTCCGCAAGGATTTATATGATGCAAGACCCAGTCAGATCATTGCCGATCATTTATTTGCAAAAAATTATATCGACAAACCTCTTGATATAGCCCTTAGTCTGGAAATAACCCGGGTCATTTCGAACATGACCGCAATGGGTCCTGCAAGAATAGATATTGGGAAGCTGGCCTCTGAGTGGGAAACCCACAACTCAGGTACAGGAAACCTCGAACAATTTATTCATGATAAGCTAAAAGAAGGAACCCAGACTGGAAATCAACATTTTACTCCGCGAGATGTGGTCTTGTATGGATTTGGTAGAATTGGAAGATTGGTTGCAAGAAGACTCATTTCACAAACAGGTCGGGGTGAACAGTTGTTGTTAAAAGCAATCGTCGTTCGGGCTGGGATGAAAGAACCCAGAGAGGAAGTTCAAAAACGATTGGCCTTATTGGAAACGGATTCAATTCATGGCAACTTTCCAGGAGCCATTGAAGTCAGCGAAGATGGCAAAGTTGCCATTATCAATGGAAATAAGATTCAAATCATTTTTGCAGGGCACCCATCGGAAATCGATTATACCGATTACGGAATTAAAGATGCACTCTTAATTGACAATACTGGTTTATATGACACACGCGAAAAATTAAGTGTTCATCTTCGTCCTGGCATTTCTGAGATTATTTTAACCGCACCTGGTAAGGATATTCCTAATATTGTGGTGGGTGTTAACCATCATCTGGCGGATACCCAAGAAGAGAATATTTTTTGTGCGGCATCTTGCACTACCAATGCAATAGTGCCGGTAANNGAAAAAGGACATATAGAAACCGTTCATGCATACACCAGCGATCAAAATTTGTTGGATAATTTTCACCGAAAACCCAGACGGGGGAGAGGAGCACCCATCAATATGGTCATCACCAGTACGGGAGCTGCCAGCGCAGTTGCAAAAGTATTGCCCCACCTTAAAGGGAAATTAACCGGAAACGCCGTTCGTGTGCCGGTTCCGGATGTCTCACTGGCCATACTGAATTTAACCCTAGAAAGACCAGCAGATAAAGACCAAATTTTAGCCCAATTGAGGAATGCCAGTTTACACGGTGAACTCGTTGAACAATTGCATTACAGTACCTCCAATGAGTACGTGTCCAGTAATGCTGTTGGAACAACTTGTGCATGTGTAGTAGATGCTCCTTCAACCATCCTTTCTACCGATGGGAAAACCGTTACCATTTATGCATGGTATGATAATGAGTTTGGTTACGCTTGCCAGGTGGTAAGATTGGCAAAATACGTTGCGAAAGTGCGCCGTTTTACTTACTATTAATGGAAAACGATAAACACAGGAATTATAAAATCTGGCAGCCTTTGTTGCTTGGAGTGGTTGCGGCTTTGGGTTTTTATGGAGGCCTTAAAGCAAAATTACCAGAAGTCCACCGGGATTCAACGGGTTATGCATTGAAAGTTGATAATGCACAAAAATTAAGAGATGTTTTGGCTTATGTGCATGCCCAATATCAGGATAGTCTTGATGAAAACTGGCTGATTGATTTAGCCATTCAAAACTTCATTCAAACGTTAGACCCTTATTCTGAATACATTCCTACCCGCCAAGTTCACGATGCGAATGATTTGGTTAACGGCATACACCAAAGTTATGGAACTGATTTTATTTATGTGGACTCTAACTTGGTACTGTTTAATGTTGATTCGAATAGTGTGGTATCCAAGCAAGGTTTGCGTAACGGTGATGTCGTAATACGGATGAACGGAAGAAGCATGCAGATCAATGCACCGGAATCTCAAAATCAATTGGATTCCATTTATGCTTGCTATTCTGATTCCTTGGAGGTAGAAGTGATGTCTGTGATTACCGGCCAAATCAAATCATTGCGTTTAATGGCGGAAAAACGAGAACAAAGCTCAATTCCTATTTCCCGTGAAATGGGAAATGGTATTGCCTATGTGAAAATTTCGGAATTTACAAAAGGCACTTATCGAAATTTCATGGAGACTTTAGAAGACTATTTAGGAAATAAGGGAAATACGAAAATCATCATAGACCTGAGAGGCAATACCGGTGGATTGATCGGTGAAGTTGCCAGTATTTTGAACCAATTGGTTGACCAAAAAAATGTCCTTCTGTTCCAGACCAAAGGAAGATCTAAGAAAAGTAAAGATTATCTATCGACCGGAAAAACTTTTTTTCGCATAGATCAAATTGCATTGCTGGTCGACAGTTGCACCGCATCAGCTGCAGAACTTTTTGCATTAAGTTTGCAAGACCTTGGCAAGGCAAGAGTGTNNTGGTAAAGCAACCATCTTGGAACAATTTGAGTTATCAGATGGATCTTCCATAAGATTGGCCATTGGACACTTTACTACGCAAAGTAAGAGAGACATACAAAGGCATTATATGCATTCTTCCGCCTCTTCTGGCCCGATAAACACTCCACGAAAAAATGTTAATTTTCCTTATGGTGTTCTTCCGGATGAAACGAATGAACGAAATACCTACTGGCCCTGGCTTTCAGAAGCATCTATCGAATGGATGGATAAATATATTCTAGATAATATTCATCGGTTTATCGGGATAGTTGGTCACCAACCGGAAAGAATATTTGAAGATCCTATGATCGATAAAGAGATTTCAATTGCGTTTTCGTTAAGGCCTAAATCTATAGTAGAATTAGATGCGAAAGAACAATTTAAAGAACAGTTCAGNNCAGCAATAACTTTTTTCTATTCAGGGTCTAACAATTATGATTTCACCTTCGTCATCATATCGTATGATGGTACTTGCTTCAGTCGGTGAAAGATCTTTTTGTCGGTAGAGAACGGTGTGGTCCACTTTTTTTAGGATGGATTCCGAAATTTCAGTAAAATTTTTTGGGGGAGGTTCCCCAGATAGGTTTGCTGAGGTAGATATTATCGGTTGGTTCAAGAATTCTATCATCTTTTGACAAAAAGGATCTTTGCAAATTCTTATGGCAATCGAGCCATCTTGGTTCAATACATGCAAGGGAAGACCCACTGGATTGGTATAGATAACAGTGAGCGGACGGTTATGGAGTAAAAGCAAAGTCTCAATTCGCGGATGGATTCGGCCTGAATAGAGTTTGAGCATTTCGATAGAATTCACCAAAAGAATGGGTGACTTGGTCGGTGGACGATTTTTAATATGATAGATACGATCCAAAGCAGCGGGTGATTCAAGTGAACAACCCAAACCCCAAATGGTATCGGTTGGATAGAGGATTACCTTGCCTTCTTTTAGGTATTTAGAAGCCAGAACAGCTTCATCATGCAACATTTGGGGCAAAGATTCCATCACAGTATTGAGATTGACTTAAAAAATGCTTGAAACATCTAATTTTACATAACCAATTAACGCATCCAAACGTTTGTTTCGATATATTGACTATGCAAAAAATTTACCGCTATTTTTGGTTGGCCTTGTGCATCGCAAATGGGTATTCCGGATTGCAAGCTAAGCATATTATTGGCGGAGACATGTACTATGAATGCGTTTCGCTGGATAGTGCTCGAAACTGGATCCGCTACCGGATCACCATGAAATTGTATCGCGATTGCAGTAATCCTGAAGGAGCCTTGTTTGACCGGGACGCAAAATTTGGAATTTATGAAAAATATCCGGATGGGCGTTATCGGTTTGTGGATGATATCACCAATGTGGATTATCAACAACCCATCAGAGACATAGATCCTGATGCCAGTAATCCCTGTTTGATTGTGCCTCCAGGAGTTTGTGTACAGGAAGCCACTTATCAGTTTTTAACCGGAAACTTAACAATTTTAAAAAGTGGTTCTTATGTGATTGCGTATCAGCGATGTTGCAGAAACGAAACCATAACCAATATTGACCTTCCTGGCGAAGCCGGGGCGGCTCTGACTTTAGAAATTACCGCAGCATCTCAACAATATTGCAACAACAGTCCCAGATTTAGAAGTTTTCCTCCAGTGGTGATTTGTGTCAATAACCCCTTGCAATACGATCATTCAGCAACGGATCAGGAAGGGGACTCTATTGTTTATTCTTTTTGTACTCCCCTGACTTCAGGAGGACAGGATGGCACCCCAGGTGGTCGCAATAGTTGCTTTGGGGTGACCCCAGATCCANNAGAAGAGATTTTCAATTCAATGTAGCGTTTTGTGAGCCCAAAGTCTTTGCTAAAATAACGGCCGATTCTACTTTACCCAATTCTCAAATACAGGTGATCAATTCCTGTGGACCTACAAACCTTAATTTCACAAACCGCAGTACGGATGCACAATACATTTTCTCTTATCACTGGGAATTTGATATGCAGGGTATATTGAAAACAGATAACAATAGAGATGCAAATTTTACTTTCCCTCAATTGGGATCGTATGATGGAAAAATGGTGGTCAATCGAGGGACCCAATGTGCAGATTCTTTAAATATTCGCGTCAATATTTACCCTGATATTGGAGCGCGTTACGACTACCGATACGATACCTGTAAAGCTGATCCGGTAATATTTACCGATAGGTCTTATACCGGAGCTTCAGGATTGACATCCTGGAATTGGGATTTTGCAGGTAATGGTCGTTCGATCAGTCAAAATCCCCAATTTCAGTTTACTTCACCGGGCTTGAAATTGGTAAAACTTACGGTAAAAGATGTTAACGGTTGTATTGCAGATACGGTGGCTCCCATTCGGTATTACCCTGTACCTCCTTTACTCATTATTGATCCAGATACTACACAGGGTTGTTCTCCTTTGAAAGTCTGCCTTAACAATCTTTCTTCCCCTATAGATACAAGCTATAAAGTGTTTTGGGACTTTGGAGATGGAAATTCAATAAATGCTATTTCGCCCTGCCACACCTATGATAAGGGGGGCATATTTTCATTAAAACTGGAGGTAACTTCACCCATTGGATGTTACACAGAGCGATTTTTTAATCAGCTGGTCCAGGTCCGACAATCACCGGTATCGAAATTCAGTTACAGTCCGCTTAAATTGACGTCATTGAATAGAAAAATCACCCTGATGGATGAATCGGAGTTTTCTTCCACCAGGAGATGGTCGATTAATCAAAATTTTGGGTATACATCCCAAACAGTTCAACATGAATTCCGGGACTCTGGGATCCAAGAGATCCAACTGGTGGCCATTTCATTTAATGGTTGTTCCGATACATCGTTACAATATATTGATATAGAGCCAATTGTGACTTATTTTTTGCCCAATGCCTTTACTCCAAATGGCGATTCTCACAATGATGAATTTGTAGGTGTAGGATACTTGGATGGACTGTCCGACTTCAGTTTAAACATTTGGGATCGCTGGGGAGGGCTTGTATTTTCTACCCATAATCCGGCAGAAGCCTGGAATGGGAGGGCAGGAAATGAAGGAAATCAATTGCCCAATGGTGTATACGTTTATCAATTGTCTTATAAGACACCTAGAAAGCAACTCGTTGAAAATAAAGGATTTGTAACTTTGATTCGATAAATAATTAAACAAAGCATGGATTGAAGCAAAGAATTTTTATTATCTTTGCGACTCTTTTTAAAATACCGCGGTCATGGATTTGATTAAATATGTACAGGATCAGTTGTTGGACATCAGTAGAATTCCTGATTTCAACGCTGGCGATACCATTGTGGTCAGCTATAAAATCATTGAAGGAAACAAGGAAAGGATTCAGGATTTTAAAGGTGATGTAATCAATGTCCGTGGAGAAGGCAAAAACAAAACCTTTACGGTAAGGAAAGTAAGTAGCGGGGTTGGCGTGGAAAGAATTTTTCCTATTTCTTCTCCCAATATTGCTGAAATCAAACTGATCAAGAAAGGAAAGGTACGTCGCGCCAAATTATTCTATCTCCGTGGACTTTCTGGAAAGAAAGCAAGAATCAAGGAGCGCAATATAGCGTTGAAAGAACAACCAGCTTCAAGTCCGGCTTCCGAAAGTTAAATTCAAACTTTATTTGTTCATTTTAGGATTGGGATTGTCGGTGTGTCCGGCATCTTTGAAGGCTTTCATAATTCACCCAGTAATGAAATAGCCCAAAGCTTTTGAGAAAACTCAGGCCTGAGGTATCTTGATCAAAGATTGTGTACTCACTGGCTTTACCGATTTAAATTTTCGATTGAATTGAATATTGCGTTCTGTGGTTATGGCATCCAGCTGAATGATTTTACCGTCCATGTTGATTTCAATGGGTAACTCAAGTTTTTGTTCCGTGCAATTGATTTTGTAAAATATTCTTGTTTTATTTTCTGTGGTGTCAATTCTTACCATTAGTTCAGGTATTTCAGTCGATCGAAGATAAGTGTTGAAAAATGGTGTAAAGTCTTTCCCTGTGAATTGATTGACATAACTTTCAAAATCAGAGGCATTGATGTTTTTGTATTGGTATTTTTCATAAAAGCCTCGAAAGAGTTTAAACCAAACGGAATCATTTTTTATGGCAGATCTTAGTGTTTGGAGTACCCAAGAACCTTTGTAATATAAGTCAGAATCGGGAAATTGTGTGTAATTGACCTCCTTCGGACCCAGCATCGGCGCATTGTTCTTAATCAGTTTACGCTGACTTTCCAGATAACGAACGGCTGCTTTTTTACCAAACAAGTATTCAACATAAAGGGATTCAAGATAGGTAGTGAATCCTTCGTGTATCCACATATCTGCGTGGTCATTCACAGAAACTGAATTTCCAAAGTATTCGTGGCCACTTTCGTGGATGATGATATAATCAAACTGAAATTCGTCTGGAATTAATCCTCCAAGATATCCCCTTTGATATTTATTCCCATAAGCGATTGCGCTTTGATGCTCCATGCCCAAAAATGGGGATTCAACCAAAGCATAACCATCTTTCCAAAATGGAAACTTGCCCAAATAATGTTCATAACTTTCTAACATTTTGTGGACTTGCTCAAAATGTATTTTCGCTTTTTCTTCATTTCCCCGTATGACATAATAATTTAGCTCCAGCAATGCACCATCCTTTGCTTTATATTGATCGGTAAAGTGAATAAAATCACCAATGTATAAACTGACATTGTAATTATTGATTGGATAACTCACTTCCCAGGTCCAAGTTTTCATTCCTTTTTGCTCAACACTGGTTTTTATTAATTTCCCGTTTGAAATAGCCATTAGCTGCTCGGGAGCTGTAATGTGAACTTTCATCCCTAAATCCGGTTCATCGGATAAATGGTCTTTATTTGGCCACCACAAACTGGCTCCGGCTCCTTCACAAGCCACACTGACCCATGGGTTTCCGCGACTGTCTTTTTGCCAGATGAAACCTCCATCCCAGGGCGCATTCTTAGCCTTGATCGGTTTTCCTTTATAATGTACAGAAATCTTTTCTTTTTTACCTTTTGTAAAATCTCCCTGGATAAATACTGCATCAAAATCACGACGATATTCCAGTGAGTGAGAACCTTCTTGGATTTTAAGAATATCCATATTCTCAACCAAATCCAGTTGAATGCGGGACAAGGCCTCGTTGGGTATAAATTCCATGACCAGTGTACCTTCTAAAGATTGCTGACTGATATCTGGCTTAAGGAATAGTTCATAGTAAAGCACATTGTAATTCCGCTCCATCCGCAATGCACCTCGAAGGCTGTCTTTGCGAGTGAACTGCTGTTGTCCGTTTAACAAAGTACAACCCAAAAGAAACGGAATGAATAAGCGTAGGCACATAATTTTTTGCGTTGTCATGGATTAAGTTCTTATTTCAGGCGTTTTCATTTTAAGTCGATTGCGGATCATCCGATCAACAAAGGTAACTGGCAAAATTTTAGTCAGAAGCAAGAACATCCATTTCTTTTTGTAAACCAAATAACTTGGACGTGGACAAGTATGTTCCAAGGCTTTTAGAATGGGTTTATTGATTGTTTCCAATGGCATGGATTCTGACTTCATTTTCAATATGGATGAATTGGCTACTTGCAGGTATGGCCAGTAATTTCCGGTTTCGAATTTATCCAGTAAACCCAATTGCTTTTCCCAAATGGGTGTATTTATGCTACCCGCCACAATTTTAACCGTGCGAAGTCCAATTAATGAAAGTTCTCTCCTGAGGCTGTCGAAAAAACCTTCTCCAGCATATTTTGAGGCAACATAAGCCCCAAGAAATGGTGAACCAAACAAGCCAGAAACTGAACTGATGTGGATGACCCTTGCACCCGCACCATAACGAATCAAATAGGGAAGACACAACTGGATTAAATGTATTCCTGCAAAAAGATTAATCTGAAATTGATACCGATAATCGGGCAAACTAATTTCTGTGGCAGGTCCGGCAACTACCATACCGGCATTGTTGATGAATGCGTATAATCCATCAGGAGGTATCATTTTACGGATGTGTTGAAAACCTCTTTCTAGCTGTTCATCATTGTCCAGGCACAATTCAAATATCTGAATATTTGGATTTCTAAGCAGTATGTCCGGAACCTGTGAATTTCGTCTGACCGTACCCAGCACCATATATCCTTTTTGTGAAAGGTACAGACTGATATGTAATCCAATTCCTGAGTTGATCCCGGTAATCAAGAGGGTTTTCAATGTGACAATTTCCGTAAAAGTAGGCACAAAAGAATTAAGTGAATTCTCCCTTGAATGACTTATTTTTGTGGACGTTGCAATGAGAAATTTCTTTTATTTAACCCTTGTACTTACGTTTGCTACCAGTTGTAAGGATCAAAACATTATTGATCACGAATACCTCAACGGGAAATGGGTTGTGGAAAAAGCTTTCCGAAATGATAAAATGACCAACACACTTGAGGGAGCCTTTTTTTATTTTGATGGCAACATTCTGACTTCTAATTTTATGGGATTGGAGCAACAAGCTTCTTATCAATTAAAGAATAATCAAATATTTCTCACAAAAGGCATGGACTATTCGTTTGATTTAAAGAAGCTGGGACCCATGCAACTTGAGTTAAAAGTCGAAATACAAAAAACACCATTTGTCTTTAGTTTGAAAAAGCAATGAGGGTTTGGGTTTATCGATTATTGGCGGTAGTTCTTTCCGTGGCTCCTCTAAAATTACAGGCCATTGAAGCATACGTCCAACCTTGTGTTTTTTACAAGGACTTCCAGCCTTATCTTGATATTCAGATTTTTATACATCCCAAGGGGATGACCCCGCATTTTTCAGGTGATAGCTTGCAGTGGTTGGAAGCTAAAATTACCTTCATACTAAAGCAAAATGACTACATAATTGGTGTGGATAAGTTGCTGATCAAATCTCCGAAAAGCAAACAATTAAGACCGTTTTTTCATGCAGTCAAATGGGAAATTAAACCAGGAGTCTACCAATTGGAAACGCATTTACAAGATGGCTTTAACCAAAACGAGGAGTTGACACTTATCGATACGGTCAAAGTATTAAATAAATCAATGTCTTGGGCAATATCGGATGCACGTTTACTCCAGTTCGCAAAACCTTCTGCCGACTCCACCAATCCCTTGTATCGAAATGGGTTTTATGGCGAACCATTACTGTATGAAACCTTTGAACAGGATCAACATTTGATGCTGGTTTATTTTGAATCATATTCAATTCCAAACTTGGAAAAAGGACTTGCAATACGTTATTTGTTGTCTGAGCTGGATACACTCAATCAATGGCAATTAATACAGAAATGGTTTAGAAAACGTAAAACTGAATTTGTTGAAGCACATTTACTTCAGCATGACATTAGTGAATTACCCACTGGAAAATATTCGCTGGCCATACAAATCATCAATCAACAGGAAAATGTTTTAGACGAGACGGTAGTGACATTTTTCAGGAAAAACCCTTTTTGGGATAGAATTTCCTATTGGTATTCTAGTCGTAAGGAGGATAAATGGTTTTTTGATACACTATCCATTGATCGGGTTAATTATTGTATCAGAGCGATTCATCCATTAATTTCAGGGATCAATGTACCAATTCTTAATGAGTTGTTGAAAGACCGAAAAGAGCACGAAAAAAGACTCTTTCTCTTTTCTTATTTCAGCGAAAGAGCGGACACTGCCCGCAGGGCTTATGAGCGTTACATGAAACTCGCAGATTTTCTGGATGCTGAATTTAAATCCGGATTTGGCTATGGATTCGAGACCGACCGAGGTATAATATTTTTACGCTATGGCAAACCGGATGAAGTGATCAAAGAGGATAAGGACCCTGGTGCATATCCCTATGAAATATGGAAATACAATAAAGTTGCACAGGCGGGACAAACCAATGTTCGTTTTTTATTTTACAATCCTGACCTTGCTGGAAGTGATTTTCGATTACTGCATTCCACGGCTATTGGTGAACGACAAAACAGGAAATGGGAGATTGAACTTTACAAAAACGCTGCTCATGAATTTAAAGGTGACAACCCTATAGATGCAACGGAAATGTTACCCAACATTAACCGCCGTGCAAGAGAATATTTCGAAAATTAACAACACTTCGGGTCGTAAATTTTTTAAACTCCCAAAACTTAGTGTAGTTTCTTCGGCCATCATAATCTGGCATTAATCCCTTAACGTAGTTGTCTGAGTTAGATACATTCCATGAACCCAATGAACGCAATTGCATTCTTTGCGCAGAGCGCTGAAGAAATGGATAAAGCACTTTTAAGGAATTATTAGATTAAGGTTTCATAACCCTATAGATGCTTTATTCATCCAATTTATGCGGTGCATAAATTGCGCATGGCGCTGACGAAATGAATAATGCGCATTGATTCAATCCATGAAAACAAAGTAAATATCGCGCTTTATTCATTTGTCAGGATGAACCCCGACAAGCCCTTTATGCAAAGGGCTTCGTCGGCTCTCCATGCAGAATGCATTATTCATGCATGATCTTGGGTTCATTGGTCAGGGTTAATCCTGACAAGCTCTTATTGTATTAGGGCTTCTTCGGCCATGAGGACAATCCATGCACTTCTTCTGTATGGATTGGGATGAAGAAGGAATTTTTTCATACGTTTTTTTGATTTAATGATTGGATCGAAGAGGACAAAATTGCTGCCAGTTGCTTGAATAACTTAATACAAACTTCAAAAATTTACCCCAATAAGCTCTTTTCCGATAGACATGTCACAGGCAAGGTGGCTTTATCCACCAGAATGCTCCTGAATGGGATCCGGGGGTTACAAATTGTCCGCTATTTTGGCCAGTGCTATTTTAAATGCTCTGTAAAATATTACTATGGCAAAAATTGATTTAAAAGCATTTACACCGCTTTGCTTCCCCTATCTTTGCAGTGATTTTTTTGAAATTAATTAATGCCATGATATTATTGGATGGAAACAAGTTGTCGGGAGTCATAAGAAAGGAGATACAGGATAAAGTCAGGTTATTTTGCCAAAATGATGTTCGGCCGCCTCACCTTGCCGCAGTGCTGATTGGAGATAACCCAGCCAGCCAGACATATGTTCGTAACAAAATTAAAGCTTGTGATGAGGTTGGATTCGCCTCAACTTTAATAAAAAAACCCGCNNGATCAAGTCACTCAACGAAGATCCTGAAATTGATGGCTATATTGTTCAACTTCCGTTACCTCGGTACATCGACGAACATGCGATCAATCTTGCCATAGACCCGGCAAAAGATGTCGATGGATTTCATCCTTATAATTTCGGAAAAATGGCACTAGGCCTGCCTGCATTGTTACCGGCTACACCAATGGGGATTATGTTAATGTTGGATCGTTACCAAATTGAGACAGAAGGTAAGCATTGCGTGGTTTTAGGGAGGAGTAACATTGTGGGAACCCCAATNNAATTGGTGGGCGATGTTGAGTTTTCCTGTGTCTCTCCAAATGTTTCAGCTATTTCTCCTGTACCGGGAGGTGTGGGTCCTATGACAATTACCGCATTGATGGAAAATACTTGGCGCTCTTTCTCAAAAAAAGTGTAAATGCCCCAATGTTCATACTCCATTTCTGCATTACCTGAAGAACAGGATTTACTGATCGCAAATTTGTATGGTATAGGTGTTGAATCTTTTCTTCAGCATGACTTCGGTATCGAAGCATTTATCGATGCAAATGACACAAATTTGCAATACAGCATTGAAAATTTTTGTCAGGAACATCAATTGAACTGGACTATTCAGCTTCACCAGGAAAAGGACTGGAATGCGATTTGGGAATCCACTTTTAAGGAAATCAATATTGGAAATTCCATTCAGGTACGGGCCCCTTTTCATCCCAGGCATCCTGAGGTTAAGCACTGCCTTGTCATTGCTCCTAAAATGGCTTNNTGCTTGTTTGTAGATAATGATCCATTGGCAACAGAAAACACTTTAGAAAATTTGGAATTAAATAACCAGGATCGAACAGGTGTCGTATTGGGAAACACAAATGTATTGAAGGATTGGAATGGATTTGATATCATTGCTGCTAATATTACACGGAACGTAATTCTGGAAGCGTTGCCTGAGTTGACGGCTCATTTAAATCCCAACGGTAATATTGCGCTTTCCGGATTTTTAATTGAGGATGTTCCGGAAATCTTACAGGCCATATCCATTAATGGCCTGACCCCAATTGGACAATATAAAAAATCGGATTGGTGCGCCGTCATAGCTAAAAAATGAGTGCATCTTTAAAATACCTGAGTCCTTCATAAACCAAATCAGTAGGCAATCCCATAATATTTGCATAGCTTCCGTTGATACTGGAAATTTTACAAAGCCCTATCCATTCCTGTACTGCATAGGAACCGGCTTTATCAAAAGGTTGGTACTTCTTGATGTACCACTCAATTTCTTCATGATTGAGCTCCCGGAAAAATNNTCAGCCGTGAGTAAAATTTCATCCGGGAGTAACAGATGCTGTGCTGCTTTATTTTTTTGTTCTGCAAGATGAACGGCCACGTGATGGATGTTTAAATCCAATGGATAACTTTCATCAAAGTCAACAGAAATGCTATCAAACCAATATCCAGCCTCCTCCATCAGTTGCTTTCTTCTTGGGGAGGAAGACGCAAGAATAATTTTTCTACGATTAATATGTTGATTCATACGCTGATACACCAATAAAGCAATCCGGTTAACATGTATAATTTTAATCCTAAGCTGAGTTTATTTAATCTATGCTCATTTAAGGACAAAACAATAGAATAACTAAGGTA
>JRYJ01000563.1_pt1 | contig 17550 bp, 15 predicted proteins | sample 235371 | NCBI WGS metagenome assembly JRYJ01 (sample SAMN03074219, study PRJNA261477) | activated sludge metagenome | biome: Wastewater Treatment Plant; feature: Wastewater; material: Activated sludge; isolation source: activated biomass of a wastewater treatment plant treating hydrocarbon... ... | reverse complement strand
ACTTGGCCGCGCCGAAACAGTACACCGTGCCCTTCTCGGTGCCAATGACCAGGCAGCCGTCCGCGACGGCCGGCGAGGCGCTGATCGGCCCATCAAGTTGGATACGCTGCTGTTCCTTGCCGGTGGCGAGATCGAGGACGTACAGCCGGCCGTCGTGCGAGCCGACGTAGACCCGATCGCCGGCGACGACCGGCGAGCTTTCCACTTTGCCGTCGGTCGGAAAGCTCCACACCTCCTTGCCGGTAGCGCGGTCGATGGCGTAGACGCGCTTGTCGCGGCTGCCGGCGACGATCAGCTTCTCCGTGGCCGCGACCGAGGCAAAAAACGGCAGCTTGCGTTTGTCGGGTTCGAAGGTCCACAGCACTTCGGCTTTGGCGAGATCGACGGCGAGGACCTGGCTGCTCATGGTGCCGACGTAGAGCTTCCCGTCGCGCACGGCTGCGGCCGCGCCGACCTGTCCGCCGAGATCGACCGAGGCGATTTCCTTGCCGTCGGCGGCGTCGATGACGTGCAGCGTGCTGTCGCAACCGGCGGCAAAGGTCTTGCCGTCCACTAGAGCGGGCGTGCCGAGCACGGGTCCGCCGTTGATGGCGAACTTCCAACGGACTTTGCCGTCGGTCTTGCTCAGGCTTTGCAGCGTTTCGTCGCCGGTGCCGACGAGGATTTCGGGCCCGAGGACGTTGGCGCCGCTGGTGACTTCGCCGCCGAGCTCGACCTGCCAGCGAATCTTGCCCGTCGCGGCGTCGATGCAGTAGAAGACGCCGTCCATGTTCCCGGCGTACGCAAGCCCGTTATGGACGGCGAGGGGCGCCTTGATCGGCCCGCACTTGAGTTTCCACTTTTCGGCTCCGGTCTTGAGGTCGCGCGCATGAACGTGGTCATCGAACGCGCCGACGAAGACGATTCCGCCGGCGATGGCCGCCGTCGATTCGACCGAGGGGATGCCGGATTTGTCGGCGCCGACGCGGAACTGCCATCGCTCGGCAAGTGGATGGGGCAGCGGGCCGCGGGCGACGCCAGTCTGAGCCGCATCGCCGCGGAACACGGGCCAATCGGCGGCGAGAAGGGCAAGGGTGAAAATCACGGCGGCGCCGGCAGCACAACGGTTCATGGGAACTCCACGCACCAAAGTCGACCGTCCAACTCCCATTCGACGCGGCAGCCGGCGAGACGAGGATAGAACTCGGTTCCCGCCCGACTCGGCACTCCCGGAGCGCCGCGCATGACGTCGATCCTCACTTCAAGGCCGATGGGTCTCCGAGCGATCGGGTCGATCAATCGAGCCGTGGTTTGACCGACCTCATTCACGAACGACTTGCCGCTGACGTCGATGCGGCGCCGCCGACGAAGCAGGGACAGCTCACCGGCTAGCCGAAGACAATCGTACAAGTCGGGCTCAATCTCGAACCCGACGCGCCGATGTGGATCCACAAGCCCCGTGTCAATCATGGCCACCAAGGTCAATGAACCGAGCGTGACGTCGATTCGAAATCGACCGTTGGAACCGACGGGCCAGATTGCGCGTCGCATGGGTCCGGAAGCTCAAATTGTGCAAACGAACTGGGCGGATCGAACAAGGGATCATCCTCAGCGGAAAAAAACCAGCGAGCAGGCCGGCGGCGGACTGAGTGCGTCCACTTCGGCGACCACGTTGTCGAAGTCATCGTCAGCCGCCACGATCCGACCAAAGGCCATGCCGACGCATTTGCCGGAGTATTCTCGCTGGATTAGATCTCGAAGTCGCTCATACGCTAGTCGGTTCTTGTCCAGCTCGCGCTCGAATCGATCAGTTTCCATGGGTCACTTCTGGCAGCATTATCCGCTATAACGCCGCCTCGTACAAGCCGGCCAAATCAGTCGGGGCCACGGATCGCGGGTTGAACTGTGCCGTCCATTGCTGAGCCGCTTCGTCGGCCAGCACCGGCACGATGTCCCGGCTCACGCCGAGCGACGTCAGTTGCGTGGGCAGTTTCGCGGCTTGCAACAGGCTCGTCACACGTTTCGCCAGTCCAGCCGCTCCGTCGGGATGGAGGTCCTCGTACAGCGCGGCGACTCGGCCGGCGTTGAACCGGATGACGTGCGGCAGCATGACCCCGACCGCGATGCCATGAGTGACGCCATAATGAGCCGTCAGCGGATTGGCACAGGAATGCGCGCAGCCGAGCATCGAGTTCTCGATCGCCAGGCCGCCGAAGTGGGCGCCGAGCTGCATGGCGGCCCGGGCCGGCAGATTGAGCGGATCGGCCAGGACGACCTCGATGTTGGCGTTCAGCAATTCCCAGGCGCGCCGGCTGAAAACCTGCGACAGGGGGGTTCGTCTAGTCGAGACGTACGATTCGATGGCGTGGGTGATAGCGTCGATGCCCGTGACGGCGGTGACCAGCGCCGGTTGCGTGACGGTGACTTCGGGATCGAGCAGGGCGACGCGAAACGCCGCCTTGCGATCGCCGCAAGCCATCTTCAGATGCGACGATTCATCGGCGATCAGGGCGTAAGACTGCGCCTCGCTGCCGGTGCCCGCCGTGGTGGGAACTCCGAGCGACGGGAGCATCGGCCTGGCCGCCTTGCCGTAGCCGCGATAGTCGGCCATGCGCCCGCCGTTGGTCAGGACGAAGTTCACGCCCTTGCAGACATCCATGGCGCTGCCGCCGCCGACGGCGACGAGAAAATCCGCGGCATGGGATTGGGCGGCTTGCACGCCGGCTTGCACGTGCCGATCGGTCGGATTCTCCTCCACGCCGTCAAAGACCGCGACGTCGAGCCCCGCTTCGAGCAGGAACCGCGCGGCTCGCTGCGGATGCCCCGCGTTCTCCAGGCCCGGATCGGTGACGAGCAACACGCGCCGGCCGCCGTGCTCGCGCGCCAATTCGCCGATCCGCGCCAGTGATCCGGCGCCGAACACGACGCGACCCAGAGGTTGATAGTCAAACGGCGTCAAGCGATTCTCGGCATCAGATGGCGATCGTCGATTTCTCGAACTGAAACGCGCGGGCACGGTACAGAAAATCGACGATGCTGCCTTCGTGCGGCTGGAGCCAGTTCAGGGCGATCGTGGGAATCGGGCCAATGTTGAGACGATCGACGTGCACGGCGTCGGTCAGGGCGCGCTGGAATTTCGCGTCGCGGGTGATCGCCGAGCAGACCAACGTCGGGCCGATCCGCCCGATCATCTGATCCTGTGGGCATTCGACGACCGACACGAACGGGAACATGTACTCCTTGAAGGCAATCGCCTTGTACGCATCTTCGCAGAAGACGACCGTCGGCCGGAGATAATCGCACCGCTCCATCTTCACGAGCCGGGGACCGAATTTTTCGGTCATGTGGTGCACGCCCGGCTCTCTCAGGTCGGCTTCAATGGCGGCCCAGATGCCGTCGGCCTGCTTCGGCACCGTGAACGCGGCAAGCGCCGACTTCGGATCCTCGGGCGGCAACGGTTCGACCGGGCCGAGCCGCTCGGCCAATGCCTCGGCGATCCTCCGCCCGTGCCGCGACACCCAGATGCCCGAGCAGTTGATGCATCCGCGGCCGCTGTTGACGAACACGCTGTCGGCCATGATTGGCAGATACTTCTCCCAGTGATCCACCTCGTCGTCGCCGAGAAGGATCTTGCTGAATCCCGGACCGTGGACCTGAACCGCCGGGTTGCCCTTGTACTGTTCGACCGTCTGCGTCCCGCCGAAGATGAGGCTTTTCGGGCAGCTCTTCAGCACGGCCGCGCCGATGTCGCCCAGGCCGGGATATATCGCAATCGCCTGCTTCGGCACGCCGGCTTCCACGAACGCGCTGGCCATGCGGTACGGAGTCCACGGCTCCTGCGGCCCCGGCTTCAACACCAGCCCGATCTGCAACGGGATCATTGGCAGCCAAAGCGTGTGCACGCCCGGCGAATTGCTCGGCAGCACCAGACCCAGCACGGGCGACAGGCACTGATAACTGACCGGCACGCCGCGCGATTCGACGCCGTAGCCGCGGGTCAGAATGTCGAGATCGAGCCCGCGCGTCAGCGAGTCGAGAATCTTATCCATGTTTTCGAGGACGAACTTGTTCTTCGTCATGTTGAACCGGCACATGTGCTCGGGCAGGCCGGTCGTCGCCGACTGCATCCGCACGAACTGATCCGGCGATTGCGTGCCGTCGCCGAGCGGCAGGTCGGCTTCGGCGTAGAGTGCTCCGGCTTTCTTCGCCATCTGGAGAAGCTCGCGAATGGGAATCTCGCGCAGGGCTGCGCGGGCGCGGTGCATGTGCCGCATGTCGCGCTCGACTAAGCCGGCGTTCGACCGGCTGACCTCGGCCAGCGTTTCGCCGGTGCGAAAATGGACGACCGGGTCGGCTTCCATGCTTCGGTACGGCTCGCCCCAGCGGGCGATCGGGATGTGCAGCATGTCGCCGCCTCCATCAATTCAATCCGTGCGCCTGCTTACTGTTGCCCTGCGCGACCTTGCCCTGCTGGAAGGTCACCTTGATCCAGCGGCGATCGTTGCCCCATTTGTAGGTGACTGTCTGGTTCCGCGGCCGGGCCATCGACTGCAGATCGCCCCCGATGCCGATCGCGCCGGCGACGCTGGAACCTTCCGCCAGGGAGAGGTCGCCGCCTTCGGGTTCGCCGGGACCGAGAATGGCCTCGACCTCGGCCACAGTCATGCCCGGGGCAATCTTTTCATAGTTCGCGACCGTGAGCCGCGGATTGCGCCCGCAACCGGCCAGTGACAGTGCTACGAGAACCATCACCGCAATTCGAGTCATGGCGCACCTCAGTTCGATCCGCGACGCTTCGCAGAAGCGTGAGTGACTTGACGATTCTCCAAAGCACCGCGAAGCAAAGTTCTAATAGACCCCCACGGTCGTGGCTTCCGCCATTTCGCTGAACGGCCGCACGCCGCTGACGCCGTCCCACGGGTACTTGACGTACGGCGGCTCGCGCTCGCCTTCGTCGCGCTCCGGGAAGCGCGGCACGAAGAATTCCTTGGTCAACGTCGTCAGCAGCACGCGCCCGGTTTCACCGTATTCGACGACGCGATCGGGGTTCTTCGGATCGACCACCTGAATGGCGGCCCGTGGTTGCGGCGCGTAGTACGTGATCTTGTAGCCATCGTGCGGGCCGACCGGCTTCGAGCACGCCAAACCCATCAGCGTGTTGCCGTAGGTCGGCGTCATGTACACCCGATTCTCGAGGATCTCCTCCATGGCGAAGCGCGTGAACTGCGGCGTGAACTCTGTTCCCCCGGAGAAAATCCCCGTGATGCCCGTGTCCGGAATCGAGCGGAGCGAACCTTCCGGAACCGGGTGCCCGATCTTGCGGCGCAGGTCCTCCAGCGCGCCGGAGCGCAGCTTGGCGTCGAGCGCTTCGAGAAGTTTCGGCGTCGTAAACAGGCATTGGATGTTGTGCCCGGCCGCGAGAATCGTGATCGCCTGGTCGATGCAGTGATCCTTGTACCGATTGACTTCGTCGATCCGGCGTTCCTTGATGAGTTTGACGACCCAGCGGGGATCGAGATCGACGCAGAAGCAGATGCCGCCGCGATACTGAGCGAGATGTTCGATTGCCAGCCGCAATCGCCGCGGACCGGACGGGCCGAGCATCAACCAATGGCTGCCGCGGGGAAAATGCTCGTCGGGCAGCGTGTCGGACATTTGCTCGTAATCGATCCAGTGATCCTCGATCACGATGCGCGATTTCGGGATGCCGGTGGTGCCGCCGGTTTCAAAGACGTAGACCGGCTTGTCGGCCAAGCCGCGCGGCACCCAACGCCGGATGTCGAGCCCCGGCGCGCCGCGCAGCCAATCGTCCTCGAAGAAGCCGAACAGCTTCAGGTCGTCGAAGCCCTGCACGTCCTTCAGGGGATTGAACCGGAACGACTGGGCGCGCTCGAGCCAGAAGGGCGTGCCGGTGTCCGGGCTGAAGTGCCAGCGCACGATTTCACGAACGTGAGCGTCGAGCCGCTCGCGCGCGGCGTGCACTTCTGCGGCCGAAGGTGCGTCGGACATGCGTGGGCGCCCCAAGGATCAGGATCTGTGGTTGGCTACTTCTTTTCCTGAATCGCGAACAGATTCGACTCGGTCATGATGTACAGCACGCCGTTGGACATCACCGGCGTCGAGCGGATCGGTTGGCCGACCTCGATCTTGTGCGGCTCCTCCTTGTGTTTGCCGTGCTTGAAGATAAACACGTCGCCGTCCTCGGTGGCGATGTAGACCTTGCCGTCGATCCACATGGGCGAGCCCCACACGGCGCCTTTCAGATCGTGCCGCCAGTAGAGTTGGCCGGTGTTGGCGTCAAGACAATGGAAATATCCCGCGAGGTCGCAGGCGTACACCAGGTCATCGTGGATAGCGCAGGTGCTCATGGTTCGGCCGAACACGTAATCGCGCCCAGCCTGCCGGGGATTGGCCTCCGGCCCGCCGAAGTGCCATACCACGGCGGAATTCGGATTCGATTCCGTCTTGGGCGGAAACACGGAGCCGTCGACCACCTTCTCCGGCGAGACGTCGAACTTCTTGGTCGGATCGATGCACCACAGATGGCCGACGCCTTCGAAGTGTTCCGGGTCTTGCCCGGTGCCGATGTAGATGCGGCCCTTGTAGGCGACGGGCGTGGCGATGAAGTCGCTGCGGGTGCCGCGGCCGCCGAGATCGTACTTCGAATCTTTCGGATTGGCGTCGAAGCGCCAGATCAACTCGCCGGTCTGCGGCACGAAGGCGCGCAGCCAGCCGTCGCCGCCGGGGAAGATGACCTGCGGCTGGCCATTCGCCTCGATATAAGTCGGGTTCGACCACTGGCCGTGCATGATGTTGCGGCCGGGAGAATTGTCGCGCCAGATCAGTTGCCCGGTGTGTCGATTGAGACAGATGAAGCTCGGCGCGTCCGCCGAGGGCAGATTGATATGCCCCTCGTCCACGCCGTTCGCCGTCACGATGAAGAGCAGATCACCCACGACCAGAGGGCAGCACGCCGACATGTTGTGCGGGAAGACATTGAGTTCCTTCATCATGTCGTAGCGCCAGATCACGTCAGCGTCGCTCGGATCCTTGTACTTCTCGTCCTGAACGCCCTGGTTGCCGTTGGCGAACCCGTTCGCGTCGAGACAGACGACCTCGCAGCGGTTAGAAACGTAGTAGACGTGGTCGCCGACGACCGTGGGCGTGGAGCAGACGCCTTCGTTCGGCCAGTCGCAGACCTGCCCGATTTCCAGTTTGTCGTTGACGTGCTGCCAGAGAAACTTGCCGGTGGCCTCATCGAAGCACATGAGGATGCCCTTGTCCACCGGCTGCGATTTGCCGTCTTTGCGCGTGATCGTGTCGCGCGGATTGCGTGGCGAGTGGTTGTTGGTGCCGACGTAGATGCGACCGCCGGCGATCGTCGGTCCGCCGTAAGCGCGCGAGCCGAGCTTGGCGACCCACTTGATGTGGCTGCCACCCTGGCCGTCGCCGCCGGGAACTTCCCATTCCGCCGGCGGGTTCTTCTCCACGAGGTTGACCATGTTGCGGCTCGGCGTACCGCCGAACATGGACCACTCGCTCGACTTGGATTTTGCCTCGTCTCGCGCCCACAACCCCGGCGCCAGCAAGACCGCAAGCACGCCGAGAGTCCACAGCCTGGTCCTTAGCATCATTCGTGCTCCGAAAGGAATTCTGGAAGCAGGTCGGCGTACTGGTCGCATCTCTGCGTATTTCATTTTGCGGTTCTCATTTCTTGTTCGGTGTGACGCTGATGTTATCGTAGTAGCCTGGCGCGCCTGGTTTCCCGTCGAGGATACCGGTGGCGTATCCGTAGATCGCGGGGCTGCCTTCGAGATTCGGCCGGGGATCCTCGACGTCGATGGTCCACGCCGCCGGTTCGGGCTGCCCTCGCGGCCACACTTTGCCGCGAACGAGTAGCGCATCGCCCTTCCGTTCGGTCGTCAACTTGGCGGTGTACCAGGCGTTCGGCTCCCAGGTGAAGGCGATGGTCTTGTCGATGCGCGGCAGGGCGTCCCACGAGAGCAGGCGCAACTCCTGCTTGTTGCCACTCAGTTGCAGCGTGTAGCGCTGATTGACGATGCCGACGTCGGGCATGTTGGTGCCGACGCGCTCGCCGCTGACATCGGCCTGAATGGTATAATCGCGGACGTTCCACATCGTGATGTAGCCGTTGGCTCGGGCGATGGGCGGGATCGGGTTGACCGCGCCCTTCTGCAACACCTTTCGTCCGTCGCGCTCGACGACGAAAAACTTGCCTTGGGCATTGAGCCAGCCGCCGGGATAAGCGCCCAGCGGCAGGGCGGCGATGTCGAGCTTATACGGCAGCACGGGCGCGACGCGCACCCGAGCCGCGCCGGTCAGGTTGCCGACCTTGGCCACGACCAACCCCTGCTGTCCCGGGACGTCGGGGGCGACGGTGAGTCGCCCATTCTGGATTGAGCCGGCGAGCGGCTGCGGTTTCTCCTTGAGCGACGGGGGCGGGGCGGCCGGGGCCAGCGACCACTCGGCCGGCGATTCCTTCACGAAGGTTCCGTCAGCGTCGTACAGTCGGACGCGAAACTCGGCATGTCCGCCCGGCGTCAACACCACGTCGGCGGGGAGCACCTGCACGTGCGCCGGCGGGCCGACCGATTTGCGAGCAGCGTCGGCGGCGGGATCGGCCGGGCCGTGCCCGTTCGCCGCCGCCGATTGCGTCCGCGCCGCTGCTGGAAGGCCCAGGCAATAGAACTCGTCGCGCGTGCCGAAGTAGATGCGACCATCGGCCACGGCCGGGGTGCTGTTGCACTCGACGAGTTCGTTACCGGTCTTGCTGAAAAAACGGTGTTCGTGGAGCGGGCGGCAGCGCCGGCCGTCGTCGCGGAGAATCACGAAACGGGCGTTCACGGCGGAGAGATAAATCTTGCCGTCGGCCCACACCGGCGCTCCGCGGGCCTGAGTACCATACTTGTACTTCCAGATTCGCGCGCCGGTTTTCGCGTCCAGGCAGTGCAGCATGGCGCCGTCGTCGGCGACGTACAGTCGGCCGTTGTGGATCAGCGGCGACGAGAGGCAGGCCTTGATCCCGGCCACGTCCCACACAACCTTGGGCACGCCGTTGGTGACTTGCGACGCATCGAGGCAGACGACGCGGCCCTGATCGGGTACGTCGATGTTCTCCTGGGAGTTGGTGATGTAGACGTAGTTCCCGTCCACCACGGGCGAAGAATCCAGGGCGAGGTCGCCGAGGGGATAGCGCCAGACGCGGACGCCGGTCTGCGGTTGCAGGGCGACGACGGAGCCGTCCGCGGCGCCGGTGATCATCAGCCGCTGGCCGTTGATCGTCGCGATCACCGGGCAGGAGCAATACGTGACTTTGACGCGATCGCAGGGGTCGGACCACCAGGCGGGTTCGCCGGTGCGCTTGTTGAAGGCGACGAAGCGATTGCCGCCGCGCAGCGCCTGATCGCCCCACGAGTTGTTTACGAAGCCGACGATGACCAGATCGCCGTCGATGATCGGCGTGGTGGTGCGCCCGCCGTAGCCGGAAACGCGGCCGTATTCCTCGGTCAGCGACCGCATCCAGACGATCTTGCCCGTCGCCGCCTCGTAGCTGTGGAACAATCCTTGAACGCCGTGGGCGAAGATCAGGCCCGTTTCCGGATCGCCGGCGAGGTTCGCCCAGCCGACGCGGCTGGAGACGATGTCGGCGTGAAAGACGTTGAACTTATGTTCCCAGAGCACGCGGCCGGTGGCCGCGTCAAACGCCATCACGCGCTCGCCCTCCAGGATGCCCTCGCCGTCGTTGTTGATGATGAAGACCCGGCCGCCCATGACCAGCGGCGTCGAACGGCAGTTGTAGGGCGCTTTCCAGACGAGGTTGGAATTGGGTTCCGACGGGTCGTCGGACCAACGGTCGGGCAGGTTCGTTTCGGTCGAGACGCCGTTCTGCTGCGGTCCGCGCCAATGGACCCAATCGGCCGCCGAGGAAACGGCCACAGATGAACAAAGTGCAACACAGGTCAGAAAAGCAGAGACGATATGCGGCTTGTTCATCGACCTCTCCTCATTGGCGTCCATCTGCGTTCATCGGTGTCGGAATCTCTTTGCCTTCATTTCGAAGCGCGGCAGCGAGCGCGGCGGAGCGATCGTCACTTGCGCTCGTAAGTGCAGCGAGTCGCGGATGGCGTGGACGACGCGCTCGGCAAGGCTCGAATGATCGGCGTCGGCGATCGGCTCGACGACGATTTCGAGCTCGGGCATCGGCCGCGATCGATCGACCTCGACGCGGAACTCGGCGACGTCCGGCAAGCCGCGGAGCACGCCTTCGATCGCGGACGGGTACACGTTGTTGCCGCGGATGTGGATCATGTCGTCGGTGCGGCCGAGAATGCCGCCGGCCAGTCGCGCCTCGGGTCGCCCGCAGGGGCAGGGTTTCGGATCCATCCGTACTACGTCGCCCGTTCGGTAGCGGATCAGGGGGCTACCCGTCCGGCCGAGATTCGTGATGACCAGCTCGCCGGTTTCGCCGGGCGGCGTCGGCGTGCCGCTCTGAGGATCGATCACTTCCGCGATGAGTTCCGATTCGAGCAGGTGCATCCCGCTGGGGTTGGGCAGACATTCGACGCCGAGCGGTCCGGTTTCCGTCATGCCGCAGTGGTCGATGACGCGCGCGCCCCAGCCGGCTTCGATGGCCGCTCGCGTCGCCGGAATGCTGCCGCCGGGTTCGCCGGCTACGATCACGATGCGCACAGCCGAGCCCGCCAAGTCGATTCCTTCCCGCCGGGCGGTCTCCGCCAGATGGAGCGCGTACGTCGGCGTGCAGCCGACAATCGTGATTCCGAGATCGACGATCGCCCGCAGCCGGGCGACGCTCGACAAGCCGCCGACGGTCAATGCAAAGGCGCCCAGGCTGAGGGCCGCTTCGTGTCCTGTCCAGAAGCCGATGAACGGGCCGTAGGAAAAGGCAAAGCAGAATCGATCGTGGCGCGTCGCGCCCATGATGGCGTATTTCTGCCGCCAGCAGTCGAGCATCCAGTTCCAGGATTCGGGCGTGTCGAGCCAGCGCAAAGGTTGGCCGGTCGTCGTTCCCGACGTCTGATGGAGCCGGGTGTAGCGGTCGAGGTTGTAAGTCAAGATCGTGCCGTACGGCGGCGACGCGGCCTGATCGGCGATCAGTTCCGCTTTGGTCGTGAACGGCAGTTCCTCGAACCGATCCAGGTCGCAGCCGCGGAACTTAGCGGCATAAAACCGATTGGCCGGAATGATCGCGTCGAACAGCGCGCGGAGCCGCTCGCGCTGCCGCCGGTGCAACTCGGCTCGGTCGGAGCACCGCACCTCACTTCTCCGCTCGGGCCGCCGAAACGTCGTAGCAGAACAACAGTTCCTGATCGCGAAGGAACAGCTTGCCGTTGGCGATGACCGGGTGCGTCCAGTAGCCGCCCTGCGGTTTTTTCCGCGGCGACTTCTTGGGCGGCGTGAATCGGCCACGTTCCTTCCAACCCTCGGGACTGGCGTCGAGCAGGACGACGTTTTCGCTGCGCTCGCCCCAGCAATACAGTTGACCGGCGGCAGCGGAGACCGACCCTTTGTCCAACTTGTCGCTGCTCCAGGCCAGCTTCCCGGTCTTGAAATCGACGCACACCCAGCCGGCTTTCATGTCGCGCCGGCGGTCGCCGTCCGAGTGGCCATACAAGTAGCCGTCGATCNNCAAGTAGCCGTCGATCAGCACGACGCCGCCATGATGATTGAACAGGTTGGCGTCCTTCCATTCGATCGTGGATTGGAGCTTGCCATTATCGGCCGAGACCTTGACGAGCCCGCAACTGCCGCCGCGATCCCGGTAGCCGCAGGTGGTGAACACGCAATCTCCCTGCACGATGGGCGTGGGGATGACGGCGATGGAGTTGACGGCCAGGGCTTCTTTCCACAGCAATCGCCCATCGTCGGCGGCGACGCCCGCAACGTGGTCCTTGGTCTTCAGCACGTATTGGCGGATGCCGGCTAGCGTCGCCGGTACGATCGACGCATAGGACGCCTCATCGGTGAGGTCCTTGCTGCGCCAGATCACGTCACCGGTCTTCTTGTCGAGAGCGGCGACGGCGCCGGATTCGCCGCCCGGGCAGCAGATCACGCGGTCGCCGTCGATCAGCGGCGATTCGCACCAGCCCCATTGGGCCATGACCTTGCCGCCGAAATCCTTGACGAGGTTCTTCTGCCAGCGAAGTTTTCCGGTCGCCGCTTCGAGACAGACCAGGTCGCCCTTGACGCCGAGAAGATAGAGCGCGTCGCCACCGATGGTCGGCGAAGAGCGCGGTCCGCCGCCCCACTGCACCAGCACCCGCGTGTCGTCGGACTGCTTGGCAATCGGCGTGCGCCAGAGTTCCTTGCCGCTGGCCGCGTCGAGACAAAAGACGAACTCCTTGTCGAGATCGGCTTCGGACCCCGCACAATACAGGCGATCGCCGACGACGGAGGGGCCGGAGTAACCCAGGCCCGCGGCATCGAACGTCCAGGCGAGCCGGGGGCCGCCCTCGGGCCAGGAGCGGAGCAGCGCGCTGTCCGCGCCGATGCCCGTGCGCTCGGGGCCGCGCCATTGCGGCCAATCGGCCGCGGACGCCAGTCCGGTGAACATGGCCAGGCCGGCAGCGATGGTGACGACGCGCAGTCTCATGGTTCCTCGTCGATGTGGGTCGGCGAAAAGCGGGGCGGGACGGGCGACGTAGCTTCAGTATAGCCGTCGCAGCAAGCCGCGTCACGCTTGCAGACGCTTGAGCACCTGAATCTGCCCAGCGTGATACAGGTCGTGCGCGGCAGCCCCTTGGATCAGGAACGAATAAGTGTACCGGCTTTTTGGCGCTCGGCGAAACAGCCGGCGCGGATCGAATGACTGCACCGCGGCGCGCAGAGCCGCGTGCTCTTCGCAGAGAATCGCCACGCTCTGCTTCCAATCGGCTTCGTGCAGATTGTCGGGCTGTGGAAACCAGTTGCTGCCCTTGAGAGCGAACGAGCCGCGTCCATCGCCGCGGAGCTTGCGGCGCACGGCGTATTTCCAATACGCGCAATGCACGACGATTTCCGCGATGGAATGCCGCCCGGGACGCGGCCGCCACGCGGCTTGGGCCGCCGACAGCCGGCGAATCGCGCCGCGCAGGTTCGGACCGTGCCACGCCTTGTGATCGAATCCCTGATCGAGCAGCTCGACCNNCGAAGCCATGGGGGAATCCCGGGAATGGTGAGGTGCCGCGCGCTCGGCTCGCGCCGCGCGCAACTCCGAGTTATTCGATCCGGCGCAGATGCCGCACCTGAATGGGTTGCCATACCGACGTCGCTCCAGACGGCAACTCCAGCGCGAGGCGATCGAAAGTCAGTTCTCGCAGTTGGCCGCGAGCGCGTTCACCGTCCAAGAGTTCCAGTTCCACAAGCCGGCCAAGCATTCCCAGGTGCCAACCCCAACGCGATTCGAGGACGGCCAGCTCGCCGTCGAGAAGTGAGGAATAATCCGCGTCGAGTTGGTCGATCAATTGTTGAGCGACGGCGTCGCGATCGAAGTTCCGTCCGATGACGCTGGCCAACGAGCCGGCGGCCGGCAGATCGGCGNNCCACTTGATCCGGGCCGGAACGCCGGTGGCTTGCCGGATCGTTTCGGCGACGGCGACGGCCGCCCATGCGGTCAGGATCTCCGGGCGGTCGAAGCGCTGCGGCGGCTGAATCGTCAGTGACATCAGCACGCCGGCGCCGCGCGGGCAGAGCCACCCGCGACCGAGACGCCCTCGCCCCGCGGTCTGCTCCTCCGCCAGGACGACGGTCCCGATCTGGGCCGGATCGGAAGCGACTTCCAGCGCCAAGTCGCTGGTGCTGGATACCGAATCGAAATGCAGCACGCGGTCGCCGATGCGACGCGGCGAGCAAGGACGCCAATCGCGCGGGTCAGCTTCAATCGTCACGGCATCGCCAGACGCTCAGCACCCGAACCTGCCGATCATCTTCGATCACTTCGAAGAGCGCGGCCAGCGGTTCGACGATCACGATGCGAGTCTGCCCATAACGAGATTCTCCGACGGTCCGTGGCGAAGCGCTGGGCTGCTGATCGATGACGTGAGCCGCTTCCGTGACCGCGCGACGATCCCGGGACGCCAGCCATGCGGCCGCCAACTCGCGTTCGGCGACCGGAGCCCAGTTCACCAGGTATCTCATTCGGCGCCGAGCTCTTTCAGGATCTCGGACAACGAACGGCCCTTCGATTGTCTGAGCAGTTGCTCGATTTCCGCATCGGAGTGCTTTTCACGCGCCCGGGCATAGAGCAACCGTCGGTATTCGTCCGGCGAAACGACAAATCCGAATGGCTCGCCGCGCTCGTCGCAAAGAGTGACGTCTTCGCGCAATCCGTTCAGCTTGGCCCGCAGTTCGTCGTCCACGATAATCTTGCTCATCACCGGCGTCCTCCGTCACGGCACTCGCTGGCATTTTACCACCACACGTTCCAATTCCAGAACAGCGGTGCGAGCGCCTTGAGCCGCTCGGTCTTGAGTTGAAAATCCTGCACCCGGCGATCCCAGTTTCGCTGGTTGTATTCCGCCCAGGCCTTGTCGTTGGCCGCCTTCGCTTCCTGCGCGATCTGGGAGTGCGACTTGTACTCGAAGTCCTGTTTCGACTCGCTGTAGGTGTACACGCCCTTGGAAGTCACGATCTCCTTGAAGTGATAGGCGTCGAGCGAGTCCGGACTGCGGCTGGCCGGCAGCGGCAGCCCGATGCACCACTCGCCGCTTGAGCCGATGGAGAGGAGCGCATGGACCGAATTGGTTGGCCCGTAGACGCGCGCGTCCTGGGCCATGAACGTGTCCTCTGACGATTCCATCCGTTCCAATTTCTGCGTCGATCGGTTGAAGCGGAAGAAAGTGAGAGCGCGTTCGAATTGCCCGGTCGCCTCGTTGAAGGCAAAAATGCCGTCGCGAGTCTGGAACGCCTGCACCTGACGGATATCCCAGGCGCTCGGGCGGGCCTGCGGATCCGGGATCGTCTGCACCTTGACTGTCTGCCCGTCGAAGGCGACGAGGCTGCCGGTGTACAGTTGATTCGACTTCAGGATGACGTCGATTTTCTGTCCGGGCTCGATGCGAATCGGTTTTTCGGGAGCGCGGACGGCTGGGGGCCGGGGCGCGGGCGCCGCGGCGGGCGGGCGGTTCGCGTTGGCCGCCGCGGCTGCCGCCTTGGCCAGCCGCTCGTTCAACTGTTCCAGCGTCAGGCCCAGCTCGCGGACCTTGTCAGGAATGCCGCGCACGGCCGCCTCCTGCTGCGCCGCGCGCAGCGCGAGATCGCGGAGCGCCGCTTCGGTCTTCTTGTCCTGCTCGCGCTGTTTCTCGAACTCCTGATCGACGCGGTCAAAGCCATCACGGACTTCGTTGGTCAATTTGTCAATCTTCGCCCGTTGCTCGTCGACCGATTGGCCAAGGGTCGTCAGACCGCCCTCGAGGGCCTCGGTCTTCCGCTCAAAGCGATCCCGGAAGAGAAACAGCAGCCCGCCCAGAAACAGGAGCAGCGCCAGCAGCGCCAGCGCGACGGCGGCGAAGTGGCGCTTGTGCCGCGCCTGCGTTTCCTGCTGGGCCATCAATTCGCGGACCGCCTGGAGCGCGATGCCGCGCGTCTCCGACATGACCGGTGCGGCCCGCGGGCTGGAGTTTGCGGCGGCGGGGGTCGCGACCGGCGCCGGCGGCGGACTGCCATCCGTCAAGTCAATCGCTGTGATTGTCAGCGTCGGGCCGGTCTGTCCGAGTCGGATCGTATCGCCGGGCCAGAGCGGTGTCGCATCGTTGACCTTCTGACCGTTCCGGAACGTACCGTTGGTGCTGCCCAGGTCGGCGAGGGTCGCCTGCGTCGGCGTCAATCGGATGACGGCGTGATCCCACGAAACCGCGTCGTGATCGAAAACCAGTTGGCAGTCGGGATTGCGGCCGATGCGCAGTTCCGGCCCGTTCAGCCGGCGTTCCGCGGGCGGACGATTCGATTGTCGCACGGTCATGCTCACGTTCATGTCAAAGCACCTTCAGCAGAAAACGTTGCTCGCCGAGTTGAAATGAGCACTTGGTGTCCACAACGACGGGTTTGTCGATACGGAGCCAGACGCCGTCCCGGGCTTCGGGACTTTCGAGCCGCCAGCCGCGCTCGTCGCGCAGCAAATGGACGTGGCGGGCGGCGACCACGGGATCCTCGAGCGTGACGTGGCAGCGGCTGTCGCGGCCGATCCACGCCTCGTCGGGCGGGAGCGGCCAGCGCCGGCCGTCGCCTTGCGAAGTCAACTCCACGAGAACGGGGCCGATATCCGGAGCGACGGGCCACGGAGCCGTCATCGCCGCGGAACTCGCCGCCGCGCCGCCGGATTCGAATCGAAGCCGCGAGTGCCCGATCATCAATTCCTGGCCCGATTTCAACGCGCATTTCTGCACGCGGACGAACGTGCCGTTCGTGCTGCCGAGATCGGCCAGGGACCAGATCCACCGGCCGCCGTCGAGCGCCCGGCGGATCTCAGCGTGCCGGCCGGAGACGCGCTCGTCGTGCGGAATGATCACGTCGCCATGGGTCCGGCCAATGATGATCGATTCGCGGCGGATGCGGACGTCCTCACCGTCATCGCGCCCATCGTCGATGATGGTGAGGACGGCCATCGGCGGTCGCTGCCGCGGACGGAAGAGCGGGACAATCTCCGTCGTTTCGCCGGAATCGTCGAGCCGTTCGACGCGCGTGGGCCGGCGGGGCGTTTTCTTGGGCGTGCCGGGCGGCGTGAGTCCGCGCTCCTTGCGCGTCGGCGTACGGACCGGCCGGCGTCGCGGCTGCTCGTGCGCCTTCAACAGGCGCTCTTCGGGACTGGGTTCTGGAGGGCGATCGGCCATCGGTCAGGGTCCTCGCGCGGGGATCGTCCAGAGTTCGATCACGCCGTCGGGCCGGCCGCAGGCGACGCGCTGGCCGTCGGGCGTGAGGATCGCCGAGGTCGCGCCGCCGGCCGGCTTCCAGGGACCGCCGGCCAGAAACGTCTGCGACGGCACGTCCCAGATGCGAATGGCGCCGTCGCTGCTGAGCGTCAGCGCCCGGCGGCCGTCGGCGCTGGCGCTCATCGCCGCGATCTCGGCGCCGGCTTGGGCCAGCGACGCGAGCCGCTCCGAATTGCGGAAGACCTGGAGCGTGTCGCCGCCGAGACCGGCCAGCGCCAGTTCGCCGATCGGAGGTAGTTTGGCCCGCACCGCCGCCGCGGGGCCGACGCGCACCCGCTCCAAGAGCGGCTCGGTCTCGTTGTATTCATCCCACAGGGCGGCGAAGTCCGTGCCGACGGTCACGGGCGACCAGTTGACGTTCCGCCCACCAGTAGCGGAAAACGGCGGCCGCCGTGCCCCGGGCGGATCAAAGTAGACGTGCCAGATGGGAGTGCCTTGCGCTCCGGCGAGTTTGCAGATCAGCTTGCCCTCGATCCGGGGATCCCAGACCAGCGCCGTGCCATCATCGCAACCCGACAGAGCGCGTTTGCCGTCCGGCGAAAAAGCCAGCGAACGCACCGGCTTTTTGTGTTGAGAAAATGACCAGCGTCGCCGGTCGTCGGCGAGGGTCCACAGGCTCACGCTGCCG
>JRYJ01001902.1_pt1 | contig 17705 bp, 12 predicted proteins | sample 235371 | NCBI WGS metagenome assembly JRYJ01 (sample SAMN03074219, study PRJNA261477) | activated sludge metagenome | biome: Wastewater Treatment Plant; feature: Wastewater; material: Activated sludge; isolation source: activated biomass of a wastewater treatment plant treating hydrocarbon... ... | reverse complement strand
CCGGGCGATGGCCACCCGCTGTTGCTGCCCACCCGAGAGGTTCCGAGGCAGAAATTCCGTTCGGTCGCCGAGGCCGACCCGTTCGAGCATCAAACGGGCGCGGGACAAGGCGGCGTCTCTCCGTAGGCCCTGGATCAGGAGCGGCACGGCGACGTTCTCGGCTGCGGTGAGGGCCGGCAGCAGGTTGAATTGCTGATAGATGAAGCCCATCGCCTGGCTGCGGAAGCGAGTCCGCTTGCCCGTCGACATGCCGGGCAGGGATACCCCGAGCACTTCCACGTCACCGGCATCGATATCGAGAATGCCAGAGATTGCGGAGAGGAGCGTGGTCTTGCCGCCTCCCGACTCTCCGACCAACAGCAACAATTCTCCGAAATACACGTCGAGATCGATCCCCTTCAGGACCGTGACGGTGGTGTCGCCGGTTCCGAAGGTCTTCACGACGCCGCGAACCTGCACCGCGATCGCTGGCGGCTGCATTCCGAGCCCCGACTGGTCGGTGGAAGTCGATTCGCGTGCCATATCGTTCACCGAAAGACGATCGCCGGCTCGAGCCTGGCCAGTTTGATGATGCTGATGAGCGCCGAAAGCATGCAGATGACCAACAGCGCGACAAAGACGAGGACGAGCAGGGGCCAGGTCTCCATGAACGGCAACTGACCCTCCCGGGCGGCCAGAAGGCCGAATCCGGTTGCAAGCCCCACGCCGACTCCGTAACCGGTCAGCCCGACGGTGAAGGCTTGCAGTAGGACCATTCGGGCAAGGGTGGCGGTCGCGGTCCCCATGGCCTTGAGCGCCCCGAACTGCCGGAGGTTCTCCACCGTAAACAAATAGAAAGTTTGCCCCGCGATCGCCATGCCCACGATGAACCCCAGCACGATCGTCGTGCCGAAGTTGATCCCGATACCGGTGTTCTTCAGCACCCAGCCGACGGTCTTCCACCCGAAGTCTTCACTGGTAAAGGCGCCCAACCCGGTCTGTTCCCGGATGCGGGCCGTCACCTCCTGGGTGGACAAGCCGTCCTGGGCTTTGGCCAGCACGTAAGAGAGCGTTCGGCGTTCTCGTGGGACATAGCGCAGCGCGCGTTCGTAGGTCGTGTAGACGACGGGAATATTCTGAAAGCTCTTTTGGGTTTTGGCGATGGCGACGATCCGGGCCCGCTGGTCGTTCAATTCGAAGACGGCGCCGATCTTGATGACGGTCGGACCGCCCATCCGCTCGACGGCCCACTGATCGACCACGACCGCATCCGGGGTCCGAAGGTCTTCGATGCGTCCTTCTAAAACTTGCGCCGGTCGGCCGATGAGCGTCGCGGATTCCAGCCCGGTGAGCGCGATCTGATGATATTCCCCGTTCGCCAAGCGCGCGCGCAGCAGCCCTTTATATAAGGGCACGGCCCATTCCACGCCGGGTACACTCCGCACGCGGTCGACCGCCGTGTCGGCGATCGGCTTCACCTCCTCCACCTGCGCGATGTTTGGATCGGTCACCCAGATGGGGACGTTCACATTGGTGACTGCCGACTGGGACCACACCATCAGACCCCAGAAGATGGAGCCCTGTTGGACAATCAGCATCACGGCGAAGGTGAGTCCGCAGAGGAGCATCAGATACTTCGCACGATCGCCGAAAAGCATTTTGAGCGCGATGTAATTCATTCCACCTCTTCGCGTCCCGGTGCATCAGGCGCGTAGGCCACGACCTGGGGCAGCTGAGGGAGTTTGATCTGGTCATGCCGGTGAAAGAAGTAGGTGCAGAGCCGGGCGATCGGGCAACCCTGGCGGGAGGCGATCGTCCAGAAGCGGCGGACATGCTGCCCATCCGGCTGCTGCTCCTCATCCAACAGACGAAATGGACCGGGAAACGAGTTCGTCAGTGTGATCCCCATGGCGGCCAGGCGCTCGGTCACCCCCTCGCTCAGGAACTCCAAGATCTCGCCGCACCAGGAGAACCGGCGTCCCTCTCTGGTTTCTTCGCCGGAGGGCAAGAGGTAGGATTCCCGTTCCTTCAGGTGCGCTTGGATGGCGTCACCGATCGACTCCGGCGTCATGCAGGAAGAACCGTCCATCATGTTCTCGAGACTGAGCAGGGATGATGCCATGCACCATGTTCGTTCGCGACACAACGCCAAACCGGTTGACGATTTGGATGAAATAGGTGAGCGTGAAGCGCGAACCAGTGAAGAGGCTGGAGTGAAAACTGCCCGCATGTCGGCAGCGCGGTCGCGCTGGTGCCGATATGTGGGCGCTTAGGCAGACCGTCTCGGGGGACGGCGGATATCGAGCTTTTTCATCCGATGCTGCAAGGTCGACCGCTTCAGACCCAACCGCGCGGCCGCTCCGTGTTTTCCTGCGAGCACCCAGTTGGTCTGGTTTAATGCCTCGACAATATGAGCGCGTTCGGCCTCAGCCAGTGTGCGGGGGCCGCCGCCCTGACTTTCCTCCCGTCCCAGCCCATCCAGATCATCGATCGTCAGGACCGGCCCCTGACTCAGGATCACGGCACGCTCCATGACGTGCTCGAGTTCGCGAACGTTTCCGGGCCAGTCGTAGGCGGAAATCACCTTGAGTGCGTCGCTCTGGATGCGGGTGACCGTCTTCTGCTGGCGGCGGCTGTACTTCTTGAGGAAATGACGAGCCAGCAGCGGAATATCCTCGCGCCGCTCGCGGAGGGGCGGGAGCCGGAGCGGGAACACGTTGAGCCGGTAAAAAAGATCCGCGCGAAAGGTGCCCCGTTTGACGGCCTGGTCCAGATTGACGTTGGTTGCCGCCAGGACGCGGGCGTCCACGCGGATGGTCTGATTGCCGCCCACGCGGTTGAATTCCTGAGTTTCCAGGACCCGCAGGAGTTTGGTTTGCAGGTCGAGCGGAAGTTCTCCCACTTCATCCAGGAAAATGGTGCCGGTATGCGCCAGTTCGAAACGGCCGATCTTGCGAGACGTGGCGCTCGTAAACGCTCCTTTCTCGTGGCCGAAGAGTTCCGACTCGATGAGCGCCGACGGCAGCGTCGCGCAATTCACGGTGATCAATGGCCTGTGCTTCCGCGGGGAGAGTTGATGGATGGCGCGGGCGACCAACTCCTTCCCCGTTCCAGTCTCACCCGTGATGAGCACGGTCGAATCGGTCGGGGCAACTTTTTCGATGGCTTTGAGCGACTTTTGAAAGGTCGCGCTGTCCCCGACCAAGGTTTTCAAGTCGAGGGCTGCACCCACTTCCTCCCGCAGGTACACGTTCTCCAACTCCAGGCGATCTTTGAGCAGGCGAATCTGCTCATAGGCCGTAAGATTGGTGAGCGCATGCGACAGGTGAAAGCCGATCTGCTCCGCCAGGGCGAGATCGCGTTCTGAGAAGGCATTCCGGCGCTTGCTGCCGATCGCCAGGAAGCCGTAAGGCGTTCCCTTGACCAGCAGGGGACAGAGCATGGCGGACAGGACGCCGAGCGATTCGAAATACGCATGCTCGGCAAACCGGTCCTGGTTGAAGCCGGTCAGCAGGAGTGGTTTGCCTGTCGCTTTCAGTTCCGCGGGGGCCATCCGGCTGAAAGGAAACCGACGCAAGGCCTCCATGTCGATGTGGACGCCCTGGGAGGAGACCAATTCGATCCAGGGTTGTTCCGGTGTGCCGACGAATCGCGCCAGCCCGGTCATGTCATGGTCGATCGCCTCTTTCAGAATCGGCTGGATCGACGGGAGGAGATTTTCCAGCGTGATGGTACCGAGCACGACCCGGCTGTTGATAGCGACCAGAACATTGCGTTCTTCCGCGGCCAACACGGCTTCGAGGACCGGAGCCATGTGTACACCGAAACTGTCCAGGAAGTCCCGATCCTCTCCTGAAAATGCCGCGGGCCGCCCCTGAGCCACCGCAGCCAAGATCGCGAGGGTGCCGGCAGTCTTGCCCCCGGTGGAGTCGGCCAGCGTTCTGACCGGAGCGACCATCACCGACGTCGCGCGGGAAATATGGGGCTCAAGAGCGCGGGCTTCCGTCCAGGGTGACGTGCTCAAGTCCTCGGTGAAGAGGGCGCGTCCCAGACGAACGGCGGCTTCCTTGATGGTCCCCGCCGACGGCAATTGTCCGATGAGGTAGGCCGGCGAGGAGGGATTGCGCAGCGGCTCCGACACCGGAGAAAACACACCGGTCGACTCGCTGTACAGGTAGAAGCCGATGACATCACAGCCAAGGGCCGGGGCGAGTTCCCGTTGTAGAGTTTCATCGAATTCGCGGAGGGTTCGTGCCCGCAGGAGCCCGCTAAGAATCTTGAAGCGGTCGAGGGAACGTACGGAGATGCCCATATTTGGGCACTGTACCATGCGACGGTCTTGAATAGAAAGGAGAGGCGGTCAACGCGATCCCAGAGACGGTCATTCGGTCCTGTGCTCCGTCTGCCGCTCCTTGAGCGTGTCCAACCGTGTTCGATCGAGCGTGACGTGGATGGCCTTCTCCTGCGTGACGGTCACTGCCCCGGCCGCCTGGCCTTTGGCTTTTTTCACCCATTTGCGTCGTGTGTAGATGACGTCCCCTTTGCCGCTCTTCTTGAGATCGCTGTAAAGCAGGGCCAAGATGGCGGCCTCGCGCAGGGTTTCCGGAGGCGGATCGGCCCCTTTCTCGAGGCGAATCACGACATGTGACCCGGGACTACCTTGGGCGTGCAGCCACACATCGTCGCTTTTGGCGAGCCCAAAGGTCAACTCGTCATTCTCACGGGCGTTGCGACCGACGAAGATCTGATAGCCGTCGGCGGAGAGGAACCGCCGGAACGGCCCGCGTGATACCGGCTCGGCGGATCGCCGGCGACCGGTCGCGGCCCCACGCCGTCCGACGGGTAGCTCGCCGGACGGAGGGCGCCAGGTCCCGTCCTTGATCGCTTGCAACTCCCGTTCGATCTCCCGGATGCGGGCGTCGACCGCCGCCAGTCGCGGCACGATTTGGCGCTGCGCCGAGACGTACTTTCGATGCTTTGCGAAATAGGCTTCCATGTTGGCCTGCGGGGATTTCGCGGCATCGAGAGGGATCGTCACTTGCGGGAGTTGATCGTCGTAGTAATCCACCACCGTGATGTCCCCCTGCCCTTTTTTCACCAGGTGCAGACTGTTCTTGAGCAATTCGCCGTACCGGGCATAGCACTCGTAGCGCGAAGCCTGGTCCAGATCGCGTTGCAGCGCGGACACCCGCCGCAGCTCCTTCTTAAGGCTCTTCCGGAGGGCTGACTCCCGTGTCCTGACGGCTGAGGCGTTGGCCATCTCAGCTTCGCGCTCGCGATACAATGCCTCGAGGCGGGAGGAGATCGGAAGCGGATTGTCGGCGGTTTGAGGCAAGAAAGACAGCTCTGATTCCTGTTCCGGAAACGAAGAGCCGAGGCCTGGTGCCGGTGCCGCGTAAGGCCGACCGATTCGATCCTTATCCTGGGCGAGAGTCGACACGACCACGGATTCACGATCGATCAGGAGCAAATCAGGCCGTTTCCCGAACAATTCCGCAGTGAGGGTCGCGGGGCCATCCCGGGTGGTCAGCCGTAGGTGTACGATCCGGTCGACAGGAACCTGCTCGATCGCATCAAGCCGAGCACCCTGTATCCGCGCCCGCAGCAGTTGGCAAAAGGGTGGTGGGCTCGGCGGATTGGGAAGCGGGCGGCGGAGAAGATGAATTCGTGTCGTCGCGGGACGGATCGAACACAGCAGCCGATGGGTCTGTCCCGGCACGCGTATTTCCAGCACGAGGATATCCGGCATCGGCTGATACACCTTCTGTACCCAGCCTCCGGAGAGCGTGGTCGTCAGTTCGCGTATCACGGCTCCAATTTCTGTCGTGTTGAGGGTCATTCCTTGTCCGCTATCCGGTGCTCAGCCGATTGCTGGTTGAACACCGTTTCGTGTCAAAACGACAAATACCGGTTTTCCAAAGAGTTAGCCGGATACCCATTTGGGTCGTATGAGGCCTATTCGGCCACAGGTGGGCCAATTCCGGCCGAGAAGATCGGTTTTGTGTCGCTCTAGCACCAATAAAATCAGAAACATCCCGCGATCGTGGGATGGCACCACCATTGCTCTCATATCCCCAGGACAGACCGAGTTGGTAGCGGGCGTTTCAAACACAATCCTTGTCGAACCGGGAGGCTCCCATGACCTGTACGCGCTGTGAAGGACTCATGGTCACGGACGACTTGATCGATCTTCAGGAAAGCTGTCACCCCATGTGGATCCGCGGGTATCGGTGTGTCAGCTGTGGCAACATTGTGGACATGCTGATCCAGAAGCATCGGATGGTTCAACACTCGTCACTCCGCCGGATCGCCACGGGAGCACCGGAGAAGCCGTTCCTCTTCGACCTAGTCAAGCTGAGCGCCTGAGTGTTCATCGGCTTGATGGACCGTCTCGCAGCACCCGAACGGTGCGTGCACACTCTCCGTCGAGAACCGCATCCGTGACCGCTCAACCCTCTCAGGCAACGGGGCTCGGCCCGTGGATCGTACCCCAGGCTGGCGGTTCAGGCAACGCACGTCGGTGTTCCCCCGCAAGTTGACCACTCTCGGCCCGCCACTGGTGCAGGATTCTGCACCCTGTCTACAATGCTAGCCACTCATTCACATCAAGCTCGCCACTCGAACTCCAGTGCTTGCTCTTAAGACACTGCGAAATCAGTTGGTTAGGTGAAGCGGCCGAACTTATGCTCGACGGCATCAACCTTGCTGTGTTACGGTGCGACATCGTATACGTGGAATAGCTGATAGGCGATGCCGTAGGACCCCAGGGGGGATTGCCGGATGCGTGATCAGTCTCCGAAGAGGATCGGTTGGGTGCTCGTTGCCCCGGCTTTGATCGCCGGGTGCCTGATGTTACAGGGGTGTTTGGCGGGGGCGTGGGTGGCGGTGGTCGGACTGGATTCGAGCCGCACCGCCGACGTGACCTTCGCGCCGTTTGAGCATTCCTGGGTGGCACAGCAGCGAGAAGGACATTCTTCCTCACCGGCTCCTGTCAGAACGATCGCTATCGTCCCCTTCGAGGGCGACGCCATCATGTCCACGCGGTTGGCGCGTGTCCTCACAGAACACACCGAGTGGCGCGTCGTCTCCACCGGCCCTTTGCCGGAATCCCAGGTTCACGCCCTTGCCGAAGAAAGTGCTGGGGATCTTGGTAAGGGAGGGCGCGAGCGCGTCGTGCGTGCGGTGACGCACGAGCTCGGTGTGGATTCCATCCTGATCGGCCATGTGCAGACCCTTGCGGGAGATCCTGCGGCTTGGGGTTGGAAGGAGCGTGAAGAGCGTCGGCTGTACCTCTATCTGATCGACCAGACCGGTGCGATGTTATGGAAGGACGAATTGCCCTTCACCGTGGTGAAGGGAACCAAGCCTCCGCTTGAGGAGGCCGTGCGCGACCATCTGGCCGAGCATCTCATCACCCATGCTTCTGCGATGGGCCTCAAGAATTGGGGGTTCACTCCACGTCGGCCTGCTTCCTAGCCTGCGTTTTCGACCGGCCGTGCCTCAAAGACAATCGTCCCAAACTCGGACACGTCTCATCCGGCTTGCGCGTGGGGTGTCACTGACGTAGAGTGCCCCACCGCCCCTCTCGACCGCACCGGATGATCGGCATGGATATTTTTAATCAGCGGTTTCTCGATTGCCTGATGGAGGAGCTCCGCACATCCATGCGGGGGCTGTTGATCGAACTCTGTCGGGATTTCGAGCGCCGGTATCGAGGAGAAACCGCCAGGCTGGGATTGCCTGTCGGGTGGTTCCGGATGCTCGCTCGCACCCTCCCGCACTTCGATTACAGTCATTGGAAAGTAGTTGGTTGGATCGAAACGCTCAACGATCTTCTGTATTTCGTCGATGTTCTTGTGCAGGTTCGGCGTGCGCGATCATCGCAGGACATTGCGGAGCAATTGCAGGAGGAGTTTCAGGATCTGTTCTACGAGAACAGTTATGCGGAGGAGGTGTTTCCGGCCGGCAAGCCCGAGCGGCGGTTGTTGGCGGGGCGTCTTGACCGATTGTGTCGGCGTCTCGCGCGAGAGGTCGTGGAGGAATCGGTGTGGCTGGCGCCGGAAGCGGCCTGCCGGTGGGCTTCGTTGCTCGGTCTGCGGGACTGGCGTATTCCCTGTCAGTTCGCGGCCGACCTTGAGCAGGTCGAACTCCCCGACGCGTCTCCGGTCGGGACCCAGGGCGTTTGGTATGAAGTGCCGCGCACGCTTAGAGGGAGAGTTCGTCACGCGCGCGAGTTACCGCACATCCTCATCCGGCCTACCGGCATCCATCTGGCGCTGGGACCGGACGTTCTTCCCATCGTGGAATACGGACCGGACCCAAAATGGCACTGGATACGGCACGAGGCGATAGGATTGCACCGGTCCCGCTATGGTGAACTGGTTCTAGGGCCGACCTTGGTCTATAACCGGAACAGGATTCCGGTCACCGTTCGACCGACGGAGCCGGCTATCGGAGAGCGAATCAAGAAGGCGTTAAGGGTCATTGAGGAGGCCTGGCCCGAGGGGAACGAGCTGCTTTCGTTGCTGACGTCCCGGATCGCTCCCTTGAGGGCTACCGGGGTGGTGAGTTTCAGTTACCGCCACCGCCCGGGGCTTTCGGTGATCAACTGTTTCGATCGGGACAACCTCGACCTCATCGACGATCTGATCCATGAAAACAGCCATCATCACCTAAACCTGCTGCTCAGGAAATATGTCATGTATGGCGGCGATCACAACCAGGAAATCTTCTATTCCCCTTGGCGACGGAGCCTGCGACCGATCCGGGGCATCCTCCACGCAACGTTTACGTTCACGATGGGCGCGTTGCTCTTCGAACGCCTCTCGTCCTGGGCGGAAACGAGGAAGGGGAAGGCGCATTGGAGAGCGGCGGGGCTGACGCCGCGCGACCTGCGGCGGGCGCGCGCCCGTTGTGTCGAGGAAATCGAATCTGTTCGTTATTCGCTGCAGGATCTGGCCTATGCTGCCGGGCATCTCAAATGGCTGACCGCCTCAGGGCGACAACTGGTCGGTCAACTGGCCACGGCCATCGAACGAGCGGAACGGCGAATCGCTCCCCACCGCCGAGCAGTGCTGAAGTCCGAGTTCGGTCCGGCCCTCCGAACACACGTCAACGAGTTGCAGCAGGCTCGCCAAACCTACGGGCCGATGCGGCTGGCAAGAATATGAGGAGCGTCCACCCCCGTCCTGGATCCGACGAGGGTGGGCGCTCAGTGTGCGGACTCTCTTCTATTTCGTCTTCCCTGTTTTCTTCTTTGGGCCCTTCCCCGGCTTTCCGGTGATCTTCGGGCTGGCAACCGAGACCGGCCGCACGAGATAGGACCCAACCATCGGGTCCCGTTTGTTGCCCGGTGTGATCGTCACATCCGTGTGAGATTTCTGAATGGCGTTCAGATTCAAGGAGAGATACCGCATGTAGACCGAGAATACCGACCCGCTCGGTGGGCTGGGGGGCTTCTCGATCCCATGTGAACGAATGAGCGATTCCGGGGATCCAGGGAGATAGGCCTTTCCACCCATCAAGTCCTGTAGGGTCTGGATTCCGTTGTGGTTGGGAATGTCGTTCGGCGAGGGCGTAAAAGCCGGTTCGGAGAGGCCCTTGCTGATGTTGGCGTGCGCGAACAGCTCTCCGACCTGTGCGCCGGTTGCGAAATCGAACCCGAGAGTTCCGATGAAGCCGCCGAAACCGCCGAGCACGTCGAGATATGATTGCCCGGCCGTGGCGGTGAGATTCAGCCATTCCAAATTCGTGTCCGTATCCAGGGTCAAGAGTTGATCCCCACTGCCGGGAACCAGGTCATTTTGAACCAGCGCCATGTCGCCCTCCTCTATACAGGGTATGTCCGATGGAACAACATCATGCATGTTCGTCGGAAGCAAGTCCAACGCCGCGACATCACGGAATCCCTGCCTCTGCTGCAAGCGAGTATGGGAGTCCTTATGATGCGGCTAGTTGGCGCGGAAGGGATTGTCTCTTTTTCAAGGAAAGATGGTCTGGAAACAGCTCGAATATCAGTAGTCTGTATCCCGAAAGATACGGCAGGTATCACATGCAATACAGGTGTGACGTGCGCGTTACGACTTCGTGCAACGCGCTGCGGCAACGTGCCTGTTTCTCAAGGCTCGACGGTCACGTCCACATATGCGGGCAGGCTATCCGCACCCTTTTTGTCGGTCACGCGAAGCTTGAAGCGAAAAGTACGAGGTTCGGAGACTTGCGGGGCTTGGAACGAGGCTTCGGAATTGTTGACATCGAGCAGGGCGACTTTGCTCCCACGTACCTGGCTCCAGGCATAGTAGAGCGCTTCGCCCTCCGGGTCCCGGCTCTTGAGACCGCTCAATTTGATCTTGGTTCCGGCTTTTACGGTTTTGTTGGACCCTGCATCGGCGACGGGGGGCTCGTTCGGCTCGTCGTTCACGTTGACGTCGACGTCGAGCGTGGCCTGTTTGCCCCGGTTGCTGACCGTCAGTGTGGTTTTCCCGTTGCCCACGATCTGAAGCATGCCGTCGGCGAGCACTTTGATGACTTTTTCATTCGAAGACAGGTAACTCGTTCCAGTGGCGGGGGAACTGATGGCACGGGTGACGCCGTCGGCAAACTCGCCTACCACCGGCAGCTCGAAGATCTTGCCCATTGAGTCGACATGGCCGAAGGCGGATGACTGCCCAGCCCGCCCCAATTGCAGGGGTTTCTCGGTTTCGAAATCGATCGTGTGGAGCGCCGCCTCAGGTTCCGCCAGTACGATGATCTCGTCGAAGACGGTTCGCGTACCCAACCGGCCTCGAGAGATGTCGGCTACCGCCAGCAGTCGCATCGGGCCGATGGCCTCCTTGGGGACGGGCAGCGGCCCGCCGAATGGGGGCTGGTGTGCACTGGTGGCGGTAAGCGAGGCGATCGCGACGACCGAGCCACCCGCGACGCTGTCCTTCTGGAAAAAGCGGTCGTCGGCGAGTTTCTCCTGCCGTGGCATGACGGACGGATCGGAGTCGTCCTGTTGGACCAACGTCTCATCTCCCTCGCGGTACCAATAGTAGCGAACCTTGACGATGCCGCTGTCCGATCCGAGATCGACCTGGGCCGTCACCACTTGGCCGGGCTTCACCGTTGCACCGCTTGTGGGAGAGAGGAGTTTGAACGCTTCTGCTCGCTGAGGTAGCGAGCCAATGCAAAATGTAAAAGTCAAAATGGAAAATACGAGAAGCCATTTTCGAATATTACATTGTTCACTTTGCATGTGTTGTTACCTCGTCAGGTGGAACGGCACGTCGGTAAGGATGACGCGGTCCTTGAACAGGAGCGCGCCCTTGAGCATGAGGGCCCGCTGGTTGTGCAGGATGGTTTGCCACCAACGGGCTGGGAGAATCTCCGGAATGACCACGGTCACCCAGCATTCCTGGTCTTTTTGCAGGAGCTGCTCGATGTATTCGAGGAGCGAGCTCAACACCGACCGATAGGGGGAGGGCAGTACGGTGAGCGGGACGCCGCAGCCCCATTGCGCCCACTGGATTTCCGCCCGCGCCGTTTCTTCCGGATCGACGTCGACGAGCACGGCCCGGATGTCGCCTGAGCGGCTCCGAGCGTAGTCCACGGCGCGGATCACCGCCCGGTTGACCCCGCTGATCGGGATGATGACGATGTTGCGACGCGGGAGCGGCGGGCGATGGTCGCGGGCCAGCGACACCTGTTCCGACACGGCCTTGTAGTGCGACCGGATCGCGCGGAACATGGTGATCAGCAACGGAATCAGGACGATGACGATCCAGGCTCCGTGGGTGAATTTCGTGCTGGCGATGATCAGCGTGGCGATCGCGGTCGTGACGGCGCCGACGCCGTTGACCACGAGTTTCTTCTCCCAGTGCGGCCCTTTTTTGACCAGCCAACGCTTGACCATGCCGGCCTGCGAGATCGTGAAAGAGAGGAATACCCCGACGGCATAGAGGGGAATCAGAGCATGGGTGTCGCCTTCGAACAGGATAATCAGCAGGCAGGAAAACACCCCGAGAATGATCACGCCGTTGGAAAAGACCAATCGATCTCCCATCATCGACATTTGATGGGGCATGTAGCTGTCCCGCGCCAGGATCGAGGCGAGCCGGGGGAAGCCGTTGAAGCTGCTGTTGGCCGCCAGGATCAAAATGAGCATCGTGGAGGCCTGCACAAGGTAATAGAGGAAGCCGGTACCGAATGTGGCGCGGGCCACCTGCGAGACGACCGTTTCATCTTCCTTCGGCAACACGCCGAAGTGGTACGCGAGGGTACTGATGCCGATGAACATCGTCCCCAGGATGACGGCCATGCCGATCATCGTCAACGCGGCATTCTTCGGCTCGGGCTTTTTGAACGCCGACACTCCATTGGAGATGACCTCCACGCCGGTCAGGGCGGTACAGCCGGACGAAAAGGCGCGCAGCAGCAGGAACAGCGTTAAGGGCTCCGTCACAGCAGCAACCTGAGCCGGCTCGACTCGGGGGGAGCGGCCCAGCAGGATCTGGGCGGACGCGGTACCGATCGTGAGGGCGATGGTGCCGATGAACAGATACGTGGGGACCGCGAAAAACTTGCCTGACTCTCGGACTCCTCGGAGGTTCACGATGAGCACCAACAGTATGGCGGCCAAGCAAAGGGCCTCTCGATGGCCGAGCAGGCTGGGGATGGCGGACGTGACGGCGGCGATGCCGGCCGCCACGCTGACCGCGACCGTCAGGACGTAATCGATCATCAAGGCGCCTGCTGCCACCAATCCCGCCCATTCACCGAGGTTGGTGCGGCCGACGATATAGGCTCCCCCGCCTTCCGGGTATTCGAAGATGATCTGGCGGTAGGACATCGTGAGGATAGCCAGCAGCCCTATGATGGTCAGGCTCAGGGGAATGGAGTACCAGACGACGGCGGTGCCGGCCAGGGTCAGGACGAGGAGAATTTCCTCGGTGGCATAGGCGACCGAGGACAGGGCGTCGGAGGAAAAGACGGCCAGCGCCAGCCGTTTGGAAAGGCGTTCGTGGGCGGCTTGCTTGGTCTTCAACGGCAGGCCGACAAGCCAGCGTTTCACGAGCATGAGCACATTATCTCACAAAATGAAGGAGAACCAAGCGGGAGATTCACATCGGGCGCCCTCGCCGGGTGACTCATCTTGACACCAACAGAAGGCGATGCCTACCATCAGCCGCTAGTCGACTACAGACGTCGCTTTGAGGAGCAGGTGCATGCCGATGGTCCCGCAAGACCTGAAATGGTGGTGGGGACGCATTCGCGTTCATCATAAGGTCTGGGTCGTACTCACCCTCCTGCTGGGTCCTCTTTTCGTAACCCTCATCCTTCTCGTTCACCTGATCGGCCACTTGCTGGCCGTTCAAGAAAGCCGGCACGATCTGATGCTGGTGCGTCAGGAAGTCCGTGAGCTGCGGCGCCTTGCCGTCGACATCGAGGATGGCTTTCGAGGTTTTCTACTCACCGAGCAGGAAAAATTTCTTGCTCCGATGTATGACGCGGAACTGCGTCTGCCCGCCGTCATGGCTCGGACGAAGGATCTGGTTCGAACCAAACCCGAAATGGAGGCGGGGTTGGGACGGATCGAGGAGCAGTTGCGTAGTCTATTGGCCTCGAAGAAAGAGCTGGTGAGGCAGGCTCAGCAAGGACGAAGAGATTCGGTTCACCGATATGTCCGCGGTGGGGAAGGCTTGGAGCTTTCTGACGCGGTCCGTGCGGATCTCCGAAAGCACGAAGATCGCCTGGATGCGGAGATCAGAGCCACCAATGCCGCGGCAAGCGGGATTTCCGAGCGTGCCTATTGGAGTGTGCTGGTTGGGGTGCTGGGGGCGGTAGTGCTCGGGTGGCTGGGAGCCCGAATCCTGAGCCGGTCGATCACAAACCCCCTCACGATTCTCCATCGGGCCACGATCGCCTTCGGGCGGGAACCCCACGAACCTGCCGGAGTGGTGCCGCCGGTGTCGGCGATCCGATCGAGCGATGAAATCGGACAGTTGGCCCGCGCATACCAGGACATGAATCGGCGGATCCAGCGGCATATCCGGGAACTGGAGGTGCTGCAAACGATCGGACAGGAGATCAATACCATTGCGCCTCACGGCCTCGAGGGAGTCCTCCGGCGAATCACCGACCGCGCGGTCGATCTGGTTCAGGCTGACGTCTGTCTGGTGATGCTGCGTGACGATCGGATGGGCTGTTGGGTAATCGAGGCCGCGTCGGGCAGGTGGAATGAGCAACTGCACAAGACCGTGCTGCTGTGGGAAGAGTTTCCGATTTCCGTTCGGGCCTTCGAGACGGGGCAACCGGTGGCCGGCACCGACTTGCGGGCGGACCAGCGACCGGAATTGGCCAGACGGAATCTCATCGGGGACAGCATGTTGTCCGTCCCGCTGCTGACTCAGGGGCGGGCTTTCGGCTGTCTGGTCTTGCTCAGCGAACGTCGCGTCGAACCGGAACAGTGGAATCGCCGCCTCGCCATCGGCCTGGCTCAGGAGGCGGCCGTGGGGATCTCCAACGCCCGACTCTACGAGGCGGCGCAGGAGAAACGCAAGGGCTTGCGCATGCGGTTGCGTCAATTAGAGCATTTGGCCGAGATGCTTGCCCACGATCTCAAGGGGCCTGGGGAACGGATGGGGCAGCTCGCAGCCACGTTGCGCCACCAATACGCGGACAGGTTGGACGATCGGGCGGCGAAATGGCTCACGATGATCGAGCAAGGTGGACGCGATCTGACCGATCGCGTCGAAGGGATTCTGGCGCTCGCGCGGGTTGGCGCCCGGCAAGAAACCGTCCAGGCGGTGGACCCTAACGTGGTGATCCAAGATCTGCTCAAGTCACGGGCGGGTGAATTGGAGGCGGTCGGCGCCACGATTCACGTGCAACGGGACCTTCCCCTGGTGGCCTGTCAAAGTGCCTACCTCAGACAGGTGTTCGATAATCTGCTCTCCAACGCCCTCAAGTTCGCTCGCCCCGGCGTCGCACCGGAGATTCGCATCGAAGCCGTCCGACAGGCGCAGATGGTCTGCTGGTCGTTCCGCGACAACGGTATCGGCATTCCGGCGGGGCTGCGAGAGAAGGTCTTCTTGCCGTTTGTCCGTCTCAATCCCTCGCTCGCGGGTGGAAGTGGGATCGGCCTGACGATCGTGCGGCGAATCGTCGAACTCTACAAGGGCGCGATCTGGATCGCAGAACAAGTGGAGCCGGGAACTAAAATTCGATTTACCTTGCCGATTCTTGATCATTGGCAGCAACCCGATGGCGCGGATACGGCGGGCCGTTCCACGATGGGCCGGCACGCGAGGATGGCAAAGCACATCGAAGGCGTGTAGGGAACAGGAGGAGTATCATGACCCGAAGCGTTGCCGTCAGCCGGACCGACCCGCGAAAAGCGAAGGCCCATTTTACGATCCTGGTTGTGGAAGACAATCCTACGGATGCCGAGCTCATCCTCCATGCGCTCGAAGCGGCGGACATCAGGACCGCCGCGGGTGAATGGGATATGGAAGTCCGTGCGACGGCCGAGGGCGCGCTCGAATTGTTGAATGAGCGGGCTATGGACCTGGTGTTAACAGACATGATGTTGCCGGGGATGGACGGGCTGGAGTTGGTGGGGAAGATTCAAGCCATCGACCGCAACCTGCCGGTGTTGTTGGTCACGCGCATGAATACCGTGCAGGCGGCGGTGGAGGCGATGCGGCGCGGGGCGTTCGACTACATCCTGAAGCCGGTCAACTCCGAAGATCTTGCGGTGCGCCTGCACCGCGCGATCCGGATTTCCGAGATCCTGCGGCGGCAGGCGGTCTTTGAGCAGCGAGCCCAAATGGAATTCCAGGCCGGGAGTTTCATGGGCACCGGCTCTGCTTACCACCGTATCATGCGGGCGGCGCGTGAGGCGGCTCAGACGCGATCGACGGTCCTTATCACCGGGGAAACCGGGACCGGCAAGGGATTGATCGCTCGCGCCATCCATGAGCAGAGCGCCGAGCACAAGCGGCCGTTCCAGGTCATCGATTGCGCCACGGTTCCCGAAGGGGTCATGGAAAGCGAGCTATTCGGTCATGTGCGGGGAGCGTTCACCGGCGCGATCGCCGATAAACCGGGGCTGATCGAGCTCGCGAACGGTGGCACGGTGTTTCTCGACGAGATCGGCGAACTGCCGCTGCCCCTGCAGGCGAAACTGCTTCGGGTGCTGGAAGAAAACGAAGTTCGCCCTGTCGGCAGCACGAGGGCGAGGCGCGTGGATATGCGGTTCATCGCCGCCACGAACCGCAATCTCGTGGAGCAGGTGCGGAAAGGCACGTTCCGGAAGGATCTCTACTATCGTCTCGCCGTCATCTCGATTCCCATTCCTCCGCTGCGTGACCGGCCGGAGGACATCCCGGTCATCGCCCGCCAGTTGGTGGTGCAGATGGGGCGCGAAATGGGGAAGCCGCATAGCTATTTTGCCCAGTCGGCCCTTGATGAACTGATGTCCTATGCGTTTCCCGGGAACGTGCGGGAGTTGCGGAACATCATAGAGCGCAGCGTGATGCTGGCGGCCGAGGACGAAATCACGGCTCATGAAGTCAGGGGCTTGTTGGCTCCGCTGGATGGAGACATGCCCGGGTCGGCCCCTTGTCTCTATCAGACCCTGCCGTACATGGAAGCGAAGGAGCAGGCGTTGGCCGACTTTACCCGCGGCTATCTGCTGGCGAAACTCAAAGAACACGAAGGAGTCATTACCAAAGCTGCGGAGAGCAGCCAAATTCCCCGCCAGCACTTCTCTCTTCTTGTGAAAAAGTATCTGAACGAAGAGACGCCGGAGGTCGGTTAGACTCTCGGAGCCGTTTCGTTGCGGTGACACAATCCGGCTCCAAAACCGGTGTTTCCCCTCTGCCGCGCCCGATCAGGGCGTTTCTTTCCGCCTGCATACCGAGATATGCGCAGCGCAATATTTCGGAATTACTGAGAAATTCAGGCCATCAGTATGGCCTGCATAAGTGCGTATGCGTTCCTACGGGATTGCCTGTCTTCCCGCTGATTCTAGTCTCATCGATCCAGTCGTGAAAATCCTCAGAGATTGAGTCACTTAGCAGGAACCGGGTTTCCGTTTCGCTGACACCTCACTCCTGGCAAGTCCCTTGCTGTCCTTCTCCGACCCCGTAGAGTACCCATCACTCCAGTGTGTCATTTGGTTCTCACAGTCCAGAAATGAAGGGAGGTGGGAGGTCTGTGTTGCGTGTGTGTCAGAAAGAGGCCCGGGGCTCCTGAAGCCCGTAACTTGAGGAGGTGTTCACGATGTTTCTTTCACGTCGGCAATTTTTGAAAGTCTCCGCGGGGACCGTCGCGGCGGTGGCCGTGGCGGACAAGGTCCTGGCGCTGACCGCGTTGCAGCCGGTCATCGAAGTCGGGAACCCGTTGGGCGAGTACCCGGATCGGTCCTGGGAGCGCGTCTACCACGACCAGTACCGGTATGACTCGTCGTTTACGTGGTGCTGCTCGCCGAACGACACCCACGCCTGCCGCATCCGGGCCTTCGTCCGGAACGGCGTCGTGATGCGGGTGGAGCAGAACTACGACCACCAGACCTATGAAGACCTCTACGGCAACCGCGGGACGTTCGCGCACAACCCGCGCATGTGCTTGAAGGGGTTCACGTTCCACCGCCGCGTGTACGGCCCGTATCGGTTGAAGGGGCCGTTGATGCGGAAGGGCTGGAAGCAGTGGATGGACGACGGCTCGCCGGAGCTGACGCCCGA
>JRYJ01000904.1_pt1 | contig 17739 bp, 25 predicted proteins | sample 235371 | NCBI WGS metagenome assembly JRYJ01 (sample SAMN03074219, study PRJNA261477) | activated sludge metagenome | biome: Wastewater Treatment Plant; feature: Wastewater; material: Activated sludge; isolation source: activated biomass of a wastewater treatment plant treating hydrocarbon... ... | reverse complement strand
ACCGTTCCGCCGCGTACGCGGCGGCGGTGAGCGTGTCGCCGCGGCCCACGACGCGGCTGGAGCAGTGGACCTCGTCATAGCCCTGGGCTGAGCCGGTCACCTCTTCGACGACGACACGGAATGCGCCGCCGGCTCGCCGGCTAATCGTCACCTGGCAATCACAGAACTTGTGGCCTGGGCAGTGGCCGTAAGGACGGCCGACGCACACATTCGCTAACTTCGTCATCGCTTTCCCTCCTCGCCCCGATCGCCCCGGGGCTGGGCCGTCATGCGATCTGCATGACATTCGCACTATAGCGTTAGCGCTATAGTGCGTCAAGCATTTTTGCGAGTTTTTTTGGATTTTTTCGGGATTTTTGTGGACGCCGTAACGTGCGTCCGGCGCATCACTTACGCCGCTCCCACCGGCTCCCGGCGTGCGGACGAGCGTGATTTCGGCCCGCGCCGCGGCCGGCGGGAGTGGTCGATCTCCAGTGAGTCGAGGTCGCGGCGCGCGATCAGCCAGGCGCGGCCGACCTTGATCCCGGAGATCCGGCCGGCCGCGATCAGCGCGCGCACGCGCTGCGGCACGACGCCGAGCCGCGCCGCGGCCTGGCGCACGGTGATGTAGCGGCGCGCGATAGGTGATGCCGTCATCATGATGTCACTATAGCGTATGCGCGCGCCGCGCGTCAATCAGTTCACTATCACCCACCGTCCATCCATATTCGTCACCTGCTGCGTGTCGAGCGCGACCGCCACGCCCTCAGACTGCCCGCCCTCGGTCCAGCCCAGGGAGATGCCGGGAGCCTTGCAGCGCTGCGCGTACTGCCGCACGCCGCCACGAAACACCAAGCCACGTGAACTGGCCACGTCGAGCATCCCCACGTCTGCCCCGGTCAGGTAAACGTGGCCGCTGCCACGACCGCAGTCGATCTGCACCCGCTCGATTACGCACCCGCGTCCTTCGAGCGCGATCGGAGACTGGTCGGCGGCGACGCCCGCAATCAGCGAGTCGCGCACCGCAATGCGCTCGCACGCCTGATGCGGGTCGGTGACGATCTGCCCCGACCTGACACCTGCCAGCGTCACGTCGGCGCAGCACTCCTCCAGCGAAACGCGCTGCCACGTCCCGCCCTGCACCTGCACGTTATGCGTGCAGTTGAGCTTGAGGTGTGCGCCATGGCAGTCAAGCAGCGACACGTATGCGGACTGGTTGATTTCGAGCGTGCCGGTGAAGCGGCAGCGCTCGAAACGCAGCCCGTAGAGGAACTTCCCGTAGAACGACCAGCCGCTCGGCCCGGCGGCGATTGTCATGTCGCGGATCGTCACGCCGTGAATTACGTTGACCGGCGCGAGCACGCATTGGCCTTTCTTGTAGTCGTGCCGCTGGAGCGGCCGATCAAGGAACACTCGCCGATCACGCACCGCGACGACGCGGCGCAGTTTGCCGCGCGGCTCGTTGGCGACTTGCATTCCGTCGGAAATCAACACGACTTGGCCGATCAGCGTGGTCGGTGCTGGCAGATCGGCGACGACGGACAGTTCACCCGCCGTGCATCGTGTGAGGGCGAGCGAGTCCCGCGTCCAGCAGATCGCGTTACTCGCCCGCTTCGGCAGCGGGTCGAGCGCGAGTTTCGCGCCGTCGCGCGTCACGACGACGTGGCGCGTCGATGGCCCGACGCGCACGCCGGTATCCGTCCACGGCCACGTCCAGCAGATCGTGCCGGGCGGGTAATGCGTCGCAGCTTCGAGCGATTCGAGCACGGCAAGACCCGTGCCGTGCTCGCGCTGAAACGCATCGACGTAGCCGATGCCGAACTCGTGTCCCTGTAGCGCCTGCACCGTGGCGCTGTCACCCCAGGGCTGCGCAGCCGTCTGATTGATGAGCCGCGTCATATCGCGCTCGGCACCGGCGATGACCGCGCCGGAGCGCAGTCTCAATGCCCGCTCGATGATCGTGTTGCCAGCGCCGAGGTAGAGTCGGCCGGATTGCGCGAGCTGTGCTTCGAGCTGAGCGACGGGGACGTTCTGGTACATGCTTACTGCTCCTTCGCGTTCGATGGATGGCTCGCAGCCGGCGTCTGGCTTCTCAGGTCAACGGCGTCGTCGACGGTCATTTCGCGCGCCTCTCATACTTGTCAGCGAGCGCGTCGATTCGCGCCGCCACAACAGCGCGAGTTGGACGGCGCGACTTGTAATTCGCCGGCATCACGATGTTGGCCGCTTCCTCGTCAGTGAGGCCGAAAAATCCAGCCGCAGCGTGACGCCCAATCCACGGCGTCACGCAAGACGCCGCATTCTCCCAACGCTCACCGAGAAAATAGACGACATCATCGTTGATGATGCCCAATCCCAACCGCCGAAACTCGCCATCTAATGCCGCGTCGCCCAGCGCGCAGACCACAGTGCCGCACGGCGTCTTCTCGTGCCAGTGCCGCATGTTGAAGCGCACGCCTCGCTTGCGCGTTCGCACAATCTCCGCCCATCGGCGGAGCCGGCGCACTCGTTCTTTGTTGGTCACGACGTCACCACCCTTTCCGCCTGCTGCCGCTGCGCCCAACCTCGCACCGTTTCGGCCGACAACTCCCACCCTTCATAGGGCAGGTGAGCAACGATCTCCACGGTGAATCGGTCGTAGAGGTTCAGCGCCGCTTTCTTGCCGACGGCATCTGCGAGTAGCGCCAATGCGAGCTGATGAGGACCAGAGCCGGCGTATCCCCACGTCAGGCCGGTCGGCGAATGCTCAGCCAGGTCCAATCGCCACGGCAGCGGCATCGTCTTGCCGTTCCGCTCTACTGTCACGTCACAGCCGCTCGAATGGCGGCAGCCACGATAGACGGCGTTCATGACTGTTTCTCTCCCTTTGGTACCTTGTTGCCCACCCAATGACGGGCATCGTGCGCGTCTGTCCCGGGCATCACGCCTTCTCCATCTCGTTACGGACAGGGTGAATACGCCATTCCCTCTTGCGTTTCGTGACGAGCACAAAACGAAACCATCGGAACTGCTCTGCGGCGACCTTGAGCTTCACGTTCGCGTCGTCGCGCATCCATCCTTTGGTCTCGTGGAATTCGATATGGCCTGACTGCAACAGAACTAAGAAGTCAGGCGTGTAGTAGGTGCGATCCGCGAGGCGCAGCTTGATCGGCGCGAAGCGCCATGCGGCAATTTCGCCGAGCGTCCGCAGGTCGTCGAGATGTCTGGCATACGCCGCTTCGAGGCGATTCATGCCGGCGTAAGGGTCGTGCTGGAATGCCTTCGCTGCGGGGACGGGCTCCGCCGCACTTCGCAGTGCGGCCGTGTTGACGCGCGTGACTCGCATGGCACGAGCGTACCTCAGACTGCGCTCGTGTCAAGATCAACATCGCAGCAGGCGGCATCCATGCCGCGCGAACGGAGGGGTGTTCGCCCGCCTCACCTGGCGTGCTGCTGCGATCGTTCTCGTCGCGCTCCTTGTCACAATCACCGCGTCGGCGATGAGCGAATTGTGATCGCGCGCGTCGTCGCGTAACAGTATACCAGCGTGCCGTCGTCGAGTCGCAGCAGCACGTAGACCGCGATGCGGCGATGCTCGCGCTCGATCATGGTGATTTCCGCCGGCGGGTCGCGCTCGACGATCGGCCTGGTGCGGCCGTGATACGGCCCGCCGACCAGCGGCAACGATACGAGTGTCACCACGGCGTGACTCCATGATCGTCTTGCTCGTCACCTCTGGAAATACGAGGTACTGCACCGCGGGCTGCTCGATGATCGTCGTGGTCACGACGACCCGGCCGCTCGCAGCGCCCACAGCCGCCGCGCGATCGCGCCGAAGAGATCGTAGCGCTCTAATCGGCAAAGCAAGCAGTCGTCGCACTGGCGCGGCGAGCGGCCGGATGGCGACGACTCGTGATGCGGACACCGCGACGAGCGTTGTTTCTTCTTCTGCCTGCGTTTTCGTTTCGCCATCGTCGCCGAATCCCTCCACGATCAGGCCGGCCATGATCGACGCCAGCGCGGACGCCGCCTCGTCGATCGGCGTGCGGCATGGCGGATCGGTCGGCGTGCCCCAGCGACCCTGCGCAAACGGCCTGTATTCGCCCTCGCGCCAGCCGCCGATCAGCGTGTCCGGCGTACACCGTCCGCCGACGCAGCGCCCAGGCCGGACTAACTGCACATAGTCCTTGACCGGTCGCCATTCGAGCCCGAGATCCGCCGCGGATTTGAGCGGCGCGCGCGGCGTCGCCACCGGCACGCTGGCCCAGACCCAGGCCGCATTCGGCCGGCAGTCACCGCCACAGTCGGCGCTGCATTGCGCCCACGCCCATGCCGCCCGCGCGGCCGCGTCCTTTGTTTCGCCCGCGCGGCCGCGCTCGCCGGAGTACAGCGCGCAACCAATCACACAGAGCACCACAGCGATATCGTGTCGTCGCATGTCGAGACCTCACCGGGCGAAGAATCCTGTCCACCACAACAGCGCCGCGAAAAACGCAGCGAGCGAGAGCGGCCCGATCAGGCAATCGAGCACGTCGATCACATGGCGCATGCACAGTCTCACGGCGCAATCCCAAAGCTCAGGAATCGGCGCGCGTCGAAGCGCGGCAGGTGCGGCCGCGCGCCCATCACGAAGACGTCGATCGCCTGCGCGGGGTAGCCGTCGAATCCCGAGAGCGCGTAGCACTCGCCGCTCGACGTGATCCGCTGCATGTCGCGCCAGCTTATCCAGAATGACCCGTCTGGTTGGTCGAGCGACTTCGGACCCGGAGGCATTGCCGCGCCCCACGATTGCAGCACCAAAAAGCCTCGCTTGTCCTTGCGGTACCCGACGACGCACATCTGGTGCGGCCACGTCCCGCCGGCGCGGCAAAAGCCGTCCGCGTCTCGACGAAACGGCTCGAAGCCGACCGAGGATGCGATCGTCACTGGATAGCCGTTGACTACGGCGGCGCGCACTTCTTCCGGCGTGCGCACGCGCGACGCGGTCTTGACCAGATGCCGCTTTGCGGCGTCGCGCAATTCGCGCGGCACGCCGGTGCGTCCCCACTTCTTGCACAACGGCGCGCCGATTTTCGGGTCGCAGTTGTCGTCGTTTGCTTCGTCGCACGACAGACTGCCGAGCGTCATCATGCCTTTCGCCGCGTCTGCGCCGGTCGAGCCATCCTGGTTGCCGAGAAAATTGCCTACCTCGCGCGAGAAGGCGTAGATCGACGCGGCGGACACGTCGCGATACTCGTGTTGCTCGCCCAGCGCGATCTGCACACAGGAGAGGATTTCAACGGCGGCGCTCGCGCCGTGCCCGACGCAGGAGCCCACACCGTCCTGATCGTGCGGCCGCCACGGCCGGCGCGTGACCTGCTCGTAGGCGCGCCAAAGAAATGCGTCGCGATCCGTGTCGCCCTGGATCAGCGGCCGCGCGGCATCACTGAAATACGGCCGCGCGAACGTGGCGACGAGTCGCTCGACGTAAGCGGGTTCGTCGCGCCAGCCGAACGCGTGTCCGGCCGGCGCGCCGTCCCCCACACCGACCTGCACCGGCGCGTCTTCGATGATCGCCTTGCGCCACTGCCGACAGGCGCAGCCGCCGAAAATAAACCCGGCGACGAATGCGAGCACAACGGCCCGCAGCATGGCCGGCGCGGCGACGAATTTCTGCCAGAGCGATTTGACGAATTCCATTTCGCGGTCATCCTCATGTCACTTGATCGCATTCAGCGCCGCGGCGATCTTCTCGAAGCAGTGGCACGCCTTAGCGCGGACCTCGTCGCTGAGCGGCACGTCCGCCGAGAAGTGCTGCCGGCACTCCGCGGCGAGTCGCTCACGCAGCGGCCGCAGCGCGTCATCCGGCAGCATCAGTTGCGACACGGTGCGCAGCTTCGCGAACAGCTGGCCGGTCGTCGCCACCTCCGGATCGCGCATCGCGCCGGCCGCGGCCGTGCTGTAGATCGACGCCAGCGTGTCGCGGTAGTCCGCCTTCTTCGGAGACTTGTCGGCGTCGTAGAGTTTCTGCAACTCAGCGACAAACGGATCCGTCGGAGGCGCGGGAGGCTCCGGCCGAGGATCAGGCCGAGGCCCGGGTGGCGCGGGCTGACCGACGAACACCACGCACGTCGCCTCGGCGTATTGATCGTTGACCGTGCCCTCGACCCGAAACTCGTACACGCCGGCCGGCCCGTAACCGACGAATCCCTTTTCGCCGCAACTCGTCAGCTCTGGCGGCACGCGCGTCAGACCGGGCGGAATCTTCCAGCGCTGCCATTTGAGGTTCGTTTCCGCTATGACCGCGAACGGCTGTCCAGGCTGCGCCTGCATCTGCGCCGGCAGTTTCAGAACAGCCGCGCTCGGAGCTGGCTTCGCCGCGTCGATCGGCGGTTGCGCGAGCATGACCGTACACAGCCACGCGCCAATCATCGCTTCGCCCTCGCTACAATGCTCCCGATCCACAACCGCAGCGCCGCGAGCAGCACCACTACCGTACCCGCAATCCACGGCCAGTACGTCCACAGCAGCCCGATCAGCACCGCGAGCACGGCCGCGGCGAGCATCACCTTCACGACTTTGACCACGAACTCGCTCAAGCGTGCCGCGAAGATGGCCGCGAACGTGCCGCCCTCGACCTTCTGCGGATCGCGCTCGAGCGCATCGAGCAGGTCGTCCTGCATCTGCCGCACCGCGCGATTCTGCGCGAGATCGGCGCGCAGGTCCACCCACTCCTTGAGACGCGCGAGCAGGCGTCGCTCGCGCTGATCGAGATCGTCTTGCGGCGGATCGGGAACAGGAGAGGGTTCCGGCGGTCGCGGTCGAAATGGACCCTCGACGTGACCGGAATGCCGCGGCGCCGGGATCGGGCACGCCTGCGCCGGCTCCGGCGTCTCGATCGCCAGCAGCGGCCGCGTATGGATCGAGAGCGCGACGACTGCCGCCGCCGCCAGCATTGTGACTGCGAGCACGCCGGTCACGACGTAGAGCGCCCGCAGCGGCAGCGCGACGAATGGAACGTAGCGGGCATCCTGCCGAGTGGTTTCCATGAGCGCTAGTATAGCATATTTCCGGCGCGGCTGCGACGCACTAGATGACATGGACACGGTGTAATCGGCATGGTATAGGTAGCGCATGCGCCGCCGCGTGCCCATGCTCACGCCGAAGCTGAGCCGCCGCCAGGTGGACGCGCTACTCGCGCGGCAGGATCACTACCTCTTCCACTGCGTCGCGCTCGCCGAACGCTACCTGCCGACGACATTCGCCGCCGACCTTGTGCTACGCCTACTGGCGTCGCTGAACCACGCCATGTTTTTCGAGCATTTCGGCGGCGATCATGCCGCGCTCCGCCGCCTGTCGCTGGCCATGCGCGACCAGACCCGATCGGGCACGCGCAGCGACGGCGACCCGATCGCGGACGCTAACGCACAGGCCGATGCGCTCGGTGATCCCCGCGATTAGACTCCCGCGCGCTCTCGCCCCGTATGCTGCTCGCAGGTCGCGCAGCACGCCACGCCAGGCACCGCGATACGAGTCGTGCACAGCTCATGCACCGCGCAGCGCCGCAGCCGTAATCCGCACGGCACGGCTTCTTGACCCGACAGCGCCGCGCCGAGCTCGAGACAGTCGCCTGTGCTCGCGGTCGCGGCCGGCGGCCCCGGTAACTGCGGCTCGCCGCTCCAGAGACGACGATACCGATCGTCCTCGGCGAAGCGCCGGCAGAAGTGACACGGCCTCGACGGGCACCCCGGCGCGTCACAGACGCACGGCCGGCGCGTCACTCCGTCAGCCGTATCGTCACGCCGTAGGTCTGGCTCCACTGCGACCCTCCGCCGCCGGTCAGGTCAACCTCGAAATCGAGCGGCGAGCAGCTGTGAATCGTGCCCACCTCGCCCACTTGCTGCGGCGGCAACTCGCCGGATATGATCCCGGACACGTTCGGGAAGCCGGTCGTCGCGCCGCGCAGTCCCCACACACGTCCATCGCACGTCACGCCCGCCGGCTCGCCGCCCGCCAGCCGCAGCAGAAACGCGAAGCCGTGATCGTTGCCTACAGTGGTCCCCGCGCGCTCCATTGTTGCCGACGTGCCGACCGGGATCACCGGCGTCACGGATGCCGTCACCGCTCCCTGAAGTAGTGCCGGCGTGGCCGTCGGCGAGCAGAACCACGCCGCGCCATTGTCGCAGCACCACACCGGCGAGCCGCCCAGCTGGCATTCGGCGCTCGCCGAGTAGCACGTCGCCGTGCCGCACTCGCTCAGCGTGATCTCGTACTCGCCGCTCACCACGCCCATGCCGCCGCCTCCGCCGGAGACGAACGGCACCGGGCTCGGCGTGCGCAGCGGCGTCAGTGAACACGATCCGCTCTGCGCGGTGCCGCCGAACGCATAACTCCGATTGTCCGGCGATCCCGGGAACCGATAGCGCGTGGCGGTCAGAGACCAGGTCAATACGAGCGTGTTGTTCTGGCACGCGATGTTGGCTTGCACGGTCGCCGCGTCAAGCGGCCCGCCGTTGCTGGTCACGCCCGCCAGCCGCGCTGTCGTCGTCTGATACGCCGGGTAGGCCGTATTGTTTGCCGGGAACTTCGCGAAGACTGTGACGGCGAGCTCCGGCACCAGCCAGTGCCCGATGCTCGGCGCCTCGTGCCAGAAGATCAGGTCGCGAAATCGCACGCACAGCGGCGCGCAGTCGAGCTCGGGACAACACCCGACCGGGTCGCAGCAGCCGTCGAGCGCCGCGAATACCACCCGCGGCGGATTGCCCGTTGAGCGCTCGCCGACCATCACCGCCAGATAATACCGGTTGAGGCCGAGCGCCGTCGCATGCGGGTGATACACCAGCACGTCGTCGTGCAGCGACGCGCTGCGATCGGGCGCGACCAGCGCCAACTTGCCCGTGTAGTAGCCGTCGGCGTCGGGCCCGGCGATCACTCGCACGATCTGACGATTCTGCTCCGGCGCGCGCTGCGTGACCGCGCGCCGAGGCGGTGCGTTCCCGCCGGAGTGCGATGCCGTCAGCCACTCGGCCAGTCGCTCCCGTAATCGCTCGCTGATCCAGCGTGCCACGCGCTTGCCTCGTGATTCTCACGACGTGCAGCAGTATTCGCACGTCGCGAACACCACCTGACCGTTCGCGTCGACGCCGACGCACATGGCCAGGTAGATGCGTGATTGCGCAAGCGCCGTGTTGTTGATATCGAAGACGCGGCACACGTCGCCGGCGACAATCGCCTGCGCCGGCGTCAACAATACGGTCTGCGCGGGATAGTACCCGCCGGACGCCGCGCCGGTCACGCGCACAGTCTGCCAGTGCGGCCCTCGTGGTCGCGCCGGCATATCCGGCCCGACGGTCGGCGCCGATGACGCGCGACCCAGCGCGTCCCTGATCCGCTCCCACAGACGCTCACTCAGCGCGCGTGCCACATGCGCCCCGTCACGCGGTGCCGTTTTCTTCGATCGTCAGCACCAGGAATACGCCCTTCGGCTTCGCGCCGTCGCCGGCCGACGCCGAGACGATCTTGCCCTCGAGAATATCGCCGGCTGCCAGCGTGGCGCTGCTGAGCGATAGAGTGACCGGCGTGCGCGACGCATCCGACGGCGTCAGCGTCCGCGTCGCCGTCAGGATGGACGATCCGTTCTTCAGCAGATCGATCTCGGCTGAGGACGTGGTGCCGGTGCCGCCCGTGATCGGAACGACCTTCGCCGCCAGTATCGTGCCACTCACGCCGTAGGTCAAAAACACCGGCACCGTCACGGCTGCCGCGTCGGCCGTGCTCGATCCGTTGAGCGGCACGACGATCTGATGCCGATGCCGCACCGCCGTCGATGGAATGTCGGCGTTCGGGGAGATCATGGTTTTGTCGATCGACGGCTCATTACAGTAGAGCGCCTTGCAGGTGAGATACTCATCGATCACCACCGGGCCCTTGATCCGCGTATCCGGGTAGGCCATGATCCACCTCTCTCTCTCAGAAGAAATTCAAATCCGCGAAGCGCTTCACGCGCTTGTTCAGGAATTTTTTGAACACGGCCGGCGCGCCCGCCGGCAGCGCTCGCCCGTCACCGTCGAGCTTCTGCGGCTTGATATCCGTCGCGCCGAATGGCGCGAACGGCGTCTTGATCCGAGTCGGCCCGACGTCGTGGTAGTAGCCGGCGTCGAGCACGCGATCCCACCAGCCGCCAAGCTCCACCAGCGTATTCTCGCGCGACCGAATCGTGAATACCGGACGGCAGCGGAACTTAGCTGTGAGCGGCCAGAAGCGCACGTTGCTCTCCTGGCGCTCCTCCATGTCCTCGAATGACACCCACACCTCGCCAGGTTGAAAGCCGAGGTACACGTCCGAGTTCACGGTGTCGTTGAAGTCCGCGAGGTCGCGATACACGATCGACGGCACGTTCTTGGACAAGGTCACGACGAATATCTGCTCGCGGCGCGTGAGCCCCGGCTCAAACGGATCGCCGCGCGAGTTCTGAATGTAATCGCCCTGCAATTCATTCGGGTTCGTGATCGTGTCGGGATAACTCATAAAGGGCGTGTACTCGAGATACTCCCACCCCACCTTGACGCGCACGCTGCGATTCAGCGGATTGGGATCGCGCTGACCTGGCGTCGTCTGACCGCCCGACAAGCCGGTGATCCCGCCGGTCCCGCTGCTGCTCACATACGGCCGACCGGAAGCGTAGTCGATGCGCACTTCCCAGACGCGCCCGCCCGAGTCCTCGTCGCGCAACTGCGTGACGCTGATATGCTCCGCCGTCGCGATGGGCAACGATGGGTGCGTCGAGTACGCCGCCGGTAATCCGACAGCCGCGATGATGTCGGCAATCGTGTGATCGGGAGTGTCGCAGATCACGCGGTAGTAGATCGGCGCGGTGACTGCCGCACCGCCATATTGCGCCGCGCGCCCGTAATCTTCCTCGACCGAGATGATTGCCATGATGCATCCTTGCGCCAATGCGAGCGTATGGCATCAATCCGCGATGCCGGGTTGCGCCCGCGCGATTGCTTCCAGCAACGGCACGGCCTGCACGCGGAACGCTTCCGCTTCCGCGCGATGTCGCTCAATAGCCTCCTTGACCGCCTCGACGCGCGAGACCACGTCGCCTGTTCCTCTGGCCGAGGCCACGTCGATCGAATATGCTTCGCGGCTTCCCGCCGTCGCCGCACCCGCCAGCCGCGGCGCGCCGCCGAGACCATACTGCGATTCCAGCGCGGCGAAGTTGCGCATCATCTCGCCCGGGCTGAGCGATTCCAACACCGCCGCGAACGGATGCCGATTCGCCGCCGCCGATCGCGCTCGTCGCGCCTCCGCGTGCGCGGTCATCCGCGCTGCCTCGGCGTCCACTTCGCGCATCGCCTGCGCGTATTCTTCCGCCTCATCCTTGAGCGTCTGATACGCCGTGATCTGATCGATCAGCGGCTTCGCGCGCTCCTGCCCGAATTGCGCGATCGCCTGCTCGACTTCGAGCTGTTCTTTTGTTTTGCCGATCGCGCCGGCCAATTCTTCCCATTTGCGCTTCTCGGCCTCGATCTGCTCGGCGATCGAGCGCCCGCGATCATTGATGCCGGCCGCTTCGCGCGCTCGCGCCGTCATCGCCGCCAGCTCCGCGAACTCGCTTTCAGTGATGCCGCCGCGTCCCCAGACTGACGCCTGATCTTCGCCGAACCGTCTGCTGATTTCGCCCCAGCGCCGCGCGTCTGGATTATCGCCCGTCCACCCAGCCTTGCCCATCAATGCCTGCGCCTCGCGCAGCGCTTTCTCGGAGATCTCCTTCGGCATGACGGCTTCGCCGCCGAACATGCGCGACACCCAATTGCCCATGCCCATCGAGATATTCATGGCTCCGCCGGTGACGTCTCCGGCTGCCACCTGATCCATGCCCATACCGATCAGGCCGGTCGTCGGAATCATCTGACCGCCGAATGCCTCCCGTCGCAACGTGATGAGCTTGTGCAGATCGTCGAACGCTTTCGCGACCGCCATCTGGTCGGGGCCCGCGTAACCGAGAGACTGCACCGCAGACACCCATTCGCGGATACCTTCCGGATCGCGGATCGTATTCATGAACGCGCCGGCTGACTTGCCGAGCACGTCGAACGCGAGCGCCGCCTGCTGCGCGGGGTCGTTGAGCGCGGCCACGCGCTCAGACACCATCAGCAGCAATTCCTGCGGCGACGCGCTGCGCAAGCGCTCGACATCCAGCGCCCATTTCGCGGCGATCGTCTCGGCTTTCGATCCGCCCGGCTGCAACAACTCCTGGCCTCGGACCTTGATTTGCCCCTGGAACCGGAGCAACTTCGCCATCACCTGCTCGATCGCGCCCGCCTCGTCCTCGGCCGCAATCGAGAGCCCCTTGAATACCTGTGGATCCAGACCGGCGCGCCGCGCCTGCTTGCCCAGAGCGTCCAGGTTTTCGAGCTGTCTTCGCGCAGTCTCGATCGGCTGCAGAATCGCGCTCGACGCCGCGCCGCCGCCCGGCAGCATTCCGACCACAGCCGCCAGCCCGCTAGTGAACGACTGCAACGACGAGCGCGCCGTGTTCAGCGGACCGGTTATACCGCGCGTCATGGCCGACCACGACTCGCCGACCGAACGCAGCGGCCGCGTGGCCTTCTCGGCAAACGCATTGAGTTCCGACGTGCTCGCGCGAATGCCGCGCACGAACTCCTGCGAGTCCAGGGCGAGTACCGCGGATAGCTTGCCGACGCTGGCTGCCATGCCTCACGCCTCACCGATGACGCGCTGTCAGCGTTTTCGCCGCGATCGCGCGCAAATAGTCGCTGGTCTGCTCCACGCTCAGCACCCGTCGCTGGTGGACTCGCTGCGCGTTCCAGCGCGGCAGCGGCAACGCCGGCTCGCCTTTCCGCCGCAGCGCGTTGAGAATCGTGACGACGATGCGATCCGCGGCGTCGTCCATGCGCTGCGCGTCCTGGGGTCCGTCAAGCTCCCACAGGGCCTGCCACTCCACCAGCTCTTGCGCGCTGAGTTGCGCCAGCATCTCGTCCACTCGCACATACCCGAAGTGCCGCGCCAGCCGCAGCGCGAATAGTCGCGTCGGACTGGCGCTCAGGCGTTTTTTTCCTGCTCCACTGCGCCGCCGGCGAGACCGCTCAATCGCGCCGCGGCGTCGTAGAGCCTGCCGATCGCCACGGCTCCCAGCGCGTTGAGTAGCGGGAGATCCGCATCGCTGAACAGCCGGCGATTCTCGCCGTCAATCGCGCATGCGATCACCAGCTTCGTGCGCACGTGCTCCGGCAGGAATGCGCGATCAATCGTCCCGTCCGGCAGCAGCCGCAACAGATGCTCGCGCTCAAACGCATCACGCTCGGCCGCGGTCAACCCGCGAATTCGCACCGCCGGCGCCACGCCATCCGCGCCCGCCCACTCCGGCACCTCGACGTCCACCCACCGCACGCGCTCGCGGCACGCCAGGATTTCGTCGCGCGTCAATATCGCCATCGGCTCCTCCTCGGCACCCAACTCCTGTCACGTCACGCGCCGGCGCTGAAGATCATGTCGTTGACGCAGATGGTGATGTCCTGCGTCACCGGCGAATCTCCTTCGGGATCCGGCACAGTTGTGCCTTCCTCGCAAATGAAGCCGTCGGTGATCGTCAGACGATCGCCGTTCTGGAGTGTGATCCTAAAGTTGTACGTCACGCCGCCGGTCGAGGCGTGCTGGCCGATGAGCGCGCGCACCTGCTGCTTGCCCCAGCGCGTGTAATGCCCCTTGAGCTTGAGCTCGTCATATCCCGGCAGCCCCGGAATACGCTTTCGCCGTGCGCTCGCGAGCGTGGTCGCCTTGACGCGCGCCACCGTCTGCTTGCTCGCGTCGTCGATCGACAACACCTCAAACAGTTTTTGGTACGCGCCGCCCGAGCCGTTATTCACTTCGAGACTCGTGCCCGGCGCAACTACGATGTCATGCAGCGCCATCGTCCATCCTCCTTGACCGAGACCCCATCATACCACACTTCCGCCGCGCCGTCGCGCCCGCAGCGCGCTTCACGGCGAAGCGGCACGATACCAGATCGCGAGTGTCAGCGTGCGCCGCGGCTTCGGCGGCAACCCGTCCGCCTCCACGTCTTCGTCGTCCGACGCCTCCGCGACCTGCGCGTTGAGCACCTCCACTCCCGCCAGCGAGCCGGCGTACCCATCCAGACCGGCGCGAATCTCCTCACCCAGGGTGTCCGCGTCCGCCTGGCGGTCGGCATAGCAGATCAGCGTATAGCGCTCGCGAAATGTCGGCGTTTCGCCGGACAACGAGCGAATCCGCGACGACGAGGTGAGCACGTACACCAGGCAGTCGCGCAGATCGTGCGCGTGCCGATGCTGCGGGCGTATCCGCCCCGCGATCCGCGCCGCCACCTCCGGCACGCTCGCCGCCCAAGCGACCAGGAATTTCCCCAGCATCGCGCCCTCACACCCCGGCCGCCAGCAGATGCTTCTCCAGCATCTGCGTGATTATCGCCATCACCTGTTGCCGCGTCTCCTCGACGGCCGGGCCCAGGAACGGCTTGCCGGCAACCTGTCCCACCTGCCTGCCGCCGCGCACAAGCCGATGACCCCGCTCGACCAGATGCGCGACTGCGGCCGGCTCGTAGCCGGTCAGACCCATCTTCGCCAGCTTGCGCCCCACCGCGGTCACGGTCGTGCCGCGTCGCCGCGATGTCGCCGTCGTTCGCAGCGGCCCGATCACGACGTACCCTTTGGCGACGTCTTCTTTCAAAACGACCTTAGTGCCGATCGTCGCGCGCATCCCGCCTGTCCGCACCGGCACCTTGCGCTTCGCCGCGGCGACTACGGGCTTCGCGGCGGCCAGCAGCACTTTGCGCATCACCGCATTCCGCGCCGCGGCCGTCGCAAGCCCGGTGAGCCGATTCACCATCGGAAGGTGATCCATAGTGAGTTTGATCGCGGTCATGTCACATTCGTATCCACATCCAGCGTGCCGCAGACGATGCTGACGCCAGCGCCTGCTGCGCGATTCGCCATTGTCACGCCATAGATCCGCACCTGGTACTCGTTTTCATCCTCACACACCATTGCGTATGTGACCGCCGTGACCAGAACGCAATCGCGCAGCGTGATGTCGTTACCGCCGCCGATCGCTCTGATGCACGTGTGACTATTACTTGTTCCGTGTTGACAACGGACAGTGCAGTAGTCCAGGTAGACCGCATTCACGGCCTCGCTTTGCTGTGTGATCGTCGCTACACTCGCCGTCACGCTGAAGTCGCAACGGCGAGCAAGGAGCCTGCCATCCTCAAACAGCACACAGCCCGCCTCCGCGACCATCGTCATGTCGTTGAGCGTCACGTTCGCATCCGGATGATCCACATGCACCATCACCTGTGTATCCGTGCTCGTGGCCGTCATGCCGTTGCCGTGTACCGTCACCGTCACGGCGTCTTCCGCGACGATCCGCAATCCGACGACGCTCACTCCCGGCACGCAGTACCAGTTCAGACTTTTCGCGCCGATCACGCTGCCGCTCGTGTAGGTGCCGGGCAGCACGACAATGCAGTCACCGGCCAGGGCCGCGGCCTCCGCGCCCTCCAGCGTCGCGAAGGGATGCAGCAACGACCCGCGCTCGCCGGTCGTGTCGCTGCCGATCGTCGCGCTCACGACCGATACCGTGCCCAGCGGCACGGCGGCCTCGCCCACTGCTGCCGCGACCAGCGCGGCCGGCGTGATCGCGTAATTGCGGCCGTCCTGCGCCAGCCGCAGTAGCGCCGTCGTCGGATCAAACGTCTCGGCGTCGATCACCGTTTCTTGCGAGATCGTCTTATTGCTCACGTGCCTTCCCTCATGCTGAGTCCGCCGTCCTCACGCAGACTGACGCCGACGCCGTCCTCTTGCAACTCCGCGCCGGCGGGTCCGTAAGCCGTCGGCGACTCGACGCATAGTAACTCGATTTCGCGGTTCGCCTCGTCGAGATTGCGCGCGCCGATCACATGAAAGAATCGGCCGCGATGAATGCCGCGCCACCCCGCGCGCATCTCCCGCTTGCTCGGCGTCCACACAGCACGAATCAAATGCGTCAGCGCCACCTGCGCCTGCTCGGCGAGCAATACTTCCCGGGCCGTGATCGGCTCGATTTTGACTTGCTCCTCGCTCACCGTCTCGTAGTCGTCCGTTGTCCCGCCGTATGCGTCCACGCTGGGCGCGACCGGCCGCTGCCAGATCACCCGGTGTGCCCGCTCTCCCGCTCGTGTCCAGCGCGTCACCGCCATTGCCGCCCTCACGTCACGCCTGCGCGCGAATCACGTCCTGCACCACCACTGAGCTCTGCGCCACTGGAAGGCCACTCACCGTGTCCACCACGTCCATCGCCCAGCCGGTCTTGATGATCGCCAGGTGCGCCGGGGTCAACGTGAACGTGAACTGCGTTGCGCTCACTTGCGTCAGCGCGAGCTCGACTTGCGCTCGCGCCGTGCGATTCGGCGCGAATCGCACCCACAGTTCCAATCCGCTGACGTCCGTGCCCTCGGCGAACGCGACGATCGGCGCCACGGTCGAGCGCGAGTAGAACACGACTTCAGAAGACGACGGCGTCGGCATGGCTCATCACGTCGGCAGTGCCGCCCTCACGATCACCGGCCCCCATGATACCGCACGGATGACCGGAGATGTTGTCGTGCGCGCCCCACGAATGACCGGCTGCGACGGCAGCGCCGCCTGAACCAACACGGCCATCGAGTATACCGTGTCGCCCGACGAGTCCACTCCCGCGCCCAGGATCGCCGGCCCGCCCGCGCCAGTCAGACGATACGCTGCCGATACGCCGCCCGCGCCGGCGATCACCACTCCGCCGGATCCCATGACCGCCGCGCCGAGCGTCGCTGTTCCAGCGCCTTCGAGGCTCACGCCGCCCGACGTCGTAAGCGCCGCCGCGAGCGACGCCGTCCCACTGCCGCCCACGGCCGCGCCGCCGCTGCCCGTGTCGGAATACTCCTCGTTGCCCAGACTGCCCGCGCCGGCGATCACTACGCCGCCTGAGCTGGTGATCGTGAACGCGGCCACGACGCCGCCAGCCCCCTCGATCACCACTCCGCCGGACGCGGTCAGCGCACTGGCGGCCGATACGCTCGCCGCGCCCGCGAGTACTACGGCGCCGCTCGACGTCACGGCATATGCCGCCGACGCCGCACCAGCACCTTCGAGGACTACGCCGCCGGACGCGGTGACCGACGCGGCCAGGGCGGCTGTGCCAGCACCCTCGATCACCACTCCGCCGGACGCCGTGGCACCTGCGCTCGTCGTTGCCGTGCCGCTGCCGCCGAGCACGGCACCGCCGGACGCGGCCGGCGCAACAGCCAACACCGGCGAGCCGGCGCCGCCGACGACCGCGCCACCCGACGCGGTGATCGCACTGGCCACAGTCACCGTGCCACTGCCGGCGACCACCACGCCGCCCGAGCCGGTGATGCTCGACTCGCCCGCGTCCCAATCGTCGAACGAGACACCCGTGCCGCTGTTCCACAGGTCGCTGACATCGCTCGACGACATAACGTAGCTGCCGAGGATGCCGCATTCGTCGATGTAGCCGCGCCACGGCGCATCGACGCCGCCGGCCCACCACGACGCGCCGATGCGAAGACCGGCGATGACGTCGCGTGTCCCGGACAGATTCGCCGTCGCCGCGCTCGCGCCATCCACGTAGAGCGTCAGATCGCCCGACGACGAGTCATACGTTGCCACCAGCAGATGCCACTCGTCATTCGCCAGCGTACTTGTCGCCGCGGCCGTCGCCGTGCCACTGCTGTTGTTGCGCATCAGGAGGTACGGCTTATTGTCG
>JRYJ01001167.1_pt1 | contig 17872 bp, 32 predicted proteins | sample 235371 | NCBI WGS metagenome assembly JRYJ01 (sample SAMN03074219, study PRJNA261477) | activated sludge metagenome | biome: Wastewater Treatment Plant; feature: Wastewater; material: Activated sludge; isolation source: activated biomass of a wastewater treatment plant treating hydrocarbon... ... | reverse complement strand
GGCTAGGTTCTGGTCGTCCACCGGCCGTTGACGAAATCGAGCTTCCCAGCCTGAACTTTTTCCATTTGCTCGCCGGTCATCTTGACGCCGGGACATTCGGTCGGCAATGCGCCTTCGCCGCTTCCGCATACGGCGCATTCCAATAGTCCGCCGTCGCAGATATGGCAGTGGGTCAATTTGCAATTGACATGCTTCACAGGAATATGATTACGCATTGGCGTATACCCTCCGTAGCTCCGCGTCATTTAGCTCTAGCAAGAATTCACGCTCGAATTCCATCATCTCCAAGCGGCGCAAGATTTCCTCCCTCGTCATTCTTGCCGCCACTAAGTTAGGATTGCTGGAACTGATATGGCGATAGTCGCCCCATGTTGTATTGACTGGCTTATGCGCGTGCATCCTCATAGCTCACCCCCGAAACTTGTCCATGACCAGCGAATACCGCGTGGCAGTGTTGCCGATCAACAAGGTTATGTTGCCTTCCCCTGCGACTTCGGGCTGGCCGAAGATCGCCATGTTATAAAGCGATACCGTCGTATCGTAGGTATGCGCTTTTCCGCGTGGAAGGATACGAATGCGAAGCCATTCCGGCGTGATGCACAGAATGGAGAAACGCCCCAGCGGAACGGTGAGGCGCGTGTTGTTGTCGTTCATCTTGCCTTACTCCCATAAAGGCATAGGGCCGGCGGGATTGCCGGCCCTTGTTGTCGGTTCAGTCCTGCCGATACTTCGCCATGTCGTAGTAGACTTCGGCGTACTGATTGAGCATGTCGGCGAAGGCGTTTTCGAGGATGCGCCGGTTGCTGTTGTCGGCCCGACGGTACGCTTCGCCGATCTTGCTGGCGAAACCGCCACCAATAACAATCATCAGCTCGATGGTGCCGATCTTGTCATCATGGGTGAGGCCGGTGAAAGTCTTCATTTGCTTACTCCCATAAGCTAGTTGACGATATATCTTATACCCTCATGTTCGTGCGGAAGTCAACAATATTCGTAGTGGTCGGCAAAGGATTAATTCGCCGAGTTTCCAAGGTTAAGCCTAGACTGTTGCAAAGCGCCTCGAATGTTCTCAATGTCGGCAGTCCGCCACGTCGCAGTCTTCTTATGCAGTCTTCGTTGACGCCAGACATTTGCGACAATTGCTGGTAACTGATACCCTGAACGATACATTCGAGAAATATAGGCAAGATTAAGGGATGCGCCTTCACTGGTACTGTGATACGCTTGAAGCGTTTCACGTCATTAACCTGGAGTAACGACCATGATTAAGATAGATCAAACAGACGTTACGAGACTGCGACGCCATTCATATGCTCAAGCATGGATTGTCGCAATTCTCTTGCTTTTGCTGTTGTCGTGTTCGCAAGGATAGCGCCGACTTCGCTATCAGCGGCGTCGCGTCGCTCAGTCAAGCAACGCTCAAGCAATGTCTTAGCGTCAACAAGAATGTCGGCGCATTCGTGCATCGTTGCAGCGCATATCTTGTATGTATGCCATTCGTTGTTTGAAACGGCAATGTGCATCAATTCCGATGCCTGCCGTTGCTTTTCGATCAAGTCGCTGATCGCCTGCACGACCTTCAAGATATTTTTGAACGGCATTGCCGCCAACATATCCCTGTTGAAAATTCCGAACATCACAAACCACCACTGACGATCTTTATACCGACTAACCCGGCAATGCGTAAGATCGTTCGTCTTTCATCGCTTACAAGCGGTGCACAAGCGATGGTTATTTCCTGCCGCTCCTGCGACTGGCCGAACCGCTGGATATTACGTTTCTTTTGAAAAACGGAAAAAGCGCCCGGCGCCGCCTGTCCTACCGTTCCGCCGGCTTGAATTGTTTTGACTGTCTCAAGCAACTTTTCCCAACACAACGACGCGATAATGTCGTTGTGCGCCTTCGCGTCGGCAAGCGCGAATTGAAGATCGTTTGCCGTGAATTGCAAAAGCACTTCGGCGGCATCGGCTTCGCCGTCTTCTGCCGCTGTTTGCTTTGCTGCTGCAAGATTGGCGGCGATGCCGCTGCAACCGTTGACGCTGATCGCGAGCACGATCAATGCCGTTATTGCGATGACGTATTGCCAGAAGCGCACCATGTCATATCCACCTAGATTTTACTGGTTTGAACTTGGCGATGTTCCGCAACGCCTCTTTTTTACGTCGCGGCGTTGCGTCGCTCTTTTTAACTCGTTTTTCCGCTAGTTCCGCTTTGCGTTCCTTCGCCATTGTTTCTTACCTTTATTTCGTCAAAGTGAATTGACGGACGCGGAAGGCCAAGTCCGAGAGAAATGAATAAATATGTGAAGAAAGATCGCAGATAACGCACCCATTCGTTGTTGCGGAAATCTTCTGGCAAATCATTCCACGTCGCGATGATTGCCATTGCGAGACAGACGTAAGTTTTCGGGTCGCAAGCGAACCGGCATATGCGACATATGAACGAATTCGGGTCATTCGTATCCATGCAACTCCTACCTAGATTTGCACCAGGAAACTTGCTCCTATTTTGCAAGGCGCGTCGATTGCTAGAACGCTGATCGTTTTGACGTTTGGCAGATAATACCAAGCATCAACTGGATTGATCGCGCCGAAATTCTGATCGGGATTTTGCTGAACCGTGTCGGGCACGCCAGAATAACGCGCTAATCCTGTCATGTTGGCGACGAAAGCGCCCGAGGCCGAGAATTTCACCAATACCGCGCCATCCGGGCAAATAATATCGATAGCGTTGACGGCATCGGAATGCACCTGAACGTTGTAAAGGGGAAATTGCATGATGGGCAGGAACGGCAGGTACGCCCGCAAAACAGCCATTTCGTCCTGCGGCATGTTTTGCAACAGCGTCGGCAAGTGCGCCATCAATGCGGCGAGCAACGGTTGCACCTTCTGAACGTCGCCGTGCGGCGTCGTGTCGGTTCCATGCTCGCCGTCGCCGTGATTGATGCTTTCGCCGCCCGGATTGACGACGTTCACATTCTGCGGGAACCGAAGGCGGTTGTTCTGGCGGACTTGGTTTGCCATGACGATATCCCTTACGTCGTCTGTTTTATGATGAATTCCTTGGACGGAACAACGACGCTGTATATTCCGAGGATCACCAATGCCAAGCCGGCGATGCCGGCGATGCCGGCGATGCCGATGCTCTTGAACCATCCGGCAAGACCACTTGAACCGCCGACGTTGCCGGCCGCTGCTGCGCCTTGTCCGGCGAGCGTCGAAACGCCTCCAAGCAAGACTTTACCCAGGTCAACGGGATTGCCTGACGTGGCGGCTTTTGCGACGGACGCGCCGTAATACGGCAATTCGACGCCGATAGGCGCGCGGTTTGGTGCTAGAACGCGGTCGGCCATTGTCTTACGGTGCCGTGCCGCCGGATGCGCCACCGCTGCCGGCGCCTCCGTCATCGTTACCGCCTCCCCAGGAACCTAAACCACCGAAGCTTTCGCCGGTTCCAAAACCGGGCGTTTGCCCCGTGGTAGGGTCGTTGAAGCTTTGCAAATCATTTAAGCTGCCGCCGGCTGACGAACCGCCGCCGCGTCCGCTATCGCCCATCATGTCGGCGATAGTAGGGTCGCTGAACAAGTCGGTAGAGAACGCCGTGTTCGGGTCCGGCGCTGACGGCGCGGCCGGTGCCGAGGGGGCGGACGGCGAGGAAGGGGTATCCTTGCCGCCGGGCGGGTTCGCATCGGTATGACCGCTATCGCCGGAACCGTCGTGCGACGTTTGCAACAGCGGCGGCAGGTAGCCGGCGAAGTCGCCGGCAAAGTCGGCAGGATTGAACGGCGAACCCCCACCGCTTCGCGAAACGAAGGTTTCGAGCGAAACCGGGTTGCTGACGATCAAGGGGTTCAACGTCGGCGACAACGCGGTTTGCACCGCTACGTCGGCGAAGACGTTGACGCCGCCGCTTCCATAGTATGCCGGCATGCCTCCAAGGTCCGGGACGGCGGTAAAGAAAATCCGCGTGTTATTGTCCATCATTTGCCGTTCCGTAGAACGGCGAATACGCTCAAATGCGCGTTGCAGGAAGCCCGACAAATCCTCAACAGGTTCCATTGCATTCGTTTTCGCCGACGGCAACGGCGGCGTCATGGCAAACGGCATTTGCCCAAACAATGCAGGATTGACGGCGTAACCGGGAACGATGTTGCTTCCAGGCGGCACAATATCATGTCGTGCTGCTGTTGCTCTTGTTGCCACAACAGCAGCAACGCCAATTGTTCCTAAAAGAAGCCAAATAAGCGGTGCCATGTTACGGTCCTTCCCCGGTTCGGCCGGCGTTTAATTGACGAAGCCAATAGTCAAAAGGTTGACTTAACAGATAGGATTGTCCGCCGAAATTTACGTAAGACGGTACGCCTCGACCTGTATCAAATGACAATGGCGACGGTGCCGGCGGTGGCGGTGCGGGTGCGGGTAATGTCGGCGGTGGCGTTGAAGTCTTAGGATTGAAAAGCGTTGTTGTGAAATTCAGGTACGTTTGACCATCCTGCTCAAAGAAATTGCCTAGCGCCTGTCCACCACCGAGTTCGCCCAGTGTGTTGGCGAGCGTCGAAAACAACGCCGTCGCGTTGTCGTTGACGCGACTGCGGGCATTCGCGGCAATCTTCGCCATTTCCACGGCAAGCGCGCTTTCCAGCGTATCGCCGATATCGATGCCGCTGCCGCCGACAGGTTCGGGAACCGTAAGGCCGGGGTTCACGTTCGCCCCATAGCCGGTATACAGGATCGCCGGGTTGTAGTATCCGGCCATGTCATCGTCGGCGTTGCCGGCGGCTTTCGCGCCGCCCGACTTCGCCAACAGGTACAGACCGACAAGCCCGGCTGCACCAACTCCGCCGTAGATCAGTAGTTTCTTGCGATCCACTGCCGAAACTCCTAGATGCCAAACAGGCTGAAAATCGTCTTTGCCAAGTTGCCGATGCCGGTTGCGGCAACGCCGATATCGTTGATCGAATTACCCGGCGAACCGAAACCGTAGGAGCGTTGCGCGTAGATATTCGCGAGCGTCTGTTGCGACGCCGCATTGATGCGCGCTTGCTCGATTGCGGTGTTGCTCGAAATCTGCGCTATCGACACGGCGGTTTGCGCGTCGATTGGTCCGAGGAAGCGGCGCGTTTCGTTCATGCGTCGGTCGGCTATCAGTTCCGCATTGGTACGAATGATGTTGTTGATGACGCCCGCCGAAATCTCGCGGTCGGCGATGTACGTCTCGTTATTCGACGCCGACATATTCTGAATGAGCGCCATCGCCTGAACGGCGGCGGTAAGGTTGTTGCCTTCGCGCGCCATTTGCAATTGCTGCGCGCCTTGGGCAATCTGCCCGTTGATTTTCGCAACATCGGCGTTATATGCCGCATTCGTTGATGCAAGGCGCGTTGTCGTTTCGGCGGCGACGGCATCGTATGCGCCATTGCCGCCGCTTCCCCGGCTTGCCGCCAGAAGCAAAATAACAAGCCCGATACCAGCGCCTGCGATAAGCACTGGCGGCTTTTTGAGTTGTTCGGTGAGCGACATACTGGCAATTCCTTTCTAGGATATTGCGAATAACGTCTCACTTCTGGCGAAACTGCGTGATCGTCTCGGATTGCTTCGGCAAATCGGGAAACGCGATGTTGGGAAACCGAGTGAAGGATTGCGTTCCCGGTGCTGCATTAAGCGTCGGGCCGCTGGCACGCTTGCCATACGCCTGCGCCCATACCTGCAAGTCGAATTGCGGAAGGAAACCCTGCGACATGGGAACCGGCAACATTGCCGGCGCAACGTTCTTGATCCAGGATCGCGCCGACGAAAGCCAATTGAATGCCGGCCATCGCGTGTAGTTGATCGGCAACCGGGAATGCCGTTCCGCGCCGTCATAGTCAATCGGATAGCGGTCGGGACCGACGCCGCCGGGCGTGGCCATCCAATCCGCCTTGCCGACGAATACGTTTTCGACTTTGAGAATGGCCATCCGCAAATCCTCCTAGGATTTGCGCTACGCGACAGGCATTCGCGTAGCGAATTGCCGAAAGCGTCTTAGTAAATGCGCGAGTAGGAAGCGCCGCCGAACCCGCGTCCTTGCAACGTCACGACGCCCAACAGATTGCCGAACCCTTCCGTCGCCGCGCCGATCACCTGCGCCGTTCCCTTGGACTGCGAAACCAGCAACGCGACAAGCGCGACGCCGATCAACAGGGAAGCGATTTCCGTAAGATCGCGAAACCCGGTCATGATGCTTTCCTCACTGTGTCGGGGTTGAAAAGATTTATCAGCGTTTGCACGCCCGACCACAAGGTTTGATCCTTGCTTGCGTTGATCGCGAGCGCAACGAACGCCACGACGATCAACGGTCGGCCGATTTCTTTGGTATTCTCATTGTCGGCGATGGCCAACAGAATGAGAAAGGCGATAAGCCATTTGACGTAACCGCCTTCGTCTTTCAGCAAATCGAAAAGCTTCGTCGCATTGCCGCCGACAACGACGGCAAGAACGTATGCGCCAAGTCCGATTGCTGCGACGCCATTATACATGCGTCACCTGATAGGGACGATGACAGACGTTGAAGGCGGCGGCGACGTTTCCTTGCTCGATCTTGCCGCATCGCCCGTGCCGTAATTCGCATTCGTCACCAAATCGACGTAGCGCCGCAAGCGCCCGTTGACGGTAATCCAAAGCACGAACGATGCGACAATGAGCGCCATTGCGTCGCTACTTCATGTGATCCTGAACGCCGCGCCAGACGTTAAGGAACAGCGAAATGACGATCAGGAACACGAACCAGCGCCAAATCGGTTCACTCATGAACTGCCAGTTCGGAAGGGATTTCAGCGTATCGGTTAAGCCGTTCATTGTCCGCCTCGCATCATGAAAAGAGGGGGCACCCGTTACGGAGTGCCCCCAGTTTAACCCGGCAAGAGGATGGCTGCANNCACCCGCGGCCCCATCAACAGAGCTACTTCCCGCAGGCTGGAATCGGTCCAGGCCAAAACGGGCCGGTACGCCATCTTTTGCTGCGCCAAACCGGGAAGCTGCGCGCCTTTGGTGTAAAAGTTCTCGAATGCGATTTCGAGGTACGAAGTGCCGGTGATGGCGACGCTAGGCGTGAAGCCCAACTGAACGTTGCCGAATAGCGCCGTTTCGATGGGTTTCGAGCGATGCGTCTCCCAATAGGTGCCGCGCGCCACGTCGCCGAAGTTGTAGTTGCGCTGCTCGATCAGCTTGTCGTTGTTGTTCCACTCCTTCATGATGTTGTTGCCGTTGACGATCAACCTCAACCCGCTCATGCCGTTGCTGACCAAGCTGTTGTTGACAAACGACAGGTACGCGCCGATGACGCTGCGGACGTTCGGATAGTTGACCAGCTTTTCCTGGCCATTGGCCAAGTTGTCGCTGGAACGCACCATCCCATTGAGTTCGTAGACCGTCATCAGGTCGAACTGCGGAAGGGGCACCATGCCGTTGCCGACCGTCTGCGGCATCAGGTACTCCTGCCATACCTGCATTGTCGCCGTGCCGTTCAGTACGACCGTCGTTGTTGCCGCACCATTGTAGACGGCATCGTCGTTGCCGTTCTGCACCAACAGCGAATTCACGTCCACCGACAGATAGAGTTCACCGACACCCGTTTGCGACAGAATTGCGCCGCGAAGATCGGTTTCCGCTTCATACGCAACGGGAATTTCGATGTAGTAGTCAATCGTTGACGAACCGACTGCGGTAGGAACCTGAGGATTGGTGACGATGCCGCTCAATTCCGTGGAACCGCCTGCCGTGAAAATGGGGCCGGCATTGTTCCAGCCGAATGGCATCCTGTTCCTGACGCAAGTGATGACGAAAAGCTGGAACCCGCTGATATTGATGCGGTCGGTTCCGTCGTAGTCGGTGAGGCGGATGCGCGTCAGATAATTGTACGGCGCTTTCGCCGATGCCGTTGCCGTGGCCGTGCCGATGGTGATGGGAACGATGACGCGCGCATACAACTTCGTCAGCACGCCGACATTGAACAGTTTCATGCGCGTTGTCTGTCCAAGCCCGTTCAGGCTGAACGTTGACAGGTTCTTTCGCATGCGCGGAGCAGTCGCCAAAAGCATTCCGCGCATCTGATTGTTGGCGACTGCTGGATTACCGTTTGCCATGTTAGAAAATCCTTTTTCGTGTCGATTGTCGGCGTTACCGGCTATTCGCTCTTATCGAGCTTTGCGCAGCAGCGGCCGAAGATTGCCTTCGTCGCGATGGCGATAGCGCCTATCACGATGAAATTGCGAATGGTGAAAAGGTTGGTGTTCAGCATTACACCAATCCTCTGCCGACGCCCGTTGCATTCGTAATCATCTTGGCGACGGCGATTGCCGCCAATGCGATCAGCGCAATCGTGATGACGTTAGGGACGTTGACTTCAACCATAACTAAGCCTGCCTTTCAAATCCACGTTGACTTGCGTACCTGCTCGGCCGCTTGAACCGTTTCAGTATACGTCTGAGGCTCCTGGCGTGTCATGCCGACCGGGTTGAAGATCCGATACTTTTCATCCCCGGATTTATAGAAAAGGAACCCGTATTGTGGCGGCGACGGCGCATTTTCGTAATCAGGAATGATATCGGCGATGCGCTTGCGATCATCGCGCATGGACAACTTGAATACATAAAACAGCTTCGCTTCCGATAAAGCGAAGTTGGTAAGGAAACGCGGGCGTTGCGTTGACATTAGCGTTGAAATGCCCTTGGAGCGTCCGCGCGTCAACAACGCCGACAATCCAGGTCCGGAACGTCCGCCTTTGTGAAACGTGTATATTTCATCAATATAGGCAGGAACATTGTTCAGCGCTTGATAGTGCAGATATAGATACCTGTCCAGCAATTCCGGGTCAGCTAACTCACGAACCGGCGGACGGAAGACGATGTAATCGATCTTGTCGTTGTCGGCGGCAACAAGCACATTGTCGAAATTGGTGACAACTGACTTATTAGGAAGGCTCATAAAGGTATCGTCTTCCTTCGTGTCATAAATCACGATAGGCGACGTGTCCAACCTTTCGAGCATCCATGTATTAAATATTGTCTTTCCGCTGCCGTTCTGCCCGATGGAAAGCGTATGCACTCCTTTTTCCGGCAGAATGTCAGAATTGGCGACTTCCCCCGTTTTCACAGGGGAAGCGCCAGTTTCTTCCTTATTGGAAGCGCGGTGGGTTTCGTCCGCCATTTTCGCCGCTCGCAGTTGGTGGCGTAAAATCGCCTAACGGTTCTGTTTGCCGACCTGTATTGATTGGAGCAGGTGCAGCGGCGGCAACCGTCGCATCGTCCGGCCGATATTCCTCTTGTGGGAATTGTACGACGTTGCTTGCGCGCGACGGCGTTGCACCGCTTGTTTTAGGCGGTGCTTTTCGCTTGACGATGGTATTGATGCGCGGTCCATAGATCATGCCGGCGGTAACGATAAGCGACATCAGCGCAGCGTATTTTGGGTTGATGGTGACGGGATAGAACTCGGATACCTTCACTATCCGATCAGCTAAAACTTTCGCTTCGTCGGCCGACAAGACAAGCTCGGGCGTACTCAACCCCATTGCCGCCGCAATGTGCAATGCTTGCAGTTGGTCGGCCAGTTCGCCGACCTTTAGACCCAAGCCTTGTTGCTGCGTTGCGTTCGCGGTTTCGGCTGGTCCTGGTCGGCGTCCTCTGCGCTTTTGCGGACGCGGGATTTCGGCGGTTTCAACGGCTGGTCCTGTTCCGCTGTTGGTTCCGCCGGTTTGATTGGTGTCGCCAGCAGCTTCCGCACTTCTGCCTGATCGGCTTTCAGTTCGTCCAACTTTGAAGTCAGCATCTTGATTGCTTCGGAGTTGTCTGGCGACGGCGGGCGGGAATTCATAGCTTCCAGCGCCTTTTGCACGTTCCCAAAATCCCTTTGAAGGTTTTCCATCCATTCGATGAGTTCCTTGCGGGTGATGACTTTGCCGTCGTTATCAACGACGGCATCGCCGGGTTTTGTATCTTCGCTTGTCATTGTTGCTTACGGTGCCGATAGTTTTGATTTGATAGAGCGAATTTCGGTTGCCAGCGTCATCATGCCGACGATAACGCGATGTAACATACCGGAGTATTCCGCCGATTGCTTGTGGACGGCGCACAGTTCCGGCGGAAACAAGGTTTCCAGCATATCGACTGCATTGTTCATGCTCTTGACCAAATCCGTCAAGGCGTCTCCCGGTGCTTCCTGCACAACGTCTTTCGCTTCGCCTGGACTAAGCAAAGGACCACCGAAATTATCCGCCCGCTCGATATTATCGAGCGCAAGCGGCGACGTAGACGACGGCGACGGTTCCTGCGTCGCGCCATTATCAATATCGGTTGTCATTCTGGTACTTTCCTTTCTGTTGTCTTGCCGGATACGGCATCGATGAATTCTACGACGTTTGCCGGCAAGTCCAAACGACGAAGAATTCCTTGTGCAATGAGCAAATTTATCAGCGAAGCAACGATGACCAACAGACGCGGAAAATCGTATTTGTCTAGCGGTGCAACCGGAGAAACAGGAATTTCTTCTACAGCACCGCCATCCAAAACAAACTTGCGAAATATCTTAGCTTCAATATGCTCGCTGTTTTCATCTACGAATGTTTTTGTGCCGTCATCGTTCGTGATTTCGACAATAGACGTGTTTTGAAGGCGCTTGTAGGTTTTCATTCTACATCCTGGCGTTTACGTCTACAAAACAGTTTGCGTTGTTTCCTAGTACGCTTCCTGCCGAACCTGCACCAAGCAATCCGCCTGACGTAGTGAAGTCGATATACGTTTGGTCCAGGCTTATGAAGGTCGGCGTGATAGTCGCCATCGGATCGGAATTGGAAGCCGTTGCATCCTGCACCTTGAAATGAGTTCCGCCGGAGACAGTGATAGTTGGCGTCACTCTTTTCATTGCATAGCGCAAATTCCATATGCCGCTGGAAGCGCCTTTGTTCTGGCTCATTCCGCACGACGTATTGATGCCTTGATTGAATTTTCGCTCGAAGAAATAGGCACAACGTTCCAATTCGACGGCTAAAGGAACAGGTCTATATGCTTGCGCCGATGTTCCTACATCCAACTGCATTTGTTGCCATGTAAAACTATCGTCGGCACCGGCAACACCTGTTGGCGTATAATAAAGCTGAAAACCTAGTTGCGTAGCATTAGAAGGCACCAATCCTGAAACGCTGAAACGCTGTACGCCAGAAGTCAGCACGACATTTTGCGAGGCAACGACATTCGCACCAGTGAAACCGCCGGAAAACATATTCTGGTCATTTCCGATGCCGTTTATTATCGCCAATGTCAAAACGCCGCCGGCCGCGCTAAAATTGGCTCCGGCATTGATGGACACTGAGAACGTCACTTGTTTTCCGGCAAACGGTTTGCTGTCCGCCGACATACATTGAGTACCGGCGTATATTGTCGCAAGACTGGCATCGCCGGCAATTCGCTGCACTTTCGCAGCAAACGTTCCTAGCGTTCCTGTTTGCCTCGAAAGTTGGATGTTTCCACCGACACCATTGCGCGTCGTCATGTGGCCTTCTGGTCCGTATTGCATGTTGATCGATGCGAATGGACCCGCGCCTTGCGGCCAAACATCGGGTGACGGATTGATGATCGGTCCCACGGTTTGTCCTACCTGCGATGCCAATTGTGCAGCAATCGCTTGATTGATCGCAAAATCATTCGCGCCGTCGAAATTCGGATTACGATTGAAGATCAGGAATTGAAGTTGCACAATTCCGCTGACGCCTGTTACGGAAACCTGATTTGAATTAGGCGGTATATACAGCGTCTTGCGCGAGTATTGATCGACTGAATAAGTAATAGCGCCTATTTCAATTCTGACTACTTGTCCATTAGCGCCATTGTCCAAAGCAACATATCGCGCTTCCAGTTGACGGCCGAGCTTATAAGAACCGTTTGTGCCGACAACCCACGACAGATCAGTTGCGAAATCGCAATTGACGATAGCAACAGGTTCGTTGTTTCCAGGCTGGTCNNCGTCATGTAAAGTCCGCCAGTTGACGCCAGATATGCAATGGGGCTAGACTGCCCTCCGTCAGTCTAGCCCCACGGCGACAACCTTGCAACCCGGTAGGAGCGGGCGGCGCGGTTATGCCTCAACGTAAGCAATCCGTCCGAAAAAAGCAAGACCCGGCGCGGCGTAAACCGCCGACCGATTTGCAGCAGCTTCGCGCGTCGTTGAAAGAACTGAAGGAACTCGCGAAAAAAGACGAAGCATTATGGGAACGTCAGTTATATTGGAAAGACCGCATCGAAACATTGAAACGTTCACGTAGCGCGCCTAAGCGTAAGCAATACCGCGAAGCGATCAAAGCGGCAGACGCCGCAAGAAAATCATTCGATAAGATCCAAGCAAAGATAGACGCGCAACGCCTTCGCGTGTTGCGAAAGCAAGGCTTGTTGAAGACCAGCAACGCAAAACTGACGAGTAGCAAACGTAGACGTATCTCCGAGTTATGGTCTAAATTCGGCGAACAATTCGATAGCACAAAGTATTTCATAATCGCCAAGCCTCGCAATATACGTCGATCAAAGGCGGCGATTGCCGACTTTGACGAAAAAGCCAAGGGAGCCGGGTTCATCATCGGCAATGACGTTGTATTCATGGCGAAGGAAGGCTTCAAGAAAGCATCCCTTCGTTATGACAAACGCCTCGGCAAATTCGTCGTTTCCCGCGAAAAGCAAATTACGCGGAAGGAACCCGGAAAGAAAAAACGCAAGCTGACAATTCGTCAGAATATCCCTCTTGTTGGTGTTGACGAACTGTTGACACAACGCGACAGGTTGGAAAAGAAAATCAACAAAATGATGCCGTTAAAGCGTAACGAGCGTCTTGTCTTTTCCATCAGCGGCAACTACTCCCGCCGTGCATTCGGATCATTCGAGAGGCTTTACAACTACGCCATGAAATACGCCAAGACGGCAGGCGCGCAAATGGAGTTCATGAAACATATCGTCATTGAGAAAATGACGCTTGAGGATTGGGATAATGAGATTAAAGAACAAGACGAACGCTATTCGTCAAAGCGTCGCCGTAGGAGGGTAAACGCAACGGGCAGGAATGAATGACATGGACAGGGACGGACACGGCACAAGTCGCCAACATGGTTCAACGGGGAATGTCGTTGGAAGCAATAGCCGTGCAATTGGAAAAGCCGCTAGAGCAGGTACGACAATTTCACGAGAGAATGCTGGCACGAGCGGCGGCGTGGAACTCAATCGAAAATTACCGGCCGGCTTCGTGCTCAACTGCCGACCTTGCATCGGCACCGGACTTATCCGCCGCTGGTCTAACCTGAAAACAGGCGGATACGAAATAGGCGGATATCGCCTTTCTCCCGGTTTCGTTGACGAAGTATGTTGGCGTTGCGGCGGGCGCGGTTATGTCAGTTAGCCAGGATCAACGCGATATAGCAGTGATGGACATTGAAACCGACCCGTTTGAAGCGGGTCGGTTTCCTCGGGCCTTTGCCATCGGCATCCTGACGGACAAGGCTTATAACGAATGGTGGGGCGACGACTGCATTGACTGCGCAATGCGTTTTTTGGAAAAGTATCCGCGAAAGCTGTTGATCTACGCACACAACGGCGGCAAATTCGATTTCAGCTTTTGCGCTCGTTACATATCTAATCCTATAGCCATTATCAAATCCAGGCTTGGACGTGCTAAACTATTCCATCACGAAATACGCGACAGCTTTTTGATAATGCCTTTCTCATTGGCGGCATACCGTAAAACTCCAATCGATTATAAGAAATTCGAGCGTCATTGCCGCGAGAAACACAAAAAGGAAATTCTGGCGTATTTGCACGATGACTGCTGCGATTTATTCACGCTGGTATCGGCATTTGTCAATCGCTTCGGAAGGCGACTGACCATCGGAAAAACGGCGATGGTCGAACTTCGCAAATTGCACAACTTCAATACGATGAACGAACAAAGCGACGAATTCTTTCGTCAATGGTATTACGGCGGGCGTGTCCAATGCTTCAAATCGGGATTGTTGCCCGGTCCCTGGAAACTCTACGACGTGAACGCGATGTATCCTCACGTCATGAAAAGCATCAAACACCCGGTCAACAATTCCTGGGACGAAACCGACCGGCTACCGCGTTCATTCAAGAAACCATTCTTTGCCATCATCGATGCTACCAACCGAAACGCCTTGGCGTTGAAAACCGAAAACGGACTGACGTTCAAGGCGGAAAGGGGCGAATTCTATGCTTGCAGTCACGAAATCGAAATTGCGCTTGAATACGGGCTTATTGATATTCACCGCGTCAAGGCGTGCTATGTCGCAAGGCAGACAATTTCATTCGACAGTTTCGTTGACAAATTTTACGCCGAAAGGGAAGTCGCGAAGCGCAACAAAGATCGCATTACGGATTTGTTCGGGAAATACATGCTCAATGCGCCTTACGGCAAGTTTGGACAGAACCCACGCGACTATGAGGATTGCGTTATTTCATTCGATGAATTCGACGCTTTCAAGTTCATCAATGAAGGGTATGAACTTGTCGAGCGATGGGAGGAATACTCGATATGGGCAAAGCCGTCCCATATCTACGATCATTCATTCTTTGATGTCTCGATTGCCGCGAGCATCACGTCTGCCGCGCGTTCCATTTTGCTTGACGGTCTACAACGGGCGACGGAACCTGTTTACTGCGACACGGACGCTATCTTATGTAAATCGATTGCCGGCGACGATGTAGACCAATTCGCATTAGGAAAGTTCAAGCTGGAAATGGAATGCGACAATGCCGTTATCTGCGGCAAGAAACTCTATGCGTTATTTGACGGAACGCCATCGAAAGCGAAGTTCAAAAAAGTAGTCAGCAAAGGCGGCGAATTGACCGGAAAACAGATTTTGAAGATCGCTCAAGGCGGAACCGTCGAATACGACAACCCGGTACCGACCTACTCATGGGTAAGGCCGGCCGGGTTCGTCTCGCGTCGCTTCAAGATGACGGTTGATATTAACGAAGGAACAGGATAGCCTTAAATGACCGGCAACCGCCGGCATGACTGCAACTAGGTAGGAGTTATTCAATGGCAACCGCCAAGAAAAACGTTCCCGTCAGAAGGCAGGCGACGGCATCAGCACCGGCAATGCCTTCCATCGCCGCAAATGTGCCGGCATCGCTGCAAGGCAAGGCACACAACCCGGACGACTTCAAAGTCAAGCGTCTGGTCACGGTTCCTCAGTTGAAGCTGGTCGAAAATGTTGGCGTTTTCGTCCGCATTCGTTCGGCGATCTTCACTGGTAAGGACATTTCCGCGCCGGACACGCAAAGGAAGATGGACCCGCCGCGACTTGTCTACGCCGACAACTTGCAGACGGGAATGCCGTGCATGTTCATCGTCAACAAGGTCGTCGAAAGCGAACTGACGCAAATGTACCAGGACAACGGCTACGTGAACAAGTGTTTCGCAATCAAGCTGTTCCCGAAGGAAGCGGGCAAGCGGCACAAGATGGCCGAAATCTACGAAATCGAAGACCCTGACGCGCCGGAAGCGGCCGCATAGAGAAACGGCGCAACCCCCGCGCCGTGAGTATCGCCGCCGTTGTTGGTCCGCAACCCTCGGACACTCCCCTTCAACGGCGGCGATACGCTTTCTTGGGAGAGGAAGCAATATGTTAGCCATTCGCATCATTCTCTTTTGTCTTATAGCAGCGGCCATATTCTGCATTCTCGACATGATTTACGGGTGGACTGGACAATGACCGTTTACCACAACAAAGACAATCTGATGAACGGACCTGTCAAAGTCGAATGGCAAAAATTGCTGTTGTGTACTTGTGACGGAACCGACCGCGACGAAAAGTACATCATCGAAATGTTGCGCGATACGATCAAGCGATGGGATGGCAAGGATTGGACAGTGAAAATAGTCAAAGTACATCCTACGGCATGGCGGGTCGTGTCGCATGATTTGCGGGTGTTGATGTAATGAAAAACATTCCTGACCAATACGGACGCCGCCCAACATGGCAAGACAGAATGCGCGCCAAGCGCAAAGCCGACTTGATGCACCATACGCGGGAACAACTTGCGATGCTGCACAGGGTCTACTTCAAGTGTGAACCGCCAAAAGAAATGACGTGGAACGATTTGCGCTTGAAGGTTCTCAAAGCCGTCAGCGATCTTGTCAACGGAGTACCACCGTCATGACCCAAGGAAGCATCATTCCTCCGTCAACAAGCAAAGTTGGCATCATGGGCATCGCGCCCGGCGAATACGCAATGCCGACGGGCAATGCCTTTTCAAACACCATCACAACGGCCGTCGGTTCCAACTGCTATTTCATTCCATTCTCGCTCCCGCCCGGCTTTGTATGCGATCAGGTAAAGCTATTCCTGACAACGGCGCAACCCGGTGCCGGTTGTCTGGTCGGGTTCTACGGACAACGATTATGTCAACGGCCGACCCGGCAACCTTATCGTCAGCATCGGCGAAATCGACTTTTCGGCCGGCAGCGGCGCGGAGAAAACGCTTTCTGTCAACAACGTCCCATTGCCGCCGAATTGCTGGGCGGCAATTTGGATGAAAGCCGTTGCGACGCAAGCGACGTTCAGCGGCGTAAGCGGACCATCGCCAACCGGACTGTTCGGCAGTTCGTCGGCGAACATCGATGCGGCGTCGCAGCCTCGCGCGAAATTCGCTTTTGCCGCGTATCCGTCGCCGGCAATTCTGCCTGCAAGAGCAATCGATATCAGCGGCACCATTGCCAACACGGGCAGCGGTTCCATACCTATCTTCTTTCCGAGGCGCAGATAGGAGGATCAAGTGTCAAGAACCGTATACGTCACTATACGGGTTGAACTGCCGGATGAAACGCCGAACAACTACGTCGCCGCATATGTTCTTGCGGCAACAAGAACGGCGAACAAAGCCGCTATCAACACCATCGCCAAAAGCGGCAGGATTGACGAACGTTCTATTCAGATACACGACATATTCAACGACTTGAACATTCGTAAGAAACCAGGCGTAAGCGGAAATCCGTTTGCATAGTTAGCCTAGTTGTGGCATATTTATATGTCGGTAATTTTGCCGACTGCAACTAGGAGTTAACGATTATGGCTGACAAGATCAACAAGCCGACCGGCAAGGTGAAGCGCAAGGCGTCCGTTCCCGCGAACGAAACCAAGGCGCAGAAGTTCAGTCGCCTCGCCAGCGCCCGCACGTCGAAGGCGTTGAAGGCGATCAGGAACATCGGCAACCTTTCCGGGTCCAGCTACGAATACACGCCGGATCAGGCAAACAAGATCGTCGCCGCGCTCAACGGCGCGGTGAAAACGGTTGCCGAAAAGCTGACGGCACCGAAGGGAAGCAAGAGCGACGCAACCGAGTTCACGGTGTAGTCGTGCTGTCCTACCACGACTTTAGCAACGCCAACGTAGCGCGTTGCACAAGCGCAAACGGTTTCAACCATGCGCTTGACATTTGGTCGGCATCCGACTGGTTGACGGCCGTAACAGGCGAGTTGGGGGAAGCAGCCAACGTCGTCAAAAAGCTGAACCGCATTCGTGACGGCATCCCCGGCAACACGGAAACCGAATACGAATTGCGCGAAAAGCTGCAAAAGGAAATCGCGGACACGTTCATCTATCTTGACTTGTTCGCACAGTCGCAGGGGTTCAACCTGTTGACTGCCGCCATTCGGGTATTTAACGAAAAATCGGAGAAGATCGGATACCCGCATAGGCTCTAGCCCCATCGCCGCGCCGGGCCGGCGACGCCAACAAAGCCCGGCAACCCCTGCAATCGATGGAATGACCCTGACCCGCCGGCAACGGCGGGTATTTTCGTTTTGCGACGGCATTGGCAGCAAAATACCCGTTCCCTACT
>JRYJ01001407.1_pt1 | contig 17894 bp, 17 predicted proteins | sample 235371 | NCBI WGS metagenome assembly JRYJ01 (sample SAMN03074219, study PRJNA261477) | activated sludge metagenome | biome: Wastewater Treatment Plant; feature: Wastewater; material: Activated sludge; isolation source: activated biomass of a wastewater treatment plant treating hydrocarbon... ... | reverse complement strand
TCGGCAGCGTCGGCATCGCCGCTCTTGTCGCCGTTTGGGTTCCCCGGACGCGCGGATGGGTCTTCCTCGCGCTGGCGATCGTTTGGGCCGGGGCCGGCGGGATGCTTACGTTTTACGTCATCCTCGTGACGCTAGCCTGCGCGTGGCTCACGATGGAATTCGTCGCTTCGATCGGCGTCTGGTGCTCGGTCCGCTGCGCGAGCACCTGGCGCAGCCTGCTCCTGACCGCGTTGCTAACGTTGGGCGGCGGATCGGCGTTGGCCTTGGCCGGCGCCCCGGCGGGGTGCCTCGCGACTCTCCTCGGCGCACTCGTGTTCATCGCCCTCGGAACCGTCTTCGGCTCGGCCGATTTCGATGCCATCGTCAATCCGTCCGATGCGCTGCTGGCGATGCTGCCGCTGTTTGTCGGGTTGGGAATCGGAGTGGTCTACTGGCTGGTCGCGCGGTCGCTGATGCTCTCGGCCGAAATGTACCTGTCGCGCACGGAGCGGATCCGCCCCGGCCGCACCGCTCGCATCGATGCCGAAGTCCGAAGCCCGAAATCCGAATCTGAAAAAATGATGGAACCCAGCATGCGCGCGGATGCACTCGAAGTGAGGCAACAGGGTTCCTCGGCATGATCCCGCGAGTTCACTTCGCGGCACGCCGCAGTGCGGCCTCGACCTGCCGGAGCGACTTCGTGTTGAACACGTCTTTCTTCTCGAGCCATCCACGGCGGGCGACGTCCACGCCGTAGGTGTAGAGTTCCAGTTCATCCGTGCTATGGGCATCCGGATTGATCACCAACGGAATGCCGAGCGCCTTCGCCTTCTTGCAGTGGATCCAGTCCAGGTCGAGCCGGGTCGGCTGAGCGTTGATCTCGACCATGGTGCCGCTTTCAGCGGCGGCTTTCAAAACGACATCCAGATCGACGGCGTATCCGTCGCGGCGCAGCAGCAGCCGGCCGGTCGGATGCCCCAGCATCGTCACCAGTGGATGGCGGACGGCCCGCACCATCCGGGCGGTCATCTCGTCGCGCGGCATGGCGAAGTGCGTGTGGACGCTCGCGACGACGTAGTCGAACGTCGCCAGCACGGCGTCGTCGAAATCGAGCGAACCGTCGGCCAGGATGTCGCATTCGATCCCCTTGAAAATCCGGAACCCGTCGAACGTCTCGTTCAGCGCGTCGATCGCCCGCTGCTGCTGCCGGACCCGATCGGGCGTCAGTCCGCGAGCCACGGTCAGGGACTGGGAATGATCCGCGATGCCGAGGTATTCGAAGCCGAGATCGCGCGCGGCCGCGGCCATTTCGTCCAGCGTGGCGGCGCCGTCGCTGGCTGTCGTGTGATTGTGAAACACGCCGCGGATGTCCTTGTTGGTCACGAGCCGAGGCAGGTGATGCGCGGCCGCCGCTTCGATCTCGCCGGTGTCCTCGCGCAATTCCGGCGGCACATATTCGAGGTCGAGAGCCTTGTAGATGTCGGCTTCCGTTCCACACGGAACGTCGCTCAGACCGTATTCGTTGAGCCGCCAGCCGCGCTCCTTGGCCCGCGAGCGCATCGCCACGTTGTGCGCCTTCGAGCCGGTGAAGTAGGCCAGGGCGAACGGGAACTGCTTCTCGCTGACCACCCGCAGATCGGCGCGGAACTCGGTGCGGTTCGGCCCCGAGCCGATCGGGATCGTGACGCTCGACAGCGTTTCGCCGCGCGACAGCACGGATCCGATGCCGGGCAGCGCGACAAACGCTTCCATGACCGGATGCGGATCGGCGGTGCTGACAAGGATGTCGAGATCGCCGACGGTTTCCCGTCGCCGGCGGAGACTGCCGCACGGCTCGATGTGGCGGACGCCGGAAGCCTTTTTCAACCGCGCCACGATGCCGGCGGCCAGGACGGTCGCTTCGTCGAGACGGATGCGCTGACCGGCCTGGGCGACGAAGGCCAGCCCGGCCAGGATCTTCTCCTGCGTCTTGGCGCCGAAGCCCTTGAGCCTGGCCACGTCGTCGCGCTCGCAGGCGGCCTTCAGGGCCTCGAGGTCGGCGATGCCGGCGTCGGCCAGCGCTCGGACTTTTTTCGGTCCCAGCCCGGGCAGGCGGAGCATCTGGACCAGCCCCGGCGGCGTGGCGGCCCGGAGCTCGTCCAGGAGCGGCGCCCGGCCGTCGCGAACCAGGCTCGTCACCACGCCCTGAATCGTCGCGCCGATGCCGCGTACCTCGCCGAGGCGGTTTTCGGCCACGAGGTCCGTGAGATTGGCCGTCAATTGCTCGATGGTCCGGGCGGCATTGTGATAGGCGTTGACCTTGAACGAGTTCTCGCCGCGCAGCGCCAGCAGCACGGCGATCTCCTCCAACGCGGCGGCGACCTGATCCGGGGACATCACACTCATGAGGTAGTGAGGTGGCTCCTGATTTGGCCACGACCCCAGCACCGCGGCGGGCCGCTCTCCGCCATCTCACGGCCCTCTTCTCGGTGTCTCTGCGTCCATCTCATTTCGGAAAATCCATCACGAAAAAACGACAGAGTGAAAAGACGAAAGGCTGAACTTGGGTCGAGTTGCCCCGGTTTCGTGTCTTCGTGATGGTCTCAATTTTCTACGCATCGTTCACGGCCGAATGACGGAATGGAACCACGGAGTCACAGAGAAATGCGGTTCTCTGTGCTCCGTGTCTCCGCCGTGAGCGCTCTCACGCCGCGATGCGCAGGGTCGGCGCCTGGACCGGGTGGAGCAGGATCTCGACGGCCGTCACGAATCGGTCGGGTCCGCGTCCGTCGATGAGTTGCCGGCCGCAGCGAGCCATCCCCTGCCGCTCCATCGGGTCGGTCAGCAGGATCTCGACCGCTTCCCGGAATGCGTCGTCGTTGAACTCCGCGGCCGAGCCGAGGAAGGTCGCCACGCCTTCTTCATCCAGAGTCCGGGCGTTGATCAGGTGCCGGTCGTTGACCACGGTCATCAGTTGCGGCACGCCGACGCAGGCGAATTCGAGCGACAGCCCATCGCCGGCGGTGACGGCGAAATGGCATCGGCTGGTCCGGGCGCTGAGTTCTTGCGGCTCGGTAATGACGTCGAGCCGGCCGTCAAACCCGGCGGCGAACTCCCGAATCTCCTCGAGCTGCGGATGGTGCATTCGGGCGAAGACCGAAACGCGCGACAGCCGCTCGTCGGCGGCCAGCAGCCGGGCGATCCGCAGCGTGACGCCATCGTCGCCGTCGTCATTGAGGGCGACCACGGCGCGGAACGGCTGGGCCGGCTCCTGGGCCCGCAGCGGCCGCAGCCGCCGGATCACCGGCCGGACGAAAGCGTATCGCATACCCAACAGCAGTTGCGTCCGCGGCTCGTGTTTGTAGCGTTCGCGGCCGGTGCCGAGGAATGGATTGATCACCAGTCGGTTCGGGAAGTAGATGTCCGCGCCGGAATCGATCACCACCACCAGGGCGCCCGACGCATCCAGCTCGCGCAGGTAGTCCTCGGTCAGATCGGGAGCGGCGACGACGACGGCGGCGGCGTTGAGCCGGCGAATCTCGCGCAGGGTGGCGTCGAGGTCGTCGGCCGTGCCCACCCGCGTCGGCGTGTCGTTCCATTCGTGACCGCCGCGATTTATCGGCAACGCCAGCGAGAGCGGATCGAGATGGGAGAGGAAGTGCGTGCCGCGGCGGCGGCGCTGCATCGCGCCGGCGGCCAGCAGGCATTGGTAGAACGGCTCAAAGCCGGTCGTGGGGTTGCCGTCGCAACGGAAGAGAATGGGGGCGCGGTTCATGGGCGGAATCCGTTCCTTCGAACAGGGACAGGGAGGTCGGCGCGGCCGTGCCCGTCCTGGGCATTGCCGGCCGATGAGCGGGGGTCGCTCGAGTCCGTCGCCGCGCGGCGCGGACAGGTGGGGTGGGAGTGCCGTTCAAAATGAGAACTTCAAATTGAAAAGTCGCGTCGATCGAGACCGGCCGAGGCCGGCCCGCTTCTCAGCGCTTTTCATTCGACATTGTCATTTTGAACTCGTCAGAAGCCTCTTCGAGACAGGATCGGGCGGGTGGCCCGGTCGGCCGGCGGTTCCGACGCCAACCGACGGGCGGCATGGTAACTCGAATCGCGCTGCGCTGAAAAGGCCAATTTTCGCGCCGGTGGGTTCTACATGGAACCCCAGCGCCGACCTTGCAGCGGACGCGACTAGCCGCTAATGTCCCGCCCCGCAGCGCTCCGGTCCGTGGGACCCGGCGTGCGCGACTCGGAGGTGGACCCGTGAACACGAAGACTCGTCTCGGCCGCGGACTCGACGCCCTGCTCAACGGCTGGACCGATGCGCCCGCCGCGATTGCCTCGCAGGTGGCGATCGATCTGATTCGCCCGAATCCCCATCAGCCGAGAAAACTCTTCGATGACGACGAACTCGCCCAACTCACGGAGAGCGTCAAGACGCACGGCGTGCTGCAGCCGCTGATCGTGCGGCAGACGGCGGACGGATACGAACTGATCGCCGGCGAGCGCCGCTGGCGCGCCGCCCAGCGCGCCGGGCTCAGCGAAATCCCGGTGCGCATCGTCGATTTCAACGATCAGCAGGTCGTCGAAGTCGCGCTCGTCGAGAACATCCAGCGCAGCGATCTGAACCCCATCGAAAAAGCGCAGAGCTTCAAGGACTATCTCGAACGCTTCGGCATGAAGACCGAGCAACTGGCCGAGCGCCTCGGTCTCGATCGGACGACGATCAGCAATCTGTTGGGTCTGCTGAACCTCCCGGCCGAGGTGCAGGATTTTGTGCGCGTCGGACAACTGTCGCTGGGCCATGCGAAGGTGTTGAAGGGCGTGCCGGGCGCCGATCGGCAAATGGCGCTGGCGAAGGAAACGATCGCCAAGAGCCTGTCGGTTCACGCGCTGGAGCAATTGGCGAAGCAGCACAAGGCGCAGGCGTCCGGGTCGCCGCCGCCCGCGCCGAAGCCCGAGTTTGCCAAGACCGCCCACGTTCTCGCCATAGAAGATGAACTGCGCAAGAGGCTGGCGATGCGCGTGACGATCAAGCTGCACGGGAAAGACAAGGGGCAGATCGTCGTCGGGTTCGAATCGAACGACGATTTCGAGCGCGTCGTGGACCTGGTGCGGAAGGCGGCGTGAGAGAGCGCTCCGCTCCGAGGATTCGGCGTCGCGATGATCGCGGGTCGAACCTTGGTAGTCGCGCCATCGTCAGGTAAGATGACTCAACTCCGGGGCGTAGCTCAGCCTGGCTAGAGCGCGTGGTTTGGGACCACGAAGTCGCAGGTTCAAATCCTGTCGCCCCGATTGACAGTTCTCATCGAAGACTCCATCTGATCGGAGGCAATCCCTGGGACGCCCGCTTGACACGCAGATAATTGTACATACAATCAATATCGTGGATGCATCATGCCGGAGCCGAACCGATGCCAGCGATGATTGACAAGGTCGCCGGCGAGTGCATTGCCGTTCGACTGCGCATGCTAAATCGCGTCGTCACCAACATCTACGACGACGCCCTGCGGCCGCTCGACCTGAAAGTGAGCCAGATGAACATCCTGGTCGCGACCGCCAAGATCGGTACGGCTCGCCCCGCCGAGGTTTGCGAACTTCTCCATCTCGACGTTTCGACCCTCAGCCGCAACGTCGAGCGCATGAAAGCTCGCGGCTGGCTGGAAGTCGTGCCCGGCGAGGATGGCCGCTCACAGCCTTTTCGTCTGACATCACGGGGACGCAAACTGTTGGAACGGGCCTTTTCCGCTTGGAGCGAAGCGCAGCGGCATGTCAAGACGGCACTGGGAGAGCGATTCGTCGTGGAACTGGATCACGCCATGAAGCGGGTCGACGCCGCATCGTCTGTCGGCTGATTCCTTTTTTTGGCTCGATAATTGTATATACAAAATGGTGCGCGATGAACCTGGAAGATCACCCGACTGTGCAACGGATTCGGCTCAAGACGATCACTCCCGCTGAGATCAAGTCGGAGCCGCTCGACGCCGGATGGCTGAAACGACTGGTTCTCGATGCCGGTGCCGATGACGTGGGGTTTGTCGAGATCGGTAGACCAGCATTGGACGATCAGCGCGAAGACATCCTCAGGCTTTTCCCCAGTACCAGGACGCTGATCAGCTTCGTGGTTCGCATGAATCGCGAGGCCATCCGGGCGCCGGCTCGCTCGGTCGCCAACCTCGAGTTCCATCACAGCGGGGAAGAGGCCAACAAGGTCGCCCGGAGCGTGGTTCGCACTCTGGAAGACCGGGGAATCAGAGCCCTGAATCCGGCGATGGGCTTCCCGATGGAGATGGATCGGTTCCCCGGCAAGGTCTGGGTCGTTTCGCACAAGCCGGTCGCGGTGGCGGCCGGGCTGGGGATGATGGATGGGCATTCACCGCAACGTGATCCATCCGAAATTCGGCAATTTCATCCTGTTGGGGACCATCCTGCTGGATGCGGAGGTGTCCGCGTCCAATTGGCCGATCGCCTACAACCCGTGTTTGGAATGCAAACTATGCGTGGCCGCATGTCCCGTGGGGGCGATTTCTTCGGAAGGGGATTTCAACTTCTCGGCCTGCTACACCCACAACTACCGGGAGTTCATGGGTGGATTCACCGATTGGGTCGAGCAGGTGGCCGACAGCAGAAGCGCCCGCGATTACCGCAGCCGGGTGAGCGATGCGGAGTCGGCCTCGATGTGGCAGAGCTTGTCGTACGGGGCGAATTACAAGGCGGCGTATTGCCTGGCGGTCTGCCCGGCTGGCGAGGACGTGATCGGGCCGTTCCTCGCCGATCGAAAAGCCCATCTCAAGGACGTCGTGCGGCCGCTTCAAGAGAAGGAAGAGACGATTTACCTCACCAGGAATTCCGACGCAGAGGACCACGTGGTGAAGCGGTTTCCTCACAAGAGAATCAAGCACGTGGGCAACAGCTTGCGGCCGAGCCGTATCGACGTCTTCCTGAAAGGGATGCGAAACGTTTTCCAGCCCGGCAAGTCGGCGGGCTTGAACGCCACCTTCCACTTCACCTTCACCGGTCAGGAGCGGCGGCAGGCAACGGTCGTCATTCAGGACCAGAAGCTCCGCGTGCAGGACGGGCACGTCGGCCAGCCCGACCTGCACGTAACTGCCGATTCGCAGACGTGGATCGGCTTTCTGCGAAAGGACAACAACATCGTGTGGGCGCTACTGCGGCGCAAGGTTCGGCTCGATGGGCCACTGAGGCTATTGGTGGCTTTCGGAAATTGCTTTCCCCAGTAACCGCCCTGAATTTGAGAATCGAAGTACGGTTTGAATCCTGGTTCCCAGTCCCCGAGGCCGGGCAGACGAGGTGTCGGGCGGCCGAACGTGCCGCGCCCCTCATCCCTTCCGCTTCACCATCTCCGCCACCCAGACCGGCACGTAGGGCGGCGTGCAGCCCTTGGACACCGGCCAATCGCGGTACAGGCCGATCGTCTCGCCGATCGCCACTGCTCGCTTCCGCAGCCCGGCGTGGTGAATGCCGATGGCGCCCAACGTGTTGTTCATCGTCCACTGCACTTCCGGCGCCGCCTTCGGCATTTCGCGCTCGATCCGGTCGAGCAGCGCCGGCAGGTCGAGATCGTCCGCGCCACTGTTGATCCGGCTGGCGGTGAAGTGCCAGCCCGCGCGGGCGGTCCAGCGCTCCTTCGATTTCATCCACTTCTGCCGCAGCGTCTCCTTGTCGGGGTGCTGCGCGACGACGTAGGAATTGAGCCAATCCGCCACCTGAGCGCACGTCGTGGAGCGCGTCAATCGATCGACGTCGTCGGCGGACAGCGCCTTCGGCTTCATGATCAGCGTGGCGAGCAGCTGCGCTTCGACGTTGCCAGTGTTCCAGAGCTGCAGCGCCAATTCGTGGTCGGACTTGAGCGTCTTGGCGATGCCGCGAATGTCGCCGAGCTTGACGCCAAACTGATTCTCCGGCGCGCCGGCCTTGACGTTGTGCTTGCGGCGCGCGCCGTCGCCGAGCGATTTGAGTTTCGCCAGGATTTCTTTGACGGTCATGGCGGGAAGCTTAGGCGCAGCTCGATGCATGGCAATCCTCCAGCGAGTTTGATTCCGATCGGCGAATCCCGACATTCATCAACTGTGAATTGTCCGCGAGGCGGCAGCGCGCCGTGGCCGCTGGCATCGCCGCGCGGAGAATATCGCGATGAACATCCAGCATCTCAATTGCGGGATTCTCCACGCACCGCCACACCCGCCGGCGGCGTGCCACTGCCTGTTGCTCGAGAATCAAGGTCGAGCGGCCCTGATCGACACGGGAATCGGTCTGCACGACGTGGCGCGTCCGCTCGAACGGATCGGTCAGCCGCTCATCGACCTCGCGGGATTTCAATTTCACGAGGCGATCACGGCGTCTCGGCAGATCGAGCGTCTGGGGCTCCGTCCCGCGGACGTGACCGACGTCGTGCTCACGCACGCGGATCCGGATCACACGGGCGGGCTGGCGGATTTCCCCGGCGCGGCGGTGCACCTGGCGCACGAGGAGCATGCCCGAGTCGAGTCCGGGCATTGGCGCTACCTGCCGAGCCACTTCGCGCACGGGCCACGATGGGTTCCCCATGGTCCGTCGCCGCGGCGGTGGTTCGGGTTGGAAGCGCGCCCGGTGGCGCTGCGTTGCGGCGCCGAGGTACTGCTCATTCCGTTGTTCGGCCACACTCTCGGGCATTGCGGCGTCGCCGTCGCTCACGGCGGCCGATGGACCCTGCACGCCGGCGATGCCTATTACCTGCGGGGCGAACTCGAATCGGACAATCACCCGGTCGCCGCTCTCGCGGTTCAGCGGGCGGATGACGATGGACTCCGGCGCGCGAGCATCGCCGCGCTCCGCCGCCTGGCGCGAGACCACGGCGCGGACGTCGTCATGTTTGGGTATCACGACTTCACCGAGTTTCCGCCGGGCGCCGGCGTCGCGGTTCCAGGTTCCTCGCCACGGCCCGCCGCCGCGGCCCGGCAAGATGCGGTATAGCCAAACCAGCCGGCCATCGGGATCCCGATCAAGCAGGCGATCTTGAACCAAGCTGGGTATGGGAGCATCGCCAGGTTGAAGATGACGGCGGCGACGAGCAGCCCGCCCAGGACGCCGGCCGCCAGCCGGTTCCCGACGCGGCCCGCGATCCACGTGCCCGCCAGCGCAGTCAGGGACCACGCCGCGGCGGCTGCCGCCAGGACCCATCCTGGATAGCGCTCCACGTGGCGGCTGAGTTCCTCGGGAGTGCCTTGAAAGCCCTCGGGAAACGGGTGCGCGAGAGCGCTGAGCATCTCCACGCTGACCACGAGGATCGAAGTCACGATCAGTCCGGCGATCAGTCCGGTTGCAAATCGCGCGAAGGGATTCACGTTGATCTCCCCATTTGCGGAAATCGATCCGCGAGCCAATGTTCCCAGGCGCGCTGCACCGGGGCCGCCGCCGCGGCGCCGCCAGGGCCATAAAGGTAAAACCGAATGGTCAGCAGGGTCGGACCGCACATGGACATGACGAACATGTGCGCCAGCCCGGCCGACGGCCGATCCAGCCGCAGCAGCAACTCCGGATACGACTCGGGGCCGCGATGCACGATTTCGCCGGCCAGGTCCGGTAATGGCTCGATGGACGACGCTCGCCGGGTGTCCGGATTCAGGAGCAAGCCGCCGGTGAGTGCGCGCCAGGTGTCCGCGACCGGCGCCGGGCTGACGGCTGCCAGCGGGACTGCCGAACACTCTTGACCGGCGAAATGAGTCAGGTACTGCCGAAGGATGCGGAAGAATGCCGCCCAACCGTACGTGTGGCCTTCGAATTGATCGTCCCAATTGTCGGTGCTGGCGAACCAGCGATGCACGACGCGCACAATGCAGGTGCCGCCAGATCGGGCTTCGACGATCCATTCCGTGGCGACGGCGCCGGGCTCCTCCACGGTTTCAGCGACGTAGCGACGCGGCGGATCCCAATGCGTGATCGTCGCGACAGAATCCATGCCGGGACCGAAATTCGCCGTCGCCCGGCCATTGACGCGGCCATCGACGGTGCTCGGGACAAACCAGGAAGAGATTCCGGGGCCTGTGGCAATCGCGCGCCAGACGTCTTCCGGCGAGCCGGGAACCTCCGCCTCGGCTTCGACGGATCGTTCGCCGTTCTTTCCCTTTTTGACTGGCATGGCAGCTCCCTGGATCAACGGACAGTCACTCGGCGCGGCCCTCCAGCCCGGCTCCGAGCATAGGTCAAGCATAGGTTTGACAAGTTTATTTGTCAATGATCCACGCGCGTTGTCTGCCAGCGCACGAACTCTGTTCGGCGGCGGACACGGGCGAGATAATAATGCGCGGTCATTCGCCCTTCGCATGGCGCTCTACGAGTGAAGTGCAGAAGTACCATGAAATCCTGCCATTGGATCTGGTTGGCCATCGTCGCGGCCCTGAGCTCGGTCCTGCTGGTTCCCGACGGCCAAAGTTGCACGCGGGTTCTCTGGAACACCAACAAACTGGCCGTCATCGTCGCTCGGACGATGGATTGGCCGGAATCGACCGATCCCGTCCTGACGGTGTTTCCCCGCGGGCTTCCGCGCGACGGCGGGCGCGTCGGTGCCGACGTCATCGTCCGCGACAACCCGGCTCGCTGGACTTCAAAGTATGGCAGTCTCGTCACAACGATCTACGGCATCGGTTCCGTCGATGGATTGAACGAGAAAGGGCTGGGCGTTCATCTGCTGTATCTGAACGCGACCGATTTCGGCCCGCGGGACGCCTCGAAGCCGGCCGTTCACGCGGGACTGTGGGGCCAGTACGTTTTGGACAACGCCGCCACGGTCGCCGAAGCCCTGAAGCTTCTCGAAGGAGTCCAGGTGGTGATGGCGGAAGCGCGCGGCCACAAGGCCAACGTTCATCTGGCGCTGGACGACGCTTCGGGTGATTCGGCGATCGTTGAGTACATCGGCGGCAAGCCGGTCGTGCACCACGGCCGGGAGTTCCGCATCATGACCAATGATCCGAGGTTCGACGAGCAGCTGGAGCTGCTCAAGAAGCAGGATTTTTCGAAGCCGAGCAGCTCCATGCCGCTGCCGGGCAACGTCAATCCGGTGGATCGGTTCGCGAGGGCGGCGTATTACTCCGCTTTGCTGCCCGAGCCGCGAAACGAGCGCGAGGCGGTCGCCAGCGCGTTGGCCGTGGCCCGCAACGTCTCCGTGCCGTTCGGCGCCCCGTACAAGGGGTTCGGCATCTACAACACCGAGTACCGCACGGTCATGAATCTGACCGACCGGCGTTACTACTTCGAGTTGACCACCAGTCCGAACGTCATCTGGATGGACCTGATGAAGATGAATCTTGCACCGGGCTCTCCAGTGAAGACGTTGAATCCCGACAACGTCAATCTCTCGGGGGACGTCACGGACCGGTTCCAGGCGATTCCCAAGCCGCCGTTCTGACCGCGGTCCGGCCGGTTCAGCCCGTCGGTCGCGGATGGGCTTGACGAGCCGCTGGCGGCCGCTAACATTTGCATTGTGACGCAATTGAGCAAATATCGGGCTCCGAAATCGCCGCGGCAGGCGGCCGCGTGCCGCCGTCCGCTGGATCGGCGCCTGGATCCGCAGCTATTTCAGGCCCTCGCCGATCCGACGCGGCTGTTTCTCGTCGCCTGCCTGGCCAAGTGCGGGCGGGAGTGCAGCGTCGGCGAAGTCGCCGAGTGCTGCGCCGTCGATGTCTCGGTCGTCTCGCGCCATTTGGCGCTGCTCGCCCGATCCGGCGTGCTGGAGTCGCGCAAGGCCGGGCGAACGGTCTATTATCGAGTTCGCTATCGGGATGTCTGCCGGGCGCTGCGTGCCCTGGCCGACGACTTGGAACGCTGCTGCCCCACCGGAGGGTGCGCCCATGGCTGACGCGGCTCACCGCCGGCGCGTGCTCTTCCTGTGCACGGGCAATTCCTGCCGGAGCCAGATGGCCGAGGGTTGGACCCGGGCTCTGTGGCCCGACCGCATCGAGCCGTGGTCCGCCGGCACGCGGCCACAGCCGATCAATCCTTTGGCCGTGCAGGCCATGGCCGAGGCCGGTGTGGATATCGCGACGCAGCAATCCAAATCCGCGGACTCCCTGGCCGGGCTCCCATTCGACGCCGTCGTGACAGTCTGCGATTCCGCGCGCGAGTCGTGCCCACGCTGGCCCGGCGCCGCCCGCATGATCCACGCCGGTTTCGACGATCCGCCGCGCCTGGCCGAGCGATGCCGTACCCCCGAGGAAGCGCTGCCGCATTACCGCCGAGTGCGCGACGAAATTCGACAGTTCATTCTGACCTTGCCTCAAACTCTTGAAGGAGAACGGACGTGACCGATCAGCCTTGCTGCGGCGATTCAGGCTGCGCACCCATCCCGGTCGATGCGGAGAGCGTGCGCGAGACCGTTCGGGCCGGCTATGCAAAAATCGCCAATGAGAGCGCCTGCGGCGCCGGCGGCGGATGCTGCGGCCCCGCCGCGTTCACTCCGGAGCAGCTGGCCGAGGCGCTCGGCTACGACGGGGGCGAACTCGCGGCCACGCCGGCCGATGCCAATATGGGCCTGTCCTGCGGCAATCCCACGGTTCTGGCGTCGCTCCGACCGGGTGAAGTCGTGCTCGACCTCGGCGCCGGCGGCGGGTTCGACTGCTTCATCGCCGGCCGCAAGGTTGGCGCGGCTGGGCGCGTTATCGGCGTCGACATGACGGCCGACATGATCGCGAAGGCTCGCCGCAACCTCGCCGCCTTCCGCCGGCAGACCGGTCTGGACAACGTCGAGTTCCGGCTCGGCGAGATCGAGAATCTTCCCGTGGCCGACGGCAGCATCGACGTCGTCATCTCGAATTGCGTGTTGAATCTGTCGCCCGACAAGCCGCGAGTCTGGCGCGAGATTGCCCGGGTGTTGAAGCCGGGCGGCCGGGTGGCGATCTCCGATCTCGCACTCGTGCAACCGCTGCCGGAGCGCGTCCGCGCCGACGTCGAAGCGCTGATCGGCTGCGTCGCCGGCGCGGTCCTGATCGAGGAGACTCGAGCGATAGCGCAGGCGGCCGGCCTCATCGACGTCACGCTGACGCCGAAGCCGCAGTACATCGATGCGATGACGAACTGGCAGGACCCGCTCTATCAGAGAGTCATCGCAAGTCTGCCGGCCGGCTCGAAGCCGAGCGACTACATCACGAGCCTGGACGTATCGGCGAGGAAGGCGGGCTGAGCGCGGCGGATTGTGGCGCTTGGGGGGCCGCCGGCGGGGCCAATGCTCAATCCGATTTGCCGCTGACGAGCGGTTCTTGCCGCAGGCGCGACCAATCCTCGAGTTCGCGCGCGACGGCAGCGAGACTCCTACCCGAAACGTCATCGAGAATGACCTGCCACCAGCCGCGCGCCCGACTCCAAGACGCGAGCACGCGCCCGACCCAATACGCCAGCGGCACGAATAGCACGCCGAAGACGTAGTTGGCGATCACCCAGCGGGCATCCAACTTGTCGAGGATGTGAACCCGCCCGTCTGTCGCCCAACTGACCACGCTGTGCAGACCAACCACGAGTCCGCAGAATCCGACCAGCGGCGCCAACAGAATGACCCACTGAAACTGCCGGATTCTCGCGGCTCGCAGTTTCGCCAATGAGCCTTGGATCGCGGCGACGGGGCCGCTCCAATCCAGGTCTGCAATTTGCACCAGTTGCCGGACGCTGTCGATCAGCAGCGCCAGACCGCCAAGCGCGACGACGATCGCCGGCGCCGCGAGTCGTCCATCGTGCCAATGGGCGCTCAAGACGTTGCCGATGAACAGCAACACGGCGACGCCGAAGGCGACGTCGATCGCCGGCCAAATGGCCAGCCGATGGATCCGCCGCCGCGCCGGTTGCACGATCGCTCGGCGCACGAGCTCGGTTTCGAGGGAGAGCAACTGATCGAGTTTCTGCTCGAGGCTTTCCCAGCGCCGCTGCAGGTCATCAAATTGCATCGCCCAACTCCCGTTCCGCGGATTGCCTGAGAGACTTCTTCAGCCGGCTCATGCGCGTGCCGACGTTCGATTCGCTGATCCCGAGGATTTCGCCAATTTCGCGGTACGAATGACTCTCCAGCGAAAGCAAGAGAATCGCTCGATCGATTTCACTCTGATGTTCGAGCAACTCGCGAAGGTCGGCCCATTGCTCGCGCTGGTTGGCATCGCCCGCTGGATTGGCGGCGTCAAGGTCATCGAGGTGCGCCGATTCGCGTTGCCAGCGCTCTTGCCGCCGGCGAAAATCGATCGCCACGTTGAGCGCCACGCGGTACATCCAGGTCGAAAACGTGCGCCGGCGGTCATACCGGCCGAACGACGCCCACAGTCGTACGACGATGTCCTGCAAAAGATCGTCGCGGTCGTGCTGCGTCCGTCCATAGGCCCAGCACACCTTGAGCAGCAATTTCCGGTGCTTCTCCAGCAGCGACACGAACTGCGCGCGATCGTCGTTCACGGGCGCCATCGGTGTCGAGCAATCCTGAGGCCGCTGCGTCGAGGCCGAGTGCATTGCCGCCCGTCGGGTCGCGGTTGCCGATCTGCTACACCCTGTGATTCGTTCCGAGCAGCGAAATTGTCACAGGACACGGCCGAGAAATCGCCAGCGTGATTCCGGGCGGGTCAACGGGACGGCGGCCTCCCGAGGGTCAAGCCACGCGCTCGCGCGGTTTTTGCGATTCCACGATCCGACAGGCACGCTCGATCGCATCATCGTGTCGCAGCTTTTGAGAGACTGCGGCACACGCCGGCATGGTCCGCGCGTCGGCCCACAGTCGTGCCAGCGTCCGCGCCAGCGCCGCGCCGGTGAATTTCTTCGGCTTCAGCGTCGCCCCGACGCCGAGCTGCCGCAGCCGCCGCGCATTGTCCGGTTGATCGAAAGCGAGCGGCATGACGACTTGCGGCACGCCCGCGGCGAGGCCCTGCGCGCAGGTCCCGATGCCGCCGTGATGGACGAGCGCGGCCGCGTGCGGCAACAGCAGCCCGAGCGGGACGTAGTCGAAGTGCCGCACTCCGTCGGGCAACGACGGTGGAATCTGCTCGCGGAACGGCGTGAGCAGCAGACCGCGGCGGCCGAGCCGCCGGCACGCCTCGGCCACGGCCGCAAAGTACGGCGCGCCCAGCCGCATCCCGGAACCAAAGGTCGCCACGATCGGCGGCGGACCGGCGGCCAGGAATTGCTGCACGTCGCCCGGAAGTGCGTCGTCCACCCGCTCGTCGTAGAGCGGAAACCCGGCGAAGCGCGTTTGCGATGGGTAATCCGGCGCCGGCGCGAACCACTCCGGAAACAGGCACAGGATCCCCTCAGGCGAGTTCCACCAATCCCCGAAGTAGCCTCGGGCCCGCGGCAGTTGCAACTCGCTGCGCAGCGGCTCGACCGTCGGCCGAATGATCGGGTCGACGATTGCCCGATCGAGAAAGCCGTAATAGCCGCGCACAAACCACGCGGGCAGCCAGCGCGGCAGCGCGACGGGGCCGAGCATCGGCGGCGCTACGCAGCTGCGCAGAACTGCCGGCTGCAAGTGCACCGAGATCAGCCGCACGCCGAGTTTCTCCTGCGCGATGCGCGCTCCCAAGGCCAGGGAACCGGCAAGGACCAGCGAATCGGCCGTCGCATGCTCCGCCAACAGGTCGTATTGCTGGCGGATCAGATCCGGCATGAACTTTCCGAAGATCGTTTGCAGCGATCGGGTCGGATGCCAAAGATCGGGGTCCGTCAGAATCTCGGCGTACTTCTCCGCGCTGCCGAGCTCGATGAACGACAGCCCGACGCGCTCGATCCGTCCACGGAAATGTTCGTTGGTCATGACCGTCACGGCATGACCGCGACGCCGAAGGGCCAGTCCCAGTCCGACAAACGGATGCACGTCGCCCGAACTGCCGACAGGCATGAGCAGGATGTCCATGCGATCAGGATATGCGCCTTGCCGCGCGAGCCGACACGGCTACCGTGCAGGAAAGGAATCGAGGGTCGCTCATGCGCGCGTTGGCGATGCTATTTGCACTGGTAAGCACGGCCTCCGGCGGCAACGACACGTCCTTTTTCGACGGTCGAACGCTCGCCGGTTGGAAAGGCCAGTTGCAGTACTGGTCCGCGAACAACGGCGCGATCGTCGGCACGTCGCCGGGAACGGGCCTGCGGCACAACACGTTTCTCTGCAGCGAGCGCAGCTACCGCGACTTCGAGTTGCGCTTTCAGGTTCGGCTGCGCGACGGCGCGGGCAACAGCGGCGTGCAGGTGCGCAGCACGCTGATGGATCCGAAGACGTTCGACGTGCGCGGCCCGCAGTGCGACATCGGCGCCGGTTACTGGGGCGACCTCTATGGTGAGCACATGGGCGGCATCATCCGGCACGCGCCCAAGGACAAAGTCCAGGAAGCCGTGAAGCTTGCCGACTTCAACGACTACCTGATCCGCTGCGTCGGCAAACGGGTCGCGATCATCATCAATGGCGTGACCATGATCGACGACGAGTTTCCGAATGTGCCGGACGAAGGCATCATCGCCTTCCAATTGCATTCCGGCGGTCCGACGGAAGTGACGTTTCGGAAGATCGAGTTCCGGGAACTCGCCGCCGATGCGCGCAGATAGACACGGATGAATCCGTATCCAACTTCACCGATCCGAGGCTAGTTCTTGTTTTCCGCGGCGGCGACTTCGGCCAGCGGGCCGACCACGCTCAGCAGCGTGCCGAGTTGACCGAGCCGCATGCCGTAGCGATCGAGAAACTCAGCGAGCGCGAACTCGTTGTCGATCGACTCCTCGCCGTCGCGCAGTCGGCCGGTCAGTTCCGAGATGAGTTCGATGTAGGCGCGCTCGAGCGTCGGCAGGACGTGCTTGCACGCCTCGGGGAGCGACGGGAAATCCTCGGTCCAACGGGCGAGCACCTGCCGCCAGCGGGCCTGGGCGTCGTGAGCGGCCGCCATCGCCCGCGCCAGGTGCAGTTGCTCGCGCTGAACGTCGACCAATTGGCGCAACAGTTCCACGCTCGTCGCAGAGGGATCGCCTGGAGTCTGCTCCGAATCGGCGGCGATTGGCTGTTGGGCAACTTCGAATTGGAAATTCATGGGCTGCGTCGTGGTCCAGGAAGTCGATGGGGATGTCGGCGCTTCCAGTGTACCCGGACGATGGCTGGGAAACAACAGCGCGATTTCAGAAAGTTCGCGGCTGCTCAGCTGCCCGCCAAAAGACGGCGACCACCCGCGGGGGACGGGTGGTCGGGAGGTGGGGGCCACGACTTTGCGCCTGACCGGCAATCGGGGGAGGACCGGTTCGGGCGTCACGGCTCGGCTCGAATCCGCGATGGGGGTCCGAGCGGCTGGGGGGAGTTGGCCGCTCTGGCTCGCGAATTCTAACCGTTGCCGATACGGCTGCATGAAGCAATTCATGTGCCAGCCTGGTGATAAACTCAGCGACCGCGACTCAAACAGCTTCCGCAATGAGACTTGTGCAGTCGGCTTCCGGCTCCTGGGCCGGCCACGCCGACGGGAAATGCCATGCAATCTTGTAACTTTGTCGGTCCGGCGAAGAAGTTACAATCGAACGAGACGCGCGGCCTTCAAATTGGAGTACCGTGGAAACATCAGGCGGCTATCGCCGCGGCGCGGCGACACCCAGGGGGTCCAGCGCCTTCAGGTCCGGGAATTCGATCGCCGCGATGTGTCCCAGGGCCACGATCACGAGTGTCTGTTGGTGCAGGTCCTCGCCGGTGGCCTGCCGGATGCGTACGCTCTGGACCAGCAGGAGCGTCTCGTCCTGCGGCAGCCAGCAGGCGTGATCGGCTGCGACGCGGCCGGAGATGATCCGCGGCGCGTATACCTTCGCTCCGCTCTGGACGATGGCGTCGGACCCGGTGCTCTGAATGTTGGCATCGGCGTCGAGAACGACCACGCACGGCCCGCGCCAGGCGCGGTCGGTTCCGAAACAGCGGTTCAGGACGGCGGCATTCATTGTGGAAACCCCGCTCAAGCCTAGCATGCAAT